>OICJ01000369.1_pt1 | contig 10668 bp, 8 predicted proteins | sample 1581291 | NCBI WGS metagenome assembly OICJ01 (sample SAMEA3882540, study PRJEB24775) | human gut metagenome | biome: human-associated habitat; feature: intestine environment; material: feces | place: Netherlands | collected 2009/2010 | reverse complement strand
TACAGAACGCCCTCACCCCCTCGAAGGAAAAACTCAAGAGCAAGGGCGTGGCGAGCGTGTCACAGCGTGTCGCCAACGTGGCCGACTACCTCCCGGGCATGACCGTGGAGGAGTTTAAGGAGCATGCGCGCCGTGTGCTCTGCGGTGACAACTACCGTGAGATCACTATGGAGGACATGGAGGAGATCCGCAAGACGCAGGAACTGATGGGCCGCAAGGAATGGATCTACGGACGCATGCCGCAACATACGGAGGTGCGCAAGCTGCGCTTGCCCGACGTGGGAAGCGTCGAAGTTTATTTAGAGATCAAGGATGGCAAGATTTTGGACCTCAACCTGGTGGGCGACTTCTTCATCATGGGCGACGTCGATGGTGAGATTATCGCTCCGCTGCGCCATCAGCCTTTCACTCGTGAGGGAGTGGCTGCGGCCCTGCAGGGTCATGACCTGTCGCAGGTGGTGCGCGGTCTGACGACAGAGGGGTGGTTGCAGGTGCTCTTCGGGTAATGTACCGTCTGTCCATACGAGGACAGAAGCAGCTCTTCCATGCTGCTATAGACTAAGACCTGCATACTGTCAAAAGCGGGTGGTGAAACCCCTTCTGGTTCCACCACCCGCTTTTTCTATACCATACAAGGTCTTTACAAGAAGCGGCCCGTGACGGCAAGTTTGAAGACGGGATAGACCGTTCACTTGTCGATGAGTTTGGACAGGTCGTCGGTGGCCTTGTCGCGCAGGTCATCGATGTTCAGCTCCTGATCGTCCTGATAGACCTTCATGTGGCCCATAAACTGGCAACCCAGTTCCACACGGAAACCAACACGACCCTTGGGCACCATGCGTCCGTAGCCCAGTCCGAGGTAGGGACGGAAACCGTTGACGCGCACGTCGCCCAGCAGGTCGCCATTCTCATTGAAGCGGACATCATACTTGTCGATCTCAGCATAGACCTGATTCTTCACGTCGGCAGGATACTGCGGGTCTGCCATGAAGTTTTTCACATCCTCGGAGTGGCCTTTGAGCTTGGCAATCTTCTTGCCGCCAAAGGAGAAACCCGCAGCTACGAAGAGGGCGTTCTGCGTACCAAAGGGATAGCAGCTCACCTTGAAGTTGGCCGTGGTGCGCGCAAACTTACCCTCGATGTTCACAGACTCCATTGGGATGGTCGTGACATCCGTGATGCGGATGGGCTTCACGTTGACGTCGCCATCAACTTTGAAACCGGGCATGAAGCTCATTCCCGCACTCACCTCCAGGTAGTCGGTGACGGGAGTTGCCACATCAAAGCCAATACCCTCCGTACCCACATTCAGGTTGCCACCGACATGGCGGAAGATTTCAAAGTTTTCCACTTGGGCTTGCATGCCCGTCGATACCAAGACGCTGGCCATTGCCGCCAGAAAGAGTTTTTTGAGTGTCATAATCGTCAGCTGTTAGTTACAATATTGTTAGTTATTCACTTCTGCGTATTACATTTTCCGCCGACTACAGCGTCCAAAGCATCTGGATCATCGTCTGACCTACTGCCTGCAGTACGCCCTTGTCGATGTGATCCATCGTGTCATGGATGGTGTGCCACGTCGGTCCAAAACTGCTCTGCTGGCAGTCGGGATAATAGGGAATGACATCGGCAGTGGGGATACCGGCCTTCTCGTTGAGCGGAATATGGTCGTCCGTCACCATACCTCCCACATCGTTGGGGAAGTAGCTACCAAATCCAGCCTCCCTGGCTGCATTCCACACCCTGTTGACCACGTCGGGCGCATACTGCACCGACATGCCCTCACGGTAGAACTGAGCTCCCTCGCCACCAACCATGTCGAGCAGCACGGCGAACTCAGGAGAGAACCCTGCCGGAAGATTGGTGGAGAAATGAAGGGCTCCCAAGGCCCATGTGTCACCGACCTCATCCATATTGGTCTCCCACTGTGGCAGTCCCCAGTCCTCGGCATCGAAGCAGACAAAATCAATGCCGACGTCTGCGGGCAGACGCTTAGCGCCATCCTGTTCCTTTTCCATAAGCGACAACTGACGGGCCACCTCGATCATCACCGCCACGCCACTGGCACCATCATTGGCAGCCATCACGGGCTTGCGATGGTTGGTGGAGTCGGGGTCGTTGTCAGCCCAGGGACGGGCGTCCCAGTGGGCACACAACATCACACGCCGCTTGGCCTCGGGACGGAAGCGGGCAATGATATTGGTGGAATGCAGCATTGTGCCGTCATAGCCTTTGAGGTCAGCCTTCTGCTCCTCTACGGTGCATCCGTAGGCCTTAAGCTTACTGACGATCCACGCACCGCAGCGGTCGTGCGCCTCCGAGTTCATCACCCTTGGTCCGAAATCGCATTGCTTCGCCGTAAAGGCAAAGGCAGAGTCGGGATTGAAGGCTGGGCCGACTGGTTTTGCCACCGTTTCCGTCATTTCCGTATCCTCATCGCTTGTCTGACTATCCTTCGTCTTCAGGACCGCCAAACCGGCGACGACGGCGGCAACAAGAATGCCACCAGAGATTATCTTCATTTTCTTGGTCATTTCTCCTTATATCATAGATAATAAAGACGGCTTTTGCCTACCGCTGCACCGCAGCCATGACACGCAACCAGTTGCCACCCCATATCTTCTCGATGTCGCGCTCACTATACCTGCGCTGTAGCAGGCGGCGGGTGAAGGCGATCACCTCCGAGGAGTCAGCAAAGCCACGCACTCCACCGTCGCCATCAAAGTCTGTACCGATACCCACATGGTCAATACCCATCACACGAATGGCATGCTCCAGGTGAGCGATGGCGTCGAGCACGGTGGCCTTGAGCGTGAGGGTGTCCTGCGGGGCGATTTCGGCCTTTTCATGGTCGAGCGTGACCGAGCCGACACCGGACTTGCCGCCCTGCAGCGCCATGACGAGGATGAGCGCGATGAGCGCCACGACGACGAGCGAGCCGAGGACGATGGCAATGGTTTTCTTCGCGTTGTGCGGCTTTTCCGCGTCCTCGGGCTCGACCGGCACAGCCTTGCGCTGTGCCTTCGGCTTCGAGCCGGGGAACGTGTCCGCGGCAGCAGTCTTGGGGGCCGGCGCCTCCCGGCGGACGGCCTGCTGTTGCTGCTGCGGCTGGGCCGCTGCGGCGCGGCGCGCCACGGCGAGCAGGGCCGCGCGGAACTCCTCCACGGAGGCGTAGCGCTGGGCCGGATCGTCAGCGCAGGCGCGCATGACGACGTTCTTCAGCGCCTGACTGCCGTGCAGCGGCTCGGGCAGCGGGTCGCCGCGCAGGCGCTGCTCGCGCGCGATCGCGAGGTCCGATGCCTCCACCGCCGTCGGCGGCAGCGGCACGAACGGGATGCGCCGCTCGTTGAGCGCCCAGTAGAGCACCATGCCCACGGAATAGAGGTCGCTCGCGGGCGAGACCTCCGCGCCGCACAGCACCTCGGGCGCCATGAAATCGTTCGTGTTGTCCACGGCGGAAAACTGCGCCATGCCGAAGTCGCCGAGCTTATACGTGACCTGCGCGTCGAAGTTGCCGCCGCCGACGAAGACGTTGCGCGGCTTGATGTCGCCGTGCACGATGCCGCGGCGATGGCAGGTCTCCAGCGCACTGCACAGTCCGGCGCCGAGCCGGATGATGTCCGCCTCGCCGTGCGGGTAGTTGCGCAGATAGTCCGGCAGGGACGGCAGCAGCTCCGTGCGCACATAAATGTCCCAGCCGCGGCCGTCCGCGTGCGCGCGGATGACGTGATCCTCGCACCGCAGCAGGTTCGGCTCGCCGCTGATGGCGTCGACGGCCATGAGCTGCCGCGCGATCGTCTCCACCTGGCGGTGGAGCAGGGCGGTCACTTCCTCCGGCGTGCGGCCCTCGGCGACGAGGGCGTCAAAGTCCTCCGGCGCAGCGGGGATCGACAGCACTTTCAGCGCCGCGTGATCCACCATGCCGAAGCCGTCGTCGCGCGCGATCTCGTACACCGTCCCGTAGGAGTCGCTGCCGAGCGTGCGCACGGGTTTCCAGTTTTGATAGTCCAGATTGCGGAATCGTTCTTCCATGTGCGATCTGCACCGCCTTCCATATCAGGGTGAAAATCTTGTTATCAAACCAAACTATATTATACTGAATCCGCCGGCAATCTGCAAGAGGCGCGTGCAGGGAAAATGACCGCATTTTCTCTCCGGATGGGAAAAAGGCGGAATTATGTACCTTTTTCTACCCAAATGCCGGCTATCCATGCCAATTTTGCAAAGTGAATCTTGACTTTTGTTTAAGATTTGACTATGATAAAACAAGGAAACAAGGGATACAGTTGGTTCCGCCACAAACTGAAAGGGGATTTTTCACGATGATTGACGCGATTGTTTATTCTTCGCTCTCCGGTTCCTGTGAGGAGTATGCCCACCGCATGTCGGCGGCGCTGCACGTTCCGTTCTTTACGGAGCAGTCGCACATCTGCCCGACCGGCCGCAAGGTGGTCTACATCGGCTGGCTGCTGGCCGGCAAGGTCGTTGGCCTGGACAAGGCCAAGGAGCGCTATAACGTGGTCGGCGTGGTTTCGGTCGGCATGGGTGCTCCGGCTGCCAACGCAGAGGAAGTCTGCCGCAAGAAGAACGGCCTCGGCGCTGACGTTGCGGTGTTCCCGCTGCAGGGCCGCTTTGACCTGAAGCGTCTGCCGCTGCCGTACCGCCTGATCATGAAGGTGAAGATCAAGGACATTGCCAAGCGCCTGAACGCGAAGGCTGCCAAGACCACGCTCACGCCCGCCGAGCAGGCCTGCCTGACCATGGCGACCGTCGGCCGCGGCGAGCCCGCCACCTGGGACGGCATCAAAGCCGCCATCGACTGGGTCGAGGCCAACAGCTTCCACTCCAAGTTCCCGGAGCCGAAGGTCTGCTGAGCACCATATCCTAACCCTATGCGTTCCGCCGGGCGGGAATGTCCGGCGGAACTTTTTTGTACGCAAAAAGCCGCTGCCCGGCCGGGCAGCGGCTTTTTCTTATTTTTTCTTCTTTTTGTTTTTCTGCCCGGCGAGCGCCGCGTCGGACGGGCCGGTCTCGGTCTTGGTTTCGCCGCCGCCGATGTGGTCGACGATCAGGATCACGGCGCCGAGCAGCGCCGGCACGAGATAGCCGATGAACATCGCAGCGCTGCTGGTCATGTCGCCGCGGATGATGCCCACGACCACGCTGATGACGCCGAGAATGACGAGGAAAATACCCATGAACTTCGTTCTGGACATGGTGAAGCCTCCTTCTCCGATTGAATTTCGGGGCGCTTTACAGCGCGCAGTACTGCATGAGGATGGTCGCCACCTGGGCGCGGCTGGCGTTGTCCTGCGGCAGCAGGTAGAACTTGCCCGCGTTTTCGCTGCCGCTGATGATCTTCTGCGCGACGGCCCACTTCATGTCGTTCACGGCCCAGTCGGACACGCTCGCGCTGTCGGCAAAGGCGGTCAGCTCCGCAGCTGCCTTTGCCTTGTCGGGGGCGAACTTCGCGGTGTAGCGGCTGAAGATGGCCACGATCTGCTCGCGCGTGATGTTGCTCAGCGGCTCAAACGTGGTGTCGGACGTGCCGGCGACGATGTCGTTCTGGTAGGCCCAGAGGACAGCCTCGGTGTACCATGTATCCGCCTCGACATCCGTGAACGGCATCTTGCCGCTCACGCTCGGGCTTCCGGCCAGACGGTGGAGCACGGCGACGAGCATGGCGCGCGTCATCGGCACGTCGGGGCCGAACGCCGTGTCGGACGTGCCGACCATGAGGCCCTTGCCGTAGGCGTAGAGCACGGCGTCATAGTACCACGCGCCGACCGTCACATCCGTGAACGCGGATTTGGGCAGTTTGCTCATGTCGAGCGTGAACTCTACCGTGAGCGACACGGCATTGCTGCCGGTGGCGTAGGTGTAGCTCGGCTTTTCGACGGCGGCGCTGTAGCGCGCGATTCCGGTCTTCTTGTCGTAGGCGGCACCCTTGACCTCAATGATGCTGCCAATGTTGTCCTTGCCGACGATCTGGCTGAGGTCAAACAGGCCCACGCCGTTTTCCGTACCGGTGAGTGCGTAGCTGCCGGGGAGCTTCTGCACGTGGCCGGTGTCGGTCTCGGCGTCCTTGATGGGCAGGCCGGTCAGGTCGAGCGTGGCGAGCTGGTTGCCGCCGCAGTAGATCTCGTTCAGGTGCGTGTTTTTCGACACGTCGAGCGCGGTGAGCTTGTTGTTCTCGCAGTTGAGCGCCACGAGCTCCGTGAAGTGCTCGATGCCGGTCAGGTCGGCGATGCCGAGGTTGCTGCAGTTGAGCTCCGACACATGGCGCAGCTCAAGCGTCGAGAGCTTGCCGTCGCCGTTGACGTCGGCCGTGTCGGCGAGCAGGGTGCGGAAGGCCGCGTCCGGGAACGCCTTTTCATCGAGCGCGACGCCGCTGGTCAGGCCCTGCATCTCAAAGTACACGGTCATGGCCGGCAGACCCTTGCGCCCGGTGTCGTAGCTGTAGGAGAAATAGTCCGGCGTCTTGGCGTACACGGCGGCGCCGGTCTGCTTGTCGTAGTTTGCGTCCGGCACACGCGCAACGCTGCCGAGGTTATCTTTGCCGACAATGGCGTCGAGATACACGGTGCACTGCTCCTTGTCCACGACGGCGCCGGTCTGCTCCGGCAGGTACTGCGGGCTGAGGATCGGGTTTTCGGCTTTGCCGTCGCCCTGCGCGGTGGCGTTGAGCGCGGTGCAGCCGCTCAGGTCGAGCGCGGTGAGCGCGTTGTCGCTGCAATCGAGCGACTCGAGCGCGGTGCAGCCCGTGAGGTCGAGCTTCGTCAGGCTGTTGAGGCTGCATGTGAGCACCTTGAGCGCCTTGTGTCCGCTCAGGTCGAGCGCGGTCAGGCGGTTGGCGCTGCACTCGAGCGTGGTCAGCTTCTCTGAGGCGGACACGTCGAGCGCCGTGAGCGCGTTATACGAGCACGCGACGGTTTTCAGCGCGCTGCAGCCCGTGAGGTCGAGCACCGTGAGCGCGCAGCTCGAGGCGTCGAGCTGCATGAGCGCGCTGCAGCCGGCGAGCTTCAGGCTCTGCAGCTTGCCGCAGCCGGACACGTCGAGCTTTTCGAGCTTGGTCATGCCGCTCAGGTCGAGCGTTGCGATCTGGTTGTTGCACGCAATCAGTTCGTGCAGGTTCGTGAAGTGCTCGATGCCGGTCATGTCGGCGACCTTTGTGATCTTCATTTCAAACAGGTCGATGCACTGCACGGCCTCGCACTCGGCCGCCGAGAGCTTGTTGTCCTTGTTCGTATCGCAGTAGTCGGTCACGTATGTGCGCAGCGCCTGATCCGGAAAGTGCTCGGCATCGACCGGGATCTCGCCCGCTGCCAAGGCCGGCACGCCCAGCGCCAGCAGCATCACGGCCGCCAGCAGCAGGCAAAACGCCTTTTTGAGATGTTTCATCGCGGTTCCTCCTGTAAAAAATCCAAAAAACGTGGTATTTGTCATTGCCTTCATTGTATCAGGTCTGCCGTTCCGGGTCAATCTCCAGTTGCGGCGCTGTTGTCTCCCGTGCGCCGCGCGTGCACGGCGTGCTCGGCCACGAGCAGCATGGCGGCCATGCCCAGATAGCCGTACACCGGGTAGACGGTACCGATCAGGTCGCCGAAGCCGAACAGGCTCCCGGCGAAGGCAGCGGCCGTGAGCACGAGCAGCAGGGCCGTGCGGTGCCCGGCCAGCCATGCGGACTTCTGCCCGGCATAGGTCAGCACGGCCACGAGCGAGGACACGCTCGTGCCGAACATGCCGAGAAACAGCAGCACGGCGTACACGACGCCGGCCGCGCCCAGCCGGCAGGCGAGGTCGAGCATGGGCAGCGGGGCCTGCGTGCTCTCCGGGCTCGTGGCCAGCGCGGCGAGCACGCCGAGCGCGACCGCCAGCAGCAGCACGCAGCCGAGCACGGTGCCCCAGACGGCGGTGCCGGGCTTCTTCAGGTGGTGCGTCAGCGGGGCGAGGATGCCCACGGTGGCGAAGAAATTGTAGGCCGCATAGTTCACGGCGCTCGTGGTCCAGCTGCCGAGCATGGGGTTCGTGTCCCCGGCGGCGAAGGCCGCGGCGGTCAGCCCTGCGCGGTGCAGCCGGATGCCTGCGATGACGAGTGCGGCCACGATCATGCACGGCACGGCGACCGTGAACACTGACACCATGCCGCCGAGGCCGAAATACGCCGCCGCCGCGATGAGCACGCACGCAATGGCCGCGCCCAGCCACACCGGCAGGCCGAGCATCTGATTGCCGAGCGCGCCGATGCCGGCTGCCATGATGCACACGACGCCGAACAGCAGCGCCGCCGTCAGCACGCAGACGGCCGTGCGCAGCCACGGAATGTCCGCGCGCACGATCAGTGCGTCCATCGTCTCGATGCCGGTGCGCGCGCTCAGCCGCAGGAGCAGCACGCCGGTGCCGCCGAGCAGCGCGACCGCGAGCACGAGCCCCCAAAGCCCCCGCGCGCCGAATGCGCCGAAATACTGCCACAGCTCCTGCCCGGACACGTACCCCGCGCCGAGAAAGCACCCGGCAAACGTCAGCGCCAGGCGCAGCGTGCCGATCTTCTGCTGCATGATGATCTCCTCCCGTCCAAACTGCCAAGATAGCAAGCAGTATACCATATTCCGCGCGGGAAGCCAAGATGACCGCGCGGCAAATTGACAAATTGTGACCCGCGGCCTATAATGGCACAGACCCGTTTGGAAATATGGAGGGAATCAACTTATGAATCAACCCTGTCTGGTCATCATGGCCGCCGGCATGGGCAGCCGCTTCGGGGGGCCGAAGCAGACGACGCCCGTGGACGAGTACGGCCATTTTCTGCTGCACTATTCGCTCTTTGACGCTTACCGCGCGGGCTTCCGCAAGGTCGTGTTCGTCGTCAAGGAGGACACGGCCGAGGAGTTTCGCGAGAGCGTCGGCCCGGCCGTGGCCGCGGCGTTCGACGTGCGCTATGCCTATCAGAAGCTCGACACGCTCCCGGCGGGCTACACCGTGCCCGACGGCCGCACGAAGCCGTGGGGCACTGCCCACGCCGTGCTGTGCGCCGCGCCCGAGATCGACGGGCCGTTCGCCGTCATCAATTCCGATGATTATTACGGCATCGAGGCCTACCGCCTGCTGTATGATTTTCTCGCCGTGCCGCGCCCCGAGCGGTCGTATGCCATGGTGGGCTTCCGCCTGCGCAATACCGTCACGGCCAACGGCAGCGTGTCGCGCGGCGTCTGCACGGAGCGCGACGGCATGCTCGAGAGCATCACGGAGCGCACGCACATCGAGCAGCGCGGCGCGGACGCCGCCTATACCGAGGACGGCGCGCACTTCATCGACCTGCCGGGCGACACGACGGTGTCCATGAACTTCTGGGGCTTCTCACCGCTGTACCTGCGCGAGCTCGAACGCCGGTTCCCGGCGTTTCTGGACGAGAATCTGCCGCGCAACCCGCTCAAGTGCGAGTACTTTGTCCCGTCGGTCGTGGACGCGCAGCTGCGCGCCGGCACGGCGGACGTCACCATGCTGCACACGGACGATGCCTGGCACGGCGTGACGTATCACGACGACATGCCGGACGTGGTCGCGGCGCTGCGCGCACTGCGCGCTGCGGGCAAGTACCCGGACAACATCTGGTGAGCGCGCCCCAACGAGGACCGCTTCGCTGGGTTCTCGCAGACACGCCCGCGGGGGACTTCCCCGCGGGCGTGTTTTTTGGTATACTGTTTTTATTCTTGCATTTTGACGAGGTGCTTATGAAGCAATTGGTTTTGGGAATTCTGGCGCACGTGGACGCCGGGAAAACGACGCTGTCCGAGGCGCTGCTCTACCGCACGGGCGCGATCCGCGACCTCGGGCACGTGGACCACAAAAACGCGCACCTGGACACGCACGCGCTCGAGCGTGCGCGCGGCATCACGATCTTCTCGCGGCAGGCGCGCCTGACGCTGGGCGACACGGCGGTCACGCTGCTCGACACGCCGGGACATGTGGACTTTTCCGCCGAGATGGAGCGCACGCTGCAGGTGCTCGACTATGCCGTGCTCGTCATCAGCGGCACGGACGGCGTGCAGGCGCACACGGAAACGCTCTGGCAGCTGCTGCGGCGCTACCGGGTGCCGGTGTTCGTGTTCGTGACGAAGATGGACCTGCCGGGCGCGGACCGCGCGGCGCTCATGGCCGACCTGCGCGCGCACCTGAGCGGCGCGTGCGTGGACTTCACCGACCCCGATCCGGAGCAGATCGCCCTGTGCGACGAGGCGGTGCTCGAGCAGTATCTCGACACCGGCGCGCTGCCGGACGCGACCGTGCGCGCGCTCATCCGCAGCCGTAAGCTCTTTCCGTGCCTGTTCGGCTCGGGGCTGAAGCTCACGGGCGTGGACGCCTTTCTCGCGGCGCTTGAACGTTACGCAGCGCCGCCGGAGTATCCGGCGGAATTCGGCGCGCGGGTGTTCAAGATCATGCGCGATGCGCAGGGCAATCGCCTCACGTGTCTGAAGGTCACGGGCGGGCAGCTGCGTGTGCGCGCGCCGCTGACGTATTTCCCCCGCGGGGCGGACACGCCCGTGCAGGAGAAGGTGAACGCCATCCGGCTCTATTCCGGCGAGAAGTTCGAGTCCGCAGAGACCGTCCCGGCCGGCGGCGTGTGCGCCGTGCAGGGCCTCACGCAGACGTATCCGGGGCAGGGGCTCG
>OICJ01000368.1_pt1 | contig 10676 bp, 6 predicted proteins | sample 1581291 | NCBI WGS metagenome assembly OICJ01 (sample SAMEA3882540, study PRJEB24775) | human gut metagenome | biome: human-associated habitat; feature: intestine environment; material: feces | place: Netherlands | collected 2009/2010 | reverse complement strand
AATGGTGCACCAGACATGGGCTTATGCTACCAATGCCAACCACACCGGATTCAAAAACTATGACCAGAACCAAATGAAAATGTACACCAGCATTGTGGATGCAGTAAAGAAAGCCGCCAACCTGGTGGGTATCAAGAAAATTATCCCTTCGGGAACCGCCATACAAAATGCACGTACCTCCTTTATCGGCGACCATATGAATAGGGACGGATACCACCTTGACTTAACCATAGGCAGATATACAGCTGCCTGCACATGGTTTGAGGCATTGACCCATCAGAATGTAACAGAAAACCCATATTCTCCCGAAGGAATGGACCCAATCCATAAGAAAGCAGCTCAAATGGCTGCGCACAACGCCATCCTCTATCCGGACAAAGTTACGGAACTGACAGAACTGAAAAAGATTGCCGATTAATGCTTTTTAATTCTTAAGACTTACTTATATGTCTGCAAAATAATAAAAAGAAAGTAACCCGCTCATCAGTGAAGCTTTCTTTTATGTACTTTTGCACGCACCACCGTCTGGTAAAAGCAGATATTGGCAACTTCAATATTTCATCAGTATGAAAAAACTTATCCTAACCGGCATATGGCTCTTGTGTGGATTCCTCCTTCCGGCACAAGAACTAGAGCAGAATGTGGAAGAACGCCTCCAGACATTCTTTAGGGAATACACCACCCATACGGCCAACATCGGTACCTGCAAGCTGGATAGTTTCCGCATTGACTTCCGGAAGAAGAAATTGCTTGTCTATACAAACGAGTGCTTTACCTACCAGCCTCTACGGCCTGAAACCGTTGATGCCATTTACCGCCATCTGGGACAAATCCTGCCAGGACCGGTGAACTATTTCGACCTCACCGTCTTTGCTGACGGGAAGAGCATCGAAGAGCTTATCCCCAACCTCTACCGGAAAGGGAAGAAAGACAAGGCACGTCTGTTCAGCCACCTGGAATACAAAGGTACCCCCTGGGTAACCCGTACCTCGCGCCCCTACGACATCACCCGCGGACTGGAAGGACGCCACATCGCCCTTTGGCAAAGCCACGGGAAATATTATATCAATGACAAGGACAAATGGGGATGGCAACGCCCGAGGCTGTTCTGCACTACAGAAGACCAGTTCACCCAATCCTTCATCCTGCCCTACCTCCTGCCCATGCTAGAGAATGCAGGAGCCAATGTATTCACTCCCCGCGAAAGGGACACGCAGAAGCAGGAAGTCATCGTAGACAATGACGGTAGCCTGAGCGGACATGGAGGACAAGGTTCCCTTTATCTGGACGTGAAAAGCCGGAAAGCACGTTGGGAACAGACCTCCCGACCCGGATTTGCCCAACGGAAACGAGTCTATCAAGACAATGAAAACCCTTTCCTCTCCGGCACGGCACGCTTTGCCAAAACTGAAAAGAAGAAAGACAAGGCTTTTGCCGAATGGGTACCCGATATTCCGGAAACGGGAGAATATGCTGTATACGTATCTTACCAAACACTGCCGGGCAGCGTAAGCGATGCCAAATATCTTGTATTTCACAATGGAGGCGTCACGGAGTTCAAGGTGAACCAGCAAATAGGAAGCGGCACATGGGTGTACCTCGGCACATTCACTTTTGACAAAGGCCGGAACGACTACGGCATGGTGGTATTGAGCAACGAAAGCAAAGAGAAAGGCGTGGTCTGTGCCGATGCCGTCCGCTTTGGAGGGGGCATGGGCAACATTGCCCGCGGGGGACAAACCAGCGGCTTGCCCAGATACCTGGAAGGCGCACGCTACTTTGCCCAATGGGCAGGCATGCCCTATCCCGTCTATGGAGGCTATGAGGGAAAGAATGATATGAACGACGATATCAACGTACGTTCCCGTACAGTGAATTACCTTGCAGGAAAATCACTATTCAACCCAACGGAAGAAGGTTTGGGCATCCCCTTTGAAATGAGTATGGCCCTGCATAGCGATGCCGGTTTCAGTAAGGAAGATGAGATTATAGGCACTCTCGGCATTTATACCACCAACTTCAACAACGGTCGGTTGCATGCCGGTACAGACCGCCATGCCTCCCGTGACCTTTCGGACATTCTGCTAACGCAGTTGCAGCGTGATATCCGCTCTACCTTCAACGTAGACTGGACAAGCCGCAGCCTATGGAACCGCAACTACAGTGAAACACGCCTGCCCGCCGTCCCTTCCACCATCGTAGAACTGTTGTCGCACCAGAACTTCGCAGATATGCGCTTGGGACATGACCCTAACTTCAAGTTCACCGTCGGGCGTGCGCTCTATAAAGCTATTCTGCAATACATATGCAGCCAGCACGGCAGAGACTACGTTGTCCAACCCCTTCCCGTCAGCCACTTTGCCATCCGCTTCGGTCAAAAGAAGAATACTTTAGAGCTTTCCTGGCAAGGAGAGGAAGACCCGTTGGAGCCGACTGCCAAACCACGTGAATACATTGTATATACACGTATCGGTCGTGGAGGATTTGACAATGGCGTACGCGTCAGCTCCCCATCCCACACCGTAAAAATAGAACCGGGCATCGTCTATTCCTTTAAAGTAACCGCCGTAAACCGGGGTGGCGAAAGCTTCCCTTCGGAAATTCTTGCCGCCTACAAGGCAAAGCGTGAAAAAGGACAGATACTTATCGTCAACGGATTTGACCGCATCAGCGGGCCTGCCGTTATAGACACCCCCGATGCGGCAGGCTTCGACTTGTCACAAGATCCCGGCGTACCCTATCTCTATGACATCTCCCTCTGCGGCGCCCAGCAGAATTTTAGCCGGAAGGAAGCAGGACGACGTCTGGGAGAGAGCAGTGACGAATACGAAGGCATGAAAATCATCGGAAACACTTTCGATTACCCCTTCGTACATGGCAAAGCCATCCAGGCAGCCGGAAATTACAGCTTCGTCTCATGCAGCGACGAGGCTGTGGAAAAGGGCATCCTCTCATTGGAGGATTATCCGATAGTGGACTATATCCTCGGACTTGAGAAAGAAGACAATTCCAGCAATCCGGCACGCAATACCTACTACAAAACATTCTCCTCGCCCATGCAGCGCATACTGACTTCCTATTGCCAGTCGGGAGGTCATCTCCTGGTCAGCGGTGCCTACGTAGGCAGCGATATGGACAGCTCGCAGGGCAATAAAGAATTTATTCAGAATATCTTGAAGTACCGGCATGGCAACTCTCTGAAAACAGACGGGGACAAAATCGCTGTCCGGGGACTGGGGCATACCTTCACCCTTCCCCGCCTGCCGAATGAGCAAAGCTATCCGGTCACTTCCCCTGATTGCATCCTGCCCATGTCTCCCGCTTTTCCAGTCATGACCTATGCCATCGGCAACACACCCGCCGCCGTAGCCTATCAAGGCAGTGATTATCGCACTTTTGTCATGGGATTCCCTTTTGAAAGCATCCGGGAAGAAACATCCAGAAATGTAATTATGGCATCCATACTCCGCTTTCTCACCACAGATTACACAGATTAACACAGACAAAATAGCAATCCCTATAAATAATCTGTGAAAATCTGTGTAATCTGTAGTGAAAAAACTATCTTTGCTTCCATTAATCATTAAACATTAACCACTAAACATTAAACATCATGTACACTATACAAGCCAACCCCAGCGGAACCCGTAGTTTAGAAGTTTCTGAAGAGAATCTTGCCACCATCGAGAAATACGGCCTCTTCCGCCATCTCATCGACAGCAACGGTATTGTGGACGAAACCGTGCTCGACAAGTTGAAACTGAACATCCGCTCCCTCATCGCCGCGCAAGAGGAAGACAGCAAAGACCTGCTCGACCTCTGTATCGACGTTATCTATCACAACAACATGAAGGCCTTCGGACTACAACAGCTCATCAAGCTCTATCTGCAATGGCTTTCCCAACAAGACACCATAGAAGAAGAATAAATGAAAACCATCGACACCTGCGGACAACAGCATTACAGCCCTTTAATCCCTGCCATCAAAGCCATGTGCGAGGCCGGAAAAGGCGAGAAGCTGGAAATCATCATGGACGACGCTGCTGCCTTCAATGACATGAAAGAGTATCTTTCCGAGCAGCAGATAGGCTTCCGTGAGATTTACGACGGAGAACGGATGACATTACAGTTTTTAATGTGCAAATGAAAGAATATCGCCTTACAGACTGGCTTCCTACTACCAAGAAAGAAGTGGAACTGCGTGGTTGGGACGAATTGGATGTAATACTTTTCAGCGGTGACGCCTACGTGGATCACCCTTCTTTTGGAGCCGCCGTCATAGGCCGCATCCTCGAAGCAGAAGGATTGCGCGTAGCCATCATCCCCCAACCCAACTGGCGCGACGACTTGCGCGACTTCAAAAAACTGGGACGTCCCCGTCTGTTCTTCGGCATCAGTCCCGGCTGTATGGATTCGATGGTCAACAAATATACTGCCAACAAACGCTTGCGCAGTGATGACGCCTATACCCCGGATGCACGTCCGGATATGCGTCCGGAGTACCCTTCCATTGTATATACCCAGATATTAAAGAAGCTATTCCCCGATGTCCCCGTCGTACTGGGCGGCATCGAGGCAAGCATGCGCCGCCTGACGCACTATGACTATTGGCAGGACCGTGTACGCCCCAGCATCCTCCTCGACAGCGGAGCCGACTCACTCATCTACGGTATGGGAGAGAAACCGGTGGTGGAACTTGCGGAAAGGCTGAAACGCCAACAGACACAGATGGACGCCCCAAGCTTCAAAAAGCTCATCGCCGATATTCCCCAAATGGTTTACCTTGACAAGGAAGTAGTGGTACAAGAAGGGGATATCACCCTCTTTTCCCATGAAGAATGTCTGAAAGATAAAAAGAAAGAAGCTGCCAACTTCCGTCATATCGAGGAGGAAAGCAACAAATATACAGCATCCCGCATCTTGCAAAAGAGCGGCAAGCTGACGGTAGTAGTCAATCCTCCCTATCCCCCTTTGACGGAAGCTGAACTCGACCGTTCTTTCGACTTGCCATACACGCGCCTGCCCCATCCCAAATACAAGGGAAAACGTATTCCGGCATACGACATGATAAAGTTCTCCGTCAACCTGCATCGCGGATGTTTCGGAGGATGTGCCTTCTGCACCATCTCCGCACACCAGGGCAAATTCATCGTAAGCCGCAGCAAGGAGAGCATTCTGAAAGAGGTGAAAGCCATCACGGAGCTGCCAGACTTCAAGGGTTATTTGAGCGATTTGGGAGGCCCGTCGGCCAATATGTACCGCATGAAGGGACGGGATGAGGCCGTCTGCAGGAAATGCAAACGCCCGTCGTGCATCTACCCCAAGGTATGCCCCAACCTGAATACGGACCACCGTCCGCTGCTCGACATCTATCATGCCGTAGATGCCCTGCCCGGCATCAAGAAGTCCTTCATTGGCAGCGGTGTACGCTATGACCTGCTGCTGCACCAGAGCAAGGACCCGAACACTAACAAAAGTACGCAGGAATATACCCGCGAGCTCATTGCCCGCCATGTCAGCGGTCGCCTGAAGGTAGCACCGGAGCATACGTCAGACCGCGTGCTCAACATCATGCGCAAGCCTCCGTTCAGCCAGTTCGGTGAGTTCAAGAAGATATTCGACAGGATTAACCATGAAGAAGGACTACGCCAGCAGCTTATTCCTTATTTCATCAGCAGCCATCCCGGATGCAAGGAGGAAGATATGGCAGAACTTGCCGTCATCACCAAGCGACTGGACTTCCATCTGGAACAAGTGCAAGACTTTACCCCTACTCCCATGACCGTTGCCACCGAAGCATGGTACACGGGCTTCCATCCTTATACGCTGGAACCGGTATTCAGTGCCAAAACGCAGCGCGAGAAACTGGCTCAACGCCAATTCTTCTTCTGGTACAAACCCGAAGAGCGCAGGAACATCATAAACGAACTGCGCCGGATAGGACGGACGGATTTGATAGACAAGCTATACGGGAAACGATAAAAATACGATATTTCCAAGAAACTCACAGCAACTGCATGAAACGATTCCTCCTCCTCTGCCTATCCCTACTCCCCATTGGAGCGACAGGTCTGCTGGCACAAAGCGAATGCCTGCCGCAAAATTACAGTATCATCTTCGGTGGCGGTGTATCCTTACCTCATGTAGAAGGAAACCGCAACGACTTCTTCAGCAAGAATGGCAACCGGGTGGGATATGACCTGATGACAGAAGGCCGCTACTACATCACGCCCCTATTTGCCGCAGGACTTCAATATGACTATCTACGCATGGCACGCCTGCCGGATAAGGCACATCTGCACTGCATACGCCCCAACATCACATACCGGCCCTTGTGGAGCAACGGGAATCAAGGACTGTTCCTCTCGTTCGGCATCGGGTATATGAACTATCAGGAACGGACATATAAACGCGGTGAACGGAACGGACACCTTTTCCATAAAGGATATTGTGGAATAACTTTCGCAGCAGGCTATGAGTTCCGCATCAGCCGTAAACTCTCGGGTATGATTCGCTGTGATTTCCTGACAGCAGACTGGTTTGCCAACCCCGATGCACGACTTTACAACACGGACGGCTATGATGACGGAGTAGACCATAGCTGGTTCAAAAACAACATCACTTTCTTCAATTTGGGATTCGCCTTGCAGTTCGGACGTTAGTGGCAGGAGTGGCAACAGTTACTCCTCCACCTGCATTGCCACTACCTCCTGCAACACACAGACAGCTTCTTCCACCGTCCTGACATCCTTCACCAGCATACTCCGTTTGTTGTTCTGTTCGCGCAGGTCACAACGCCGGGTGTACTTCATCATGTAGGCAATGACCTTGCCGAATGCCTGGCTCTGATAATACGGGCTATCCGGATTGGAGACGAAGAACAGGGACATGCGCCCACCTTTCAGAAAGACTTTTTCCACCCCGAGCCGAGCAGCCAGGCGGCGCAAGGGAACGATGCGCAGCAACTCTTCCGTTTCGGGAGGAATCGGACCGAAGCGGTCTTCGAGGCGGGTACGGAAAGCATCCACATCCTTGTCGAGTGTCAATCCGTCCAACTCGCGATAAAGCAACATACGTTCGCTGCTGCCGGTCACGTAATCGGCAGGCAACAGAAGTTCGAGGTCACTTTCCACCTGGCATTCGTCGACAAACTGTTCTCCACTGATGACGCCTCCGTCTGCTTTCAGTTCTTCGGCATAAAGGTCGGCAAACTCGTCGGTCTTCAGTTCGTGCACAGCTTCGGAGAGAATCTTTTGATACGTCTCGTAGCCTAGGTCGGCAATGAAACCACTCTGTTCGGCACCGAGCATATTGCCTGCGCCACGGATGTCAAGGTCCTGCATGGCAATGTGGATGCCACTGCCCAGGTCGGAGAAGTTCTCGATGGCTTGCAGGCGTCGTTTTGCTTCGGGAGTAAGGGAGGACAAAGGCGGTGCCAGCAGGTAACAGAAAGCTTTTTTATTGCTCCGCCCCACACGTCCGCGCATCTGGTGCAAGTCACTGAGGCCGAAGTTCTGCGCCTGGTTGATGATAATGGTATTGGCATTGGGTATGTCGATGCCACTTTCGATGATGGTAGTGGCAAGCAGCACATCGTAATCGTAATTGACGAAATCAAAGATTATCTTCTCCAGTTCGGCAGGCTCCATCTGTCCGTGTCCGATACAGACACGGCAGTCGGGAATGTGCCGCTCTATCATGGCCTTCAACTCAACCAGATTGGAAATACGGTTATTCACGAAGAATACCTGCCCGTTACGGCTCATCTCAAAATTGACGGCGTCGGCAATGATTTCCTCGTTGAAGGTGTGCACTTCCGTCTGGATGGGATAGCGGTTAGGCGGCGGTGTCTGGATGACGCTCAAGTCGCGCGCACCCATCAGCGAAAACTGCAAGGTACGGGGAATGGGTGTAGCCGTCATGGTCAGCGTATCCACATTCACCTTCAATTGGCGGAGTTTCTCCTTGACGGAGACGCCGAACTTCTGCTCCTCATCAATAATCAACAAACCAAGGTCTTTGAACTTAACGTCTTTTCCCAGGATACGGTGGGTACCGATAAGAATATTCACTTCCCCTTCGGCAAGCCCTTTCACTACAGCCTTTGCCTGAACAGCGGTGCGGGCACGACTCAGATACTCCACCCGGCAAGGCAAGCCTTTCAAGCGCTCCTTGAAGGTCTGGAAATGCTGATAGGCAAGTACGGTAGTGGGCACCAGTACAGCCACCTGCTTATTGTCCGCCACAGCCTTGAAAGCGGCACGAACAGCCACCTCCGTCTTGCCGAAGCCCACGTCACCGCACACCAGGCGGTCCATCGGACGGGCACTCTCCATGTCGGCCTTCACGTCGGAAGTAGCCTTGCTTTGGTCGGGGGTATCCTCATAGATGAAGGAGGCTTCCAACTCCCGTTGCAGGAAGCTGTCGGGACTGTATTGGAACCCCTTCTCCTCGCGGCGTTGCGAGTAGAGTTTTATCAAGTCGCGGGCAATATCCTTTATCTTCGTCTTGGTGCGGTCTTTCAGCTTCTCCCAGGCTCCGGTGCCGAGCTTGTTGAGGCGGGGCGCTTCACCCTCCTTTCCCTTGTACTTGGAAACCTTGTGCAGAGAGTGGATGGAGACAAACACCACATCTTCGTTCTGATAGACAATCTTCATCACCTCCTGCGTGGTGTCACCGTTGGGGATACGTACCAGTCCGGCAAAACGCCCCACACCGTGGTCGGTATGCACCACATAGTCGCCGGGGGTGAATTGGTTCAGCTCCTTCAGGCTCAAGGCCACCTTGCCGCTGCGTGCCTTGTCGCTCTTCAAGTTATACTTGTGAAAGCGGTCGAACAGCTGATGGTCGGTAAAGACGCAGATACGCAAAGTGTCGTCGGCAAAGCCTTCGTGCAGCGTCCGTTCCACGGCGGTAAAGGATATGTTGTCTCCACGGTCCTCAAAGATGGCACGGATGCGGTCAGTCTGTTTCAGGCTGTCGCTGCATATGTAGATGGTGTAGTGACGGGAGAGGTATTCGCGGAAACTCTCTGCCACCATGTCGAAGTTTTTATGGAAGATAGGCTGTACCGTAGTATGGAACGAGACGGTAGCATCCGGCGTTCCGGTGGGCTTGTTACCGAACTCCATCCGGCGGAAATCGAGGGCGCGCAGGGTGAACTCGCCACCATCAATCAGCTTGCCTTCCAGCGTGATGGCTCCATTCTCCTCCGACTCACGGGCGGCGATGGCCTGTGGGGTGAGCGATTCGTCGTGCACGGTCTGGATGCGTTCGCGTAGCCAGAGAAAATCGCGCATGGCAAGCAAGCTGTCCGACGGAAGGAAATCGAGGAACGACACCATGCCGCCGCTTCCCTTTTTTTCCAGGCTATGGCTCAAGTCGGGAACTATCACGATGCTTTCTTTCTTCTCCTTCGAGAGCTGTGTTTCCACCTCGAAGGTACGGACGCTTTCCACCTCATCGCCGAAAAAGTCTATACGGAAGGGATATTCGGAAGAGAAGGAAAAGACGTCGATAATACTGCCACGAACGGCATACTGCCCCGGCTCGTAGACGTAGTCCACATATTCGAAACCGTAGCTGCGCAATACGTCCGTCACGAAGTTCATATCCACCCTCTCGCCTGCATGCAGTTTCAGTGTATTCTCTCCCAGTTCCTTACGAGAGACCACCTTTTCGGCCAGCGCATCCGGATAGGTCACCACGCAAAGCCCCTCTTCTCCTTTTTGCAGGCGACTCAGCACTTCTGTACGGAGTATTTCGTTTGCCGCATCCTTCTGCCCGTACTTGATGGCGCGGCGGAACGAAGAAGGAAAAAACAATACCTGCTCTGTCCCCAATATCTGCGTCAAATCATGATAGAAATAACCGGCTTCCTCCATATCGCCCAGAATGAAAACGAGCGGACAAGTAGCCCGCTGAACCAATACAGACGAAAACAAAGAAGCGGCAGAGGCATATAAACCTCCGCAATATAGGTGACGGACAGAGTTATCTTTCAGAAGCCTGCACACCCCCTCTACATTGGGATGGGAAGCATAAGATTGTTGCAGTTCAGTTATATTCATTGCTTTGCGCTTTTTCCCCCGGTATTGCCTCTCATAAGGTATCCTACCGAAATAAATTCGGTGCAAAAATACACAAATAATCTTTAGCTTTGACCTGTCGGCAACTATGTTCTCTGAAATAATCTTTCTGCTGTCAGCCTGCACATCCTTCACCTTTTTTCTGTATCGCCCTATTTATCGGGGAAGGCAATGAAACTTCTTTTCCTCCAATTATGAATAACACAGCCTGCACAATCCCTATTCAGGAGTTATGTTACACAAAGTTTATCCCCAGCCTGCGGACATGTATCCCAGGGGTTGGTCTGTCTATCCCAAGGCTTGGGATAGACAGACCAAGACTGAAGAGCACTTTTTCTCCCTATATCTACCCACTTTATCCTTTATACTTCGAAAGTTTTTCTTTAATAGTTTGAATGTTTTCTGTTAATGATTGAAACGGGAATAGCTAAAGATTGAGGCTAAAGTTCAAAGTCAAGCATATGGTTCTTTGATTTAACCTGCATTCCTTATAGTCAGGAGTTAGAAGGAGCTACATAAATGAAAGAGTCGTGGCGTCAGAACTTTGCAAAATCAAGATTTGTGTGAAAATGCTGCCAGATAAAAAAG
>OICJ01000364.1_pt1 | contig 10754 bp, 10 predicted proteins | sample 1581291 | NCBI WGS metagenome assembly OICJ01 (sample SAMEA3882540, study PRJEB24775) | human gut metagenome | biome: human-associated habitat; feature: intestine environment; material: feces | place: Netherlands | collected 2009/2010 | reverse complement strand
CCGACACCCTCTGTCTGGCTATTTTCATGTATGGAGGATAACTGCCTATGGCAAAAAACAAAACAGAGATTCATGTGACCACTGTATTTGACGGGGAGCTGGACGCAACTGATGTGTTTGTCAGCCTGATTTCCCAGAAATACGGTAAAACAAACACGAAAGAATATCTTGCTAAAAAGAAAGATATGAAGTATAATGAAGATGAGGTTCAAAAGAGCCAGATACCGTCTGGATTGTGTGGGTAAATGGCTATGATGAACGAAATGGAATACAGAACAATCGGTTCGGCACTTGCCGGAGGGTATCGTGCAGCGGTCTATTGCAGGCTGTCAAAGGACGATGACCTGCAAGGCGAAAGTGCCAGTATCGCAAACCAGCGTGATATGCTGGAAAAATACTGCGAAAAGCAGGGATGGGAGGTTGTGGCAGTCTATCAGGACGATGGCTTCACAGGTCTTAATATGGAGCGTCCTGATTTACAGAGAATGTTGAGAGCCATTGAGCGCAGGCAAATCAACCTTGTCATCACGAAAGACCTCAGCCGACTGGGGCGTAACTATCTGCAAACCGGGCATTTGATTGAGGACTTTTTCCCAAGAAACGGTGTCCGCTATATCGCCATGAATGACGGTATCGACACCCTGCGGGATAACAATGACATTGCCCCGTTCAAGAATATCCTGAACGAGATGTACAGCAAGGATATTTCCAAGAAAGTCCATTCCTCTTATCTTCTGAAAGCGCAGAAAGGACAGTTTACCGGGTGTCTTGCCCCGTTTGGGTATCGGAAAGACCCGGAGGACAAAAACCATCTGCTCATTGACGAGGAAACCGCCCCGATTGTGCGGCTGATTTTCGGATATGCCCTAAACGGTCATGGTCCGAACTATATCCGCAGACGGCTGGAGGAAGAAAAAATCCCCTGCCCCACATGGTGGAACCGGGAACGGGGGCTTCGCAATACCCGCACCAAATGGGAAAAGAAAGACCCGGAAAACGGGCGGTATATGTGGGACTTCTCCGTTATCAAAGACCTTTTGATGAATCCCGTCTACACCGGGGCGATTGCTTCCCAGAAAAAGGACTACCGTTTCAAAATCGGCACGATTGGGGAAAAGAAGCCGGAGGACTGGATTGTGGTGGAGGGACAGCATGAACCGCTGATTGACCGCATGAGCTTTGACATTGTGCAGAACAAGCTGAAATCCCGCCAGCGTCCGGGGCAGACCAATGAAATCAGCCTGTTTGCCGGACTGATAAAATGCGGCGAGTGTGGGAAGTCTCTGACGATACGCTACACAAACGCAAAACATCCCCAGCGGATTTACTCCTGCAAGACCTACAATGCCTTTGGAAAGAACCACTGCACCCAGCACCGGATTGATTATGACACCCTTTACAGCCATGTGCTGCGGAAAATCCGGGAATGTGCCAGAGCTGCCCTGATGGACGGGGAAGCGGTTGCTGACCGCCTGACCAATACCTGTGAAGCCGAGCAGCGGGAACAGCGGGAAGCAATGGAACGCTCCCTTACAAGGGACGAGGAACGGATTGAGGTTCTGGACAAAATGGTCATGCGGCTTTATGAGGATATGATTGCAGGGCGTATCAGTGAGCAGAATTTCAACACCATGCTGGAAAAGACACAGACCGAGCAGACGGAGCTTAAAACAAAAGTGTCCGAGGGCAGAAAGCGGCTGTCCGATGAAGTCCAGCTTGCCAATGACGCAAAACAATGGGTGGAAGCCATTCAGGAATACGCCAACATCACAGAGCTGGACGCAGCCACCCTCAACCGCTTAATCAAAGAAATCGTCGTGCATGAGCGCATTGACGAAGATAAAACAAGACACATTTCTATCGAAATTCATTTTAATCTCAAACCCATCCCGGAGGTGGAACAGGTCACTGCCTGACCTGTCCTGCCGGGACGGTTCTCTTAAAAACACCATATAGATTTTTGTACGCCGCCGCCCGCCATCGAGCAGAGTTTTACACCTAATTGGGGATGAAACAGCTCATGGCTGGCGGCGGCGTTGCGCTGGTCGGTATCACCCTCATTCCTCTTCTGAGCGGTCTGTTCGGTTAAGAACAGTAGGCAGGTTTATCCCGCCTGTACATACGCAATCGCTCCATCTTTGCTGTGGATAACAGCCCTTTATCATAAGGAGCGCATTGCAATACGAATCTCCACCCATCAATGAAAGGCGGTGCTATTATGCAGTTTTTGACCCACATTATTTTTCTCCTGAACCTTCTCAAGACCCTTATCAACCACTTCAGCTAAGGACGGTGACTGAATGGAAACCGTTCTCAAAGCCATTGCCGACTGGATCAAAGGCATCCTGACGGCAGGCATTATGTCAAACCTGTCCGGCCTGTTCGACGATGTGAACACGCAGGTCGGCAACATCGCACAGCAGGTGGGCACCAAGCCCTCCAGCTTTGAACCACGGGTGTTTGCAATGATCGAAGCCCTCTCCCGGAATGTGGTGCTGCCTATTGCAGGCATCATCCTGACCTTCATCGCCTGTTATGAGTTGATCGAAATGATCACCCAGCACAACAATATGGCACAGTTTGAGCCTGCCCTCATCATGCGCTGGATCTTCAAAACGGCGGTGTCGGTGTGGTTCATCTCCAACACCTTCGATATTGTCATGGCGGTCTTTGACCTGACACAGAAGGTGGTGTCCGATTCCAGCGGCATCATTGCCGGAAATACCCGTGTCAACGACATTGGTTTGTCCATGCTGCAATCCAGCCTGATGCAGATGGATGTAGGACCCCTGTTCGGGCTTTTCCTGCAAAGTTTCTTCATCGGCATCACCATGCGGATCTTGAGCATCATCATTTTTGTGATCGTCTACGGGCGTATGATTGAAATCTACTGCATGGTGAGCCTTGCGCCCATCCCCATGGCGACTTTCGGCAACCATGAGCAGAGCCACATGGGGCAGAACTACCTGAAATGCCTGTTTGCACTGGGTTTTCAGGGCTTTCTCATCCTTATCTGCGTGGCGATTTATGCCGTGCTGATCCAGAGCGTGGCAATTTCCGGGGATGCCATCAACTCGATTTGGAGCATTGTGGGCTACACCGTTCTGCTCTGTTTCAGCCTGTTCAAGACCAGCTCCGTGACAAAATCTGTTCTCGGAGCGCACTAAAAGGAGGTGTTTGATTGGTTGCGTATATTTCCGTTCCCCGTGACCTGACGAAAGTGAAATCGAAGGTCGCGTTCAACCTGACCAAACGGCAGCTTGTCTGCTTTGGCACAGCGGCTCTCATTGGAGTGCCGCTGTTTTTTGTTCTCCGGGACTCTGGTGGAAACACTGCCGCCACCCTCGGCATGATGGCGGTGATGCTGCCGGCGTTCTTTCTCGGAATGTACGAGAAAAACGGTCAGCCCATGGAAAAGCTGCTGTCGTACTATGTGCAGTCCCGGTTTGTCCGTCCGAAGATCCGCCCCTACAAGACCAACAACTACTATGCGATTTTGATGAAGGGAGGCATGACCCATGACCCCGTTTTGGAAAAAGACCGATAAAGGCGGCAAGAAAAAACCGCCGAAGCCCGCTGTGCCCCGGACCGCCCAGCAGTCCATCCCCATGCAGCGGATGTTTGAGGATGGCACCTGCCGGGTGAAGCCCAACTACTACACCCGCACCATCCAGTATCAGGACATCAATTATCAGCTTGCCCAGCAGGAGGATAAGACTGCGATTTTTGAGGAGTGGTGTTCATTCCTCAACTTTTTTGACAGCTCCATCAAATTTGAGCTGTCCTTCGTGAACATGGCAACGGACAGCACCGAGTTTGAAAAGAGCATCCGCATTCCGTTCCAGAAGGACGGCTTTGACGATGTTCGTGCCGAGTATTCCCAGATGCTGCGCCAGCAGCTTGCCAAGGGCAATAATGGTCTGACCAAGACCAAATTCATCACCTTTGGCGTGGAGGGCGAAAGCATGGCGCAGGTCAAGCCCCGTCTGGACCACATCCAGAACGACCTGATGAACAATTTCCACCGGCTTGGTGTGCAGGCGAAGCCCCTGAACGGTGCCCAGCGGCTGAAACTCATGCACGATATGTTCAACATGGACGGTGCCAGCAAGTTCCACTTTGACTGGAAAGACCTTGTGAAAAGCGGCCTTTCGGTGAAGGATGCCATTGCACCCACCGCCTTTGCCTTCAAAAATTCCCGGACATTCCAGATGGGCGGCATCTACTGCGCCGCCAGTTTTTTGAGCATCACGGCATCCGACATCAGCGACCAGCTTTTGAAGGATTTTCTGGACATGGATTCCAGCCAGATCGTCACCATGCACATCCAGTCTGTTGACCAGAACAAGGCCATCAAAACCGTCAAGCGCACCATCACCGAACTGGACCGTAGTACCATTGAGGAACAGAAAAAAGCCATCCGTTCAGGTTACGACATCGACATTCTTCCGTCAGATTTGAAAACTTACGGCAGGGATGCCAAGGCGCTTTTGAAGGAATTGCAGAGCCAGAACGAGCGGATGTTCCTTGTCACATTTCTGGTGTTGAACACCGGGCGCACGGAGCAGGAGCTGGAAAACAATGTCTTTCAGGCATCCAGTATTGCCCAGAAGCACAACTGCAATCTGTGCCGCCTTGATTTTCAGCAGGAGCAGGGCTTGATGAGCAGTCTGCCGCTGGCAGACGGCCAGATCGAAATTCAGCGGGGACTGACCACCAGCAGCACCGCTATCTTCATTCCGTTTACCACACAGGAGTTGTACCAAAGCGGCAAAGAAAGCCTGTATTACGGTCTGAATGCCCTGTCCAACAACCTCATCATGGTGGACAGAAAGAAGCTGAAAAATCCGAATGGACTTATCCTCGGTACTCCCGGCTCCGGCAAAAGTTTCTCGGCAAAGCGTGAAATCGCAAATGCCTTTCTGGTGACGGATGATGATATTATCATCAACGACCCCGAAGGCGAATATTCCCCACTGGTAAACCGACTGAAAGGACAGGTCATTAAAATCAGCCCCAACAGCACCCAGTTCATCAACCCGATGGACATTAACGCCAACTATTCGGAAGAAGATAATCCGCTGTCCCTGAAAGCGGACTTTATTCTTTCTCTGTGCGAACTGGTTGTCGGCGGCAAGGAAGGTCTGCTCCCGGTGGAAAAGACGGTCATTGACCGCTGTGTGCATCTGATTTATCGGAAATATTTTGCTGACCCCTGCCCGGAGAATATGCCGATTCTGGAGGACTTGTACAACGCCCTGCTCCAGCAGGACGAGAAAGAAGCTCATCATGTTGCTACCGCTCTGGAAATCTACGTCAAGGGCAGTCTGAATCTGTTCAACCACCGCACCAACGTGAACGTCAATAACAGAATCGTCTGTTATGACATTAAAGAACTGGGCAAGCAGATGAAGAAGCTCGGTATGCTCATCGTGCAGGATCAGGTCTGGGGACGTGTCACGGCAAACCGCAGCAGCGGAAAGTCCACCCGATATTATATGGACGAGATGCACCTCCTCTTAAAAGAGGAGCAGACTGCGGCCTATTCTGTGGAGATTTGGAAGCGTTTCCGCAAGTGGGGCGGTATTCCCACGGGGCTGACCCAGAACGTGAAAGACCTCCTTTCTTCCCGTGAAGTCGAGAATATTTTCGAGAACAGCGACATGATCATCATGCTGAATCAGGCCGCTGGCGACCGTCAAATCCTCGCAAAGCAGCTCAACATCTCGCCCCATCAGCTTTCCTATGTGACGCACTCCGGTGAAGGTGAAGGACTGCTTTTCTTCGGCAATGTTATTCTCCCGTTCGTGGACAGATTCCCCACCGATTTGGAACTGTATCGCATCATGACCACGAAGCTGGGTGAGGTTTCGGAGGGCAAAAAGGAATGAGCAATCCGAAGCTGAACTTCAAAGAGGAAACGTCAGCCAAAAAGACACGCTCTCCCCCGAAGAAGGCGAGGGTCGAGCAGTCCACGCCCAAAAAGAAGAAGCTGAAACTCGATGCGGACAAGGCCGCAGAAAAAAACCAGCATTTGCGATTTGGCAAGGCAGAACTGACCCCGGACGAACTGAGCCGTTTGAGCAAAGCGCAAAAGCGCGAGATGTACGCTGCCAATGCTGCCCGGACTGCGGTGCATCGGGAAATCGACCAGTATGAGGAAGATAATGTCGGTGTGCAGGCGTTGAGCGAGGGTGAAAAGGCCGCTGGAAATGTCCGCGATATTTCCAAGAGCCGCTATGCCCGGAAACTGAAAAAGAAAGCCAAGGTGCAGGGCAAGAAAAACTCCAAAACCGCAAAATCTTCTGCGCAAGAACCAACTGCATCACAAAATGCAGGAGATTCCGGTATCGGTACCCGTGAGGGTGGTTCCAATTGGCTCTCCCGATGGCGGCAGAAACATGACATTCGACAGAGCTACTATGCCGCAGCCCGGTCTGGTGGCACAGCGGCACAGACCGTTGGAAGCAAAAAAGCCGTATCCGGCGGTGCATCTGCCGCACGGTCTGGTGTAGAACAAGTAGTGGACAAGGGAAAATCTGTGGTCGGTTCGGCAGTAAACAGCCTTATGACCGCCGCAAAGAGTAACGCGCACGTTCTTGTGATCGTGGGCGTTTTTGTTTTGCTCATCCTGATGGTGATGTCCGGCTTCTCGTCTTGCGGCATCCTCTTTTCTGGCGGCACACAGGTGTCCGGGCAGACCATGTACTCTGCCGAGGACAGGGACATCCGGGGTGCAGAACAGGACTACAAGAAGCTGGAAAAGGAGCTGGACAAAAAGATCAAGCGCACCCCCACCGACCACCCCGGCTACAACGAGTATCAGTACCATCTCGACCCCATCGAGCATGACCCGTGGCAGTTGACTTCGTATTTGACCACCCTCTACGACGATTACACCCGGTCAGAGGTGCAGGGCAAGCTGAAGGAGACCTTCAAAAAGCAGTACAAACTGACCACATGGGTGGAGGTACAGATACGGTATAAGACCGTGTGGGTCATCAGCCCAGCAGGAATCCCGGTACCCACGCAGGTGCCCTACGAGTACAAAATCTTCCACACCAAATTGGTGAATAAAGGGCTGGAAGTCGTTATCCGGGAAGAATTGGATGCTGACCAATGGAAACGGTACGAGATTTTCCAAGATACCTTGGGCGGCAGACCCTACCTGTTTAACGGCGGTCTGCCGCCCGGTGGCTCCGATGGCTCTGGCGCGCCGGGCATTGATTATCAGGTTCCGGCAGAAGCCCTGACGGATGAGGAATTTGCCGCCATCTACAAGGAAGCCCAAAAGTATGTGGGCACACCTTACGTCTGGGGCGGTTCCACCCCGGAAACAGGCTTTGACTGCTCCGGCTACGTCTGCTGGGTATACAACCAGAACGGCTACGATGTGGGGCGCACCACCGCCAACGGCTTGTGGAATAAGAGCCAGCACATCAGCGAGGCCGAAGCAAAGCCCGGTGATCTGGTCTTTTTCAAAGGAACCTACGACACCCCCGGCATGAGCCATACCGGAATCTATCTGGGCAACGGCATGATGGTGTCGGCCGGAGACCCCATCAAGTACGCAAACATTCACTCGTCCTACTGGGAGAAGCATCTCGCCGGGTTCGGACGGCTTTCAAAATGATTGGAGGAGTTTTATGAGCGAAAAATCGGATAAGCTGCGGGCGATGCTGGAAAAAGAAAAGGAACGCCGCATCAAGCTGAACAACCGCATCGAGATTCTGGAGCGGCGCATTCAGGAGGAGGATTCCGCCGAGGTCAACGAAATGGTGCGGACTGCAAAGGTCACGCCGGAACAGCTTGCCGCCCTGCTGCGGCAGTCGGCTACCGCCACCCCGAACCCGGCTGCGCTGTCTGCCGTGGGTGCAACTTTTGAGAAGGAGGTCGATGCAGATGAAGATTAAGAAACTGGGCGCACTGCTGGTATCGGTGGCACTGTGCGCTGGCATGGCGGCTCCCGCTTTTGCCTATGGCGGTGAGCCTGTGGAGGAAGTGGAACAGCCCGTCCTGACTTCTACCACCGATGAAGAAGATGTAGTCACCGTGACCGATGAGGAGACCGGTGCCCTGACCCCGGAGGGCAACTTGATGCTGGTGGACGATTACCACACCGACTATTCCGATGGCAGCGGTCAGCAGTTCATTACGCTGGTGTCGAAGTCGGGTGCGACTTTCTATCTGGTGATTGACCGCAACGCCAAGGGGCAGCAGACCGTTCACTTTATGAACCTTGTGGACGAAGCCGACCTTCTGGCTCTGATGGAGGAAGATGCTGCCGATGCCTACACCGCTGAAAAAGAAGCAGCGGCGCAGGCGGAACAGGACAGGCTGAAAGCCGAGGAAGAAGCCAAGAAAGCCGCAGAAGAAGCGGCGGCATCCGGCGAGGAACAGCCCAAGGAAAACAAGGTCACAAAGATCGCATCCGGCTTTTTGGGTGTGGTGGTGCTGATTGCACTGGCAGCAGGCGGCATTTTCTATGCGTTCACAAAGCAGAAGCAGAAAAAGCAGGCCGAAAAAGAAGCCCTTGACCCCGATGCAAACTACACCGAGGACAAGGGCGATTTTGAGATTCCGACCGAGGACGAGCCGGAGGACACCGGCAAGGAGGATAACACAGAAGAATAATTTTATGGCGGCGTTTGCCGCCTTACATACTAAAAAACGGGATGCCATAAAAATAGCACCCCATTCTAATATTAAAACAAACTGAAAGTCATCCAGTTGAAAAGACCCACTTGCCAGATGCATTAACGCCTGTTTTGCCCGAAAACCACCCCAATTACGATAAAAATGACGAGAATAACAATGCATAATGCCTTCCATCCCAAAGTGATTTTCAAATCACTGTGATCAAAGAAAAATGCAAACACGCCAAATAAACCGCATAAGAAAGAGATAATGTTTACGATGTTCATACTAGACCTCCTATTTGTCACTGTGGATTCAAATAGGAACTCAGCATTCAAAACAGAGAATCAAATAGACGAACTGACGCCTACCCGAAGTGAACAACAACCGTAAGTCAATGCATCATGGCACCCACCCTACACTCACATAAATGAGTGTCTGTCTGCTAATAGAGTAATACATTCGTCGCTTTCTTCACATAAAATAATCGCTCTAAAATCTAGATAATTATATCTTATGTTGCCATAGAACGTTTATATTATCAAATGCATCATATAAAATGTCTTACCAAAAGGCATTTTAGAATACCTTGCCGCCTTTTCACAAAGCACCCCATCGGCGAGAGCGCACTCGATTTGTTCATCTCCACGCATTTCTTCCATTACTCGGCACATAACAGTATTTTATTTTATCAGGCAGATTTCTTGCTGGCAAGTTCTTTGACTTCTTCAATAGACAATTTAGAATACTTTGCCACCTTTTCATAAGGCATTCCATCTGCGAGCATCTCCAAAGCACACTCGATTCGTTCATCCTTACGCATTTCTTCCATTGCTCTGCACATAGTTGCCACTCCCTTCGCATCGTGCTTAAAGTATTGTACCCGATTTGCAAGCACCGGATAGAACATATCTTTTGCATCGGTACAGAAAAAGTCATGCATCAGTTTTCCGAGGGCAGTTTCATCCTTGATTTGAGAGTTCACATAGATGATATGTGACTGGTCGTTGAAAACTGCACCGGTTTCTTCTACCATACGATGAATGTGGTAAATCGGCAATCCAGCCTTTAACACATCGTTCTCCGTGATGAAGATAATATATGTTTCGTTCAAGGCATCATAATTGCTGCCAGAATGAGTGAGGTTTGCATCCAGCAGGCTGCTGTTGTAGCGGGCGCGTTTTTCGCTTGCCCCACGGTCACTGCGTTGCACCTCGATATTATATGCCCGATTCTGCTCATCAACAGCCAGAATATCCAGACGAACGGAGCGTCCCTGCAAATTCTTGATACTGTACTGACCATGCACTTCACGAACCTTCAAATCCGCTCGTTTGAGAATGATTTGAAGCAAAAATTCTGCACAAGCAGGGTCTTCAAAAACCGCCGCCATGAAATCGTCATCAATCAGGCGCAGGCCTCTCAGACGTTGTAAATCCTGCTCGTGTTTACGTTCAAAATCCAGTTCTTGCTGTGTTTTGTTTTCAGACATTGGTTCACCCGCTTTCTTTCTTCTTTCAAGAACATAGTACCATAATCCAATCTTTTTTACAAGATGACACCATTTATAAAAAGGAGTTGATGCTTATTGTCTTATTGCTTGGTAGTGGCGGAAAAGCCCTCTGTCGGGGCAGCTTACGCAAAGGTCCTCGGTGCGACCAATCGACAGGATGGTTATTGGGAGGGCAACGGCTATCTCGTCAGCTGGTGCGTTGGTCATCTGGTGGAACTGGCACCGCCCAATGTCTACGATGCCAAATACGTCAAGTGGAGTATCGCAGATTTGCCCATTCTACCGCAAAAGTGGCAGTATCTGGTTTCTGCGTCCACCAAAAAACAGTTTGGCATCCTGCAAAAACTGATGCACCGCCCGGATGTGGAGAGCGTGATCTGCGCTACGGACGCAGGGCGCGAGGGAGAACTGATTTTCCGACTTGTCTACCAGCAAGCGGGGTGCAAAAAGCCCTTCTCTCGCCTGTGGCTTTCCAGCATGGAGGAAAACGCTATCCGAGAGGGTTTCGCCCATCTCAAACCGTCAACTGAATACGATGCGCTGTACAATGCAGCACTCTGCCGGGAACGTGCCGACTGGATGGTCGGTATCAATACGTCCCGGC
>OICJ01000362.1_pt1 | contig 10812 bp, 7 predicted proteins | sample 1581291 | NCBI WGS metagenome assembly OICJ01 (sample SAMEA3882540, study PRJEB24775) | human gut metagenome | biome: human-associated habitat; feature: intestine environment; material: feces | place: Netherlands | collected 2009/2010 | reverse complement strand
CCGGCCGGAGACCGGCCTGCCGTGGTACCGCTCGGTCGCAGACGAGCTGGCGGACTACTGCCGAGAGATGCGCTACACGCACGTGGAGCTGCTGCCCGTGACGGAATACCCCTACGAGGGCTCCTGGGGCTATCAGGTGACCGGGTACTACGCCCCCACCAGCCGCTACGGCACGCCGCAGGACTTCATGTACTTTGTCGATACGCTCCACCGCGCCGGTATCGGCGTGATCATGGACTGGGTCCCGGCGCACTTTCCGAAGGACGCGCACGGGCTCGCGCGCTTTGACGGCACACGGCTCTACGAGTGCAAGGATGCGCGCATGGCCGAGCACCCGGAGTGGGGCACGCTCATTTTCGACTATGAAATGCCGGAGGTGCAGAGCTTTCTGATCTCGTCGGCCATGTCGTTTTTCGACCGCTATCACATCGACGGCATCCGCGTGGACGCGGTGTCCTCGATGCTGTATCTCAACTACGCCCGGCGCGACGGCGAATGGACGCCGAACCGCGACGGCGGCAGCATCAACCTCGGTGCAGTCGCCTTTCTGCAAAAGCTCAACACGGCCGTGCTCACAGCGTGGCCCGGCTGCGTGACGGTCGCGGAGGAATCCTCCGCCTACCCCAGCGTGACGAAGCCGCCCTATGACGGCGGTCTCGGCTTCAGCTTCAAGTGGGACATGGGCTTCATGCACGACACGCTCGACTATCTGGAGCTCGACCCCTACTTCCGCAAATATCATCACGACAAGCTGACGTTCTCAATGATGTACGCCTTCTCCGAGAACTTCATCCTCGCGTTTTCGCACGACGAGGTCGTGCACGGCAAGAAGTCGATGCTCGACAAGATGTACGGCACCTACGAGCAGAAGTTTGCCACGCTGCGCGCACTCTACGGCTATCAGTTCGCGCATCCGGGCAAGAAGCTCACGTTCATGGGCTCGGAATTCGGCCAGTTCATCGAGTGGAACTACAAGCAGGGGCTCGACTGGCTGCTGCTCGACTACCCGATGCACAAGGCCATGCAGCGCTGGTGCAGCGCGCTCAACGCCTGCTACCGCAGCCGCCGCGCGCTCTGGGACATTGACGACGGCTGGGACGGCTTCACGTGGCTGAACGTGGACGACGCCGAGCGCAGCGCCATCGCCTTCCTGCGCACGGCGCGCAACGGCCGCCGGGTCGTGTGCGTCTGCAACTTCACGCCCGTGCGCTATGACGATTTTGTCATTGGTCTGCCCAAGCGCGGCGTGCTGCGCGAGCTGCTGTCGAGCGACAGCGAGGAATTCGGCGGCTCCGGCGTGCACAACGCGCCCGAGATCCGCAGCGAGGACGTGCCCTTCGGCACGCTCCCCTGCTCCGCGCGCGTGACGCTGCCGGAGCTTGCCACCGTATACTTCACCTTCACGACCCGGTAAAGGAGGGAATGCCATGAAACCCGAACTGCGCGCAGCGCTGGCCGAGAAAGGCCGCTGCGACCTGCCCGGCGTGCTGCTGGCAGCCGCCGAGTGCGCGCCGCTGGCCAAGACCGGCGGCCTTGCAGATGTTGTCGGCACGCTGCCGAAAAGTCTGGCCGCGCTCGGCTTTGACGCACGCATCATCACGCCGTACCACCGCGTGATCAAGGAAAAGTACGCATCTCAGGTCACGCATCTGACGGATTTTTATATCGACCTCGGCTGGCGGCACCAGTACGTCGGCATCGAGCGGCTGCTGCTCGACGGCATCGTCATCTACCTTGTGGACAACGAGTTTTATTTCGGCGACCGCATCTACCTCGGCGGCGAGGCCGAGGGCGAGCAGTATGCGTTTTTCGCCCGCGCGATCCTGGAGGCGCTGCCCCGGCTGGACTTTACGCCCGAGATCCTGCACTGCAACGACTGGCACACGGCCGTGCTGCCCATGCTGATGAAAACGCAGTACGCCGGCAGAATGCAGGCGCGCATGCAGACGCTGCTGACCATCCACAACATCGCCTATCAGGGCAAGTTCTCTTTCGAATTCGTGCAGGATCTGCTCGGCATCGACGCGCGCTATTATACGCCCGAGTTCATGGAGCTCAACGGCTGCGCGAACCTGCTCAAGGCCGGCTGCGTCTTTGCTGACCACATCAATACCGTCAGCCCGAGCTACGCGGGCGAGATCCGCACGGCGGCTTACGGTGAGGGGCTCGAGGGCATTCTCAACGCCCGGCAGCACCAGCTGTCCGGCATTCTCAACGGCATCGACACCGCCGTTTTTGACCCCGCGCACGACGGCGGCATCGCCGCGCCCTACTCTGCCGACGACCTGAGTGGTAAAGCCGCCTGCCGCGCCGCGCTGTGCCGGGAGCTCGGGCTTGAGATCGGCGCGCACACGCCCATTGTCGCCATGGTCACGCGCATGACGCCGCAAAAGGGCTTCGACCTGGTACAGTGCGTGCTCGACGAGCTCATGAATGAGCAGGACATGGCGTTCGTGCTCCTCGGCACCGGCAACGCCGAATACGAGGACTTCATGCGCAGCGCCGAGTGGCGGCACAAGGGCCGCCTGTGCGCCTACATCGGCTATGACGAGGCGCTGTCGCACCGCGTGTACGCGGGCAGCGACTTTCTGCTCATGCCATCGAGCTTCGAACCGTGCGGCCTGTCGCAGATGATCGCCATGCGCTACGGCACATTGCCGATCGTGCGCGAGACCGGCGGCCTGCGTGACAGTGTGCAGCCGTATAATCAATTCACCGGTGAGGGCACCGGCTTCTCGTTTGCGAACTTCAACGCCTATGAGCTGGCGGACGCCATCCGCCGCGCGCTCGCACTCTATCACGATAATCACGATGCCTACTGCCGCTTGCAGCGGCAGGCCATGTCGCAGGACTTCAGCTTCACGCGCTCGGCAGAGGACTATGCGCACCTGTATCTGCTCCTGCTGCCGGAGGACACCACGCCGAAGCACGACGCGGCCGACGAGGCCTTCCGCAGTCCGATCGGCGCGGTGGAGACCGGCGCGTCCGTGCGCCTCGCCTTTGCGGACACGGAGACGCTCGTGTTCGACGCCGCCGTGGAGATCTACGGCGATGCGTACAGCGACACCGTCGCGATGACGCAGACTGCCGCCGGGTTTGAAGCGGCCGTGACCCTGCCCGCCGCGCCGCAGGCGCTGCGCTACCGGTTCCGTCTCGCGTGCAACGACGGCGGCATCCGCTGGCTGTGCGCCGCGCCGGACGGCCGGCACGCCCGGCTGTGTGACGCACCGACCGACGGCTGGCGCCTGACGGTCTATCGCGCCGGATTCACGACCCCGGCGTGGTTTCGCACCGGCGTGATGTATCAGATCTTCCCCGACCGCTTCGCGCGCGACAGCTCCACCACCGCGCAGCGCGGCATGGAGCACCACCGCCGCATGGGCCAGACCGTGCACTACCACGCCGACTGGGACGAACCCGTCGAGTGGCAGGCCAACACGCCGGAGGGCGAATACGCCCCCGTCGATTTCTACGGCGGTACCCTGCGCGGCATCGCCGACCGGCTGCACTACCTGCGGAAGCTCGGCGTGACGGTGCTGTATCTCAACCCGATTTTCGAGAGCGCTTCCAACCACCGGTACGACACCGGCGATTACCGCAAGGTCGATCCCATCCTCGGCACGAACACGGACTTCAAAAAGCTCTGTGCGGCCGCGGCGGACTGCGGCATCCGCATCGTGCTCGACGGCGTGTTCGCCCACACGGGCGCTGACAGCCGGTACTTCAACCGCTTCCGGCACTATCCCGGCTGCGGTGCCTACAACAGCCGCAGCTCCGTCTACGCGCGCTGGTACAGCTTCGCGCACTACCCGGACGACTACAAGTGCTGGTGGGATTTTAAAGACCTGCCCGCGATCAACGCCGCCAACCCCGACTGGCGCAAATATATGATCACCGGCGATCGCAGCATCGTCAAGACCTGGCTGCGCGACGGCGCGTCCTGCTGGCGGCTGGACGTGGCCGACGAGCTGCCGGACGATGTGCTGCGCGACATGCGCACCGCTGCCAAAGCGGCGGATCCCGACAGTGTGCTCCTCGGCGAGGTCTGGGAGGACGCCGTAACGAAGGTCAGCTACGGCGAGCGGCGGCAGTACGCACTCGGCGATGCGCTCGACAGCGTGATGAACTATCCCCTGCGCGACGCTCTGGCCGCGTTTTTGACCGGGCGCAGCACGGCGCGCGCGCTTGCAGACCTGCTGCTGAGCCAGCGGCTGAACTATCCGCAGCCGCTGTACTACGCACTCATGAACCTGACGGCGAGCCACGACGTGGCGCGCACGCGCTCGGCGCTGGCGCTGGACTTTGACCCCCGCAGCCGCACGCGTGCAGAGCTCGCGGCGCTCGAAATTACGGACGCAATGGCCGCGCGCGGCGCGCAGCTGCAGGTTCTGGCGGCGGCCGTGCAGTTCTGGCTGCCGGGCATCCCGTCGATCTACTACGGCGACGAGGCCGGTATGCAGGGCCTGTGCGACCCGTTCAACCGCGCACCGCTGCAGATGTGCGACACGCAGATGCTGCAGTGGTACGCGCAGCTGACCGCCCTGCGCCATGCGCACCAGGCGCTCACGCGGGGCGAGATTGCCGTGTTTGCCCCGGCGGGCGATGTGCTGTGCATTCTGCGCGTCATCGCGGGCGGGCGGGACGCCTTCGGCGAGGAGGCGGAGGACGAGGCGCTGCTGCTGATCGTCAACCGCGCAGCACACCCGGTGCACTGCCACGCAGAGCTCACCTGCCCCGGTGCCGGCCTGTGCGAAGAGACGCGGCTCGCCTTCGTGCGCAGCGAGTATGACTGCGCCGTGGACTGCTTTGATGATACCCACATTGTCCTGCATGACGGCGTGGGCGCATTTGACCTGCCGCCCTATGCCGCAAAAATCTACAGATTGGAGAACCGACATGGAACTGAAACTGGATCGTAACAAAACCTATGGTCTGGCGCTCGAGGGCGGCGGCGCGAAAGGCGCCTACCAGATCGGTGCGTGGAAGGCCCTGCGTGAGGCGGGCATCCGCTTTTCCGCCGTGTCCGGCACGTCCGTCGGCGCGCTCAACGGCGCCATGATCGTCATGGACGATCTCGAAAAGGCCGAGAACGTCTGGAACAACATCCACTTTTCCCAGGTCATGGACGTGGACGACGAGGAAATGCGCCGGCTCATGAACCGCGACATTCCGCTCTCCGAACTCAAGAGCACGCTGCGCAGCGTGGCAGACATCGTGCGCAACCGCGGCTTTGACGTGACACCGCTGCGCAAATGGGTCGCCGAGGTCGTGGACGCAGACAAAGTCTGTCACTCGGACACGGACTTTTTCATCGTCACCTACTCCCTGACCGACCATCAGGAGCTGGAGCTCAAAGCCTCTGATCTTGACAAGGACGAACTGTGCGACATGCTGCTCGCGAGCGCGTATCTGCCGGCATTCCGGCTGGAAAAGCTCGGCGGCAAGTATTACGCCGACGGCGGCGTGCAGGACGTGGTGCCCATCCACGCGCTGGTGGAAAACGGCTGCAAGGACATCATCGCCCTGCGCATCTTCGGCTTCGGCATCGAAAAGCGCTTCCGCATTCCGGACGACGTGCACGTTACGACGATCGGCCCGACGGTCGATCTCGGTAACATTCTGAATTTCGACGCCGAGCAGAGCCGTCAGAACATGCGCCTCGGCTACTTTGACGCCCAACGCGTGCTCTATGGGCTCTACGGCAGCACATATTATATCGACCGCACCATGTCCGAAGACGCGGCGCGCCAGCAGCTGCTCGAATACCTCGGGACGGATGATGGCTCACTGCGCACGTTCCACGAAAAGACGCTGCCGCAGATCGCCAAGGCGCTCAAATGCGATGGTGATTACTACGACCTGCTCATTGCCGTGCTTGAGCACGACGCGAAGGAGCTTGGCATCGCGTCCGAGCGCATCATGACGGACATGGAGCTGCTCCAGGCGATCCTCGCTCAGCCGGAACCGCCGGAGGCCATCCTGCCGGCGCAGGAGCCGGACGCCCCGGCGGAAACGGAGCCGGAGGCCAGCAATGACACGCAGTCTGCCGCGCCCAAAGCCGCCGAAGAAGTCGCGGCCAAGGCCGCCGAGCTGTCGCAGGACATTGAAAAGCACATCAACCGTCTGCTCGGCAAAATGCGGCCGCGCCGCAACCACCCCGGCACGGCGGAAAGCGCCGAACCGGAGACCGCCGCAGACGAAACAGAGAAATAAATATACAAATGCACCGGGGCGGCCGCACGGCCGCCCCATTTTTGAGCTGCGGAGCGCCCGAAACCGGTTGGAAATCATGGATTTTCACAGGCCGCGGGTTTCCGCTTGCAAATGTTGATGTTCTCTGGTATGATGCTTATTGGTTAGAGCTATCTAACTTGCGAAAACAACCTGATCCATAGCAAAAAGGAAGCTGTCTTATGCAAACATTTTGGGGGATCCTGATCCCGTTTCTCGGCACCGCGCTGGGCGCGGCATGCGTGTTCTTTATGAAGAAAGCGCTCAGTGACGCCGTGCAGCGCTCGCTGACCGGTTTCGCCGCCGGTGTGATGGTGGCGGCTTCGGTCTGGAGCTTGCTGATCCCGGCGATTGAGCAGTCGGCAGGTATGGGGAAGCTCTCGTTCCTCCCCGCCTTTCTGGGCTTCTGGCTCGGCATCCTGTTTCTGCTCGCACTGGATCACATCATCCCGCACCTGCACGCGAACAGCGCCCAGGCCGAAGGGCCGAAGAGCCGCCTGCAGCGCACGACGATGATGGTGCTGGCCGTGACGCTGCACAACATCCCGGAGGGCATGGCCGTCGGCGTGGTATACGCCGGGTACCGCTCCGGCAGCGCGCAGATCACGGCGGCCGGTGCGCTGGCCCTGTCCCTGGGCATCGCCATTCAGAACTTCCCGGAAGGGGCGATCATCTCCATGCCGCTGCGGGCGGAGGGCATGAAAAAAGGCAGAGCCTTCTGCGGCGGCGTGCTTTCCGGCGTGGTAGAGCCCATCGGCGCCGTGCTGACGATTCTGGCGGCACAGCTCGTTGTCCCTGCGCTGCCGTATCTGCTCAGTTTTGCTGCCGGAGCCATGCTCTATGTCGTGGTGGAAGAGCTGATCCCGGAGATGTCGCAGGGCGATCACTCCAATATCGGCACGGTGTTTTTCGCCGTGGGCTTCAGCATCATGATGATGCTGGACGTGGCGCTCACATCCGCCGGTCCGAATGGACCGGCGTATGTGGTTTTTTCTTTCGGTATCTCTTACTTCGATTCCGACAGGTTTTCCGTCACAAAGAGCGTGATCACGTTCTTCAGCGTCTCCTGATCGTAATCCTCGGCGATCGCAGATGCGTTCCAGTAAGCATAATCGCCCTCGAACCAGCTCTGCAGGTCATCGAGATCCTCCGCATAGCGGAACTCCAGGTGATAGGTGGTCGCCATCGTGTCCGGAGAGAAGGCAAAGTAGGTGAATTCGCCGGAGTTTTCGTCCTCGCTCTGATAGAAAATGAAGCCGTTTTCATTTTCCTTGTCCAGCTTTCGATAAGTGTGGGAGAAAACTTTCTTGCCCTGCGTGTCCAGACCGGTGATCTTGTGGCCGTCCATCACGAACTTCGAAACCCCGCCCAGGAAATAGCAGTCGAAGGCCATGCTGTCCGGATCGGCCGCATATTTTTCGGCAGCGTCTGCGCCGTAGATCTTTGCCGTGCACATCCCGAGCAGCTTGTCCGTGGCGGCGTCCGCATTGTCCTCGCCCACCAGCGGCGCGGTGGCATCATGCCAGATGGAGGGGGATTTTCCCCTATTTTTTAACCCATTCATCGCTCCAAACTCGGTTTTCCCCTATGGTTAACCCATTAAAAAGGGGATAAAGAGCATCAAATTTCCTCAAACAGAAACAGAAGTATCAAAAATAAAAAGCCCCGAAAACGTAGTGTTTTCAGGGCTTTTGAGCATTTTGTAAGAGAAATTATCGCTTGCTGAACTGAGGTGCGCGACGAGCGGCTTTGAGGCCGTATTAAACATCTCTATGGTGCGTTTTTCCTTGATATTACGGGCTTTTTCGCATTTTCTGTTGTCGGTTGTCCTATTCCTTAACCATAGAAATCGGTGATTTTTCATCGAAATTCTCCTGGTTCAAAGCATCATTCACTACCTCGAAAAGTTCCTCTGGTTTATTATACTTGACCCTCGCGTAAATGTCCATAGTTGTCTTACTATTCTCATGCCCTGCCAGATACTGAACTGTCTTAGGGTCAACGCCCGCATAGAGCAGATTCGTGATGTAGGTATGCCGCAACAAGTGCGGTGTTACATCGAAATTCAGGGTATAGCGAATCTTTGGATTGTTCCTCTGCCTTGTTCCTAATGTCGGCTTGACGGTATATTTAATGCTCTGTCCATTCACATATTTATAGTAGGTTCTCTCTTTTGCAGAACGAACAACCACATACTGCCAAACTCTCGTAAACTGAGAATAGGAAAGCGGCTGTCCTTCACTGTCGGCAATCACATACTCCGATATGGAATTTGCTTTTGCTTCCCGCAGACAGTCCACCAGACACTTCGGAATGGGAATATCCCTTTTAGCTGCCTTTGTCTTTAGGACGGTGGAGATCACCGGCCTGTTATGCTCCGCGCGCCATGCCCGCCGTACAGAAATGTATGGTGTGGATTCATCCAGGAATACACAGTCCCATTGCAATGCAAGAATTTCTTCCCGACGCAAGCCGGAATACAAACCAATCATAATAAAAAGATATGGCGGAAGCTCTTTCACCGTATCCAGCAGAATTGCAACCTGTTGATCTGTTAAGGCGTCTTTCTTTTTCGATGCTTTTCCGCCCTTTGCTGAAATTCCTACACACGGATTATCGGTTATCAGCTGACTGCGCTCTGCCGAATAAAACACACACTTAATCAGCATATTTACCGTATCATACAGTCCTTTCGATTTTTGAGACAGCGGAACAAGCGCCAGACGAATATCATCCGCAGTCACTTCCTCCATATACATATCTCCCAGAGAGCTAATGACATAATTCTTCATATTCTGTCTGTATCCTTTTATAGTAGCCGTAGACACCTTTGCTGACTGCATCAGCAGCCATTTCTCACAATACTCGGCAACCGTTGGATGCTTTCGGTGAAAGATGATCTCATCCACCTGTCTCCGGGCCTCCAACTGCTTTTCATATAATTCTTCACAGGTGGTCGCATATAAGCTGACCTGCTTTCCATCGGCATCTGTAATTCTGGTTCTGTAATACAGTGTTCCTTTTCTTGTAACCGTTCCGTACTCTGGAACGCTTTGTTTTTTCTTAGCCATACAAATCTTCCTTTCCTGATAATGAGTGTTCTTAAATTCACACCTTCTTTTTATCAGAAAGCACCCACTTAATCAAAGATACGGATTATGTAAAACAAAGAGCGAGACATCCTTGCCTCGCTCCAGCTTTGTTTCCTACTCTTTATAATTGTTATGCCTGTGCTGCATCCCACTGGGCAAATACACCACCCATTGTTCTTACCAGCTCATCCGGTCTGTTGTATTTGACCTTTGCGTAAATATCCATCGTAATTTTACTACTCTCATGCCCCGCCAGGTATTGAACCGTTTTCGGGTCCACGGAAGAATGAATCAGATTCGTAATGTATGTATGCCGCAGCTGATGCGGTGTCACTTCAAAATCCAAACTGTAAATCACTTTGCCGTTATGTGCTGCCTTTTCACCGAGGATCGGCGTAACCGTGTGCTTTACACGCTTTCCATCCTCGTAGCGATAATAGAAACGCTCCTTGACTGTTCGGGTTACAATGTACTGCCAGAGCCGCTTGAACTGTGTATAGGACAGCGGATCACCATCCCGGTTCGGCACTACATATTCTGACTGTGAATTAGCTTTTGTCTCTTTCAGACAATCCGCCAGACAAACCGGCAACGGAATATTTCGATGCGCGGCTTTCGTTTTCAGCTCATCCATAATTACCGGTCTGTTATTTTCCGTGTGCCATGCCCTGCGTACCGTTAAATAAGGGCAGTCCACATTCAGATATACAGAATCCCATTTTAGGGCAAGAATTTCTTCTCGCCGCAATCCTGCATACAGCCCTAACATGACAAATACATACGGCGGAAGTCCCTGAATGGCATCCAGCAGTCTGGCAGCCTGTTCATCCGTCAATGCCGCTTTGTCCTTCTGCGGAACGCCTCCACCTTTGGCCGTAAGGTAAATCGTTGGGTTGTTATCAATAATCTTACTTTCTTTTGCTGCACGGAAAATGGATTTATACAGGATAACCACTGACTTATATACTGAAGCAGACTTCTCGGAAACAGGAACAAGTGCAAGCTGAATGTCATCCAGTGTCACATCTGCCATCCGCATCTGTCCCAATTCTTTTATGATGTGCCGTCTGACCTTTGATGTATAATCTATCAGCGTGGTTGCCCTCACATGAACCGACTGCATCAAAAGCCATTTTTCACAGTAGTCTGCAACCGTCGGGGATTTCCGGCAGAATGTATCGTTGTCAATCTGCTCTAATGCACCCAACTCTTTATCATATAATTCTTCCGGTGTTCTCGCATAAAGGGCCACCAGTTTTCCATCTGCGTTCTGAACCCGCGTTCTATAATAATCTATGCCGTTAAGCGTAACTGTACCGTATTGTGGAATTGCTCTTTTTCTTTTTCCCAATTCCGCCACCTCCTAAGAATATACTCCAGCGCTGTATCTATGTTTTATCAGACCATTCCGTTTCCAGCAAGGATACGGATCGACTCACACTCCAGCTCTGCGAGGTTTACGATAAGTTGCGTTCTTTTCTGCTGGCTT
>OICJ01000360.1_pt1 | contig 10967 bp, 6 predicted proteins | sample 1581291 | NCBI WGS metagenome assembly OICJ01 (sample SAMEA3882540, study PRJEB24775) | human gut metagenome | biome: human-associated habitat; feature: intestine environment; material: feces | place: Netherlands | collected 2009/2010 | reverse complement strand
CGCAAAGCTGGCCGGCACCGAGCGCGGCATCACCGAGCCTACCCCCACCTTCTCTGCCTGCTTCGGTCAGGCCTTCCTCGAGCTGCACCCCACCAAGTACGCTGAGGAGCTGGTCAAGAAGATGCAGAAGAGCGGCGCCAAGGCTTATCTGGTCAACACCGGCTGGAACGGCACCGGCAAGCGCATCTCCATCAAGGATACCCGCGGCATCATCGACGCCATCCTGAGCGGTGCCATCAACGAGGCTCCCACCAAGAAGATCCCCTACTTCGACTTTGAGGTCCCCACCGCTCTGCCCGGTGTTGACCCCGCCATCCTCGACCCCCGCGACACCTACGCAGATGCCGCTCAGTGGGAAGAGAAGGCCAAGGATCTGGCTGGCCGCTTCATCAAGAACTTCGCAAAGTACGAGGGCAACGAGCACGGCAAGGCTCTGGTCTCTGCCGGCCCCCAGCTGTAAGCTGACAGCGCCTCTTACATAAGGCCATAAAATCAAAACCCATCCGGTTTCCCGCAAAAAGGAAGTCGGATGGGTTTTTCTTGTAATTCATCTCGTTTTATGGTACTCTAATGAATGAAAAGGTGCTGCATTGCAAATACAGGTGGTCAAACTCCTCCCGGCATCCAATGTCCGGAGGTGTTCAATTTTTTGTCTTCCTCCGGACGGTTTGAATGTTTACACAGGATCACCCAAAGGAGGATTCCATTATGGAAGTTTTGAATATTGTTTTTAGCGCACTGAACCTTCTGGCTACAGTCATCATCGGCGTCATCAATGTGACGTGGATGATTTCACGGGATGTCTTTCGGGACAGACCTCGAGCAAAACATTATTCCAGCAACAAAAAAGATTGACCGCCTCTGTTCCCCAACGGATCGGTCAATCTTTTTTAACTAGATGCCGGTAAGGAGCTGACCATTTTGCAGGCAGTGCCTTTTCCTTATTTTTAGTATAGTGGCATCTTCCCTTTTTGTCAAGCATCTCTCTTCTCCAAAAAATGACCGATCCTATTTTTTTTTTTGCAAAAATCTGTTATACTGAACCCAGCTTCTGCCCTGCGGCAGGAAGCACATAGGGGGATATTGCATATGAAAAAAGCAACGGTCAACGACTACTTCCGACATCACTGGATGAAGCTCATGCTCTTCGCGCTCTTTACGGCGGCGGTATCCTTTTTCGCGCCGCTGAAAAACTTCCAGCTCAAGTGGCTCATCGACTCCAAGAGCAAGCAGGAGGCGCTGGGCTATATGGGGCTGGTGTTCCTCATCACCTTCACCAGCTGGTTTTTCGAACGGCTGAGCCGCCGCTCCTTTACAAAACTCGCCTGCGGCGCAGTGGAGCAGGTACGGGGGCAGGTCATGGAGCGGGTGCTGCGCCGCCCGGTGTCCCAATATCAGCGGGAGGGCGACGCAGCCTATCTCTCCCTGCTGACCACCGACCTGCGCACTCTCTACGACGACTATTATATGTCCCTCTTCAACATCGCGTTCTGGGGCGGCATCATGCTCTGTGCGCTGGGGATGTATCTTTACATCAGCCCGGTGATGCTGGCGGCCATCCTGCTTGTGACCGTGCCGCCGCTGGTCCTGCCCCGGAAGATGAATGAGCAGCTCAAAGCCTCCCGAGACGCTTTTTCGCTCCAGATGGCGGGCTACACCCAGCAGCTCAAGGAGCTTCTGGGCGGGTTCGAGGTCATCCGGGGCTTTCTGCGGGAGGACGCCTATGCCGCCCGCCACCGGGATGCTGCCCGGCAGGCTCGCGACAGCGAGCAGGCCTACCAGCAGAGCCTCAACGCCATGGTGGTCAACACCTCTCTCATCAGCAACCTCATCTTCCCCATCGTCATGCTGGTGGGCCTTTTTCTCGCTTTCGACGGGCGGCTGACGATGGGCACCGTCTCCACCGCCGCCAGCATGGCGAACTTCGTCATCACGCCCTGTAATCAAATCGCCCAGTGCTGGGCCAAGGTCAGATCCTCGAAGGGCATTCGTCAGCGGCTGGAAGCAGCCATGTCCGGCCCGGAAAAAGTCTCTGCGGGCCGGGCCATCGGCAAACTCGAGCACATCGAGTGCAAGGACACCGGCTTTGCCTACCCCGGAGCCGCTGCGCCGGTGCTGCGCGGCGTCCGGATGACGGTCTCCGGGCAGGAAAAAGCCGTCCTCGTGGGCGAAAGCGGCTGCGGCAAGTCTACACTGGCAAAGCTGCTGTTCCAGTACTACCCAGACTATACCGGCAGCATCCTCTTCAACGGCCAGCAGCTGCGGGACATCGACCGTCAGAGCCTCTACCAGCGGGTAGGTTACATTGCCCAGACAACCTATCTCTTCAATGACACCCTCCGCAGCAACATCTGCCTCGGCGCGGACTTCCCCGAGGCTCAGCTTTCCCACGCCATCGGGACGGCGGGCCTCACCGACTGGGTGAGCACCCTGCCCGACGGCCTCAACACCCTCATCAGCGAGAACGGCAAGAATCTCTCCGGCGGGCAGCGCCAGCGCATCGGCATTGCACGGCTGGCGCTTCGCCGGTACGACCTCATCATCGCCGACGAGATCACCGCCAGCCTCGACCCCGACACCAGCGGACAGGTCATGGAAAATCTGCTCGCCCTCCCCTGCATGGTGGTGGCCATCACCCACGACGTCTCGGGGGCGTTCATGAAGCAGTTTGACAAGGTATACCGGGTGGAGCACGGAAGCGTCACACAAGCATAAAAAGGAGGGCCTGTGCCGGGTTTCAGCACAGGCCCTCCTCTTGTTTTATTGGTTATTTTGCCGCGTCGAACTCGGCGAGGATGTCGGCCTCCGGGGCCGGGGTCACAAGGCTGACCACCACGCAGACAGCCAGCGAGACGAGAAAGGCGGGCAGCAGCTCATAGATGCCAAAGACGCCGCCCAGCGGGCTGACGAGGTACTTCCAGACGAAGACCATCAGGCCGCCGGAGAGCATACCGGCCAGCGCGCCCTGCCAGTTGCAGCGCTTCCAGAACAGGGCGCACAGCACCACCGCACCAAAGGCACCGCCAAAACCGGCCCATGCAAAGCTGACGATGCCGAACACGCTGGAGTTGGGGTCGCGGGCCAGCACCACGCCCACCACGCTGACGCAGACGATGGTCAGGCGGGCGGCGAAGAGGCTCTGCTTCTCGCTCAGCTTGAGGTGGGCGAACTCCTGCAGGATGTTCTGGGACACGCTGGACGCAGCGGCCAGCATCTGGCTGTCCGCCGTAGACATGGTGGCCGCGAGGATGCCTGCAAGGATGAGTCCGGCCAGAATGGCCGCCAGCACGCCGTGCTGGCTGATGAGGCTGGCGACGCGGACGATGAGGGTCTCACTGGTGGAGCCGCTGAGGAATTCCAGCGCACCGGCCTTGGTCATGCCGAGGCCCACCATGCCGATGAGGATGGATGCTGCCATGGCGATGACCACCCAGACGGTCGCAATGCGGCGGCTGAGCACCAGCTTCTTCTCGTCCTCGATGGCCATGAAGCGGAGCAGGATATGGGGCATTCCAAAGTAGCCGAGGCCCCACGCCATCGTGGAGACGATGTCCAGCAGGCTGTAGGACGTCGCCTCGCCGGTCACGGCGTCGTGGCTGGCCGTCATGGTCAGGTAGCCGGAAAGGCTCTGGGCGTTCTCCACCACAGCGCCCCAGCCTCCGGCCACGACGATGCCATAGCCCAGAACCGCCACAAGGGCCAGCGACATGACCACCGACTGGATGAGGTCGGTGGTGGTGACAGCCCGGAAGCCGCCCAGAATGGTATAGCCCACGATGACGAGGGCCGACACCAGCATGGCGGCCATGTAGTCCACCCCGAAAAGGCTGTGGAACAGCTTGCCGCAGGCCGCAAAGCCCGAAGCTGTGTAGGGCACGAAAAAGACGATGATGATGACCGCGCCCAGAGCGTTCAGCAGGTTGCGCTGGTCATGGAAGCGGAGCGACAAGAACTGCGGCACGGTGATGGCGTCGAGGTTGGCCGAGTAGCGGCGCAGACGCCGGGCCACGATGAGCCAGTTGAGCCATGTGCCCAGCGCAAGGCCGATGGCCGTCCAGCCCGGCGAGGCGATGCCGCTCAGGTAGGCCAGACCCGGCATACCCATCAGAAGCCAGCTGGACATATCGCTGGCCTCGGCGCTCATAGCCGTGACCAGCGGGCCCATCTTCCGCCCGCCGAGGTAGAAGTCGGCGCTGTCGTTGTTGGTCTTGCTGTAGGCGAAGCCCACCAGCAGCATGGCCGCAAGATAGACGATGATGGTGACGATGATACAGATCTCACTCATATACATTTCCCCCTTTGCTGCTTTCTCTATAAAAGCATGGCACGATTTTACCACACTAAAGCAGCAAAGTGCAACCCTCTCCGACAGATTCTTCCCCTATGACCGAAAATTCGTCCTTTCCAGCGTCCAAAATCGCTCAATATGCCAACAGGCCGCCCCCTTTTCAGGGGACGGCCTGTTGGTTTGGATGAAGAAAATGATGAAAATAGAGAGGATGTCAGCTTATTTTGCGGCCTCGCCCTCGGGGAAGATGATCTTGTTCACGAAGAAGAAGATCACCATCGAGATGCCGCCGTTGAGCACGGTGGTGCCGATGTTGTAGATGAAGTCGGGCACCAGCAGACCGGCCACCGCCACCCAGATGCAGTTGATGGAGTTGACGATGCAGGTGATGAGACAGAAGGCCAGCAGGTACCAGCCGATCTGTTTTGCCAGATTGCCCTTGCTGCGGAAGACGAGGCTGCGCTGGATGGGGAAATTGATGCACTCGCCGATGATCATGGCCACCATGTAGGCGCAGAAGTAGGGCAGGCCGCCGTGGGCTGCATCGTAGCCGAGGATGTTCCACTTGAAGGTCTCCCCGAAGAGGGTGATGTCGATGCCCGGCCAGCCGAAGTCCACCACCGGCAGACCGGCAAAAGCTTTGGGCAGAAATTGCAGCAGCAGGTACTTGAACACGGTGATGAGGTTGGACACGATAACGAACAGTCCGCCCTCCCGCACCCATTTGGCCGCAGCCGGATGCTTTTGGGCAAAGGTATTCCAGAAATTCACGGTCGTTCCTCCTTCTCAGCCCTGACGCAGCCGCTTTTTCAGCTGGGCGTTCAGGATGGCGTTCTTGATAAATTCGTAGATGACCCGGACGATGCCCACCAGCCAGAAGCCCTTCAGCTCCCAGACGAGGCCGTCCACCATCCCCATGCTGACCATGCCGTTGGTCATCTTGGCCAGCGCACGGAGGGGCATATTGTACTGGAAGACGGTGTTCAGGTCGGGCTTGCCCTTTGCAAAGCTGGCGTCGAGACGGCTGCGCAGCACCTTCTGGGCCAGCCAGCCCAGCGGGCTGCGGCCATGATCCATCTCGCCCAGCGTCATGTTCCGGTCGATGCGGACGACGTCCTCCGGGATGGGATGGCCCAGCAGGGCCTCGAACTCGGCGTCGGTCACATAGGTGATCTGACCGGAGACGTAGTGGGTCAGGCTCAGGCCCGCGTAGGGGTCGGGGGCATTGGTGCCCTTGACGGTGATGTCTGCCGTCAGGCGGATGTCCACGCTGGACGCGCCCACCCGGAGCTGGTAGCTGCCGCCCTCGACCTCCCATGCGTTGGTCTTGACGTTCCAGTAGCGGAACGCCTTATCGTCCAGCGCGATGGCCACGGTCTTGCTCTCGCCGGGGGCAAGAGAGACCTTTGCAAAGCCCTTCAGCTCCTGCTCGGGGCGGAAGACCTTCGCATCCGGCTTTGCGACGTAGAGCTGGACGATCTCGGCACCGGCGGCGCGGCCGGTGTTGGTGACGGTAAGGGTCACGCCCGTTTCGTCGGCCTTGAGGCCGCTGTATTCGAAGGTGGTGTAGCTCAGGCCGTAGCCGAAGGGGAAGGCAGGCTTCACACCGGCGGTCTGATAGTAGCGGTAGCCCACATACAGGCCCTCGCGGTACTCCACGTTCCGGCCCTCGCCGCCGAAGTTTGCCTTGGCGGGGGTGTCGTCGTAGGCCTTTGCCCACGTCTGGGACAGCTTGCCGCAGGGGCAAAGCTTTCCGGTGAGGATGTCCGCTGCCGCACCGGCACCCGCCTGTCCGCCCAGTGCGCCGTAGACCAGCGCCTTGCACCGGCCCACCCACGGGGTCTCCACCGGCGCACCGGCGCTCAGCAGGACGACGACATTCGAGTTGACGGCGGCCACTGCGTCCAGAAGCTGCTGCTGGTTCTCGGCCAGCGCCATATCGGCGCGGTCAAGGCCCTCGCTCTCCCGCAGCTCGTCGAGGCCAAGGCAGAGCAGGACGGTGTCGGCCTGCTTTGCGAGGGAGACGGCCTCCTCCTGCTTTTTGGGGTCTGCGGCTCCCTGACGGTCGAAGCCGGAGGCGTAGCCCACAAAGGCGATGCCGCTGCCGTCGGCTTTGATGCAGTCCAGCAGTGCATCTACCTGAAGCGCATTGACGGCGCTGGAGCCTGCGCCCTGATAGCGGGGCGTCTGGGCAAAGTCGCCGATGACGGCCAGCTTTTCGCCCGCCTTCAGGGGCAGGATGCCGTCCTCGTTCTTGAGCAGGACGATGCTCTCGGCGGCGGCGCGGCGGGCCAGTGCGTGGTGGGCAGCCGCGTCAAAGGTGCGGGGGGCTTTTTCCACTGCCGCGTGGGTGGAGAGCACCAGCTCCAGCAGCTCGTCGAGGCGGGCGTCGAGGTCGGCCTCGGTGACTTTGCCGTTCTTCACGGCCTTCATCAGCTCCCGGATGGAGTCGCCGCCGGGGCAGGGCATCTCGAGGGTGGAGCCGTTCTTCACGCCAAGGGCGTGGTCGTTGGAGCCGCCCCAGTCGGTGACGACCGCCCCGTCGAAGCCCCAATCCTTCCGCAGGATGTCCTGCAGGAGATGGGCGTTCTCGTTGGCGTAGGTGCCGTTGACGAGGTTGTAGGAGGTCATGATGGTCTTGGGCCGGGCCTCCTTGACCACGATCTCGAAGCCGGTCAGGTACAGCTCCCGCAGGGTGCGCTCGTCCACCACCGAGTCGGAGGCCATCCGGCGCAGCTCCTGACTGTTGACCGCGAAGTGCTTGGGGCAGGCCGCGATGCCTTTTTTCTGGATGCCCCGCACATAGGCCGCAGCCATTTTGCCCGCAAGGATGGGGTCCTCCGAAAAATACTCGAAGTCACGGCCGCAGAGGGGGCTGCGCTGGATGTTCAGGCCGGGGCCGAGGAGGACAGCCACCTCCTGTGCAGCGGCCTCCTCGCCCATCGCCTCGCCCACGGCCTCGCCGAGGGCCTCGTCCCAGCTGCACGCCGTGGCGGAGGAGGTCGGGAAGCAGGTGGCCGGGACGCTGGGGTTCAGGCCCAGATGGTCGGCCGCCCCCGCCTGCTTGCGGACGCCGTTGGGGCCGTCCGACAGGGTGATGGACGGGATGCCCTTTCCGGGCAGGGCACGGGTGGTGAAGACCGTCTCGCCCGAGAGCAGGGCACATTTCTGTTCTAGGTTCAGTTTCCGGATGATGTCAGTGTGCTTCATCGCATTTTCCTCATTTATCCCTGAGCGGGGCAAAGGCCCGCTGTTCGCTGCAGCGGGCCTTTGCCATCGGTTTTGTTCAGGTGCTGCACGGAGAGTGCTTACGTCTTAGACTTCTTCCTCTTCCTTGCGCTTTTTGTAGTTCTTGATGGCGGTGTACTCCAGACCCACGAGGAGCAGTGCGGCGACGACGTCTGCACCGATCAGGACGATCTTCCACTTTGCCATACCGGGGTTCAGGTTCTCCTCATCGTAAGCGCGGCTGTTGACCACGGTGTAGAGGATGTGGTGCATAGCGTTGCGCATCTGAGTGACGATGTAGGCATCGTTCTCATAGTTTGCAGCCTTGGTGGTGTGGATCTTGGGCATCGGGCTGTCCCAGATGTCGGAGCCAGCGATCAGGCCGTCCACCAGATCCATGTACTGGCTGGAGCCGGAGAAGTCGGTGATGCACATGCCGCGCATCCCCAGCTCGCCGCGCAGGTAGCCGGTCAGCAGGTTGGCGTTCGTGCCGCACCAAGTAGCGCCCCAGCGGTTGAAGCCGGTCATGACACACCAAGCCTCACCGTCGGTGATGGCCTTGTCGGCGACTTCCAGATAGATCTCACGGGCGGTCTGCTCGTTGAGCCAGGTGTTGACGCCGCGGCGGCTGGTCTCGGAGTCGTTCAGGGCCACGTGCTTCAGGTAGACGTAGACGCCCTTGGACTGGATGCCCTGCACCTCAGCAGCGCAGATGGTGCCGGCCACGAACGGATCCTCGGAGTAGTACTCGAAGTTACGGCCGGAGTAAGCGGTGCGGTGCATATTGATGCCGGGGCCGTACAGGCCGGAGTAGCCCATTGCAAGGCAGTCCTCGCCGATGCAGCGGCCGACCTCGTTGATGAGGTCCGTGTTGAAGGTTGCGGCCATGACGTCCTCGGAGGTGTAGCACATTGCGGATGCACCGCCGGTCAGGGCAGCGGTCAGACCCTGCGGGCCGTTCTCGTCCTTGGTAGCGGTCTTGCCGATGGAGGCAGCCGCTGCAGTGTTGTGGAAGCCCAGGGTGATGGTGTTGACCATCTCATCGAAGGTCAGCTGATCCAGCAGGGTCTCCCACTGGGGATCGTCGAAGTCCTTGCCGATCATGGAAGCGAGGGTCAGGCCGTTCTTTGCGCCCAGAGTGGGCATCTCGACGCTGTTGGCCTCAGAGCCGTCGTACTGGGTGAAAGCGAGGCTTGCAGCCAGATGCTCGTTGGCGGTCAGCTGTGCAGGAGCGGTGGGGAAGGTGCCGGTCCAGTCGGAGCGGCTCATCCAAGTGACACTGCCGGGAGCGTCGCTACTCTTGTTGGGGTCGGACTCGTCAAACAGGTTGGTGATGGCAGTGCCGTTTGCGCTGGTGGCGAAGGTGGTGGTGTCGAGGGTGTCGTTGGTCCACTTCCAGACCAGAGACTCGTCACCGTTCTCGGTCATGCGGCCGTTGGTATTCTCGACGGTGTAGCCCTTGGCAGCCAGAATGTTGTTGACTGCGTTGTGGGAGTCGGTGGCAGCAGTGAAGTAGTAGTCACCGGCGTCCACGATGTAGGTCTTGGCGTTGTTTGCGTCGTAGGTGCGCAGCTCGCTCTTCGGGACAGTGATGGTCACGTCCTCCGAAGCGCCGGGAGCCAGCACATCGGTCTTTGCAAAGCCGCACAGCTCTGCAGCGGCCTTCTCGATGCCGTTGGCCTTGTCGTAAGCGGTGTAGGGAGACTGGAAGTAGATCTGGACGGTCTCCTTGCCGGAGAAGGTCTTGCCGGTGTTGGTGACCTTCAGGGTGACGGTGAAGGCATCGTCAGACTCGGTCACATTGAAGTTGGAGTATGCGAAGGTGGTGTAGCTGTCGCCGTAGCCGAAGGGGTAAGCAACAGTGGTCGCCCAGTTGTAGTCGCCGGCCTTGGCGGTGCCCATGACGACGTCCTCGTAACGGGTCTCAAAGTAGCGGTAGCCCAGATAAATGCCTTCCTGATAGACGCTGTACATACCCTGCACGTCAGCACCCTCGGTCAGCAGGTTGTACTCTGCTGCGTTGGGGTAGGCCTGGGTGTAGAAGTTGTACATGGCGGGGTTGGCCATGTTGTCGTACAGGTAGGTATCGACCAGAGAGCCGGAGGGGGTGACAGCGCCGGAGAGCAGCTGGCCCACACCGTTGATGCCGGTCTGGCCCACGTCACCGATCCACATTGCAGCGTCGATGCCGTAGTCCTCACCGCAGATCGCGGGGTTGAGGAAGTCCAGCTCGATGGCGTTGGAGCTGTTGATCAGGACGATGATGTTCTTGAAGGTGCCGTTGTCCTTCAGAGCCTTCAGGTTCTGGAGCAGCTCGATCTCCTCAGCGGACAGGGCGAGGTAGTTGCCGTCGCCCTCCTGACCGGAGATCCAGCTGTCGTTGGTGCCGTTGGCGCCGCTGGGGAGGTCTGCGCCCTCGCCGCCGGAGCGGGAGAGGACCACGATGGCAGCGTCACCGTACTCGGCAAAGCTGCTCTCAGCGCTGGACAGAGCGCTCCAAGGAGCCTCGTTGACCGCATACTGGGTGTTGGCTTCCAGCGTATCAGAGATGGAAGCAGGGGTCATGCGGCTGTACTTGCTCATCATGCTGTCGGACTTGTACAGGTCCCACAGGGTCTGATTGATGGTGATGCCCTGAGCCTCCAGAGCATCCTTCAGGCTGGGGGCCTTGCTGGTATCGACCGAGCCGGAACCGGTGCCGCCGTACATCAGGTCCACGGAACCGTGGCCGAACAGGCTGACCTTAGCGCCGCTTGCCAGAGGCAGGGCGTTGTTCTCGTTCTTCAGCAGGGCAGCGCCCTCGGCCTCGACCGTCGCGCACAGTTCGGCCTCGTAAGCCTCACGCTCCTCATCGGAAGCAAAGCCCTTCTTGAAGTATTCGGTATCTCCGGTGGTTTCGCCCTTGATGATCTTGTAGGTAGATGCATTCAGGGCGACGTTGAGGGTGGTAGCGTACTGGTTTGCGATGATGTTGCCCACGATGGCAGCGACGGTCAGGATGGCCGTCAGACCGGTGAGAACAGACCACAGCCGTACTTTCGGTTTGGTGTTTTTCACGGATTCTCCTCCTTATTTTCTATACAACAACCGCCAACCGGCGGAATGTTTCACGAAACATTATCAGACCCAGTTCGCGCTCTTGGATTTGGTCTTGACCAGCTTGTAGCTGGGGTTCGGGGTGTCCACATGGCGGAAGGACGCGGTATCGATGGAGTCCCCGGCCACGGCCTTGACCTCGATGCTGCCGGTGAGCGGCACACGGAACCGGAAGACGTGCTCGCCCGTCTGCTCCGAGAGCTTCTTCCCATTGCAGTAGAGGGCGACGGACTTCTGGTTGGAATAGACCTTGACCTCGATCTCGCTCTCGGTGCGGTCGGTGAACCGCTTGGAGCAGATGTGGACGAAGTTCTCTTCGCTCCACCATGCTTTATAAAGGTAGAAGCTGTCCTTC
>OICJ01000355.1_pt1 | contig 11129 bp, 7 predicted proteins | sample 1581291 | NCBI WGS metagenome assembly OICJ01 (sample SAMEA3882540, study PRJEB24775) | human gut metagenome | biome: human-associated habitat; feature: intestine environment; material: feces | place: Netherlands | collected 2009/2010 | reverse complement strand
ACTGGTGATTACTACGGAATAGATAAACAATGGAGTTATGAAAAGAAATATACTGCTTCTATTCACATTCTTTGCTTGCATTACTGTACAAGGGCAGACTCCGGTTCGTTTGGTTGATCTGAGGAGCGAACATCTTGACAGACCTATAGGTTTGGATAATCCCGTTCCACGCCTTTCTTGGCGGATGGAAGATGGTAGGCAGGGAGCTGTGCAGACTTCCTGGCGGATTGTGGTAGACGAAGACTCGTTGAATGTGGTCAATGGCTGTGGCAGGATGTGGGATAGTGGAAAGAACGATTCCCGTAATCAGCTTGTGGCCTATGCGGGCAAAAAACTGCAGCCTTTCACTAGATATTATTGGAAAGTAATCTGCAGCGACATGGAATATAAGGAGACTGCTTCTCCTGTCTCTTACTTTGAAACGGGCATGATGGGGATGCAACATTGGCAAGGTGCTTGGATTGGCGATGGCAAGGATATTCATTATGGGCCTGCCCCTTACTTCCGAAAAGAGTTCAAGACCGGCAAAAAGGTAAAGTCAGCGCGTGCTTATATTGCCGCTGCTGGACTATATGAGCTTTACATCAATGGCGAGAAGATAGGAGACCACTGCCTTGCCCCTCTCTATACCCGCTTTGATCGCCGCAACTTGTATGTGGCTTATGATGTGACTTCACAATTACAGAATGGTGACAACGCTATTGGCGTACTTTTGGGTAACGGTTGGTATAACCATCAATCCAAAGCAGTGTGGGACTTCGACCGTGCCCCTTGGCGCAACCGTCCCACTTTCTGTCTGGACTTGCGCATTACTTACACCGATGGAAGCGTGGAGACTATTCCCACCGATCTCAGTTGGCGGACAGCGTCGGGTGCAATCACTTTTAATAGTATCTATACTGGCGAGCACTACGATGCACGTCTGGAGCAGAAAGGATGGAGCACTCCGGAATTCGATGATTCCAAGTGGCGCGGAGTAGCCTATCGGAGTGTACCTTCTTCCAATGTCACTGCCCAGCAAGTACATCCCATCCGTAATGTAAAGATTTTCCCCGCCGTCTCTTTCCGCAAAGTGGACGAGAAAACATACATCTATGATTTCGGGCAAAATATGTCCGGTGTGACTTGTATTCATGTTTCGGGTGAACGGGGAACGGAGGTCAGAATCAAACATGGCGAACGCTTACATCCAAATGGCCGCCTCGATCTCTCGAACATTGATGTCTACTTTCGAGGCGATAAGGAGAAAGACCCTTTTCAGACGGACATTCTCATTCTGAGTGGAGAAGAGGATGAGTTCATGCCCCGATTTAATTACAAGGGATTTCGTTATGTGGAGGTAATGGCAGATAAGCCTATTGAGCTTGACCAAAACAGCTTGATTGCTTACTTCATGCACAGTGATGTGCCGGCAGTAGGTAGCTTGGAATCTTCGAGTCCACTGATAGGCAAGCTGCTCCATGCTGCCAATCACTCTTACCTTTCCAATCTGATGGGCTACCCCACCGATTGCCCTCAGCGCGAGAAGAACGGTTGGACTGGTGACGGTCATTTTGCCATTGAGGCAGCATTTTATAACTTTGATGGAATTACCGTTTACGAAAAATGGTTGGCCGACCATCGTGACGAACAGCAGCCCAACGGAGTGCTGCCCGATATTATTCCAACTGGTGGATGGGGATATGGTACAGACAACGGGCTGGACTGGACTAGTACTATTGCCATCATCCCTTGGAATATCTACCTCTTCTACGGTGATAGCAAGCCCTTGAGCGATTGTTACGAGAGCATCAAACGTTATGTGGATTATGTGGAGCGTATCTCTAACAATCATCTCACTACGTGGGGGCGCGGAGACTGGGTGCCGGTGAAGTCAAAATCCAATAAAGAGCTGACTTCCTCGGTCTACTTTTATGTAGATACCAAGATTTTGGCCGCTGCTGCCAAACTCTTCGGCAAACAGGCCGATTACGAATATTATAATGCCTTGTCGGAGGAGATAAAGCAAGCTGTCAATGATAAGTTCCTGAATCGAGAAACAGGCATCTATGCCGAAGGTTCACAAACCGAATTGAGTGTTCCCTTGCAATGGAAGATTGTGCCCGAAGAGTTGATAGGAAAAGTGGCAGCTAACTTGGCACATAAGGTAGAGGAGGACGGTTTTCACTTGGATGTGGGTGTATTAGGAGCTAAAGCTATTCTGAATGCACTCAGCGAAAATGGTTATGCTGAAACAGCTTATAAGGTGGCTGTACAGGACACTTATCCTTCATGGGGTTGGTGGATGGTGAACGGTGCCACTACGCTGCTCGAGAACTGGGATTTGCAGGCTACTCGTGACATCTCGGACAATCATATGATGTTCGGTGAAATAGGTGCTTGGTTCTACAAGGGGCTGGGAGGTATTTTCCCTGATCCCGCGCAACCTGGTTTTCAAAACATTCTGCTCCGTCCCCATTTCATAAAGGGATTGAAACGGTTTGAAGCTCGTCATCGGTCGCCTTACGGTGAAATTGTTTCTCGCTGGGAATGGAAAGGGAAATGTGTGCATTATGAAGTTACAGTGCCCGCTAACAGTACAGCTACACTCACTTTACCTGACAAGGCCGAGAATGTACGGGTGGTGGAACTGGCGGCAGGAAGATATGAGTTTATTGTAAAGTGACCTTGTACTTCATTTATGCTTGCAAATATGTAATTAGCGGGTTTGCCACGTTGTTGTGGCATAACTCGCTAATTTTTATAGTCGGTATGTTAAGGGATGGCTTTTTCATTCTTATAGCCTGATCTTTCCCTCCAACCGTATATCTTCCGACGAAGCCCCTATCAGCAGCTTCACCGTTCCGGGTTCTACAACGAACATCTGCTTTCCTTCGTTCCAATAGCCGAGCTCCTCTTTGGGCACGGTAAGCGTCACTTTCCGGGTTTCGCCGGCCTTGATGGGGATACGCTTGAAGGCGCGCAACTGCTTGGAAGGACGTTCCACTTTGGAGTCCGGATAGCTGGCATAGAGCTGTACGACTTCTTCTCCGTCGCGTCCGCTGGTATTCTTCACTGATACCGTCACGCGGATGTTCTTCTTGTCTTGCTTGACGGATTCAATCTTCTCGTACGTAAAGTCGGAATAGCTCAGACCATAGCCGAAAGGATAGAGCACAGGGCCCTGGTGGTACATATACGTACGTCCGTTGCGGATGTCGTAGTCCATCATGTCGGGCAGGTCGGTGATGTCTTTCACCCACGTCTGTACGGTACGTCCGGCTGGATTCACCTTGCCAAAGAGTACGTCGGCCAGTCCGTTGCCCTGCTCCTGGCTGCAGTGGGTGATGTGGACGATGGCAGGCACGTGCTCCTGGCTCCAGTTGATGGTGTAGGGGAAACTGCTGACGAGCACCAGTATGGTATTGGGATTGGCTTTGAGCACCAGCTTCACCAAGTCTTCATCGGGCAGCATCAGCGATTTGCGGTCCACGGCTTCGCGGCCGTCACTGGGGACGGGAGAGAACTTCCAGTCCGCACGTGTGCCGTAAGGATGGTTTCCTACACATACAATGGCGATGTCGGCGGCTGCGGCAGCCTTTTCCGCCTGGTCCATGCGGTTGTCTTCGGCGTGGATGACTTCGGTTCCTTCTTTCACAGCATTGCGTATGCCGCTCAGAATCGTTGTTTCGTAAGGCGGGGTACCACTATACCAGTCTTGCACGATTTTGTCCGAATACGGGCCTATAACGGCTATTTTACGCAGCTTTCCGGCATCGAGTGGCAGGAGATTCTTGTTTTTCAATAACACCACAGACTTGGCGGTGACTTCCCGTGCCAGCCTACGGGCTTCTGCTGTCATGAAAGGCGGTGTCTCCGTACTGTCCTTTCCGATGGAGAGATAAGGGTTACGGGAGTGGTCCCCGTCCAGCAAGCCGAGCTTGAGGGCGACGAAGATGTTCCCGCGGATAGCCTTGTCGATGTCGACTTCGGTCAGTAATCCCTTTTCCAGAGCTTCCTTGACGTAAGGAACGTATGCGTCGAGAAATTGTCCTGTGGTGGCTTTTACTACGGCAGCGGCACCCTCCGCAAAGCTCGGAAAACTCTTGTGCGCTTCAATCAGCAGTTTCAGGGCACCGCCGTCCGTACAGATGATACCGTTGTTGCCCCATTGCTTGCGGGTAATCTCTTCGAGGCAGGGATGGATGGACATGGGGATGCCGTTCCAACTGTTGTAGGCGGCCATGAAGGCGCGGCTGCCTCCCTCGGTGATGCCTTTATAGAAAGGATAAGCGTAGTATTCATGGAACAGCCGCGTGTCGAAGTCGGAGGAAGTGCTGTCCCGTCCGTCCTCGTTACTGTTGGCAAGGAAGTGTTTCATCAGAGAGGCAGTTTTCCAGTAGCGGGGATGATTGCCTTGCAGGCCGCGTACGCTGGCAATGGTGAGTTGGGCGGTGAGGAAAGCATCTTCTCCGAAACTCTCCTCGGTACGTCCCCAGCGTGGGTCGCGGGCAAGGTCGGCATTCGGAGCGCGCATCACGAGGGCATGACGCTTGTTGCCGGTGGTCTGCATGTAGTAGCGGGCTTCTTCAGCGGCTTGTTCCGCTACTTTCTGCACCAAATCGGTGTCCCATGTGGAGCCCAGACCGTAGGATTGGGGGAATATGGTGGTGGGGCAGTCTGTGGGGACTACTTTCCCGTCTTCCGTTCTTTGGCGTCCGCCCCACATGGCAGGCCCGCCGAGGGTCAGCCCGTGCAGTCCTTCGTAGTGTCCGCAACGGGGAATGTTGAGGCGGGGGACACCGAGGTCGGTGGAAAGAAGGTTTATCTTTTCATCCAATGTCAGGATGGAAAGAAGATGGTCCACGCGCTGTTCGTCGGTGAGCGTGGTATCTTGGAAGGCTTGTGTTTGTTGTGCGCTTGTCTGCAGGCAAAGCAGCAGAGAGAAAATGAGGAGTAGTGACTTGTTTCTCATGGTTCATTAGGGTTTAATGGATTCAATGTAGTGGGTTGTCATAGCAAACATTCTTGGTTGTTATCTCAATCTATACCTTTTGTCTGCACGAGATGTGCATCTCATGATGTACGAGATGTATATTTCATGCAACTTGAGATGCGCATCTCGTACATGAAAGGATAGGGGATTATGGGATGGACATTCGTTGCAACCGTCCGTCCTGCGGCAGGCAGAGCAACCCTTCGGCTTTCTTTTCGTCTGCCAGATACTTCTTCCACGTAATCTTGTCCCACTTCATCTGGTCTGTGCATTGTGCCACGGGGATATGGGGGATGGCCGAACCGTCCTTTACAAGAATGATGATGGGCAGGGTGCCGCACTCGATATGGTTCCATCCCGGAGCATACACCTTTCCGGTCTGGTAGTCTATCCATTTCTGCCGTCCGGGGAGGTAGACATCCCGTCCGCTGCCCTCTTCGAGCATGGGGGCCACGAGGAGATTGGAGCCGAACATGTACTCGTCCTCTACCAGCCATGCACCCGGGTCGTCGGGATACTCCAGCAGCAGGGCGCGGAGCATCGGCCAGCCGTTTTCGGTGCACTCTTTGGATTGTGCATATACGTAGGGCATCAGTTTGTACTTCAGTTCGGCACAACGGCGGAAATAGTCTGTGAACTCTTTCCCGTAGTACCACGGCTCGGTGGGAGGTGCTCCGTGCACGCGGCTGTGGCTGGTGAGGAAGCCGAAGGGCAGCCAGCGGCGGTAGAGGCTTTCGGGGCTTTGGGTCACGAAGCCGCCTATGTCATTGCTCCAGAAGCAGAATCCGCTCAGTCCGATGGAGAGGCCGCTGCGGATGGTTCCCTCGAAACCGGTTTCGGTAGTGGCGGCGTCACCGCCCCAGTGCAGCGGGTAGCGTTGTGAGCCTGCCCATGCGGAACGTGCCCAGATAATGTTTTCGCCGTGTATCTTCTTGATTACCTCGGCCACGGTCTTGTTGTAGCGCAGGGGATAGAGGTTGTGTTCGTATAGTCCGCTACGGCCGTTGGCATAGATGGCATCCAGCGGAGCACCTTCACCGAAGTCTACTTTGATGGCGCCTACACCCATTTCAATCAGGTTGCCGAGCTTCTCTTGATACCACTGCACGGTTTCGGGGTTGGTGAAGTCCAGCACCACGTCCTCGTAGGGGAGCTGTCCCTTGCCGTTGCGCACGTACAGACCGCGTTCTACCAACTCAGGGAAGAACTTGTTTTTCGGAGTGAAGTAGGGAAGTTGCCAGAGGCAGGTGCGGAAACCTTGTGACCTCAGGTCGGTGAGCATCTGCCGGGGATTGTCGAAGCGGTCGGCGGCAAAGGCGTAGTCGCATTGCCAGTCCACGCCGAACCAACCGGTATCGAAGTGGATGACATCGCTCGGTATCTTGTTCTCACGCAGTTTCCGGGCTACGTCGCGGCCCTCTGCTTCGCTGAAGTAGGTGATGCGGCTCATCCAGGTGCCGAAGCTCCACAAGGGGGGCATTTCGGGCCGTCCTACCAGTGCGGTGTATTCGCTCAGCATCTCCTTCGGCGAACCTAGGAAGATGAAGATGTCCATCGCTTCGTCTGCCATGAAGAGTTTGGTGGCTCCGATGTAGGAACAGCCGAAGTCGCAGGTCACGGGGGCGGAAGTGTGCATGAACATGCCGTAGCCACGGTTGCTGAAGAAGAAGGGGATGGGCTTGTACATGTCCGGGGTTTCGGGGCCCTGCGGGTCGGTGACAAAGAGGTTGACCTTCTGCCCGGCCTTGTTCAGTGCGGTGGCGGACTCGCCGCAACCGTAGATTTTCTCGTTCGGCGCGAGGCTGAATACGGAATTGATGCTGCGTGAGTTGTCCGAGCCGCGCTTGATGAAGCTGAATGGAGGTACCTTGACCTGCGTAGAGTCGTTGTCGCTCCAGCAACGGGTCTGTGTCAGCAGGCGTCCGTCGGCGTCTTTCAGTACCAGACGCCAGGGATAGTTCTGGATGAGCAGGCTGCCGTATCGGGAGGTGTACAGGGTACCTTTATCCGTCTTCTCGGCTTTCCAGAAGGAGCGTCCGTCGGCAGGCTTTCCTATGAGCATGGGGTCATCGGCATCTTCTTTCGGTACGATGGGCGAGGTAAGCATATGGATGCGGAGGGTACGTTCGCCGGTTCGACGGTGAACGTCAGTTGTGGATTGTTGTCGTAGGCCGTCTCCGGGAAGTCCAGCGACTGGAGGGGCTGGTGCAGGTAAGTGTTTGCATTGAATGCCTGGCGGGGCATCAGTTGCTGGCGTTTCCACTGGACGGTTCCTTTACCGGTGGAGGTGTCGAACGATACCAGACTGTCGGCGAAGAAATAGGTGTTGCTGAGGTCCAGAAAATCCTGGCTCATGTCTTTCGACTGGGAAAGCAGGTATTGCACGCCGGCATTTGTTTTCAGTTGGGCATGCGCAGGCAGGGTGGCAGTTGCTGCCAGCAGCATAAAAGCTGCCCCTTTCATCAGTTGTCTCTCTTTCATGATAAATATATGATTTACGGTTACTGTTTCGATGCCGTAAAAGTAGAGAAATCCACACAGATGAAAGGGGTGGGTATGTTGCTTATGTAGGGCTGAAATGTTTATTTGGAAGCTTTCTTCCCGTAGAAACACATGAAATATACCCCGATAATCACAAACGGGATACTGAGCCACTGGCCCATGTTCAGCGTCATGCTGTCCTCAAAGTTCACCTGGTTTTCTTTCAGGAACTCGATGAAGAAACGGAAGGTGAAAATCTCCGTCAGGCAGAGTCCGAAGAAGAAACCGCGGTGATAGGGCAGGGAGGCTTCGGCCTGCACGGTGGTTGATTTCCGCTTGGTGGTGCTGAAATCTGTTTCGAGCTTGGTCTCTTGTTTCTTCTGTCCGCGTTTGTATAGCCAGACCATCCCCAGGAAGAAGATGAAGTAGGCGATGGCTTCGTAGAGCTGTGCCGGATGGCGAGGCAGCATGTCTTCGCGCTCGAAGATGAATGCCCAGGGCACGTCGGTCGGTTTACCGATGATTTCGGAGTTCATCAGGTTGGCAAGGCGGATGCAGCAGGCGGTGATGGGAGTGGCAACGGCTATCATGTCGAGCACGTCCATGTAGTGCATCTTCGTCTTGCGGCAGTACATCCAGAGGGCGATAATCAGGCCCAGCGTGCCGCCGTGGCTGGCAAGGCCGGTGTAACCCGTCATTTTCCATCCTGCGGCGGTCTGCTTGATGGGGAGAATCATTTCAACGAAGTGGTCCTGGTAGTAGGCCCAGTCGTAAAATATGCAGTGGCCCAGTCGTGCGCCTATCAGTATGCCGAAGAAGCAATAGAAGAAAAGAGGTTCGAATTTCTTTTCGTCTATTTTGCGGTCGTGGTACTGGTGTTGCACGATAAGGTAGGCAAAGGCGAGGCCGATAATCCATAATAAACCGTAGTAGCGGATGGATATGCCGAAGAAGTTGAATAGTTCGGGGTCGGGGTTCCAGTTGATGGTGAGTAGTGATAACATATTTATGAAGAATTAAATTACTGAATTACGGGGTTGTTCGGGACAAAGGTATGAAATTATCTCGTTTGGCAGTTCATCGTGGCAGTTTATTTGAATTTCTCCGCCACCATCCTATACGTCGGCACCTCAATCCCTTGTTCCTCTGCAGCCGTAATCATGTCGAACAACAAGCCTTGTACTTCGCTCTGATGTCCTTTGGCCATATCTTTCTGCATGGAGGCGGTACTTTCAGGGGCGAGTTTGTCTATTACTTTGAGGTTATACTGCACGATGTCTTCCTTGAATTCTATACCCAACTTCCTGCCCAAAGCTGCACTCTCTTGTGACAGTCCGATAAAGGTGTCGCGCACTTTGCCCGGTTTCTGGACTTCGCCCATAGGTACGTCGTAATAGGCTCCGGTGACGGCCATAGCAGAAATGAAGGACCACTTGACGAATGTGTCCCGGTTGATGTCGTCGGAGATTTCGGCTTTGATGCCGCTTTCCTGCAAATCGCGTTGCACGGCTTCCAATGTTTCACGGGAAACAATCGTGCTGCGGTGTGCTCCGTAGACGAGCCGGAAAATCTTTCCCATCTGCGTGATTTCTCCCCGTCCGGATACGAATCCTACGATGTAGATGCAGCCGTCGAGCACCGTGACGCCGGGGACCAACCGCTGGATACGGGGACCGGTTCCGTAAACATTCAGGATGGGGATTACCACTGTACGCTCGTGTGAGGCACGTTTGATGAGTTCCGTAATGGAGTCTACGGAATAACCTTTGACGCAGACGAAGATAACATCCGCTTTGCCTTGGAATTCTTCTGCGGTAAATGCCGCCACTTTCAGACAATGTTCACCTTTCAAATCGGAGTGCAGTTGCAGACCGTTCCCGCGTATGGCGGCAAGGTGTTCGCCACGTGCAATGCAAGTGACGTCTTTGCCGGATAATGAAAGAAAGGCGGCGATGCTTCCGCCTACGCCGCCGGTACCTGCTATGAGGTATTTCAGATTACTGTTTGCCATTTGTTGTGTATGGTTTATTGAACGTAGTTTTCCTTTTCCATATAGTAAAGCCCTTCGCCCCGGTCACCGTTTTCCATGTCTTCCAGCTCTACTTTGAAGATACGGTAGGGAAGGTCTTTTTTGGGATGCTTGGGCATGTCTACTGTCAATAGATAGGCGTTGCCATATTCGTTGCTGTCGAAATATTCTTTTATTTCCTGCTTCATCAGCACGGGGACTTTCTCGCCGTCTATCCAGACGGTGACTTTCAGTTGCCCGGGGCGGGGAGCCATCTGGCATTCTCTGGCTTCTTTGTTTTGTTCTTGTTGCTCAATGTCACTCAGGTTTTCACCGTGTACCAATGACTCGGGCTTTGTTTCTTTCATCCATTGGTAGGTACGTGTCAAGCTCATGGGACGGACGTATATCTGATAAGTAGGCATGGCTCCGGGGATGCAGAAAGCACGCAGGCCATAAGCTTCCATACGATGATAACGTATGTCGAGTGTAGTGTCGCGGTCGGCGATGAAATCCCAGGCCCAGAACTCCAGGCGGTGTTCAGTCTCGGGCAGCCCGCTTTTCATGGCAATGTGCGCATAGGAGGGCAGATAAATAGAGGCTGCACTTTGATATTTCCCTTTGGGTATACGGGCCGTGTAATGCCCGTCTTTGTCGGTTATGGCTTCTATGATGTCATTGAACTGCGGGTTTTGCCACCAGACGCTGGCACTGTCTATCGGCTGTCCGTTGTAATCAGTCACCCGTCCGTGAATGGTTACCGAGTCTTGCTGTTGTGCATAAACGGCAGTACAGGACAATAAGAATAAAAGGAAGATAATCTGTTTCACAGTATTGTTATTGTATGGAGTTTATTAGAAAATGGCAATGTACTTTCTTTGTACATTGCCATCTGGAATGAATATCATTACACATTGAACCTGAAGTGCATGATGTCCCCATCCTGCACCACATACTCCTTGCCTTCCACACCCAACTTTCCGGCTTCGCGCACGGCTGCTTCGCTGCCATACTTGATATAATCCTCATACTTGATGACCTCTGCCCGGATAAACCCTTTCTCGAAATCCGTATGGATAACGCCGGCGCATTGCGGTGCTTTCCATCCCTTGCGATAGGTCCATGCCTTTACTTCCATCTCTCCGGCAGTGATGAAGGTTTCGAGGTTCAGCAGGCTGTAGATAGCTTTAATCAAACGGTTGCAACCGCTCTCTTTCAGTCCCAGGTCTTCGAGGAACATCTGTTTTTCCTCGTATGTCTCCAGTTCGGCAATATCGGCCTCGGTCTGGGCGGAGATGATGATAAGTTCGGCATCCTCGCCCTTGATGGCTTCGCGCACCTGCTCTACGTACTGGTTGCCGCCGGCGGCACTGACGTCATCCACGTTGCAGACGTAGAGCACAGGTTTGGTAGTAAGCAGGAACATCTGCTTGGCGCATTGTTCCTCGTCGTCGTTCTGCGGGATGACGGTGCGGGCGCTTTGTCCTTGTTCCAGGGCATCCTTGTAGCGGAGCAGGAGTTCGTACTCTATCTTTGCCGCCTTGTCGCCACCCACTTTGGCAATCTTCTCTACACGCTTGATGCGGTTTTCCACCGTGTCGAGGTCCTTCAGTTGCAGCTCTGTGTCGATGATTTCCTTGTCGCGTACGGGGTTCACCGAACCGT
>OICJ01000342.1_pt1 | contig 11623 bp, 10 predicted proteins | sample 1581291 | NCBI WGS metagenome assembly OICJ01 (sample SAMEA3882540, study PRJEB24775) | human gut metagenome | biome: human-associated habitat; feature: intestine environment; material: feces | place: Netherlands | collected 2009/2010 | reverse complement strand
GGCCGAAGCCTGCGGGGTTGCCTCTCTATGACGCCGCAAACGCGGCGGTCCATATTTCTTAATCGGGACGCTGGAGAGTTGCGCCTTGGTCAGATCACTCCGACAGCTCTGCCTTCTTCTCGGCAGACAGCTTCTTGATCTTCGGGATGCCCCAGATGAACGCCGGGAGCACAACAACGATCAATGCATAGTAGCCGTCATAGCCGTAGATCTTGGAGATGATGGTCGACAGGCCGAGCAGGGAAACTGCATAGCACAGGCCGATGACGATCAGGCCGACGATCACGCTGCGCGCAGCCTTGCTCTTGATGGCCTTCGGGAAGCAGTGACCCTCGAAGCGCTGGATCATGGAGTAGACCAGCGTGACGGACGTGGACACGAACGCGCAGAACAGCAGGATGGTGTACACGACGAACAGCCAGGTGTAGCCGCTGCCCATGAGGGTGACAACGCTCTGGTTGGGGAGCTTCATGACATCGCCGATATGGCGGGCTGCAATGCTGGCAACCGTATCAACACCGGTGCTCTTGATGGCGCAGAGGATCGGGTACCAGCGCAGCAGCATGGCACCGGAAGCGGCGAGCGCGCCGCCGTTCATGAGCCAGCCAAGGATGCTGGCGCGCTTGACGCCCTTGTGGGTCAGCTCGGTGGAAGCGGCGATCATGGCCGGGACGGACACGCACTGGAAAGCAGCGTACACGAACACGCCGCGCCAGACGCCCTCGAGGCCCTTCTGGGAGGTGACGTCAGCGATGGCCGGGATGGAAGCGTAGGCCGCGTTCTCAGTGGCCAGCTCCTGGGCAACCGCGTCGATCGGAACGACAAAGCCCATGATGACCAAGATCGCGGTGACGATCAGGATCGCGGTGGAAAGAACGGTAGAAGCCTTGATGATCAGGTCAACGCCGAAGATCGACAGAAGGATCAGCAGGGCGATGATGACGAGGTTGCAGATGATATCGGGCAGGTCGATCAGGCTCTTGACGATGCCGCCGGCGCCGTCAACGCAGGAAGCGACCGCCGCGAGGATGATGATGATGTAGAAGACCTCAAAGAAGACCTCCATCCACGGCTTCGGATACAGGGCGCGATAGGTGTCCTTGTAGTTGTCGAAACCGTTGAGCTTGGCAAACTTCATCATGATGTACATGACGACGGCCAGAATGCCCATGGCCAGCAGCGGGAAGATCGCCGCGGTCCAGCCATACTGGACGAAATAGTTCACGACCTGGTTGCCGGTTGCGAAGCCGGCGCCCACGTGGGTGCCGAACCAGACAGACGCCACGGTGAAGGCGGCTGCCCAGCTGCTCTTGAGCTTTTTGTTATCCATTTTTTACCTCTCTCTTTTTGCTCTTTTTTGCTCTTTTTTTCTTTTCTCTCTTTTATTTCAATCCTGCCTCGTGCTCTCCTACCAACCGGGACAGGGCTCGAAATCCACACCCATGTGTTAATTTATGAACAAGTCGTTAACAACTCGGGATAGTAAATTTATAATTCTCTCACACGCAAAAGTCAATAACAGCCTCTTCCAATCCCCAATTTTTTTCAGTCATTTTCTGAAAATTGTCGAGTTGCACAAAATCCTGCATGTATTTTTATGCACTCTGATTCTGGCGTTTTTGTAATCTTTTGCGTGATTTTGGCGCTCTGACAGAAAGAAAACAGTTGCGGCGTCTACACTTTCGTGCTATCATAACAACGCTGGGAGTGCGAATCTTTTGTCGAATTTTTGTCAAGCGAGATTGGCATATTTTTGACACGAGGTGACAGACCCAGCGAACGCGATTGATGAATTTTTAACCATCATTTTTGCGTACACATCCATTGCCCAATGTCGATTTTGAGGGGAGCGCGCACGCTATGAAGCTCGTGACATTTGAAAAAGACGGCCGCAGCGCCGTCGGTCTGCTCAACGCGGCCGGCACTGCCGTGCATCCCGTGCTGGGCTGTGCGGACATGCAGACGCTCATCGGCATCTGGCCGGTGCTGGACACTGCCGCCGTGCTGCGCGGTGAGGCCCTGCCGCTCAAGAGCGTGCGGCTGCTCGCGCCCATCCCCCGCCCGGTGCAGGACGTGATCTGCCTGGGCATCAATTATTTTGACCACGCCAAGGAGAGCGAATCCGTCGCCGGCAAGGGCGTCAAGGCGCCGGACACGTTCCCGATCTATTTTTCCAAACGCGTGGACGAAGCCGTCGCCCCCGGCGGCGACATCCTCAGCCACAGTGATTTGGTCGCCGACCTCGACTACGAGGCGGAGCTGGCCGTCATCATCGGCAAGGCGGCGTACAACGTCACCGAGGCAGACGCGCTGGACTACGTGTTCGGCTACACCATTTTAAATGACGTGAGTGCGCGCACGATCCAGAACCAGCACAAGCAGTGGTACCGCGGCAAGAGCCTCGACGGCTTCACGCCGATGGGCCCGTGGATCGTCACGCCGGAGGAATTCGACGTGCGCAAGCCGTGGAAGATCCAGAGCCGCATCAACGGCGAGCTCCGGCAGAACAGCACGACCGAACTCATGATCTTCCACGTGCCGTACGTGATTGCCGAGCTCAGCCAGGGCATGACGCTCCGGCCCGGCACGATCATCTCCATGGGCACGCCGGCCGGCGTGGGCATGGGCTTTGACCCGCCGAAGTGGCTGCACCCGGGCGACGAGGTCGCCTGCAGCATCGAGGGCATCGGCACCCTCACCAACACCGTTCGGTAACCCGCCGTCAGGCATCCGCCTGCAGCGGCCGAAGATATCGCAAACAGAATCAGAAAAGGAGAGAAAAAGTTATGAAATTTGCAATGTATGGTTCCGGCGCAGCCGGCAGCGTCTTCGCTTCTTACCTGCGTAAGGGCGGTGCGGACATCATCCTCATCGACCGCTACGAGGCCCACATGAAGAAAGTCGCCGAGGAAGGCATGCACTTCACCATCCATCAGGAGGAAGATGGCGGCTACAAGGATTACGACTACCAGCTCAAGGGCTTCCGCACCTACACCACCGCTGCTGACGCGGCCGCAGCAGAGGGCAAGGTCGACGTCATCATCTACATGACCAAGGCGACCCAGCTCGAGCAGGCCATCCAGGACTCCATGCCCGTCGTCGGCGACACGACCGTCGCCGTCTCCCTCATCAACGGCCTCGGCAACGATGACAACCTCTTCAAGGTCTTCCCGAAAGAGCGCTGCATCATCGGCTCCGGCGTGCTGGGCACGGCTCTGCCCGAACCCGCACACTGCGTGTCCACCCCGGCCGGCGGCGTGCAGATGAACTTCGGCGGTGCGGTCCGCTCGGAGCTCACCGACGCAGCCTGCACCGAGATGCTCAAGTGCTACCGTGACGGCGGCTGCGACGCTTATTGGCGCGACGGCGAGCCGGGCACCGACAACAACATCTACAAGTTCATCTGGAAAAAGGTCTGCGTGAACGCCACCGTCAACACCGTGTGCGCGGTCCTGCGTCTGAAGATCGGCGAGGTCGAGGCGGATCCGTTCGGCCAGTGGCTGTTCCACAGCGTCATCCGTGAGACCTGCGCGGTCGCGACCGCCAAGGGCGTGCCGATGGACGCTGATGAGTTCATCGCCCACGATCACAAGGACATCGTCACCAACATCGCGGACTACTATCCGTCCATGTGCCAGGACATGCTCTTCAATCACCGCCAGACCGAGATCGACGTGCTCAACGGCAAGATCGCCGAGTACGGCGAGCAGCTGGGCATCGACACCCCGGTGTGCAAGGTTCTGTCCCAGGTCGTGCGCTGCATCCAGGGCAACTACGACAAGCAGTACCTGAAGTAATTTCCCATCCCGAGTTTTCTCTGCCGGCCGGCCAACAACCGGCCGGCGGTTTGCTAAGGAGGCAAACGCATGAAAATTGCAATGATCGGCTCCGGCGCTGCCGGCAGTGTGTTCGCCGCCTACCTGCGCAAGGGCGGCGCCGAGCTCTGGCTCGTCGATAAGTACAAAGCGCACATGGACAAGATCGCGACCGACGGGCTGGTCTTCCGCACGCCGGAGGGCGAGGAAGTGCTCACCGGCTTCCACACGAGCGCCACCGCGCACGACATTGGTACCATGGACATGGTCATCCTCATGGTCAAGGCCACGCAGACCGCGGACGTCATGGCCGACACCATGCCCTGCATCGGACCGGAGACGGTCGTCGTCTCGCTGCAGAACGGCCTCGGCAACGACGAGGTGCTCGCCCAGTTCGTGGAGACCGACCGCATTCTCTACGGCAGCGGCCTGATCGGCACGGAGCTGGCCGGCCCCGGCGTGTGCGTGAGCAAGCCGGAAAAGGGCATCCAGATGCACTTCGGCGCCGTGCACAACAACCCGAAGGCCGACGCCGCCGGCAAGGCGCTCGAGGCATGCTTCCAGGCGGGCGGCTGCAACGCGAGCTTTGACGAAGATGTGCGTCCGTACATCTGGAAGAAAGTCATCGCCAACAGCGGCTACAACGGCGTGAGCGCCGTCATGCGCCTGAAGGTGAAGGAGACGTTCGCCGACCCCTACGGCCACGACATCGTCATGCACGTCTGGAAAGAGGGCTGCGCCGTCGCGCAGGCGCTCGGCATCGGCGATCTCTGGCCGCTCATGGAAAAGGAAGAGCCAAACATCGTCGCCAACCTCGGCAACTACTATCCGTCCATGGCGCAGGACGCCGTACTGCACCAGCGCCAGACGGAGATCTCCGTGCTCAACGGCGCCATCGCGCGCTACGGCGAGCGGCTGGGCGTTCCCACCCCGTTCAACACCGTCATCACGAAGGTCATCTCCTGCATCCAGAACAACTACGACAAGCAGTATCTGGGCTGATAAACGCATCCTACACCAGCGCCCCGGCAGACCGCCGGGGCGCTTTTTGTGCGCGCGCCGTCATCGCGGGGGCTTTCTTGCCGGATCGTGGTCTTTCCTTGCCGGGTAGGTTGACCCATGGCGCTGAGATCGCGCGCCCATCCGTCCCCCGGCGCTTGACAGACGCGCCCGTGCCTGAAAGTAGGGACGCAAAGCCTCAAAGCACGCACTCGTCGTGCAAAAAACAAACACCCCCCGTGCCGTGCACAGGGGGTGTTCGCTATGGTTTGGTTTTCCGTCAGCGCCGTGCGCTTAGCGGTTGGGGTACTTCTGGGCCAGCTCGGCCTCAAGTGCATCCCAGTCACGCTGCTGCGTGATCTTCGTCCACGTCTCGGGCGACGTGTTGTTCACGCGCTCGTAATCGTGGCTGTTGGTGGCTTCCTGCACGGGCTCATAGTACCAGGCGTTCGGGTTGCTGTTGTCCGGCCAGGTGACCATGTCGGGGAGGAAGTGATCCTTGTCCGGCGTGCGGAACAGGACGTTGTTGATGATCTCCATGACCTCGGCGCGGGTGATCTCCTGCTCCGGGCGGAACGTGCCGTCCGGGAAGCCGCTGACCAGGTCAAGGGCCGCCGCGCGGTTGATGTACTCGCGCGCCCAGTTGTCGGAGATGTCAGAGAATGCGTCGCCCTCAACCTCCGGCGCGTGGAAGAACAGCGCCGCGATCGTCGCAAACTCCGCGCGGGTGATGTGCTTCGCCGGGCCGAACGTGCCGTCCGGGAAGCCAGCGAGGATGCCGGCGTTCGTCAGCGTGGCGACCTGGTTGCTGTACCAGCTGTTGGCCTCCACATCCGGGTACGGATACGTGGTGCACCAGACCTGCTCGCGCGCATCGTCCTGCAGCAGACGGTAGAAGATCGTGGCGACCTCCATACGTGTGATCGGGTCAAGCGGGCCGACGTCGCCGTTCGGGTAGCCGACGATGTACGCGTCGTGCTTCTCACGCTCCAGCGGCGGGGGCGGTACTTCGTTGTCCTCGACGGAGAACACGAACGTGATGTGCGCAGCCGCTTCCTGGAACGCGTTGCCCATGGCGGGGTCGACCTCGATGGTCACGTCCAGATCGACCGGGTCAGTCTTGGGGCTGACCTCGGCGATGAAGACGTTGTTCTTGAGGCCCTCGCTCGCGTCGAGCTGACTGAAGAGCTTCGCGGTCTTGTTGGACGCGAGCGCAACGCCGTTTTTCGACACGGTCATGCTGATGTGATCGAGCACATCGTTGTACGTGATGGCGGAGCCTTCCTTGGCGGAGGCGTCGCCGTCGATCTCCGCGCGCAGATAGATCTTTGCGCCCTGCACACCGTTTTTGCTATCGGCCTGCACGCGGATGGTCTGCGTGAGGCTGTCGCCGGGCATGCAGTCGGAGAAGTTCGGGAACAGGTTCGTGTCCGAGCCCTTGCCGGTGTGGGTGAAGGTGAAGTGTGCGTTGGTGCCGTCCGTGCCGTCATAGTACGTGACGGTGGGGATGTTCTCCTCGCCCGTCGCCCAGATGCCCAGTCCGGCGGCCAGCGCGACCACCAGCACGAGGGCGACGATCATGGTAAGCTTTTTGTGTTTCATACCGTTGCCCTCCTTATGGTGTCGTGGTCGGCTGCATCAGATAGCCGTTGTTGTCAACGCCCACGCGCCAGCTATCTGTCACGGCCTTGCTCGGCGCGGCCTGAATGCTCTCGGCCAGCACCGTCACCTCGAGGTGATAGCCATCGGGTGCACCTTCCGGCTGCGTGATGGGGGTCTTCAGCAGGTTGCTCGTGACATTGCCCGTCGCCGCATCTTTCGGTGCGACCGGCATCTTGTAGTAGTAGATGCCGCCCTGCTCGAACCACTTGGTGTTGTCGTAATCGACCGTGATATTCACCGGCGTGGCGGAAATGGTTTTGCTATCATCGTCGCTGACCCAGTTCATGACCAGCTTGACGCGGACATAGGACGTGGCCGTGCCGATGTTTTCAACTTGGATGCTGGACTTTTTGCCGTTTTCCACGTTCTCATTAATCTTGATATCGGACTTGGCGGCGGTGAACGTGTTCGTCACCGGAGCGGTGTTCGCCTTGAGCAGGGCAACCGTGGTGCCGACTGCCAGCGCGAAAATCAGGCACAGGGAGAGGATGAGCGCGGTCTTTCTCCCGCCTGAACCGTTAAAGATACGTTTCATATGTCATCCCTCCTGTTCAGTTTGTTTTCGGATCCGGAATCTGCTGAATCTGGGTTGCGCTGACCCACTTGTTGATCACGTCGGCAATGCTCGTGAGCCAGTTGGTGCCTTTATATTCGTTGGTGAAGTCTGCTGCCGCGTAATCTTCCGCAGCATTGGCCTTCAGTTCTTTTGTAACATCGTTTCCGGACGTCAAGTTATACTGCCACGACCACTGGGTATCTTCCGTAACAGTATAAGTACCGATCGGCAGACCCGTAATGGTCTTGCTCGCTCCGCCTTTGACCGCGACGGTGGTAATCACATTTCCGTTTGCATCCTTCACTGTGAACACGAAGGACTGTCCGTTGTTCTGGCCGGTCACCGTCTTGGAAATGGTCAGGCTGCAAGTGTTGACATGAACCAGGAACTCCTTGTCAGCAGGGGGCACACAAGTCTTGCCAGCACAATTCGTGTGAAGGAACGCGGTTTTTCCGGTCACATCAGTATTGTCAATTTTCACAGTCACGTCCACACCGAAGTCCGTCCGGGTGTTGATCTTGCCGTCCACGATAGCATCGGCGTCCGGCGTGTAGGTAAGCGTCAACTCAGGGGCTTCGCCCATCACAGCAGTATTTGCCTCGGTTTCGCCGTGCTTCCACACGGTGGCGGTCAGGTTGCCGTCAAAGCCGGGCGCGGTGTCGCCGTAATAGCCCTCGCTGTCCTTGAAGGTCAGCTCCGGCTTGTAAACATAGACTGTGGAGGTCACTGTGGCAGTTGCCGGCTGGGCTGATGCACCAGCCGAATCCGACGCAGCCTCTTCCTGGGGAGAAACGGTCGCAGTCACCGTATAGCTGCCATCCTGCGTCATATCAACCGAACCACTCGTCGTATAAGAGACTTTCACAAAGGAGAAATCACTCCCTGCGGTGTCATACGGTGTGCACATCTGCTCAGGCGTCGGCTGCGTGCCCAGATAATAGACATGGCAGTCTTGCCCGGCCAATTCCGGTGCAATGATGGGGACATTGACCTTTGGAACATCAAACAGGCCAGCAGAAACACCCTTCTCCGTGTAAACGCCGGAAGTATCTCCGTTGGTCGGCACGTTGTTGCCGCCAACAAATCCGGGCTTTCGCTGCACAGAAAACTCGATAATCAGTTTCTTGCCATACGTACCCTCGTGCTGCTTGTCGGCGACGTAGTACTTATTGAAATCAAATCCGGTCACGCTCACCGTGTTCGTATTTGCGTCAATCGTCGCCCGCACGTCGCTGCCGGCCGGCTGCTCCATGCCAAAGCTCTTGCCGTTATAATCGGCGGTGTAAAGCTTCACATCTGCGGTGTTCGCCGGCATAGTGAAATACGGTGTCACAATGTCTTTAACAACCGTCGAGCTGCTGAGGTCAATGCTTGCCTGACCGATATTCTCGCTGATCGTCGTGAAGATTCGGCTCAGGGAAGCGGAATCATTCGCGGTCAGGTAGTAGCTGGAAGATGTGCGATTGAAGTTTCTGGTGATTTCCCAGCCATAATGGCCGATGCCGATGATGCTGGAATCGTACCGCTGGATGCCGATCTCCGTCGCATCCGGGAAGTTGCCGGAGATGTAGTTCAAAAAGCGGTTTCCGGCCGGGATGTCATAGTTCTTGACGTCTCCGATCCCCCACCAGCTAAAGCTGGCCCAGTAGCTTCCGACCTGGCCGTTGCTGTTGTACTTGAAGCCGCTGTCGCCGTAGAGCTGCTCCGGATTCGCGCCATTGAAAATGCCGACCGAATACACCGTCGCGCCGGCGTCCTTGAGCGCCTTGGCCGACTGGATGGCGCCGTTGGCGACCGTCGTGTCAAAATCGCTCTGCGTCGTCGGCACACCGTCCGTGAACAGGACCACAACCTTCTGCCGCGTCGTGTTGCTGCCCGTGTAATTGTAGCCGCTGCCCATCAGCGTCTCTGCCTGCTTCATGCCGTCATCCACATTGGTTGCGCCACTCGGAGTGCCGGGAAGCCCGGTGATCTTCCCTTGAAGTGTCTTTTTGCCGTCCTGCGATACAGGCGTCCAGCCCTGCAGCACGGATGCGTCCGAACCAAATGTCACAATTGAAATCCGGTGATCGGACTTTTCCGCGTTATACTTATCCGCCACCGCTTCAATGAACGTGTTCACGGCCTGCTTCATGGCATACTGGCGACGGGCCGAATCCGTGCTGGTCTTATTCCCGTCAAAATTATACGCCATCGAGCCGGACTGGTCGAGCACGAGCACGATGTCACACGGTTCGATCGAGGTCGTCGTCGTCACTTTGCCGGTCGTAAACGCCTCCATGCGGATCTTATAGCTGCCATCCGCATTGGCTGTCGCCGTCTTGGACAGGTTCAGGCCGTCCTTGAGTTCATTTGCACCGCTGGCGCGCACAGCACGCAAAACCGGCTGCACCGAAACAGCGGGCAGGAACGGGCCGGCCGCCGTATACACAACTGTCTGAGGCGCTTGGACTTGGGCTACGGCGGTGCTCTCGGCCGGGGCATCAGAGGCATCGTCCATAACGCCGGCGCCCATGAACAGGCACATGCTCAGCAGCATGGCCGCGCAGAGGACGAGCGAGAGAATGCGTTTTTTCATGTTTTCGTCCTCCTTTCTCAGGCTGTCGGGATCGGATCGATCTGCGTGCTCGAAGTGCTCGCCTCGACCGTTCCGACGTGCTTCCACGCGTCAATGGGGCCGTACTTGTCCAGGTTCGCCGTCTGGACGGCCTCGGCCGTGACGTAGATATGCACCGTGGTGTTCTGATATTCATTGCCCATGTCCTTGCTGAACGTGACGTGGTTGAAGAGCTTCGACGTGGCAGCCTTCGGCGAGAGGGTACCATTATAATAATAGTATCCGTCCGCGCCGGGGATCCAGTCAGTGTCGTTCAGGTCGAGCGTGAGCAGGCTCCTGTCCGTGAGCGGGACAAGCTCGCCATTCGCGGCGACCACCTCAGGCGTGATCTTCACGCGGGTGTAAAACGCGCCGGAGCCGACGTTCTCCACATAAACCACTTTGTCCACGACGCTGCCGGGCATGGCGCTCACCGTCGTAAACGGTTGGCCGCTGCCGTCCTCGTCGTGCAGTGCAAGCTTGACGGAGCCCATCGTGATGACGTTATCCGCCCGGCCGACGGCCGAGAAATACGCCCACGTGCCGACCGCAAGCAGCGCCACCACCAGGACGAGCACCGCCGTGATGGTCCACTTCTTCTTCATGCACAAACCACCTTTCTCCTCGAGGGAATGTTTCTTGATGCTGAGGGATTCTCCGCGCCCGGGAGGGCGCGCGCAGGAAATTTTGTGGGATCTCCATTTCTGTCTGCGCGCGGACGGCGGCAGCTCCGCCGCCCGCGCCCGGACGGAACCGGGGATAAAGGGCTGAAAGGGGCCGGGGAAGCTTTGGCCCGGCCGGCATCTGCGCCGGACGGAAGCCAGCCCCTTTCGGGCCCGTAGGCTCCGAGTGGGGCGGCGCGCCGCGCCGCCCCATCGGGGTCAAAATGTTAGGGAATTACTGCCAGTTGGTAGCAGCGCCACCCCACGGGTTGTAGTTTGCGCCAAAAGCAGCATCCATAGCTTCAGAAGCGTTGTCAAAGCCCTCGGCCTGAACCGCAACGGCGAACACCGGGCAGGAGACCTTGCTCCAGTCCCAGCTGCTGTCAACGGCGAATTCTTTGCCGAACGCACGGGGAGTGCCGTTCTGCATGTCAAAGGACTTGTCCAGATACACGCCCTGCACGAGCTGCTCGGTGGTAGCACCGGCGTCGAGCGCCTGATAGTAGTCAGCATAGTAGACGTTGTACTGGATGCCATCAATGGTGGTCTCAAAGTAATTCCACTTGCTGCCGTGCGTCCACTGCCACTCCTTGCCCTCGGTAGAGGTGATAACGCCGTTTTCAACCTTATTGCCAAAGTTGAAGTGCAGGACGTTCAGACCAGCGTTGAAGGTCTCATAGCCGTCGTCCAGCGCGGAGGGAATGGCGAAGTAAGCGCGGATGTAAGCCTTTTCAGAACCGGTGTTCTGGATGGTGACCATCTTGTCCACATAGTTCTTAGCGGTCGGCATGCCAAGCGCATCCTTCTCGCCCTGCGCAGAGCCGACGATCGGGTAGAGGTGCTGATTCTGCTTGAAGGCTTCGAGCTCCGTGGTCTTGTTGCCGTCCTTGTCCAGCTTGCGCTGCTGCTCAAGCAGGTTGATCTTCACATCGCCGACAGTGAAGGTGTTGGTCGCATTGTCTTTATCGGTGAAGTACGCGAGGGTACCGCCGACGACAAGCGCCGCGACGAGCATGACCGCGATGGCAGCCACAAGAATGGTTTTCTTTTTCATATGTAGCGTTCTCCTTTAATTACTTCTGAGCAGCATCAAAGGCTTTAAAGGCATCATCCCAAGTAGCGAAGCCGTCCGCCTGAATGGCCTGAGCGACCACCTTAACAGAGCTGAACGAAGAAGCATTCGCATTGTCAAGGCCCGCCGGGACAATGACGTTCTGGAACATCGCCGTAGTGTCCGCGCCAGCGGCCAGCGTGCCATCATACTTCAGGATAAACTTTGCATCGAACTGGCCAATCGTAAAGGTATCACCAGCCACAACGTCAACAACGCTCC
>OICJ01000332.1_pt1 | contig 11880 bp, 10 predicted proteins | sample 1581291 | NCBI WGS metagenome assembly OICJ01 (sample SAMEA3882540, study PRJEB24775) | human gut metagenome | biome: human-associated habitat; feature: intestine environment; material: feces | place: Netherlands | collected 2009/2010 | reverse complement strand
GATGCCGTGCTTGGCGGCGATGGCCTCAATGTGGCTCTCGCCGAAGATGGCGTGCTGCTTGCCGCAGTCCGGGCAGGTGTAGTAGGCCATGTTCTCGACGATGCCGAGCACGGGCACGTGCATCATGTCGGCCATGTTGACGGCCTTGTCGACGATCATGCCGACGAGCTCCTGCGGGGACGTGACGACGACCACGCCCGCCACGGGCAGGGACTGGAACACCGTCAGCGGCACGTCGCCCGTTCCGGGAGGCATGTCGACGAACATATAGTTCACGTTGTCCCACTGGACGTCGGTCCAGAACTGGGTCACGGCGCCGGCGATGACCGGGCCACGCCAGACGACGGGGTCGGTCTCGTTCGGGAGCAGGAGGTTGATGGACATGATCTCGATGCCGGTGCGGGTGCGGTTGGCATACAGGAAGTCCTCGCCGCCCATGGCGCCGCCGTGGACGCCGAAGGCCTGCGGGATGGACGGGCCGGTGATGTCGGCATCGAGCACGGCCGCCTGATGGCCGCGGCGCTGCATCTCGCAGGCGAGCAGGCTCGTCACGAGGCTCTTGCCAACGCCGCCCTTGCCGGACACGACCGCGATGACCTTATCGACGCGGGAGCCGGGGCGCAGCGGCTGCTGCAGGGATTCCGGCTCGTGCTGGGCACAGGCCTCGCCGCAGGTCGAACAGTCGTGCGTGCAGTTTTCGGGTGTTTCCGTGTGGGTGTGATTGTCACTCATAGTGGTGGATTCCTCCATTTCGACAGTATGTTGACCTTATTATACCCCGAAAGCGCAGGAAGTCAACCTTCGGTCTTGCGCAGAAAGTCATTGAGCCCGCACAGCACGACGCACGCCTGCGCGCGCGTGGCATTGTCCAGCGGAGCAAAGCCGTGGTCGCCGCCGGACAGCAGCCCCTTTTCATAACAGAAACAGACACTGTCGAGCGCCCAGGGGGCGATGTCGGCACGGTCGGGAATGTTGTAGGCCGAGGGATTGGCGGTCGGGTGCGTGTCCACGCCCTTCCAGGCGAGGTAGCCGGCCATGATCTGCGCCATCTCCTGGCGCGTGATGTTCCGGTTCGGCTCGAAGCGCCCGTCGTCCGTGCCGGAGACAATGCCCTCCGACGCGGCCCAGGTCACACTTGGGGCATACCACTGCGCCGCCGACACATCCGGGAACCGGCTGCCGGGATAGTCCGCCTCGTCCACGCCCGAGAGGCCCGCGAGCATGGTCATGAACATGGCGCGCGTGAGCGTGCCGTCCGGCTGGAACAGGCCGCCTCCCACGCCGTTGACCCAGCCCGCGTCCGCGGCGCGGTTGACATAGTCCTTCGCCCAGTGGCTGCGGCAGTCGCGGAACAGCGGCTCGACATCGACCTCGCCGGAGTCCTTCTTCTCAAGGCCGTAATAGGCCGCGATGCCGCGCGCGTCCGCCTGCGCAATGGCCCGGAGCTTGGCATCGCTCGAGAGGAACTGCTCGCAGTCGCTGTTGCTGCTGACGAAGCAGTGCTCAACGATCATGGCCGGGATGTGCCGGAGCTGGCCGTAGCGGACGATGCCGTAATAGTCGGCGAGCTTGCCGTTGGGATAGGTCGTACCGTCGTGCGAGCCCTCTTTGACGAGGCCGCGGCTCGTGTCGATGCCGAGCCGGCTGAGCTGCGCGAGAATATTCGTACCGACGGCGTCGATGACCTTCGCGCAGTCGGGATCATAGTTGCCGTTGCTGGCAAGGATCAGCCCGCCGTGCACGGACTGATTGCTGCCGGCAGAGTTCAGGTGCAGGCTCACGAGCAGGTCGGAGCATTTTTCGGCCGCGAAGTCCACGCGCTGCTTCACCTCTCTCAGGGGAGTATAGCGCGTGCCGTAGCTGTCCGAGCGCGTCATGTCCACGTGGACATTGCGGTAGGTCTCGAGCTCCTCTTTTAAGTACAGGCCGATCTTGAGCACAAGATCCGCCTCCTGGTACCCATATTTTTCGTTGACCGCGCCGGAGTCGTTGCCGCCCGCGCCGTCGCCGCCGTGGCCGGGGTCGAGCGTGATGTACACCCAGTCCCTGTCCTTGGCGGCAGTATCGTTCACCGCCAGCGCCGCCGGGCACAGCAGTGCCGCCGTCAGCACCAGCGTGAGAAAGAAAGATAAGATCCGCTTCATCGTTCATCCGGGTGCGCCGGGATGCGCGCCCGTCCTCCTTCTTGGGAATTATGACAACCTTTGTCGAAGCAGATTGTACCCCACCCGTCCCGTTTTTGCAAGAGCACGGGCTGCCGGCGGCGGAAATTTAAGGGGCCGTGCCGGATTTGACATTTCCGGCCGGGTTGTGCTATGCTGTGTGATACTCTATGACAAAATGAGGTTATCTACATGGATATGACTCTGGTAGTGATGGCGGCCGGTCTCGGCTCGCGTTATGGCGGCGTCAAGCAGATCGAACGCCTCGGCCCCGACGGCGAGATCCTGATGGAGTACGCGATCTACGACGCGCTGCGCGCCGGGTTTGACCGCATCGTGCTCATCATCAAGCCGCAGATGCTGCAGGACGTGCGCGGCCTCTTCGGCGACCGCATCGAGCAGCGCACCGGCATGCGCATCGACTACGCGTTCCAGACGCCGGACCGCTTCACCGCGGCGCGGCCGGAGCTGGCGCAGCGCAGCAAGCCGCTCGGCACCGTGCACGCCGTGCTGTGCGCGCGCGATGTGATCCGGACGCCCTTTGCCGTCATCAACGCCGACGATTTTTACGGCCGCGGCGCCATCGACGCCATTGCCGCCGCGCTGCCGGAGCTGCACGGCGCGCAGGACGCCGCCATGGTCGGCTACCGGCTGAAGAACACCGTGAGCCCCTTCGGCACCGTGACGCGCGGCGTGTGCGCGACGGAAAACGGTCTGCTGCGCAAGGTGCAGGAGACCTACAAGATCCAGCTGGGCGCCGACGGCACGATCCGCGACACGTCCGACGCGGGCGCGGGCGTCGTGCTCGACCCCGAGGCGATCGTGAGCATGAACCTGTGGGGCTATCACCCGGCGATGCTGGACGTGATGGCGCAGTATTTTGACGCCTTTGTGCGCGATCTCGCCCCCGGCGACGAGAAGCGCGAGTGTCTGCTGCCCGTGATGATGGACGCGCTCACGGCGCAGGGGCGCGTCAGCACGCGCGTGCTGCAGACGGACGAGCACTGGTTCGGCCTGACGTATCAGGATGACAAGCCCGGCGTCGTCGCGGCGCTGCAGGCCCTGCACGCCGACAGGACGTATCCCCCGGCGCTGTGGAAATAAATCTGCCGAAACTGCCAATCGCGGCGATCTGTCCGATCGTCGCGATTTCTTTACAAATTTCTAATAATTCTTTAAGTGTCTCCCGGTATGATGAAGTAACCAAAGTTTCAGGAGGCACCTGCGATGGAAGAGACGCTGCGCATCGCCGTATTCGGCGACTCGCTGATGAAGGGCACGCTGCCGGACGCGCAGCTGCGGTATCATTTTCACACCGACCTGTTCGAGGCCCCGCTCGCCGGGCTGCACGCCGAGGTGACGAACAGGTCCGTCTTCGGCGCGACCTCGCGCAAGGGCGTCACGCTCGTGCAGCGCGATCTGGCCCGCGGCCACCGCTATGACTGGGCGCTCGTGGAATACGGCGGCAACGACTGCAACTACGACTGGCCCGACGTGGCCGCGCACCCGGAGCAGCATCACGACCCCGTGGTGCTGGCGGACGAATTCCGCGCAAACATGGCGGCCATCGTGCAGATGCTGCGCGAGGCCGGCATCCGCCCCATCTTCACGACCCTGCCGCCCATCGACGAGGTGAAGTACCTCGCCTGCATCGACCACAACGGCGCGAGCGCCGCGGGCGTGATGCAGTGGCTGGGCGACGTGCGGCGCATCTACCGCACGCAGGAGCGCTACTCCGGGCTCGTGCGCACCATCGCCGTCGAGCTGAACGTGCCGTGCGTGGACCCGCGCGAGTGCTTTCTCGACAGGGGCGACCCCCGCGCGCTCAACGCGGACGACGGCATCCACCTGTCGGAGGCAGGGTACCGGCTGTTTTACGGCGCGCTCATCGAGCAGGTGCGTGCGATCGTCTGAACTACATAGAACAGGAGCGGACACCGCGATCGGTGTCCGCTCCTTTTTTGACTTATATGCGGCAGGCCGCCTGTGTGCGCGCGAGCAGGCGCGCGGCCGTCTGCGCGTCCGCCTGACCAGGCAGCAGCCGCCAGACCCAGTTGCCGGAGGCCGTGCCGGGTGTGTTCATGCGGCTCTCGGCGCCGAGGCCGAGCACGTCCTGCATTTGCGCGATGAACAGCTCCGCGCGCGAACCCATGCCGGCGCGCAGCAGCGCCTCCGGCAGGCGCGCGACGTCGTACACGCCGAGGCAGCGCATGGCATAGTCGGCGTCCGCGCCGCCGAGCGCCGCCCACGCGGCGGCGGGCGCGTTGTCATGCGTGCCAACATAGCAGACGCTGTGCGCGCGCACGCGGTCGGGCCGGTGCTCGGATGTGCCGCCGGGGTCGAAGCCGAACAGCAGCACGCGCATGCCCGGGCAGCCGGAGCGCGCAACGAGGCGGCGCACATCGTCGTCGATCGTGCCGAGGTCCTCGGCGATGAGCTGCAGCTCCGGCGCTGCCGTGTGCAGCGCCTGCAGCAGCGCCGGGCCGGGGCCGGGCGCCCAGTGGCCGCCGCGGGCGGTCAGTTCGCCGCGCGGCACCACCCAGTAGCTTGAAATGGCGCGAAAATGGTCGATACGCACCACATCGTAGCGCTTTGCTGCGCCGCGGATGCGCTCCTTCCACCACCGGAAGCCGTCCGCGCGCATGGCATCCCAATCATAGAGCGGGTTGCCCCAGAGCTGGCCGTCGGCGCTGAAATAGTCCGGCGGGACACCGGCGGCAGCGCTCGGCTGCCCGTCCGGGTCGAGGCAGAACTGCGCCGGCTGCGCCCAGACGTCCGCGCTGTCGGGCGCGACGTACATGGGCAGGTCGCCGATGATGCGCACGCCGTGCGCATGGGCGTAGGCGCGCACCGCGTCCCACTGGCGGGTGAACTCCGTCTGGAGGTAGGCGTGCAGGAGCACGCGGTCGTCGAGCCGCGCGAGCGCCTCCGCGAGCGCGGCAGCGTCCCGGTCGCGCAGGGGCTGTGGCCAGGCATACCACGGCGCGCCGCCCTGCTCTTCCTTCAGAGCCATGTACAGGCAGTAGTCGCGCAGCCACGGTTCGGCCGCGAGCGCTGCGCGCAGCGCGGGCACAACAGCGTCCCATTCGCGCGCGAACGCCGCGTCCCAGAGCGCGGTCCTGCCCGCGTGCACGCGCGCATAGTCCACGCGCATGGGATCACTGCCCCAGGCGATGGCGCGCACCTCATCGGCCGTGAGCGCGCCGCGCGCAATAAACGGCTCCGGGGACAGCAGGTCAGTGCTGCCGGCAAACGTCGAGGCCGACAGGTACGGCGAGTGCGCGCCGTCCGGCGGGTTGAGGGGCAGGATCTGCCAATAGCGCTGCCCGGCGGCAGCGAGAAAGTCAATAAAATCCCGGGTGTCTTTGCCCAGGTCGCCGATGCCGCACGGCCCCGGCAGGGCCGACACCGGCAGCAGGATACCGCTGGAACGGTCCATGCTCCGTCACTCCTTTTGATAGCTGCGGATGATCTCGCGGAACTTCGGATTGCGCGGCAGCAGGCGCATGAGCGGCAGGCCCAGCACGCCGAGCACGGCGATCTCGCCGAGCGCGACCTGACCGCCGAAGACCCAGAACGATGCATTCAGGTGCGGGAACACGGCGTCCGTGAGCGACCACGTGAGCACCGCGCCGACCAGCACGAAATTGAACACGACCGGCATGAGCGCGGCGAGGATGCACCGCACCCACGACTGCGCGCCGCGGCCGCGGCCGAGCCACGCCGTGCACAGCGCCGCCAGCAGCGTTGCGAGCGAGCCAAAGACCACGTCAAAAATGCCCGCCGCGCTCAGCAGATTCGCGATCGCGCAGCCGGCGAACAGGCCCCACGCCGTGCAGGGGATGAAAAACGGCAAAATGCACAGCACCTCCGAGACCCGGCACTGGATCGCTCCGTAACTGATCGGCGCCAGAAGCATCGTCAATGCGGCATAGGCCGCGCCTGTGACCGCCGCAGCGGCCAGCTTTCTCGTGGTGATGTGCATAATTCAATTCCTCCCATTTTTTTCGTTGCACACGTTGTGCGCGCAGGGGTATGGCACCTGCGCATGATAAATTGTGACGGCGGTTATTCTACTCCACCGCCGCCGCGTTGTCAACCGGTTTGCTGTACAGACAGCCGCAGTATTCCTGCCGGTAGAGGCCGTACTGCCGCGATAACTCAATGCTGCGCTTATAGCCCTCGCGCTTTTTGAAGTCCGACGGCAGCCAGCGCACGCCGTACTGCTGCGCCAGCTCCGCGCCGATGGCGTTGAGCCGCTGCGCGTCCTTGTGCGGCGAGACGGTGAGCGTCGTGCCGAAAAAGTCGAACCCGTGCGCGCGCGCCTGCCGCGCCGTCTCCTCCAGGCGCAGACGGAAGCACACCGTGCAGCGCGCACCGCCCTCCGGCTCGCGCTCGAGGCCGCGGACAGCGTCGATATAGCGCTGCCCGTCATAGTCGCACGCGAGCAGCTCCACCGGCTCCGGCGTCGGGAGCTGGCGAATCAGCTCCCGCTGCCAGTAGAGGCGGCGGTCATACTCGTCCCGTGGCTGGATATTCGGGTTATAATACAGCACGGTCACGCGAAAATACCGCGTGAGGTACTCGAGCACGTAGCTGCTGCACGGGCCGCAGCAGCTCTGCAGCAGCAGGCACGGCTTGCCCTCCGGCGGGAGGGCGGCGAGCAGCGCGTCAAGCTGCTTTTGATAGTTTTCTTTCATAAGTGTCACCTGCCGGACAGTATAGCACACCCGCGCGCAGAATACCAGTGCGGGCCTTGACGCGGCGGGGCTTTTCCGATATGATATAAAGTAGGAAATTATGCGAAGGAGGCGCGTCCGTCATGGACCAGCGCATGAGCAAGGACAAATATTATCTCAACATCGCCGACGCGGTGCTCGACCGCTCGACCTGCCTGCGGCGCAAATACGGCGCGATCATCGTCAAGAACGACGAGATCCTCTCCACGGGCTACAACGGCGCGCCGCGCGGGCGCGTCAACTGCTCCGAGCTCGGCTACTGCAACCGCGAGCAGCTCAACATCCCCAGCGGCCAGCGCTATGAGCTGTGCCGCAGCGTACACGCCGAGGCCAACGCCATCATCTCCGCCGCCCGGCGCGACATGATCGGCGGCACGCTCTATCTCGTCGGGCGCGACGCCGCCACCGGCGCGCTTCTGCACGACACGACCTCGTGCGCCATGTGCCGCCGCATGATCATCAACTCCGGCATCACGCGCGTCGTCAACCGCATCGGCGACGATGGCATCGAGATCATCGACGTACAAAACTGGATCGTCAACGACGAGTCCATCCAGCCGAAGGCCACGGCCGAATGAGCGCGGTTTTGCTTTACAAGCGCGGTATTTTTGATTATAATATTTTTGATTATAATAAGTAAGTTAGACTGAAAAAAGGCAGGATTCAACGTATGGCATCCATTGCATTTGAGGAATACAAGAACAAACTCAACAACCTCCGCCCGGCGCTGGACGATCTGGGCGGCGCGCTGCATCTCGACGAGGCGCGCAACGAGGTCGAAAAGCTCGAGGAGGAGAGCGCGCAGGACGGTTTCTGGAACGACACCGAAAACAGCCAGCGCGTGCAAAAGCGCATCAAGACGCTCCAGCACAAGCTCGATCGCTACGCCAAGCTCTCCGGCGCGTGGGAGGACATGCTGACCATGTGCGAGATGGCCATCGAGGAGGACGACGACTCGATGCTGCCCGACCTCGAGAGCGAATTTCACACCTTCGAGGAGACGCTCGAATCCATGCGGCTCGAGACGCTGCTGACCGGCGAGTATGACGCGAACAACGCCATCCTCACCTTCCACGCCGGCGCGGGCGGCACCGAGGCGCAGGACTGGACGAGCATGCTCTACCGCATGTACAACATGTGGGCCGAGCGCCACGGCTACACCGTCAAGCTCATGGACTATCTCGACGGCGACGAGGCCGGCATCAAGAGCGCGACGATCATGATCGAGGGCGAGAACGCCTACGGCTTCCTCAAGAGCGAAAACGGCATCCACCGCCTCGTGCGCATCAGCCCGTTTTACGCCTCCGGCCGCCGCCACACGTCGTTCGCCGCCGTGGAGGTCATGCCCGAGATCACCGAGGACAGCGAGATCGAGCTGCGCGACGAGGACATCAAGATGGACGTGTACCGCTCGTCCGGCGCGGGCGGCCAGAAGGTCAACAAGACCTCGTCCGCCGTGCGTCTGACGCATATCCCGACCGGCATCGTCGTGTCCAGCCAGGTCGAGCGCAGCCACTTCCAGAACCTCGAAAACTGCAAGAACATGCTCCGCGCGCGCCTGGCCGAGATCAAGGAGCGCGAGCACCTCGAGAAGATCTCCGACATCAAGGGCGTGCAGCTCAAGATCGAGTGGGGCAGCCAGATCCGCTCCTACGTGTTCATGCCGTACACGCTGGCCAAGGACCACCGCACCGGCTATGAAAACGGCAACATTCAGGCCGTCATGGACGGCGACATCGACGGCTTCATCAACGCCTACCTGAGCATGAACGCCGACAAGGAAAAGAAATAATGACCGACGCAAAGCGCCGCAGCCTGTTTGGCTGCGGCGCTTTTTTATCGTGTGGGGATGAGGCGGATGATCTGCTGGTCATCCACGCACTGGTAGCCGGACGAGGGCACGTAGCTGCCGAGTGCGCGGTAGACGTCCCAGAGCCGGTCGCGGTCGAAGAGCAGGGCGCGCATGCCGGCGTAGACCTCCGGTGTCTCGCAGCGAAACTCCAGCACAGCGCGCCCGTCGTCCCACTGACTGCGCACGGCGGCTGCCGCCGCGGCGATGGAGGCCTCCGCCGCCGTGTAGCCGTTGCGGACGTAGTAATTATCGGCGTTGGCGCGGCTGTCCGGCCAGAGGGCGGGGTCCTCGGCCGTGTGGCGCACGGCAATGCGCTCGGCCGTGAGGGCGAACCACGTGTGGCTGAGATAATCCGGCAGCGCCGCCTCGCTCTCGTCGTCCTGCAGGTCCCAGGTGGGGTCGAAGTAATAGACCGCGCCGTCGAGCTCTGCCGCGACCCAGGCGTGGCTGTCTGCCGTGCCGTCGGCAGACAGGGACGTGCCCGTGACGACGCGCGCCGGAATGCCGCCGCGCTCGAGCAGGTAGACATAGGCATCGGCGATGCCGCCGCAGACGGCCTCCCCCTCGCAGACGGCGGCGTAGGCCATCTGGTCATACGTCTCGCGCGGGACGTAGCGCACGTGCTCCAGCAGCCAGTCGTAGAGATACAGCGCGCGGGGATAGTCCTCCGCCGGGGCGGCGGCGAGCAGGCTGTCCGCCGTCCGGGCGAGCTTCTCGCGGCGCACCGGGCCGTCGTCGGGATAGACCCAGTCGAACGTGACGGTGATGTGCGCGTTCAGCCCGCCGTGGACCGTGTACCGGTAGGAGCGCACCCAGAGCTCCGGGTCGTCGAGCAGCTCGGCCATGCAGGCCTCGAGCGTGTCGGCGTCGCAGTCGTAGACCGTGGCGTCCGTCTGGCCGCGCATCGCCGCGTGCAGCACGGCGGCCACGCGCGGGTTGGCGGCGCAGTTCGGCGCCGTGTCCGGCAGGACGGACGACTCCATCTGGATCTGCACGGCGGGCACCGGCGTGAGCCGGGCGTACACACGCGGATAAAACAGCACGCCCGCCAGAACGAGAATAAGTACCAGCAGACTCAGGGCGCACCCGCGGCCGCGGCGGCGCGGCGGAGGCGGCGGAGGCTGTGCTGCACGCAGCCATTGCGCGTCGATGTGATCGTTATCGGACATAAGGTTTCCCTCCCACGTGGATCGTCGAAAGATTGTCAGCTTTTTTCTGCCGTAAACGGTGGAAATCGCAAAAAGTTTCTGCTATAATGCTCCTCATTCACGTTATGTATCAGCAAAGGAGTTTTTCATCATGATCGAAGTGACGTTCCGGATCGAAAGTCTGGATTACACCGACAAGCTGGATTCCCAGCTCCCGCTCGTGCTCGAGGCGCTGAGCCAGAGCGGCAATATCAACCCCGTGCTCAAGCTCGCCTGCAACACGCCCGAGGCCTCGTCGCGCATCGTCAAGGGCATTCTGCGCACCATGTCGCAGGACCAGAAGCAGCGCCTGGCCACGAAGATCGTCAACGCCAACCGCGAGAAGCTCATGCGCAAGCTCAATGAGTACGCCTCCGGCAAGGGCATCGACGTGCACATCTGCGACTGCGCCGCCACGTTCCGTTAAAGCGAAAACCGAATCACGCCGCCCAATCACAGGCGGCGTTTTGCTGTCTGTGCCCGGATAGATCCGCGCACAGGCAGCAATCAGATTGCATTCGAGGCGGGCCCTTCGCCCCCTCGAGCGCCCCCGCTGCTCTGTCATCCTGCCCGGAATCGCATCATCTCAGCAAAACGCACGCCGCCCAATCACGGGCGGCGTTTTCATTTGCCGCGGCTTTATTTTACCATCCCGCACGTGTACAAGTCTACCGCTTTTTGTCTGCGCATAGGCTGTGCTATCCGAAAAAAGGAGGCACGGCCATGATCCTCGCGCTCGCGGGCAACCCCAACTGCGGCAAAACGACGCTTTTCAACGCTCTCACGGGGGCAAACGCGCGCACGGGCAACTTCCCGGGCGTGACCGTCACGCGCAGTGAGGGCGTGTGCCGCGCGTGGCCGGAGATCACGCTCGTGGACCTGCCGGGCGTGTACGCGCTGCGGCCGTACTCGGACGAGGAGCGCGTCACGCGCAGCTATCTGCTCGGCGGCGCGGCGGACGCGGTCATCAGCATCGCGGACGCGACGTGCCCGGCGCGCAGCCTGTACCTGACGCTGCAGCTGCTTGAACTGCGCGTGCCGATGGTGCTGGCGCTGAACATGATGGACGAGGTGCGCGCCAACGGCGGCGCCATCGACGTGCAGAAGATGAGCCAGGCACTGGGTATCCCCGTCGTGCCGATCTCGGCGGCGAAAGGGGAGGGCGTGTCCGAACTCGTGGACCAGGCGCTGACCGTTGCGCGCAGTCGGACGCTGCCGAAAGTGACGGATTTCTGCTCGGACGATTCGGCCGTGCACCGCTGCATCCACGCGGTCGTGCACCTGATCGCCGACCACGCCGACCGCATCGGCGTGCCGGCGCGCTTTTGCGCGGCCAAGCTCATCGAAGGCGGCGACGACCTTGCGGCATCGCTCGAGCTCGATGAAAACGAGCGAGAGCTGCTCGAGCACTGCATCGTGCAGATGGAAAACGAGACCGGGCTCGACCGCAACGCGGCCCTTGCGGACATGCGCTACACGTTCATTGAGGGCGTCGTGGCGTCGTCCGTGGTCAAGTGCCATGAGAGCAAAGAGCACGCGCGCTCCATGAAGCTCGACCGCATCCTCACGGGCAAGTATACCGCCCTGCCGACGTTCCTCGTCGTGATGTTCCTCACGTTTTATCTCACGTTCAACGTCATCGGCCAGTGGCTGTCCGACCTGCTGCAGCTCGGCATCGATGCGCTGACCGGCGTCGTGGACGCTGCGCTCACGGCCTACGGCATCAACCCTGTGGTACATAGTCTCATCATTGACGGCGTGTTCGCCGGCGTCGGCAGCGTGCTCGTGTTCCTGCCGATCATCGTGACGCTGTTTTTCTTCCTGTCCATTTTGGAGGACACCGGCTATATGGCCCGTGTCGCCTTTGTCATGGACAAGCCCCTGCGCAAGATCGGCCTGTCCGGCCGCAGCGTCGTGCCGATGCTCATCGGCTTCGGCTG
>OICJ01000330.1_pt1 | contig 11922 bp, 8 predicted proteins | sample 1581291 | NCBI WGS metagenome assembly OICJ01 (sample SAMEA3882540, study PRJEB24775) | human gut metagenome | biome: human-associated habitat; feature: intestine environment; material: feces | place: Netherlands | collected 2009/2010 | reverse complement strand
CTTCCAGCCCCGGCGCTTCCAGCCCTTGGCCCAGCCCTTTTCCAGCCCATTGATGACGTACTGGCTGTCGGAGCACAGGCGGACTTCGCAAGGCTCCTTGAGCTGGCGCAGGGCCTCGATGAAGGCCGTCAGCTCCATCCGGTTGTTGGTGGTGGAGGCGTCGCCGCCGCTCAGCTCCTTTTCGTAGACCTTGCCGTTAAAGCGGTAGCGCAGCACTGCGCCCCAGCCGCCGGGGCCGGGATTGCCGCTGCACGCGCCGTCGGTGTAAACTTCAACCTGTTTCATGCGTTTCTCCTGAAATAAAATTCATACCTCTATTTAGAGCCATTTTGGCCCGTCTGTCAAGAGGGCAGGGCATAATTTGCCGCCGTCCGGCCCAAGCTTGGATTGACAAAAGAGGCGAGAAATACTATACTTGTTGCAACGAAATGCGTATAGGGGCGTGCCGAGGGTGCGCTCACAGCGTTCCTGCCGAAGCGCCGCGGTCGCATCGAACAGATGGACTGGATGGGCAAGAGGCTTCCCGCGGAACAGACAGTGCGGCAGAAAACCACACTGATAAAATAATTTCTATACGATGCATCCGACGGAAGCAGATGCGTTTTTATGCTTCCCCTAATGCAGGACAGGCAATCTTTTGCAGATGGGCCTGTGCTTTGCTGATTGAATTTTTGGAGGTTTTCGATGGCACAGACAAAAGAACAGAATCACGCACCCGCCCCGGCTCAGGCCAATGCGTCCGGCGAAAAGCGGCCCCGCACTTCCCGCCGGCCCCACTATACCCGTCGGCCCCGCCGCCCCCAGCAGCCCAAGGAGGCTGCAACGCCCATCCATATCTATCCGCTGGGCGGCCTCGGCGAGGTGGGCAAGAATATGACGGTCTACGAGTGCTGCGGTGACATGATCATCGTGGACTGCGGCCTTGTTTTCCCCGACAACGATATGTTCGGCGTCGATATGGTCATCCCCGACATGACCTTTGTGGTGCAGAACAAGGATAAGATTAAGGGTCTGCTCATCACCCACGGCCACGAGGATCACATCGGCAGCATCCCCTACCTGCTGCAGAAGTTTGATCTGCCCATCTACGGCACCCGGCTGACCTGCGGCCTCATCCGGAACAAGCTGGAGGAGTTTGGTCTGGCGGGCAAGACCAAGTTCGTGGAGATCACCCCCAAACAGAAGATCAAGCTGGGCTGCTTTACCGTGGAGCCCATCCATGTCAACCACTCCATCCCCGATTCCGTGGCCTTTGCCATTGACAGCCCCGCCGGAACGATCATCCAGACCGGCGACTTCAAGATCGATTACACCCCGCTGGCCTGCGGCCCCACCGACCTTGCCACCCTGTCCGATTACGGCCAGAAAGGCGTTCTGGCCCTGCTGAGCGACTCTACCAACGCCGAGAAGCCCGGCTTTACCGCCACCGAGCAGAAGGTGGCCGCCAGCGTCCGCAATCTCTTTGCCCGGGCGCAGAACAAGCGCATCATCATCGCCTCCTTTGCGTCGAACATCTACCGCGTCCAGCAGATCATTGATCTGGCCGTGGAGGATGGCCGCAAGGTGGCCTTCAGCGGCCGCAGCATGGTCAACAACACGGCCATGGCGCAGGAGCTGGGCTATATGCACATCCCGGAGGGCACCCTCATCAGCATCGACGAGATCAACCAGTACCCGCCCGAGCAGGTGGTGCTGGTGACCACTGGCAGTCAGGGTGAGCCTCTGAGCGCGCTGAGCCGCATGGCTTCCTGCAGCCACCGTCAGGTGCGGGTCGGCCCCGGCGACTTCATCATCATCTCGGCCAAGCCCATCCCCGGCAACGAGAAGAGTGTGACCAAGATCGTCAACGGCCTGCTCCTGCTGGGCGCTGAGGTCATCTACGAGGGGATGTACGATGTCCACGTCTCCGGCCACGCCTGTCAGGAGGAGCAGAAGCTGATGCTCACCCTGACCAAGCCCAAGTATTTCCTGCCCGTCCACGGTGAATACAAGCAGCTGAAGAAGCACGCCATCACAGCGGCCAGCCTCGGCATCCCCACCAGCAACATCCTCATCGCCGAGAACGGCTCCAACATCATCCTCAGTCAGGACGAGATGAAGCTGGGCGAGCCGGTGACCGCCGGTGCCGTCATGGTGGACGGCCTGGGCGTGGGTGATGTGGGCAATGTGGTCCTGCGTGACCGCCACCACCTGTCGGAGGACGGTATCATCATCGTTACCGCAGCCGTGGATGGCAGCACCGGCCAGCTGCTTTCCGGCCCGGACCTGGTTTCCCGCGGCTTTGTCTATGTGCGGGAAAGCGAGGAGCTGATGGACGGTGCCCGCGTGCAGGTTGAAATGGCCCTTGACCGCAGTATGGCGGATAACATGCACGACTGGGCCAGCGTGAAATCCCGCGTGCGGGAGGCGCTTTCCAGCTATATCTACCGCAAAACCAAGCGCAGCCCCATGATTCTGCCCATTCTGATGGAAGTTTGATCCAAACCATATCTGACCGTGACCGCCTGCCCCACATTGCAGGCACCGAGGAACGATGATGAAAAACAAGCTGAGACGTGATATCTTTGTCATTATCTTTTTGCTGCTCGTTGCGTGCATCGCTCTGGCTGTGCCGCTGGCGTTCAGCAACCCGCGCTGGCTGCTGGCACCGGCGCTGCTTGTAGTGTTTGCGTTGGTGGTGGCGGTGCTTGGCATCCGCCGGCTGCGGCGCTTTGTGGCCGATATGCTGTGCGGGACCAACTTTGAGGGCAGCAAGACCCAGTATTCGCTGGCGGATTTTTCCATCCCCACTGCCCTGATTACCGAAGGCTCCGTGGTGTGGTATAATCCGGCCTTCCGGGAGCAGATCCTGGCGGGGCAGGATGCCCTGCTGGCTGCACCGGACCGCCTGATGACCGGCATTGACCTTTCCGTCTGTGCCCGCGCCCACGGCCAGGACCTGACCATTGACGAAAACCGCTACACGGCCTATGCCACAACCAGCCGCAGCAGCAAAACGGGCACATTGCTGTTTTTGGTCAACGATACGTTCTACAAAAACACGCTGGATGAATACACTGCCAGCCGCCCGGCTTACCTGATTATTGGGGTGGACAGCTATGACGAGCTGTTCAACGATATGAAGGACTCCGAGCAGGCGCACGAGCTGGAGGCCATCAACACCCTGCTGGAAGAATACATCGGCCGCACGACCGGTTTCCTGCGCAAGGTGTCCAACAGCCGCTATATTGCGGTGGTGGAAGAGCGGGATATCCGCTGGATGATGGAAGAACGCTTTGATATTCTGGATAAAGTGCGTGCGTTGCACCCCGGCGGAATGCTTACCCTTTCCATCGGCGTAGGCCATGGCGGCGCTACTATGCAGGAATGCCAGGAGATGGCCCGCGAAAGCATTGATATTGCCTTGGGCCGCGGCGGCGACCAGGCTGCCGTGAAAACAGTCGATGGCTTTGAGTTCTTCGGCGGCATTTCCCATGGTGTCGAAAAGCGCAGCCATGTGCGCAGCCGCATCATTGCCAACGCCCTGGCAGACCAGATCCGCCAGAGCGACAGCGTCATTATCATGGGCCACCGCCAGAGCGATTTGGATGCCATCGGCTCCGCCATCGGTTTGCTGCGCATGTGCAAAATGTGCGATGTGCCTTCGGTCATCGCGGTGCGCAGCAAGGCAACGCTGGCGGGCCAGCTGCTGGATGTGTTCAACAAGGCGGGGGAGGACCACAACTTTATTGAACCGGAAGAAACCTATAAGCTCATCACCTCCAAAACCCTGCTGATTGTAACCGACACATACCAAAAGCGCCTGCTGGAAGACCAAAAGATTTACGAAAAATGCAGCCGCGTGGTTGTTATCGACCACCACCGCATGGCGGTAGGGCATATTGATAACCCGATCCTTTTGTATCATGAACCCTTTGCTTCCAGCGCCAGCGAGCTGGTGTGTGAACTGCTGCAATTCATGCCCGCCCAAAACAACATCACTCAGTTGGAAGCCCAGGCGCTGCTGTCTGGCATCATGCTGGATACCCGCAGTTTTGCGCTGCATGTCGGCGTGCGTACCTTTGAGGCTGCCGCCTGGCTGCGCAGCCGCGGGGCCGAAACCGCCGCGACCAAGCGCCTGTTCAATATTTCCAAAGAAGAATACGAAGCCCGCGCCGCTATTGTGGAGGGCGCTTACCTCTACAAAGGCTGCGCTATCGCCACTTCGGATGAGCTTGACCCCGCCATGAGTGTGGTTCTGCCCATGGCAGCCAATGACCTGCTGACCATCAACGGCGTGGATGCCAGCTTTGTGGCAATCGCCAAAAACGGCGGTGTCAACATCTCCGCCCGCAGCATGGGTGCGCTGAACGTACAGGTCATTCTGGAGCCCTTGGGCGGCGGCGGCCACCTGACGATGGCCGGTGCCCAGCTGCGTGATTGTACCGTAAAGGAAGCCGAAGCCCGCATCCGCGCGCAGATCGACGAATACCGCGCCAACCAGGAATGCCAGGAAGAACTGGTGGGTGCAGTTTAACAAATTAAATTATCAGCGAATCCCTGCCAATGGCAGAAAATTATATCAATTACTACATAGAGAGGGGAACCACCACGATGAAAGTTATTCTCAAACAGGATGTCAAGAGCATTGGTAAAAAGGATGAAATCCATGAAGTGTCGGACGGTTACGCCCGCAACTTCCTGTTCCCGCGCGGTCTGGCTGCAGTGGCCGATGCTGACGCTGTGAACACCGCCCGCACCAAGAGCGAAGCCAAAGCCCACCATGAAGCCGAAGCTAAGGCTGCTGCTGAAGAACTGGCTGCCAAGATCAAGGGCCAGATCGTTTCTGTCAAGGTCAAGGGGGGCGCTTCCGGCAAGCTGCACGGCAAAGTGACCGCAAAGGAAGTTGCCGAACAGTTGTACAAGCTGACCGGCACCGAAATCGACAAGAAAAAAATCGAAATGCCCGCCAGCATCAAGGAGTTTGGCAGTTATGATGCCAAAGTCCGCCTGCATGTGGGTGTTGTGGCCGCGTTCAAGGTCAAGGTCGAGGAGGCTCCGCTGTAATTGGCAGGGGGTCTTGTAATTACATTCCAACAAAAACGGCAGGGAGGTGCCTGAATGGCAAACAATGAATTAAGCTTGTCCAGCCTGGGCATTCAGCTGCCGTATAACATGCAGGCGGAACAAAGCGTGCTTGGCGCAGCGCTGATGGATGAAACCATCCTGAACCGCCTGATCACCGAGATGGACCCCGATATGTTCTATTCGGAGCAGAACCGGGCCGTCTATGAGGAAATGCGCCGCCTGTTCAGCGAAAGCGAAGCGGTGGACGTTATCACTCTGGTGGACTCTCTGGCTCAGAACGGTGTGTTCAAGGGCGCAGATGATGCCAAAGTGTACATTACCCGCATTGCGGAAACCGTCCCGGCGATTTCCAACGTCGATTCTTACATCAAGATCGTCAAGGAAAAATATCAAACCCGCCGTCTGATCGAAGCAGCCCGCGATATCCTGCAGCAGTCCAGCGAGGAATCCGATTCTGACCTGCTGCTGGAAAGCGCCGAGCAAAAGCTGTACGATATCCGCAACGGCCAGGACCGCTCCGGCGTCAAAACCATTCAGGAGTCTATCCTGGAAGTTATTGATACCATGCAAAAGCTGTCCGGTGCGGACCGCGATAAATTTGCCGGTATCCCCACAGGCTTCAACTATCTGGATAATATCCTGACCGGCCTTGGCCGTTCGGACCTGATTATTCTGGCGGCCCGCCCCGGTATGGGCAAAACCAGTTTTGCGCTGAACATTGCTACCAATGTGGCCCGCCTGCAAAAGATACCGACCGTCATTTTCAGCTTGGAAATGACCTGCGAACAGCTGACCGACCGCATCCTTTCCAGCACCGCAGGCATTGACAGCCAGGCATTCCGCACCGGCCGCCTGAACAACTCCGACTGGAACGACTTTGCCAATGCAACGTCACTGTTGTATAACGTTCCCATTTACATGGATGATTCCTCCGGTATTTCGGTGCCGGAAATCAAGGCAAAAATCCGCCAGATCAACCAGGACCCCAAACGGGATAAGATTGGTCTGGTCATCATCGACTATTTGCAGTTGATGCAGTCCGCCAAGCGCACCGAAAGCCGCGTGCAGGAAATCAGCGATATCACCCGGAACCTGAAAATTATGGCCAAGGAACTGAACGTTCCTGTCATTGCGCTGTCCCAGCTTTCCCGTGCTGCCGAAAAAACAGCGGGCCGCTCGGACCACCGCCCCCAGCTTTCAGACCTGCGTGATTCCGGCTCTATCGAACAGGATGCGGACGTGGTGCTCTTCCTGTACCGCGCTGCCTATTACAATTCCCAGAACGGCGAAACCGAACAGGCGAACGAAAACGAAGCCGAATGTATCGTGGCCAAAAACCGCCATGGCGAAACCAGTGTGGTCCGCCTTGGCTGGGATGGCGCCCATACCCGGTTCAGCAATCTGGACGAGATCCATGAACAGTACTGACGCAGACAATTCATTGCAAAACCCAGTAAACACGATGGAACAAACCTTGCTGGCCTATTGCCGCCGGCAGGGTTTGTTTCGGTTGGGGGACCGTGTCATCGTTGCCTGCTCCGGCGGGGCGGATTCGATGGCGCTGCTCTGTTTTCTGCTGCGCTGCAAAGCGGAACTTGGCATCACCGTCATGGCGGCCCATGTGGACCACGGAATCCGGGGCGAAGCTGCCCATGCGGATGCCCGCTTTGTGGCGGAGTTCTGCCGCACGCATCATGTGCCGTTCTTTTTGTACGATGCCGCTGCCAGCGGGGTGCAGATTCCCCCAAACCCCAGCGAGAACTGGGCGCGCAGCCTGCGCTATACCTGGTTTGATGCGCTGGCCGCACAGCAGCATGCCTGCATTGCCACAGCGCATACGTTATCTGACCAGGCGGAAACGGTGTTGTTCCGCATGGCGCGCGGTACCGGCCTGCACGGCATGGCGGGTATTCCGGCGGTACGGGGCGTGTACCGCCGTCCATTTTTGTGCCTGACAAGGAGCGATACCACGGCATACTGCGCCGCCCTTGGGCAACACTATGTTCAGGACGAAAGCAATTTCAGCGATGCCTATGCCCGCAACCGTATCCGCCATTATGCTGTTCCGGCGCTGCAAACCATCAATCCGGCGGCAGAGCGGGCTATGGGGCGGCTGTGCAACCAGCTGCAGGAGCTGAACATCTGGCTGGAAAACCTGGCCGAAAAACTGCTGGCGCAGGCTGCCTGCGGGGGCGGGTACAGCATCCCGATTCTTGCCGCGGCGGATGCCCCGGTGCTGGCTGCTGCCCTGCGCATGCTGGCAGCCCGCGCGCGTGACCCTGAAGAAAAATATGTGCAGGCTCTTGCGGCCATTGTTCGGCAGGGCAGCGGTGCGGTACAGCTGATGCCGGATGCCTGCTGGACCGCGGCAAACGGCATTTTGTACTGCCGCTCAGTGCTAAAAATGCAGCCGGAAGCAATTCCCGCGCCGCACCAGCTGCTAAAAACCGGCGTTTACTGCCTGCCAGGGGGCTATGAGCTGGAGATTCAACAACTAAATTATGAAGTTTTTTTGAAAAATCCATCATTTTTGAAAAAAGACTACACCTATTGTGCAGATTATGCTAAAATAAATAAGAATATTTTTGTGAGGACCCGCCAACCCGGCGATACGTTCCGCCCGGCGGGACGTCACGTTGGCAAAACGCTCAAAAAATATCTGAATGAGGCAAAAGTTCCTGTGGCTGAACGGACGCTGATGCCGCTGCTGGCCTGCGGCAGCCAGGTGCTTTGGCTGTGGGGGGCAGGCTTTGCGGACGGTTTGTCCCCGGATGATGGGACAAAGCAGATCCTGTTGATTCGGCAAAGCCGCCAGCCTGCGGCCCCGGAGCAGGAACAAGATCATAATATTGGAGGAACAGATCATGCATGATATGAACAATGATATCGCCAAGGTTTTGATTTCGGAAGAGCAGCTGCAGGCCAAGGTGGCTGAATTGGGGGCACAGATCAGCCGCGATTACGAGGGCAAAGATTTGTTGCTGGTGTCTATCCTGAAAGGCTCCGTGGTGTTCATGGCCGATTTGATGCGCGCCATCACGGAACCCTGCAGCATTGACTTTATGGTGGTTTCCAGCTATGGCGGTGCCAACACCACTTCTACGGGCCTTGTCAAGATCGTCAAGGACCTGGATCAGGATCTTTCCGGCAAGGATGTTCTGATCGTGGAGGATATTCTGGATACTGGCGTCACGTTGTCTCACTTGGTGCCCATGCTGAAATTGCGCCGCCCCAACAGCGTGCGCCTGTGCACCATCCTCAGCAAGCCCAGCCGCCGCAAGGTGGATATTGAGCCGGACTACTGCGGTTTTGAAGTGCCCGATGAATTTGTTGTGGGCTATGGCCTTGACTATGACGAAAAGTACCGCAACCTGCCGTATGTCGGCGTGTTAAAACCGGAAGTATATTCCAAATAAAATTCTGTCTTGGCAGAATAACCAATCGCCCGCCGTTTTGGCGGATTTTGACAGGGAGTTGATTTTTTGCAGCACAAACCGCGTTTCAGCGGCATTATCATTGCCGCTGTCCTGATGGTGGCAGCACTCGTGATGATCTCCAGCTATTCCAGCCTGTTTGCCTCCAGCAAGAGCACCATGATGTTGTCCGAAGCCATGGGGTACTTTGAATCCAATCAGGTCACCTACTTTAACCTGGACCTGAACACCGGCGTTATCGAGATGAGCGTGAAAGAAGGTGAACATCCGCTGCCGGAATCCGGCACGTCCAGCGAAACATCCAACGGCCTGCTTGCAGAAATTTACGGCGATGGCACCGATGCTTACGCCCCCAAGAACGGCGGGGCAGCGGTCATTACCTACAAGCTGCCATATCCTTCTTATTTCCTGCAATTCTACCTCAAGGATTATATCGACCAGTATAATGCAGCCAACCCGGATGCGCCCATGCAGTACGATATGGTCGCCGTTAAGACCAACGTGCCCTGGTTTGAGATCATCCTGTACGCCTTTATGATCGGTAGCGTGGTGCTGCTCTTCATGTCCATGTACCGCGGCGGTGCCGGTGGCGGCGGCCTGATGAATGTTGGCCGTGCCAAGGTCAAGGACCAGCAGGAAGGCCAGCGCAAGGCAACCTTTGCCGATGTTGCCGGTGCGGATGAAGAAAAGGCTGAACTCCAGGAAGTGGTTCAGTTCCTGAAAGCACCGGAAAAGTTCAACTCCCTGGGGGCGCGCATTCCCCACGGCGTTCTGCTTGTCGGCCCTCCGGGCACCGGCAAAACGCTGCTGGCCCGTGCCTGTGCAGGCGAGGCCGGCGTTCCGTTCTATGCCATCTCCGGTTCCGACTTTGTGGAAATGTATGTCGGCGTCGGCGCATCCCGTGTGCGCGATTTGTTTGAAAAAGCCAAAAAGACAATGCCCTCCATCATCTTTATTGATGAGATCGATGCCGTGGGCCGTCAGCGTGGTGCCGGCCTTGGCGGCGGGCATGACGAGCGCGAGCAGACCCTGAACCAGCTGCTGGTTGAGATGGACGGCTTTGACGCCAACGACGGCGTTATCGTGATGGCTGCCACCAACCGCGCCGATATTCTGGATAAGGCTCTGCTGCGTCCCGGCCGTTTTGACCGTCAGGTTTATGTTGGTCTGCCGGATGTGAAGGGCCGCGAGGAGATTCTGCGCGTTCACACCAAGAACAAGCCCCTTGGCCCCGATGTCAGCCTGAAAACCATCGCCAAGTCCACCGCGGGCTTCTCCGGTGCCGACCTGGAAAACCTTGTCAACGAAGCCGCCCTGCTGGCTGCGCGCAAGGGCAAAAAGGCCATCACCGAACCCGAAATCGAGGAAGCTTCCATCAAGGTTGTGGCTGGCCCCGAAAAGAAGAGCCGCGTTGTGACCGATGCCGAAAAGCGCCTGACCTCTTACCACGAGGCCGGCCATGCCATTACCGGCTATTTCTGCAAAACGCATGATCCCGTGCACCAGATCAGCATTATCCCGCGTGGTTCGGCAGGCGGCTTTACCATGTATCTGCCGGAAAAAGACCCCAGCTATGTGACCAAGACCGCCATGAACGAGAACATTGTCTGCCTGTTGGGCGGCCGTGTGGCGGAGCAGCTGGTGCTGGATGATATCTCCACCGGTGCTTCCAACGACCTGCAGCGTGCCACGGATACCGCCCGCGCCATGGTGACCCGCTATGGCTTCTCGGAGCGCATGGGCCCGGTGGTTTATGGCACCGACCCTGGCGAAACCTTCCTTGGCCGAGACTTTGGCCAGGGCAAGGGTTATTCCGAAAATACGGCGTCCGAAATTGATAATGAGATCCGTGATATCATGGATGAATCTTACGAGACGGCCCGCCGCATTTTGACCGAGCACATGACGGAGCTGCACCGTGTGGCCGGTGTGCTGATGGAACGCGAAAAGATCAGCGGTGAAGAGTTTGACACCCTGATGAAAGGCGAAAACCTGGCACCCTTTGGGCTGGATACCCCCGCGCCTGCCGCAGCCCCTGCATCGGCAGAGCAGCCCGCCGCGCCGGAACAGCCCTCCGAACCGTCTGATGAAAATTGAGGCAAGGTGAAACACAATGGATCAAAATTTTTCCCTGATGGCGCAATCCCGTGCCAATTATTACACTGCCGGCAGCCCGGTTCAGTTTGTCCGTGTTGAGCTGCTGAAAGGGGATGTCACGGGTGAAGTTGCGGTCTGCCTGACCTTTAAGAATGTTGGCACAGAACCGCTGACCGGCTTTATCATCCACTTCAAGTGCAAAGATGCTTCTGGTCAGATCCTGTGCGAGGATGATTTCTATTATGAGCAGCTCAATGTGCAGCCCGGCGAACTGTTTGGTGCTGATGACGCTGTGTTTGTCAGCGATACGCCGGTTTCCAGCGTGGAAATTGAGCAGGACCGTGCTTTCCTGAACGGCCGCGGCGTGGATCTGCGTAATTATAAGCGTGTCCGCCTGCAGGCCCCCCGTGTGCTGCCTGGCTCTATTGCCCGCACACTTCAGACCCGCACCAACAATAAGATGCTGACCTGCGTCCCGCAGGATACCGAAAACGGCTGGTTCTGCGCCTGCGGCGCGTTCCACCCCAACGAGGAAGCTGTTTCCGTCTGCAGCGAGTGCGGCGGCGACCGCGCTTACATCAAGGCAACCCTGACCCGCATCCTGGAGGAAGCCCGGCAGGCCGCCGAACAGCAGCAGCGCGAAATCAACGCCGTGGCCAATGGCGTTGACCCCGCAGCAGCCCAGGCAGCCCAGGAAGCCCAGGCCGCTGCCACCGCCGCCGCGGCTCAGGCAGCCATCAGCCAGGAGCCCACCGCACAGTTCACCCCGCCCGCCCCGGCCCAGGAACCGGAAGAAGAGGGCGAGGACAACGAAGCAACCAACGCCGAAATGGACCGCGTGCGCCGCTATGTCCCCAAAGGCCATCTGTTTGCCGATGAAGAGGATGAAGAGGACGAGCATACCCGCATGTTCGATGATGAGGAAGAGGAAAGCGACGATGACGAAGAACCTCGCCGTGGCCGTTATGCGGACGATGACGAGGAGAGCGAGGACGATGTAATGGCCGAGCGTATCATCCATTGGGCACCGCCCATCACCGCAGTGGTCTGTGCGCTCATCATTGCTGTGTCGCTGATCTACCACTTTGTCATCGCCTGATTGCCTGCTGCTTATCGGCAAAGGCGGGCTGACCCGCTGATATTTATCCGGGCAGGATAAAGCAAAATAAACCAAAACCAGCCGCCGGGCAGGGGAAAATCCCTGAAGCCGGCGGCTGGTTTTCTATTTGTTCTATTCCGTGTCTGTGCTTATTGCTGCCATCAGGAATATAGGGCAATACCGCATAATTCTAAGTGCCGATACGGCGAGCGAGGTGCGGCAGCT
>OICJ01000324.1_pt1 | contig 12137 bp, 6 predicted proteins | sample 1581291 | NCBI WGS metagenome assembly OICJ01 (sample SAMEA3882540, study PRJEB24775) | human gut metagenome | biome: human-associated habitat; feature: intestine environment; material: feces | place: Netherlands | collected 2009/2010 | reverse complement strand
CGGGACTCTGGACATTCATGGCGCAGCCGCGCGCGGTCACAAAGCCGTTGGCCGCGTCCTGCTTTGCCTTGGCGGTGTCGCTACGCGCGAGCAGGTAGCCGCCGGTGATGTTCTCCGGCTCGGTCAGACCGGTAGTATACTGATAGGTCTGGCCGTACTTGTTCTCGGCGGTCGCCGTGGAAGCGTTCTCTCCGTAACCGGAGTTGAGGTCTTCGTAGGCCTTCTCCATGTCGGTGATGTTGACGCCCGTCTTGTTGACGGCGTTCTTCTCACTGACGAGGTAAGTGCCGCGATACACGCCGTCGTAGTACAGATCCACCCAGTCGGAGCTGGCCGCGTACGGCATGCCGAGCGACTTGGCAAGATCCTTGAACATCTTGTCGCGCATGAGCGTTGCATCGTTGTAGTCAGCGAGCAGCGTCCAGGTCTTGACCTTCTCGCCGCAGGCGATGAGGTCGGCCTTACCGTCCAGTTTGATCTGGTACGACTTCTTCTCGGCGTTCGTGAAGGTGGTGTTGCCGCGCGCCTTGAGCTGCGTGAGCGCACCGTCATACACTTTATTGCCGTCCTTGTCCACGGCAAGCAGATTGCCGGTCGCGATGTTGGACTTGCTGGCATCGACAAAGTCTCTGCCCTGCGCGGCCGGATCGGTGCTCGTGATGTAGAGTGCGCCGATGTTGGCCGACTGCGCGATGTGCACGACCACTGCCTTCTGTCCGTTAACGAGGACCGTAAGGTCATACAGGCCGTCCTGTGCGTCTGCCAGCTTGGTCACATTCACAGCAGAGCCGTCCATCGGCTGCGTGCCCTTGGCACCCTGCAGCTCCACGGTCGGGTTCGTGCAGTTTTGCGTGTTCACGGACAGGGCAAGCTTGCTCAGGTCAGCGCTGGCCGGCAGGAACAGATACTGATCCGCACCGGACTGCATACCGGAGATCGCCTGTCCATCGACAGTCGCGCTGATGTCCTGGAACTGCTCGGACGGTGCATACTGATCGGCGTTGAGCGTCGTGGCCTTGACGATGCTGGAATAATGCGGGGAATTGTACCACTTGCCGTCAACCTTCGTGCAGCCGTACAGACGGAAGCTGTACTCCGTCGAGGGGTTCAGGTCCGTGGCCACGCAGCTGGTCTGCGAGGTCACCTCTATGACCTTCCAGCTGTTGCCGCCGTCGCTGCTGATCTCCACGCGGTAGTTCTCCGCGCCGGCAGCCGGGCTCCAGCTGAGAGTCAGGCGTTTCTGACCGATATCCGTCACCGCTGCGTCCATGACGCCCGCGGGCAGGATCTTGTACTGAGCGGACACGGTGCCGTAGTAATCGCGCATACCGCGGATCGTCACGGTGCCGAGACCGACCTTGGTGTTGTTGGAATAAGAAACGTAGCCGTCGACGTTCGCATCGCTGGTCTTGACCGTCAGCTTCTCACCCTCATAGGTGGCGGAGACGGCGCACAGCGCGTTCTTGCCATTGTAGACGGCGTAGCTCGTTTTGACCACGGCCTTGGAGATATCCTTGCCCACGAAGCCGCACTTCGTGCAGACATGGTTTTCATCCCAGTCATGGCCTTCGTACCAGAGGGCCGCACCGCGATAGGTTGCGTGGCAGGTCTTGCAGGTCGTCAGGTAGTAGCCGGCGGTCGTGCAGGTACGGGTATCGACCGTCTCGGTCTCGTGTGCGATGCCGTCATCGCCGAAGTGATACATCTTCTCGCCGATCTGCTGCCAGCCGGTGACATAGTCGCCAGCCAGGAAGTACATCTGCTGCTCGGTGCCCTCGACGGTCATCCAGCCGGTGTACTGCGCGTCCTTGACGTTGATCATCTTGCCGCAGACCGCGCAGGCGGACTCGCCATTCTGATAGGTCGTCAGCTGGTGGCCTCTCGAGCAGCGGGACTGTAATGTCGTAGAATCGACAAGGCTGCCGTCTTTGCTGTCGTATGCCGAGACAAGCATTTCCTTGTCGTTGGCCGTGACGTACATGATCAGGCCCTCGTAGTCCTGCTCCTTGTAGGCAAACGAGAAATCGGAGGTCATCGCATAGTTGACGTTTTTGGACTTCTCGCCCAGATCGCCGCAAATGAAATAGGTCACGCCGTTTTCTGTGACAGGTTCGCCGTCCTTGGCCATGATGCGTGCATAGGAGTGGTCATGACCGGAGAAGACCGCGTCGATACCGGCGGCCTCTGCCGCAGCCGGGATCTGCTCATGGAACCGCTCGCTGCCGCCCTTGGTGTTCGTGTAATACGGCGGCTGGTGGATGGACAGGACCTTCCACATGCAGGTGCTCTGCGCCGCGTCCTGCTTGAGCCATTCGCAGGCTGCGCTCAGGTCGGCGCTGTTGTTGATGACGGCAACATAGACATCGCCATACTCCACGGAGTAGTAGTCTCTGCTCGGGAGCTGAAGGATATTGCTGGCAACACCGCCGCTGAAGTCGCCGTAGTACTCATGGTTGCCGAGCGTGTGGATAAAGTCCACGTTCGGGAACGTGTGGTTAAACGCCTCCTGCATCTCGGCCCACATGGCGTAGTTGGTGCCGTTGTCGACATAGTCGCCCGTCTGGAGACCGAAATCGATCTGCTTGTCCTTGACGATGGTGCCGAGACGCTCGAGGATTGCGATGCTCTCGGCATCCGCCTCACGGTCACCGGACATCTGTGTGTCGCCCATGACGACAAAGGACGTGGTATCCTGCGCAGCAGCGCTCGTGCGGAAACCGTGGGTCTCCGACCAGGTGCTGCCGTCGCCGACCTGGAACTCGTAGTCCGTGCCGGCCGTCAGGCCCGTGAGCTGAATGGTGTTGATATAAGCCGCATCCTTGGAGGTGGAGAAACCGGTGAGCGTAGAGGTGCCATCGGCCGTCTGCCAGGCATCCGCGCCCTTGACGCGGTACTGGACGACCGCTTTATCGGCCGTTCCGATGCCGGACAGCCAGCTGATGTTCTGGCTCGTGCTGCTGCTCTTGGATGCGTTGAGATTGATGCCGGTATAGCTCGTGCCGGCAGCGTCCGCCAGAACGGTAACCTTCGTCGCCTCGCCAACGCCCTTCGGGCCGATGGCCGTGAGCGTGCAGACCGTGCCGGCTTCCTTGGCCTTCATGGCATCGGTCGGAAGCAGGCCGTTGGCATCGGTCTTGCCGATCTCGTTGCCGTCGAGATACACGGTCACGCCGGCGGCGGGATTGCCGTCTTTTTCATAGACCGCGATCACGCTGGACATGCCGACCGCCTGCGGGCCGGGCTGGATGCTGTAGTACGCCGACAGCGGCAGACGCACCGCCGCCTGGGCCGCCGTGTAGGTCTTGCTGTTCGCTGCGGTGAGCGCAATGTTGGACACCGTGTACGTGAACTGGTTGACCGTCGTGTCCAGATACGGGTTGATATTAAATTTCAGCGTTGCCAGCTCGCCCTCGACCGGCGTCGCCGACTCAAGGTGCAGCGTCAGCATGGCCTTCTTAAAGCCGGTCTTGGTGTACACCAGTTTGCCGGTCACACCGTTGGCATAGGTCACCGTCGGCTGACCGATGTCATCGTTGAGGTTGAGCATCGTGATGTCCGCAGACCGGATCTCGCCGTCCGCCGTGACCGTCAGCGTATAGTCGCCGCCGAGCGGGACAAAGTTCGAGCCGCTGACGCTGACCGTAGCCGTGTCCTGCATATCACCGGCAACGACAAAGGCCATGGTCTTTTCGACCGTGTTGCCGAATGCATCGGACACGGAGACCGTCATGGTGTGCTTGCCGTTCTGGAGATTCAGACGGACAGTCGCATTCGCGTCGGAACAATCCGCTGACGTGATCGGCTCGCCGTCGATCTTGACCGTCGTCGCCTGTGCGTTGATGCCGGAGCGGTTCTGACCGTCCACATCATGATATTTTGCGATTGCTTCGATCGAGTTGGCGTTGATGACGGTGGCGCCGTCGCTCGTGAGTGTCTGGCCGTTGACCGTCATTTCATCGATGACCGGGTTATCCAGGTCGTCGAGGTTTGTGCCGTAAACAACGCGCAAATTATCGAAGTACACCGTACCATTGCGTTTGCCCGTAGGCATGTTTGCCGGCTGATATGACAGCCAAAACGCACCCTGTCCAGGGATGATGCTCAGGGGATGCTCCGGATTTTGATACTGCCAAAGCGACTGAATATCCTTAGATTTGCAATACATCCAGCCAGACCACGTGATTTTTGGCGAGGTGCTCTGTGCTGTCAAGAAACAATTCTTAAGGCTATAATCGCTTCCGTCCCAGTAGTAAACGTCGCAAGCAACAACATAATCCGGCGTTCCTTCCGGAGCATAGACCCAAACACCGATTTCTGTAGGATAGCCCTCAATCTTTATTTGATCGCCGCAATAGCGGACGTAGTAGTTGGCGTTTGAAATCCCGTTGTAAGAGGCATAGTCATAGTCCAATTCCAAGGAGTATTCACCGAAGCGAACCTGTCCGCCTTCCGCTGCTGTAGTCGTTTTCAAATTGCCGCAACCATACTCATCCATGGCTCCATTCGGCCAGAGATAATAGGTATAGCCGTTGGCGCGGAAAATGTCTGCAGCCGGAACTTCGCTGTCCCAGTTGCCCGTGAAGCGGTAGGGCGCTTTGAGCTCCACCGTCGTCGGATTGTCGGAATACGTGCCGCTGGTCGTGACCGTGATCGGGGACACTTTGCCAATATAGCCGCCATCGGGATTCTGACCGTGGTCCACAAAGTAATCACTGCCCCAGTGGTAGTGCGCGCAGGTCTGGCGCTGGCCGTTGATGGGCTCAAAGTCCATGAGCGTCACCGGCAGCTTGCCGATCTCCACGCTGACCTCCGCCGTCTTGGCGTGGTCGTTTGCGTAAGTAACCGTGACAGCCGCGTTCATCGTGCTGCTGCCGGTACCGGCCACGAACGTATTGCCGTCCATGTGGCCGACATCCTTATCCGACACGCCATCCGTTTTGGACTTGATTGTCCAATCGAAGTCACCGGCCTTGTAGACGATATCCATACCTTTGCACTTGGCCACGAGACCGAGATCCGACGTGGCACCAAAGTCCAGCGAGGCCGATGAACTGCCAAAGTACAGATCCGTAATGTCCGCGATCTTCACAGTCGTTGCGCCCTTGACGGCGCCATCCACAAGCAGGCGGGCCGTTACATCGCCCTTGTAATTCTTCGCAGGCGTGAACAGACCATTGGCATCGATCGTGCCGCTCTTAGCATCTGCGACCGCCCAGGTCACATTCTCCGGGAGCTCGGCATGGCCGCCGTTGGCGTCCACACCGATGGCCGAGAACTGGATCTGGCTGTTGGGCGTATAGATCGTATTGTTCGGAGAAAGAGAGGCATGATCGAACACGCCGTCGCTCTCCGCCGTGGAGACCAGCAGCAGCGCGCTCGAGACCGTGCGCTCCACGCCGTCGGACGGGCGGTTGCGGATCTGGAGGTCCGTGGTGCCCTCGCGCTTGGTGGCGCAGGTAGCGGAACCGCCGCCGTCGAGGTAGATCGCATTCACCACGCCCTGCGCATACAGGAACGAAACCACCTCATCGATCGTCATGCCGACAGAGTACGGGCTCTGGCGGCCGTCGGCCATAAAGGTCACGACCGTGCCGTCCGCCTTGATGCCGATGCAGTTGCGCGGCATGAGGTCCGGATTCCCGTCGTAGCAGGGCTGTCCATTCTTGATCAGATAAAACGGGCCGGAAATTGCTTCCAGAACGTCGGAGCAGTCCGCCCCGGCGTCACGGATGGCATAGGTACCGTCCTTCAAAACCGCAAAATACGGTTCCCACGTGCCGCCGTTGCCCGTCTGGATGACATTGCCCTCCATGATCAGGTAACCGGTCGGCTGCGCCGTCTGCATGTTGTAGTAGTCGCCATTCATGGCCATGATGACGTTGCCACCGGTGGCCTTAGTATAGTTAGCCGCCTGCAGCGTCGTCTTTTCCAGGCTCCAGGTCATGTTGGCCGCCTTGTCCTTACGGGACGTAGGTGTGCTGTTTTCTGTATAATAACCGTTATACGAAGCCTTGAAAGTTGCCTTCGCACCCGGTGCGATCGTCGTCATAAAGCCGGCGATCTGCGCATTGCCTTCCTTGGTATTCAGAAAGACATCAGATTCCGTCACGCCGTCAACCAGCGCGTAATCCGTCTGACCAACGACGATCTTGTCACCGGCGGGCTTGACGGGGTCTACGGTGTTCACAGCCAGCGCCTGCGGGGCAATGAGTGTCAGCGTCATCAGGACAGCCAGCACAAAAGCCCAAGCTCTGTTTGCGAATCGGGTCGCTTTCACGACTCACATCAACTCCTTTTCTGTGTTTTTCTCTCTAAATTTGTCAGTTCAATATGTAAAAAAAGAAGAGATGAGGTTTTCCCATCTCTTCTTTGTGCTTTAGGGACCTATGATTTGTCTATTAGCAACCGAAGTCCTGATAGAAAAACATTTAATTGGCAGTGAGCTGCTTACTCCGCAAACGCGTTGTACAGGAACTCAACAGCCTCAGCACGAGTGCAGGTCTTGTCCGGGCTGAACGTGGTACCATCGTTGGTGCCGACAGTCAGGCCGTTGGCCCATGCCCACAGCACTTCGTTGTAGTACCAAGCGCTGGCCGGAACGTCAACGAACGGCATATCGTCAGTCGCGCCGTTCGCCAGCAGGCGGGCGATGAAGCTGATCATCTCGGCACGAGAGCAGTCCTGGTTCGGGCTGAACGTGGTGGCAGTGGTGCCAGCAACAATACCGCTATCAACAGCCCACAGCAGGGACTCTTCGTACCAGAAATCATCGGAACCGGAAGCCGGAACATCGGTGAAATTCACAGTCTTGATCGTAGCCTTCGGCTGGCCGGCAGCGTTCCACAGGAACTCGACCATCTCGGCACGGGTGCAGGTCTTGGCGGGCTCAAACGTGGTGGCAGTGGTGCCAACCGTGACGCCGTTTTCAACGGCCCACATCACGGAATTATAGAACCAGTCGCCTTCCGCAACATCAACGAACTTCGGGCCAGCGGGCTCGGTCGGCTGCGTCGGAGTAGTCGGGGCAGTCGGAGTGGTCGGAGTGGTCGGAGTGGTCGGGGTAGTCGGGGTGGTAGCACCGGTCGGGGTAGTAGCACCAGTCGGCGCAACGGCCGCCAGGGCTGTCGTGGCGAGCAGGCAGACTGCCACCAGAAGCGTCAGCACGACTGTCAGGATTTTTTTCTTGGACATGCTTTCTTCCTCCATAAATAAATTTTGGTTGCAAATTCTTGCCTTGGACGACACGATCGCCGCGTTTTTAAGCTAGGTAGAATTTAACACGGTTATCGTAACACAACGTATTATGTTTTTCAAGCCTATTTTGGACAAAAAACGCAGTTTTCTACGATTATCTTTGTCTGCGCCAGCTTGTCAATTCATTGTCAAAACCGATGGTGGGTGATGATTGACAGCAGCGCCGAATTTTCCCTGCGGATTTGGTTTGACACACGCTCGCGCACACTTATATAATATCATGCATATCATCCCGGAAATGCCGGCGGCAGATGCCGTTTTGATGCCGAAACGATGTAATTTTGACCCGAAGGAGGCGGTAGCATGATCCAGATCCTGATCGTGGACGACGAGAAACCGATCTGCGACCTGATCCAGATGAGCCTGACCCGCGCGGGCTATCACTGCACGTGCGTATATGACGGGCTGGCCGCAGCGGACATTCTGGAACGGAGCGTATTTGATCTCATTTTGCTTGACGTGATGCTGCCGAACGCCGACGGCTTCGAGCTCATGGAATATATCCGCCCTCTGGGCATCCCGGTCATTTTCCTGACCGCGCGCGGCTCGGTCGACGACCGGGTGCGCGGCCTGCGCATGGGCGCGGAGGATTATATCGTCAAGCCCTTTGAAGTCGTGGAGCTACTCGCGCGCGTGGACGTCGTGCTGCGGCGCTATAACAAGACCGATGCCGTGATCGAGATCGGCGGGCTGCGCATCGACACGCGCGCCATGCAGGTCTGGCGCGGTACGGAGGAAATCAGCCTGACGCACAAGGAATATGACCTGCTGCTGTTTTTCGCGCGCAACCCCGGCACCGCGCTCTACCGCGAGACGATCTATGAGCATGTCTGGGGCGGCGAATACAGCTACGGCAGCAAAACCGTGGACCTGCACATCCAGCGGCTGCGCAAAAAGGTTGGCTGGGAAAACCGGCTGCTGGCCGTGAACAAGGTCGGCTACCGGCTGGAGGTATGAGCGCATGAAGTTTCGCGCAAAGCTCACCATCGCCATGGTGCTGCTGCTGTCGCTGACCTACGGCATCGGCGGCAGCCTCATGATCGCGCAGTCGTTTTCTTCTTCCATCGACCGCGAGCGCGACGCCGCCGTGCAGACCTATCGCATGGTCGTGGACGTGCTGGATCTGCTCGGCGACAACGCCTCGCCCGGCACGGCGGCCAACACCGTCGCGCTCGTGCTGCACAAGCTCGGCAGCGGCGGGTCGAGCACGGCGGCGCGCATCCGATTCGGCGCACAGATGACCACAACGGGCGACACCGCGCTGCTCGACGCCGCGCCGGAGCCGGCCGACGGCGACACGGGCGTCACGCGCATCGTGCGCACCGGCAACGGCCGGCACTACCTCATGCTCGGCGCCACGGCCGACGGCACGACCGTCCAGCTCGCGTTCGACGTGACGGAGGCCTACACCGTGCGTCAGACGCAGCAGCGCGCCTACCACACGACGTTCGTGATCCTCATCGCCATCGGCGCGGCCGTGTCGTGGGTCACGTCCTATCTGCTGACGCGCCCGCTTGGCACGCTTTCCCGCGCGTCGCGGGAGCTGGCGCACGGCAACCTCAGCTACCGGGCGCCCGTGCGCTCGCGCGACGAGGTGGGGCAGCTCGCGGCCGACTTCAACCGCATGGCCGGGCAGCTCGAGCAGAACGTCAACCGCATTCAGGAGAGCATGGCGCTGCAGAAGCGGTTCATGGCCGACTTCTCGCACGAGATGAAAACGCCCATGACCTCCATCATCGGCTATGCAGACCTTTTGCGCAGTCAGGTGCTCACGCCCGACGAGCAGATGGACGCGGCAAACTATATCTTCTCCGAGGGCAAGCGGCTCGAAGCGCTGGGGCTGAAGCTGCTGGACATGCTCTCGCTCGACCGGTCGAAACTCCAGCTCGTACCCGCGAGCCCGGCCGACCTGGTGGCAGGGCTTCTGGAGCACCTCAAGCGCGTGTACGCCCAGAAGGGCATCGCCCTGCAGTACCGCACGGCGGAGGGCATGTGCTTTCTGGAGCCGGACCTATTTAAAACCCTGCTCGTCAACCTCATGGACAACGCCCGCAAGGCGCTCGACAACGGCGGCTACATCTATGTCTGGCAGGAGATGCTGCCCGACGGCTGCCGCGTGCGCGTGCCCGCCGGAGGCGCTCACGCACCTGACGGAGGCGTTTTACCGTGTGGACAAGTCGCGCTCGCGCGCGCAGGGCGGCGCGGGCCTGGGCCTGTCGCTGTGCAATGAGATCGTGCAGCTGCACGGCGGCACGATGCAGTTTGAGAGCCGTGTCGGCAACGGCACGGTCGTGACCGTGGAGCTGAAAGGAGGCCGCGTATGAGACCGTGGATGCGCACCGCGCTGGCAGTCGCGCTCGTGCTGGCGATCGCGGCGGGCGGCTTCTTCCTGCCGAACCTCGTGGCCGCGCGGCTCGACCGCGCGGATCAGGACACGGCGTTTTCCCTCAGCACCGGCGACGAGCAGGGTCCGGCCACCGTTCTGCGCCGGAAGCTGACCGACGGCATGCAGAACCTGTTTTACGGCGCAGAAGATCCCGTCGAGCTCGACGAGAGCGCCGCGGCGCACACGCTGGCCGAGATGACGCAGTACGCGCAGGACCTTCTGGGCGCGCTGGAAAAGGACAGCGCGCTGTTCGGCGGCGGCTTTTCCGTGGAGGAGGGCGCGACCGTCCAGTACGCGAGCTACGGCAGCGGCTTCGTCCTCTGGGGCATCGCGCTGAGCAATCCGCGCGGCGATACGGCGTCCTTCCTGCTTGACGATGCGACCGGCTGCGTGCTGGCGCTCAGTTATACGTTTTCGGACAGCTATGCCTTCCAGATCCGGCAGAACGACCTGTGGGATTACCTGCTGCGCGTGTTTGAAACCCGCGTCGGCGCCACGGTCGCGGCCGCGCTCGGCGTGCCGTACGACGAGGTGCAGATCCCGATGCCGGAAGCGGCGAAAAAAATGCTCGGTCTGCGCACAAGCGGTGGAAACACCGTTCCCCTGCAGCTGCTCAACGCCGGAAACGAGGGCAGTTACAACGACGGCATGGACAGCAGCATCACCGACTACCTGCAGTTTTATGACCCGGACGCCGACACGGCCTTTTCCCTGCCGGCGTGGCGCGTGGAAAATACTTTGTATTTCAACGCACAATGATGCCGTTTCGATGCCAAAGCGTTGCCGGACGGATCACAGTCTCCGCTAAGATGGGGCCATACCCGCTTCGCGGAGACTTTTTTCGTCAGGAGATGTCCATCATGCAGATACAGGATCAGCCTCACATCGGCGTGCTCGGCGCAGACCCGGCCGCCATCACACAGTTCCTGCGCCGCGTGCAGGCGCTGGGCAAGGACCCCGCCGCCCTGCTGCCGCTGAGCCCGGCCGCCGTGCCGGACTGCGAGCCGTATCTGTGCGGAGCGTCCACACAGCCGCCCCTGCCGAAGCTGCGCGCAGCGGCGGAGGTGCTGGCCGCCTCCGGCTGCACGGTCATCGCCGTGCCGGACAGCGCGGGCATTTTCTGCGAGCAGCTTACGGCAGCGGCCGGCGTCCCGGTGCTGAGCACGGCGGGCGCAGAGCGCCTCGTCCTGCGCAAGGACATCTTCCAGCCGTGCCTCGTGCTCTATCCCGAATCGGTGTGGAACCAAATGCTCGACAGCCTGCGCGCACGCCTCAACCGCTGGAACCGCCAGGACCAAATGGTCTTCCGCCAGTTTGTCTCCGACGTGGAGCCCGTGGCGCTCGACGGCAACGGCCGCTTCCTCATCCCCCGCCGCTACCAGCAGATGGCGGGCATAGAGGGACAGGTGCGCGCCATCGAGATCTGGAGCGGCGACGAGGGAGAGGGTCCGTTCATGGACGCCGACGCCTTCGCCCAGGCGCTGGAGGACCGGATGGGGAGTGCATTCCCGGGCGCGGCAGAGAGCGAGAACGACAGCAACCAACCACGACAATGACCGATTCTACCCAGACATATCATGTGCCCGTGCTCCTCCAGGAGAGCATCGGCGGACTGGCCATCCACGAGGGTGGCGTCTATGTGGACGTGACCTTTGGCGGTGGAGGCCACAGCCGCGAGATCCTGCGCCAGCTCCATGGCACAGGCCATCTGTACAGTTTCGACCAGGACGCCGACGCAGAGGCCAACATCGGCACAGAGGCGGAGGACAACTTCACGTTTGTGCGCAGCAACTTCCGCTATCTGAAAAACTGGATGCGCTACTACGGCGTGGACCATATCGACGGCCTACTGGCCGACCTGGGGGTCAGCTCCCACCATTTCGACGACGAGGAGCGGGGATTCTCCTTCCGCTTCGACGCGCCGCTGGACATGAGGATGAACAAACGAGACGGACTGACGGCGGCCGACCTACTGAGCGACTACAGCGAGGAGCAGCTCGCCGACGTGCTCTATCTCTACGGAGAGTTTCGACAGTCGAGACGCATGGCGGCAGCCATCGTCAAGGCAAGACAGCAAAAATCGATCACGACAACGATAGAATTGGCCAACGTTGTCGCTCCTTTACTAAACAAGAGCCGGGAGAAGAAGGAAATGGCACGTCTTTTCCAGGCGCTGCGCATCGAGGTCAACCACGAGATGGACGCCCTGCGCGAACTGCTGGCGGCAGCCACCGACGTGCTCGGAGAGGGAGGCAGGCTGAGCATCATCACCTACCACTCGCTGGAAGACCGACTCGTCAAGAACGTGATGCGAAGCGGCAACGCCGAGGGAAAGGTCGTCAAGGACTTCTTTGGCAAGGCCGAAACACCCTACCGACTGGTCAACAACAAGGTGATCGTGCCGACGGCGGAGGAGCAGGAGCGCAACCCGCGCAGCCGTAGTGCCAAACTGAGAATAGCAGAAAGGACAGAACGCTGATGAGCAACAACAAGGAAA
>OICJ01000319.1_pt1 | contig 12301 bp, 9 predicted proteins | sample 1581291 | NCBI WGS metagenome assembly OICJ01 (sample SAMEA3882540, study PRJEB24775) | human gut metagenome | biome: human-associated habitat; feature: intestine environment; material: feces | place: Netherlands | collected 2009/2010 | reverse complement strand
CAGCTCCAGCCGCCGGATGTGACCGAGGTCGCACTTTTGCGTCTCGTGCAGGTAGGCCAGCAGCGCCCCGGCCGCGCACACGGCCGCCGGCGCCTCGCCGAGGCCGAGCTCGTCCGTGCTCTGCACGCCGAACTGCTCGCACACGCGCGCGGCCGCCGCCATGTATTCAAACCGGTCTCCGCCCGCCTCGACCAGGCTGCCGAGGCGCTTGGTGAGGAAGGTGCGGATCTCGTCATGTTCCGCCGCCGCGTCGGCGCACACGGCCTCGCGCGGGGCAAAGCGGCCGAGCTCGTTGAGGATGTGGCTCACGGCGTCGGCCGGGTAGTTCGCAGCGCAGAATTCCCCCGTCGAGAGGTCGCAGAACGCCGTGCCGCCGGACTGCCCGCTGAGATACACCGCGCAGAGGTAATTCGACTTATTCTCCTCGAGCATGGACGAGGCCGTGACCGTACCGGGCGTGATGATGCGGATCACGTCCCGGTCGACCAGCCCCTTGGCCAGCGCTGGATCTTCCATCTGCTCACAGATGGCCACCTTGTAGCCCTTGGCGATCAGGCGGCCGATGTACGCCTCGGCCGAGTGATACGGCACGCCGCACATGGGCGTGCGCTCTGCCGGGTCCTCGACATTGCGGTCGCGCGTCGTGAGCGTGAGGTCAAGCTCGCGCGCGGCCAGACGCGCGTCGTCGTCAAACATCTCATAGAAATCGCCCAGCCGGAAAAACAGCAGGCAGTCAGGGTTGCGCTGCTTGATCTCATAATATTGCCGCTTCATCGGCGTCAGTTCCGCCATGCGTCATACCTCCTCGCCATAGAGCGCCCAGGTGTTGCTGCCGGTGATCTTCACGTCCACGAACTGCCCGACGAGCGACGCGTCCCCGCGCATGTGCACGAGGCGGCCGCCCTTCGTGCGCGCCGTGAGCGGATGGTCGCCCCGGCCGTCGGCCCCGTCGACGAGCACGCGCTGCACGCTGCCCTCATAGGCGCGGTGCTTTTCCTCCGAGATGCGGTTGGCCGCTGCGACGAGCGCGTCAAAGCGCACCTGCTTCTGCGCGCGGGTATAGGGATCGGGCATCTTCGCCGCCGGAGTGCCGACGCGCGGCGAATAGATGAAGGTAAACATCGCGTCATAGCGCACGGTCTCGATGAGCGAGAGCGTGTCGTCAAATTCTTCGTCCGTCTCGCCGGGGAAGCCCACGATGATATCCGTCGTGAGCACAAGGTCGGGCATGTACTGCCGCGCAAGCGCCACCTGCGCCAGATATTTCTCGCGCGTGTAGCCGCGGTTCATCGCGTGCAGGACGCGGTCGTTGCCGCTCTGCACGGGCAGGTGCATCTGGTGCGCACACTTTTCGCACTCGGCCATGGCGCGAAAGAGCTTTTCCGTCGCGTCTTTCGGGTGGCTGCTCATGAAGCGGATGACAAAGTCGCCCGGGATGGCGTTGATGCGCCGGATGAGGTCGGCAAAGTCCACGTCCTCGTCAAGGTCGCGGCCGTAGGAGTCGACGTTCTGCCCCAGGAGCGTGATGTCCTTATACCCTGCTGCGACGAGCTCGCGCGCCTCGCGTTCGATCTCCTCCGGGTGGCGGGAGCGCTCGCGCCCACGCACGTACGGCACGATGCAGTAGGTGCAGAAGTTGTTGCACCCGTACATGATCGACAGCCACGCCTTGACGCTGCCATCGCGCTGCTGGGGGATGCCCTCGGCCACGCTGCCGTCCGCCGGCGCGATGGCGAACACCCGCCGGTGCTCGGTGCAGACGGTGTGCAGCAGCTCCGGGAAGCGCCACAGCTCGTGCGGGCCAAAGACGAGGTCGACGATGCGGTAGGACTTTTTCAGCTTCTCGGCCACGTGCTCCTGCTGCGCCATGCAGCCGCAGACCGCGATGATCTGATTGGGGTTGCGCGCCTTGGTGTGCGTCAGCGCGCCGACGTTGCCGAACACGCGCGTCTCGGCGTGCTCGCGCACGGCGCACGTGTTCATGACGATGACGTCGGCCGCGAATTCGTCCTGTGTAAAGTCAAAGCCCATGGCGCGCAGATAGCCGCGCAGCTTTTCGCTGTCGGCCTCGTTCTGCTGGCAGCCGTAGGTATCGACCATGGCCAGCGGCTGGCGGCCGCCGGCGGTGAAGTGCGCGCGCAGCTGCGCGCAGATATCCATCTGGTGCTGGATGTCTGATTCGGAAATCTCCGTTCTCTGATAGCTCATGCAATGCTCCTGCCTGTCCGGCTTCGGCCGGATAAAATTTGAAGTGTGATAGAATATTGTAGCATTTCGCGGTGGAATTTTCAATGACAATCCTTTATAATATACGCGCGGGGCGCTCGCGCCCCCTGGACTGTACTTAAAGGAGGGCAAACGATGCCCGAGATTCAAATTCTCTCTCCGCATCTGGCGGATCTGATCGCCGCGGGCGAGGTCGTGGAGCGGCCCGCCTCGGTCGTCAAGGAGCTGGTGGAAAACGCGTTTGACGCCGGAGCCCGCGCCGTGACGGTGGAGCTGCGCGGCGGCGGCGCGACGTATCTGCGCGTGACGGACGACGGCTGCGGCATGGCGCCCGAGGACGCGGGCATCGCGTTTTTGCGCCACGCGACGAGCAAGCTGCACGACGAGCATGGGCTCGAGGCCATCGGCACGATGGGCTTTCGCGGCGAGGCGCTGGCCGCGATCAGCGCCGTGTCGCACATCACGCTCACGACGCGGCAGCGCGGCGCGGCCGCCGGCACGCACATGACGCTCGACGCGGGCGACATTCAGGACATGTACGAGACCGGCTGCCCCGAGGGCACGACGATGATCGTGCGCGACCTGTTTTTCAACACGCCCGCCCGGCGCAAATTCCTGAAGTCCGACCGCGCGGAGGGCGCGGCCTGCGCCGCCGCCGCGCTGCGGTGCGCGCTCGGCCGGCCGGATGTGTCCGTGCGCTGCATCCGCGACGGGGAGGAGATCTTCTTCTCCCCCGGCGACAACAAGCTCGACAGCTGCGTCTACAGCCTGCTCGGGCGCGACCTCGCCATGAGCCTGCTGCCCTGCGCCGGTGAGGCCGACGGCGTGCGCGTGCACGGCTTCATCTCCTCGCCCGCCGCCGGGCGCGGCAGCCGCGCGCAGCAGTATTTCTTCTGCAACGGCCGGTGGATCAGATCCGCCGCGCTGCAGGCCGCGCTCGAACAGGCCTACCGCAACACGCTGCTCGTGGGGCGCTTCCCCGCGTGTGTGCTGTATATCGAGCTCAGCTGCGCGGCCGTGGACGTGAACGTCCACCCGGCCAAAACCGAGGTGAAGTTCACACACGAGCGCGCGGTGTTTGACGCCGTGTATTACGGTGCGCGCGCCGCGCTTGAGGCAGAAAAAGAGCCCGTGGCCACGCTGTCGAAAACGGCGGCCAAACCGGAGCCCGCGCCGAAGGCGGACCAGTTCGTGCCGGCAGCACCGAAAGCGGCACCGGCCGCAGCACAGCACCCGCCCGCACCCGCAGCGCCGACATTTGCGCCTGCGCGCACCTATGCTCCCGCCGCCCCGGCGGAGGAGGCGGTCGCGTTCCGCTCGCCGACGGCATCGGCCTTCGCCGCGCCGCGCGTGACACCCGCGCCGGTGTTCACGGCACCCGCGCGCCCCGCGTCGGGCACACCGCCAGCGCCGGAGCCGGTCGTGCCTGTCGCACAGCCCGCGCAGACCGCCATCGAGCCGGAGCCGGTCTTCCCCTCCCCGCTCGAGCGCGCCGCGCCCCCGGCCGAGCCGCCCGCCCGGCTGATCGGCGAGGCGATGCACACGTACATCCTCGTCGAGAAGGGCGAGACGCTCATCCTCATCGACAAGCACGCGGCACACGAGCGCATCAACTTTGACCGCATGCGCCAGAGCCCTGCCGACATCCCGTCGCAGACGCTGCTCGAGCCGCTGCCCTTCACGCCGGACGCGAGCGATGCCGACGTGCTGCAGCAGTACGGCGACGTGCTCGCGGAGTTCGGCTTCACGCTTGAGCCGTTCGGCCGCAATGATTACATTCTCCGCGGCGTGCCCGCGCAGCTCGACGCGGCGGACGCCCTGCCCGCACTCGAGGAGATCTGCGCGCAGCTGCGCCACGGCGCGCGCATGGACGCGCAGTCCGTGCGCGACGAAGTGCTCAAGACCGTGGCGTGCAAGGCGGCCATCAAGGCCGGCTGGCAGACCGAACCCGAGGAGCTGCTGCGTCTGGCGGACGCAGTGTGCGCCGGCGAGGTGAAATACTGCCCGCACGGCCGCCCCGTCGCCGTGACGCTCACGCGCCGGGAGCTGGACAAGCTCTTCAAGCGCATTGTTTAAAAAGACTACAGGGAGCGCCGGAACGCGCTCCCTGTCAGACTGTACAACTCTGTTTACTTGTGGTAGTACAAAATGCCCATGCAGCCGGGGCCGCAGTGGTTCGACACCGTGCAGCCGGCCTGCGTGTGGAGAACCTCCTCAAACGGCTGGCACGCGCGCACAACGCGCTCGAGCTCCTTCCACGTGGCCTCATCGATGCCGGAATCCGTGATGAAGATGCGGTGGCAGTCAATGTCGTCGCGGCCCTTGAGCCGATCCTCGATGTACTGCACGTAGCACTTTTCAAGCTTGCCGCGGTACTTGCGGCCCACGCCCATCTTCCCGTCCTTGACCTCGATGCACGGCTTGAGGTGCAGGAGATTGGCGCTCATGGCCACGAGCGCCGAGCAGCGGCCGCCGCGCTTGAGATATTCCAGCGTGTCGATCACGAAGCTGACATCAAGCTTCTCGCGCTTTTTCTCCAGCGCCGCCGCAATGTCGGCCGCATCCATGCCCTGCTCGGCCATCTCGGCCGCGTTGAGCACCAGGTGGCCGATGCCGGTCGAGAGGTTGCGCGAATCCACGGGGTAGACGTTCGTAAACTCCTTGGCCGCGATGCAGGCGTTCTGGTAGCAGCCGGACATGTCACTCGAGATCGTGAAGTGGATCACGGCGTCATATTCCTCCCGGCACGCGGCGAAGTACGCCAGATAGTCCGACACGTTTACCGCTGCGGTCTTGCAGAGCTTGCCGGTGGCGTTGGCGTAATCGTAGAGCTCCTGCGGGTGCACGTCAATGCCGTCGCGCAGGGTCTCCTCGCCGCGGATGATGTACAGCGGCGTGATGCCGATGTGATAGCGCTCGATCAGTTCGGGCGAGAGATCGCACGTGCTGTCGGCAGAAATTTTGATCTTCATGGGTTCACCTTCCTGAAAACTGGGGAATGTGCTTTCATTCTAACACATTTCTAATACTTTTCAACATAATCTTTCTGAATTCTCCCCCACGGAAAGGAGACTGTCACGATGCAGCCAAAACTTGTCGTCATCACCGGCCCGACCGCCTCGGGCAAGACCGCGCTCGGCGTGGCGCTCGCGCAGCGGCTGGGCGGCGAGGTCGTCTCGGCCGACTCGATGCAGATCTACCGCGGCATGGACATCGGCACGGCCAAGCCCACGCCGGAAGAAATGCAGGGCGTGCCGCACCACATGATCGACATCGCCGACCCCACGGAAAACTACTCCGTCTCGCGCTACGCAGCGGAGGCCTCCACCTGCGTGGATGATATCCTCGCGCGCGGAAAACTGCCAATCGTCGTCGGCGGCACGGGGCTGTATATCGACTCGCTCATCGCCGGGCGTACGTTTGCCGACGGTACGGCCGACACCGCGCTGCGGCAGGAGCTGAGCGAGCGCTACGACGAGATCGGCGGCGAGGGGCTGCTCGGCGAGCTGCGCAAGGTCGACCCCGAGCGGGCGGCAAAGCTCCACCCCGCGGACAAAAAGCGCATCGTGCGCGCTATGGAGGTCTATATCCTCACGGGCAAGACCATCACGCAGCACGACGCCGAGACCCGCACCGTGCCGCCGCGGTATGACGCGGCGAAGATCGCGCTCGATTTCGCCGTCCGGCAGGATCTCTACGACCGCATCGACCGGCGCGTGGAGCTCATGGTGCGCCAGGGCCTGTTCGACGAGGTGCGCGCGCTGCTGGCCGCCGGCGTGCCGGCCGACTGCACGGCCATGCAGGCCATCGGCTACAAAGAAGCCGTCGCCGCCGTGCGTGGGGAAGCCGCACCGCAGGACGCCGTCGCCGCCATCCAGCTCGCCTCCCGGCGCTATGCCAAGCGCCAGCTCACGTGGCTGCGGCGGGACCAGGACCTGTTCTGGCTCCGGCACGAAAAAACGCCGGACATGGACCGGGCGTGCCGCCTTTCGACGCAATTCTTGTCCGGCCGCGGTATAGAATAGTGGCCTGTACAAGCCCGGAGGAAACTGCCATTTTGACCGGATTTGTATAAATTCACTATTTCACGGAGCGGCAGATTGTGTTATGATAAATAAATGTACCCCCGCTCCGGCCAAAGGAGCGGCGATCATGCAAAAGACACAGAACCTTCAGGACGCATTCCTCAATTACATCCGGCGGGAAAAGATCCCCGTGACCCTGTTTCTCATGAACGGGTTTCAGCTGCGCAGCGTTGTGCGCAGCTTTGACAGCTTCGTCGTGCTCATCGACGCCGACGGCCGGCAGCAGATGATCTACAAGCACGCGATCTCGACGGTCGCCCCGGCGCGGCCGGTCTCGCTCGATCTGCAGGGCTGATCTCCCCGCCGCCCCCCGCCGAAAGGAGGGCCGGATTTGAAGAAAACGAATACCTTCACGAACATCGCCATGTTCGTGCTCTTCGCGGCCATGCTCGTGTATCTGGGCGTGTATCTGTTCCGTTCGACGCAGCAGTCCTACGCCACCGCCCCGGCGGTGCTCGTGACCGTCAGTGAGAGCGGGCAGGCCAGCGGCATCGTCGTGCGCGAGGAGCAGGTCATCGCCTCGGACAAGGAGTTTCTGTCCCTGTCCGTGGATGACGGCAAGGAGGTCGCGCGCGGCGGCGAGATCGCCATCGGCGTGGACTCCAAGGCCGCGCTCGACAGCGCCAGCCGCGCCCGCGAGCTGAAAAAAGAAATCGCCTACGTCTCGAGCCTGCTCGCGCGCGCGGGCAGCGCCTCCGGCGCGTCCGACCGCGACAGCGACGTGCACAGCGCCATCCTGCAGCTCAATGCCGCCGTCTCCGCCGGCAGCACCTCGGAGCTGGACGACCTCTGCATGGATCTCAGCTCCCTGCTCTTCGGCTCGGCGACCGGCACCGTCTCGCAGGGCGACCTCGACGCGCTCAATGCCGAGCTGCACCAGCTGGAAAACGCCGGCGCCGGCCGCGGCAGCATCACGGCCCCGGCCGCGGGCCTGTTCACGTCCACGACCGACGGATATGAATCGCTCACGCCGGACATGCTCGAAAACCTCACGCCCGACGGCGTGGACGCACTCGAGCGCACCACGGCCGCGACGCCCGCCGACGCCATCGGCAAGCTCGTCACGGCGAAAAAGTGGTACTTTGCCTCCGTCATGAACAAGGCCGACGCCGACCGCCTGAACCTGAACGGCAGCGCCTCGCTCGACTTTCCGCAGCACTACAACGGCACCGTCTCGGCGACCGTGCTGAGCAAGAGCGAGCCGGACAGCAGCGGCAAGGTCGCCGTCGTGTTCGCGTGCAACGCAGCGCTGGCCGACACGCTGGCCATGCGCAAGACGACGGCCGACGTCGTCTACAGCGAGCACACCGGCCTGCGCGTCCCGCTCAAGGCCGTGCACATGGGCGACGACGGGCAGTCATACGTCTACGTCGTCACGGCGGCGCAGCTGGAGAAAAAACCGATCGAGATCATCTATCAGACCGACGACTACTGTCTCGTCGCCCAGAGCACGGAGAGCAACGCCCTGCGCGCCGGCAACGAGATCGTCGTCACCGGCAAGGGCCTGTCCAACGGGCAGGTCGTGAAATAAGGAGGCACCACCCACTATGAGCACCATTGCCGAAAACATTGCCGCCATCCGCGTGCGCATCGACGCCGCCGCCCGCCAAACGGGCCGCACGGGCGCCGACATCACGCTCGTGGCAGCGACGAAGATGAACGACGCCGCGCGCGTGCGCGAGGCCGTCGCCGCCGGGATCGACGCCTGCGGCGAGAACCGCGTGCAGGAAATGACCGAAAAGCTTGCCCAGGGCGCCTACACCGGCGCGCCGCTGCACTTCATCGGCCACCTGCAGACGAACAAGGTCCGGCAGGTCGTGGGCAAGGTCGATCTCATCCAGTCGGTGGACTCGCCGGAGCTGCTGGCCATGATCGAAAAGCGCGCGGCCATGCAGGGCATCGTGCAGGACATCCTGCTGGAAGTGAACATCGGCGGCGAGGCCGCCAAGAGCGGCGTGGACCCCGCCGCCCTGCCGCAATTGCTGGAAACGGCCGCCGGCTGCGCGCATATTCGCGTGCGCGGCCTGATGGCGATCCCGCCCGTGGCAGAAACTTCCGACGGAAATCATGCATATTTTACGAAAATGCATGAGCTTTTTGTTGACATCGGCAGAAAAAAATACGATAATGTTTCTATGGACTTTCTGTCCATGGGTATGAGCGGAGACTTTGAGGACGCCATTTGCGCCGGTGCGAACATGGTGCGTGTCGGCTCGTCGATCTTTGGCGCGCGGGATTATTCCCAACACTGAGCGCCGCTTCGGCGCACTCCGCAGAGATCAGTGCAGCGGCACGGCAGCCGCCGGCACGTAAAAGGGGGGTCCCGAATGGGATTTTTGGATGAACTGAAAAAAATGACCCGTCCGTACGATGACGACGACGAGTTTTTCGATGATGAGGATGAAGCGATCCCGGTCGCGGAAGCTGCCGCACCGGAGCGTCCGGCCCCGGCTCGTCCGGCGGCGCCCCGCCGCCCGGCGCCCGCGCCGAAAAAGAGCACCTTCATCCGCGACGATCCGGTGATGGAGCCGGAGCGCCCCGCGCCGAGCTACGCGCCGAAGGGCGACAGCCGCGTGGCCGACAAGGTCGTCAACCTCAACAGCGGCAGCCAGCTCAAGGTCGTGCTCGCCACGCCGAAGCAGTTTGAGTCCGCCGGAGAGATCGCGGACCATCTGCGTGATCGCCGCGCCGTGCTCATCAATCTGGAAAAGACGGATCCGGCCATCTCCCGCCGGCTGATCGACTTTTTGTCCGGCGTCGCCTACGCGCAGGACGGCAAGATCCGCCGCGTGGCCAGCGCGACGTATATCATCACGCCGTTCAATGTCGACCTCATGGGCGACCAGCTCGACGACATGGAGTCGGGCGAGTTCCATCTGTAAATCCGGGCATACTGTCCCTGACAGTGCCCGCCGTGTAGTACACCTATAGAAAGAATGGAGGACTATCCAACATGACTCCTCAGGATATTCGGGAAAAAACGTTTGAAAAAGCGATGTTCGGCGGATACGACATGGCCGCCGTGCAGAACTATCAGGAAGAAGTGGCCACCGAGCTTGCCAACGCGCAGAAGGAAGTTGCCGTGCTCAAGGGCAAGATGAAGGTACTGGTCGATAAGATAGAAGAGTACCGCGCCAGCGAAGACGCCATGCGTCTGGCCATACTGTCGGCCCAGAAGGTCGGCAAGCAGATAGAGGACGACGCTCAGGCCCGCGCCGACAAGATACTCGGCGAGGCCAAGGACACGTCCGACCGAATACTTGGCGGCCTCCAGCACGAAACCGCCAACGAGGAAGCCAAACTCCTCAACGCCAAAACGTCCTGCGCAAAATTTCTGGAAGATGTGCGTAATCTGTGCCTGAACCAGCTCGAGTACCTGGATAAGATCGCCGGGGCGAAGGCTGCGGCCGCGCAGCCTGCCGCCCGGCCGGCAAGCGTGAGCGCCGCCCCTGCCGAGCCGGTGTCCGAGCCCGCGCAGCCGGAAACTCCGGCCGCCGAGCAGCCCGCGGAAGCCATCCCCGTGTCCGCCGCCCCTGTGGAGGCGCAGCCGGTGGAGACCGACGATACCGCGGCCGACAGCGCAGCAGATGACGCCACGCAGCTTTATCACTTCCTGCATAACAGCTGAGTGAACATGCAATCAACCAGGGCGGGACGGCCGGTGCCGTACCGCCCTGCGCAATTTTTGATGAAAATACAACTCTGAGAGGAGAAAGATAGAACCATGTCCAAGAACGATTTCAACGCCACGATCAATCTGCCGAAAACAGACTTTCCCATGCGCGCCGGCCTTGCCAAGCGGGAGCCCGAGATGCTCCAGCGCTGGTACGACATGGACCTGTACCACGAAATGCTCAAAAAGAACGACGGCAAGCCGCGCTTCAGCCTGCACGACGGCCCTCCGTTCTCCAACGGCGACATCCACATGGGCCACGCGCTCAACAAGGCGCTCAAGGACTTCATCGTCCGCTCCTACGCCATGCGCGGCTACTACACGCCCTACATCCCCGGCTGGGACAACCACGGCATGCCCATCGAGAGTGCCATCATCAAGGAGCAGAAGCTCAACCACAAGGCCATGAGCGTCGCCGACTTCCGCAGCGCGTGCCATGACTATGCGCAGAAATACATCGACCGCCAGATGGCCGGCTTCAAGCGCATGGGCGTCATGGGCGACTGGGAGCACCCCTACAAGACCATGAACAAGGGCTTCGAGGCCGACGAGGTACGTGTGTTCGGCAAGATGTATCAAAATGGCCACATCTACAAGGGCCTCAAGCCCGTGTACTGGTGCCCTCACGATGAGACCGCCCTCGCCGAGGCGGAGATCGAGTATCAGGACGATCCGTGCACGACCGTGTACGTGAAGTTCCCGATGCACGACGACCTCGGCAAGCTGCCGAACGTTGACCACAGCAAGCTCTTCTTCGTCATCTGGACAACGACGATCTGGACCCTGCCCGGCAACCTCGCCATCGCGCTCAACCCGCGCGAACTGTATAACCTCGTGCAGGCCCCGAACGGCGAGGTATACATCATGGCCGACGCCCTGACCGAGAAGGTCATGCACATCGGCGGCTTTGACAGCTACGAGGTGCTCGAGCAGCACCCCGGCAACTTCTTTGAGAACATGCTCGCCGACCATCCCTTCCTGCCCAAGACCTCGCGTCTGGTGCTGGCGGACTACGTCACCATGGATTCCGGCACCGGCTGCGTGCACACCGCGCCCGGCTTCGGTGCCGACGACTACCTGACCTGCAAGCGCTACGGCATGGACATGGTCGTGCCCGTGGACGATCAGGGCCGCCACACCGACTACGCCGGCAAGTACGCCGGCATGTCCACGGAGGAATCGAACCCCGTCATCCTCGCAGACATGAAGGAAGCCGGTTCCCTGTTCGCCAGCGAGGACATCGTGCACAGCTACCCGCACTGCTGGAGATGCGATACTCCGCTGATCTACTATGCACGTGAATCCTGGTTCATCAAGATGACAGCAGTCAAAGATGACCTGATCCGCAACAACAATAAGATCAACTGGATTCCGGAATCCATCGGTAAAGGACGTTTCGGTGACTGGCTTGAGAACATCCAGGACTGGGGAATCTCCCGTAACCGTTACTGGGGAACTCCGTTAAATATCTGGGAGTGCGAATGCGGACACCAGCATTCCATCGGCAGCCGTGAAGAGCTGTACAAGATGAGCGGCAATGAGAAGGCGAAGACCGTAGAATTCCATCGTCCATATATCGACGAGATCACCATCACCTGCCCCGAGTGCGGCAGGCAGATGAAGCGTGTTCCCGAGGTGATCGACTGCTGGTTCGATTCCGGTGCGATGCCATTTGCACAGTGGCATTATCCGTTTGAGAATCAGGATATCTTCGAGGACAACTTCCCGGCTGACTTCATCAGTGAGGCGGTTGACCAGACAAGAGGATGGTTCTATTCCCTGATGGCAATCTCCACATTGCTCTTTGACAAGGCGCCTTACAAGAATGTTATCGTGCTTGGTCACGTACAGGATAAGGACGGACAGAAGATGAGTAAGTCCAAGGGTAACGCGGTTGATCCGATGGATGCCCTGAACAAATACGGCGCAGATGCCATCAGATGGTACTTCTACAGCAATTCAGCACCATGGCTTCCTAACAGATTCCATGAGGATGCGGTTGTTGAGTGTCAGAGAAAGTTCATGGGTACACTGTGGAACACATATGCGTTCTATGTACTCTATGCAAATATAGACAACTTCAATCCACTTGAGCATGAGCTAGAGTACGACAAGCTGTCACTTATGGACAAGTGGCTCCTGTCCAAGCTGAACTCAACAGTCAAGGCGGTTGACGCAAACCTTGGCGCATACAAGATCCCTGAGACAACAAGAGTTCTCGAGGAGTTCGTGGATGACATGAGTAACTGGTATGTCAGAAGAAGCCGTGAGCGTTTCTGGGCAAAGGGCATGGAGCAGGATAAGATCAACGCTTACA
>OICJ01000318.1_pt1 | contig 12380 bp, 10 predicted proteins | sample 1581291 | NCBI WGS metagenome assembly OICJ01 (sample SAMEA3882540, study PRJEB24775) | human gut metagenome | biome: human-associated habitat; feature: intestine environment; material: feces | place: Netherlands | collected 2009/2010 | reverse complement strand
GTTATTTTTACTTCGCGTCATGCTATTGATCATTTCTTCCACTTGTGTACAGAATTGCGTGTGACAATTCCCGAAACAATGAAGTATTTCTGCGTGACGGAGGCCGTTGCTCTGTATATCCAAAAGTATGTGCAGTATCGTAAGCGTAAGATTTTCTTCGGAAACACCGGGAAGATTGACGATTTGATACCTTCCATTGTTAAGCATAAGACTGAAAAGTACTTGGTACCAATGTCGGATGTACACAATGATGACGTGAAGAATCTGCTGGATAAGAATAAGATTCAGCACACGGAAGCTGTCATGTACCGTACTGTCAGCAATGACTTTGCTGCAGATGAGGCTTTTGATTATGACATGCTGGTGTTCTTCAGTCCGGCAGGCATCAGTGCCTTGAAGAAGAATTTCCCTGATTTTGACCAGAAGGAAATCAAGATCGGAACATTCGGCTCTACCACTGCCCAGGCAGTCCGTGATGCCGGGCTTCGTCTTGACCTGGAAGCTCCCAGCGTGCAGGCACCCTCAATGACGGCGGCGCTTGACATGTTTATCAAGGAAAATAATAAAGGAAAGTAAAAAGAGTTATGAGTTATAAGTTATGAGTGATTTGCTTATAGCTTGTAGGCATAACAATGGATTTATAAAATTGAGCTACAAGTGGTTGTGCTTTTATGTCGCCAGGTACTTGTAGCTCGTTTTTGTATCGCCCCATAACTTATCACTCATAACTCATCACTCATAACTTATAACTCATCACCCCATGCCAAATACCTTGCGTAAGTCCGAACGGTTGGACAAGAAGAAAGTGATAGAGAAGATGTTTGCGGGCGGCTCACGTTCGTTTTCGGTTTTCCCTTTGCGTGTGGTGTATCTGCCGGTGGAGGAGCTGGAGGCACCCGTTTCCATTCTTGTAAGTGTCTCGAAACGCCGTTTCAAGCGGGCGGTGAAGCGCAACCGCGTGAAACGCCAGATACGTGAAACCTACCGCATGAACAAACACGGACTGCTGGCAGTGTTGACGGAAAAAAAGTGCCGTCTGGCCGTGGCCTTCATCTATCTTTCGGACCAGTTGGTAGACTCTTCTGTCATCGAGGACCGTATGAAGACAGCTTTGGCACGCATTGCCGAGAAGGTAGCGGCAAATGCTGAAACCGAGCAAACTCCGCAGGTGTCATGAAGCGTCTGCTTTCATATCTGCTGCTGCTTCCCATCTATTTCTATCAGAAGTGCATATCGCCCATGATAGGGCCTTCATGCCGTTTTACCCCCACTTGTTCGCAATATGCGGTGGAGGCCATCAAGAAACACGGACCTTTCAAGGGGTTTTGTCTGGCAGTCAGGCGCATTCTGCGCTGCCATCCCTGGGGAGGTTCCGGATATGATCCCGTTCCATGAATATTCCAGTTGACATACATACACACCGGCTTCCGCAAGTACCCGGAACTGCCATTGCAAATTGCTATCCCGAAACGTTCTCTCCACAGAGCGGCGGATGGTATTCGGTGGGGATACATCCCTGGCATATAGGTCGGAGTGGAGGTGAACACTCAGGAGCCGAAGGTGCTGTGGCTAGCAGGGTGTGCGGCCTGGAGGAGTTAGTGCGCCATCCCCAAGTACTTGCCGTGGGCGAAGCCGGGCTGGACAAGCTGGCAGATGCTCCGATGGATTTGCAGGTGGAAGTGTTCAGGTGCCAGGCATGTTTGGCAGAGGAAGTGGGAAAGCCGCTGGTGATTCATCTGGTGAAGGCGGTTGATGAACTGCTGAAGGTGAAGCGGGACTTGCGCCCGTCGAATCCGTGGATAATACATGGTTTCCGTGGCAAGGCGGCGCTGGTGGAGGAATATCTGAAACATGGCTTTTACCTTTCATTCGGGGAGAAATACCAGGAAGCAGCCTTGTGCCGGGTACCTGCCGACCGGCTGTTCATCGAAACGGATGAAAGCGAAGTTTCCATCGGGGAATTGTATGCACGCGCTGCCGAAGTGCGCGGCATCTCTCCCGAGGAGCTTGGAGAAACACTCCGGAGAAATGTCTGCAAAGTCTTTTTTAAACCCTAAGAGTTGTTTCTTCGAATAAAGAGTCGTATTTTTGCGCAGATTAAAATAGGAATCAAACAATTCATAGATAATCACTTAAATAATTAATCAGATAACTTAATCATTCGATGAATTTTGTAGAAGAATTAAGATGGCGTGGCATGCTCCACGATATGATGCCGGGTACGGAAGAACTTCTGGCTAAGGAACAAGTGACTGCATACATTGGTTTCGACCCTACTGCGGACTCTTTGCACATCGGGCACCTTTGCAGTGTGATGATTTTGCGTCACTTCCAGCGTTGCGGACACAAGCCGTTGGCACTGATTGGCGGTGCTACGGGTATGATTGGTGACCCTTCCGGAAAGTCTGCCGAACGCAATCTGCTTACGGAAGAGACGTTGCAGCGCAACCTGGCCGGTATGAAGGCCCAGCTCTCCAAGTTCCTGGATTTTGATTCGGATGCCCCCAACCGTGCCGAGTTGGTGAACAACTACGATTGGATGAAGAACTTCACTTTCCTCGATTTTGCCCGTGAAGTGGGTAAGCACATCACCGTGAACTATATGATGGCGAAAGATTCTGTAAAGAAGCGTCTGAACGGTGAGGCACGTGACGGTCTTTCCTTCACGGAATTCACCTACCAGCTGTTGCAGGGGTACGACTTCCTTCATCTGTATGAAACCAAAGGCTGCAAGCTCCAGATGGGTGGCAGCGACCAGTGGGGTAACATCACCACTGGTGCCGAACTGATTCGCCGTACGAACGGTGGGGAGGTATTTGCACTGACCAGCCCGCTGATTACGAAGGCCGACGGTGGCAAGTTCGGCAAGACAGAGTCCGGAAACATCTGGCTCGACCCGCGCTACACTTCTCCATATAAGTTCTACCAGTTCTGGCTGAACGTGAGCGACGAGGATGCCAAACGCTACATAAAGATATTCACTGCACTGTCCAAGGAGGAGATTGACGCTCTGACGGCCGAGCACGAGGCTGCTCCCCATTTGCGCGTCCTTCAGAAGTGCCTGGCCAAGGAAGTGACTATCATGGTTCATTCCGAAGAGGACTATAACGCTGCTGTGGATGCATCCAACATCTTGTTTGGCAATGCAACTTCCGATGCACTGAAGAAGTTGGACGAAGATACGCTGCTGGCTGTGTTCGAGGGTGTTCCCCAGTTCGAAATATCCCGTGATGCACTGGCTGCCGGTGTGAAGGCGGTGGATTTGTTCGTGGATAATGCTGCTGTATTCGCTTCCAAGGGCGAGATGCGTAAGCTGGTGCAAGGCGGTGGCGTTTCTCTGAATAAGGAGAAACTGGCTGCTTTCGACCAGGTGATTACGACAGCCGACCTGCTGGACGAAAAATACCTGCTGGTACAGCGCGGCAAGAAGAATTACTATCTGATTATCGCCAAATAGCGGTATCCTAAAGAGAAGTAATTAAGGAAATAATGCTTTGGCAGTAAAAATAGCCCCGAAATATTTGGATATTTCGGGGCTTCCTTTTATCTTTGCACCGCTTTTTAACAGAAAGCCCTATGTTTGGACTATGGTGTAATGGTAGCACAACAGGTTTTGGTTCTGTTTGTCCAGGTTCGAATCCTGGTAGTCCAACTACGATACAGCTAATTGCAGCTAAAAACCCACTAAAATCGCAAGTTTTAGTGGGTTTTTTTGTTATTCTTTCCCCCTCTTGTTGGCACTATAGGTATAGATTTTTTCTTTTTACGAATCTTTGAACGATATTGCTATATAATTGACACAAATTTATACGGTTTCTCCATTTTCTTTTGTTACATTTGCATCGTGTACGCAAACGATGTGTATTTGATGGCTGAAGTTATAACCTATTAAATGTAGTGCAATCATGAAAACGAACTATGAAATTCGCTATGCTGAGCATCCCGATTATGTGAAAAGCTACGATATGAAAAGCATTCGCTGCGATTTCCTTATAGGGAAGGCATTCTCCCAAAATAAAGTTTCCATTGAGTATAAACTACTTGCAAATCGTACATAAATAGAATATCACTTATTTAAACTTAATAATTTAACGTTATGAATCCGTATTTGAATTTTTCTTTGGAAGGTAAAGTAGCCCTTGTTACAGGTGCTTCTTATGGTATCGGTTTTGCTATCGCTTCAGCTTTTGCAGAGCAAGGAGCAACTATCTGTTTCAACGATATCAACCAGGAGTTGGTAGACAAAGGCTTGGCTGCCTATACTGAAAAGGGTATCAAGGCACGCGGTTATGTATGTGATGTGACAGACGAACCTGCTGTTCAGGCTATGGTAGCCCAGATTGAGAAGGAAGTAGGCTCTGTTGATATTCTCGTGAACAATGCCGGCATTATCCGTCGCGTTCCTATGCACGAGATGGAGGCTGCCGATTTCCGTCGTGTAATCGATATTGACCTCAACGCTCCGTTCATCGTGTCAAAAGCTGTTCTGCCTGCCATGATGAAGAAGGGCCACGGTAAAATTATCAATATCTGCTCTATGATGTCCGAACTGGGTCGTGAGACTGTGTCGGCCTATGCCGCTGCCAAGGGTGGCTTGAAGATGCTGACTCGCAACATCTGCTCTGAATATGGTGAATATAACATCCAATGTAACGGTATCGGTCCGGGTTACATCGCTACCCCGCAGACTGCTCCGCTGCGTGAAAAGCAGGCCGACGGTAGCCGTCACCCGTTCGACTCGTTCATCTGCGCCAAGACTCCGGCAGGCCGCTGGCTGGCTCCGGAAGAACTTACCGGTCCGGCAGTGTTCCTGGCATCGGAAGCCTCTAATGCGGTAAACGGTCACATCCTCTATGTAGACGGAGGTATCTTGGCTTATATCGGAAAGCAACCGAAATAAATTTAAGGATAATTGAGAAGGTGATAAAGTGGCAGGATAATGTCACTTGTCACCTTTTTCTTTTGGGCGCGGATTACGCGGATTTCGCGGAAAGGATAAGGAAAATCCGTATAATCCGCGAAATCCGCGCCTAAAAGAAAGTTATACAACTGATTAGGAAAAAGCAATGATTATATGAGAAACTTTCTTTTATTATGTATGGCGGCCCTCTGCTGTCTTGCTTGCAACGATAGCAAGACAGTGACTGTTACGGTAACCAATCCGTTAGCGATGGACCGTTCCGATGAGATGGTAGAGGTGTCCATGACCGAAATCTCAAACCTTCTGAATCTGGCAGACACCGCACAGATTGTGGTTCTGAATGTCGAAGGGGAGCAGGTGCCTTACCAAGTGACCTACGATGACAAATTAATCTTCCCTGCTACGGTAGCCGCCAATGCATCGGCTGCATATACCGTCCAGGCCGGTACTCCCGTCGATGTGGAGGTAAGGGCTTGTGGGCGGCAGTATCCCGAACGTCTGGACGACATGGCCTGGGAGAACGACTTGGTAGGCTTCCGTGCCTACGGTCCTGCATTGCAGGCAAGGGGTGAACGCGGTTTCGGCTACGACTTGTTTACGAAGCGAGGCACTGCTGCACCGGTACTGGAAGACATATATGCCAAGGAACTGGATGCAGACTCCTGGAAGCAGGTTAATGAATTGCGCAAGACAGACCCGAAGGCAGCCGATGAGCTGGTACGCACATTCTCCTATCATATAGACCACGGTTATGGCATGGACTGCTATGCAGTAGGCCCAACATTGGGAGCCGGAGTGTCTGCATTGATGGTGAATGATACCATTATCTATCCGTGGTGCTACAAGACGCAGGAGGTGCTGGACAACGGTCCGTTGCGCTTCACGGTGAAGCTGGAGTTCAATCCGTTGGCTGTGAAAGGGGATACTGCGGTGGTGGAAACGCGTCTGATTACGCTGGATGCCGGTTCTCATCTGAACCGTACTGCCGTTTCGTATAGCAATCTAAAGGAATCTTTGCCCATTGTTACCGGTATTGTGCTGCACGAACCGGACGGTGCTGTGGTGGCTGATGCCGCCGGTGGCTATATGACGTATGTAGACCCCACTACCGGACCGGATAATGGCAAGATATTTATGGGGGCCGCTTTCCCTGCCGTTGTGAAGGAAGCCAAAACCGTGCTTTTCCCCATAGAGGAGAAGAAGATGCGTAACAATGCGGACGGTCATGTACTGGTTGTCAGCGACTATGAGCCGGGCGCTGACTACGTGTATTACTGGGGCTTTGCCTGGGACCGCGCGGACATCAAGACTGCTGAAGCCTGGAACCGATACATGGCTGATTTTGCACAGAAGGTGCGCAATCCGATGACGGTGAGTATCCGCTAAGTTGATTTTCTTCCTTTTCAGACGGAGAAGCTTGAGAAGCTGGAGGCTTGTAACTGTCTGGGCGAATGACAAGTGTTCTCAGAATAAGCTCTTCCCCTTGTAGACAAGTTCTGCAACGTTTTTGGCCTCCAGTTTTTCCATCAGGCGCTTCCGGTAAGTCTGTATTGTATTGATGCTGAGAAATAGTAATTGGGATATTTCAGAAGTGCTCAGTCCTTGCGAGAGATAGGCGAGCACTTCTTTTTCACGTCTCGACAATTCGGGAAGTGCATGTGGAGAGACGCCATCAGTACACTGAAAAACGGAACCAGATACTTCAGCAATGTTTTCAGTGTACTGATGGCGTCTCTCAATTCGCTGGTGCTGGCATTTTTTGAAACAGCTCCGTTGATGTTTAGGGTGGATAATTTGGCTATGATCCAAGGTTCTTCATGCATGGTATAGATTAAAATGCCGCATTCGGGTATCTGGCTGTGAAGGTGGGATATGAGTTGGAATCCATTCATATCCGGTAGTTCAAGGTCAATGATGCAAAGGTCGAATCTCTCTTTGAGGGTCAGTTGTTCCACGTCTTTTGCACAAGTGGCTCCTTTGCACGTCACTTCTTCGAGTTGCGAGGCCAATGCGATGATGCCTTCAGCAACAATCGGGTGGTCATCTATTACCAGTATTCTGTATGTTTCTTTGTTTGGTTTCATTCGTTTATGTTAAGCAGTAGGGTGAAAACGTTGTTTTCTGTTGACGAGCATACATTGGCGGTAGCGTTGATGGCTCTGATACGGTCGTTTACGGTGCGCAATCCTATGCCGTCATTGTTGTTTGTTGCTGTTTGTTGCTTGTTTGCATTCTTACCGTTGTCTGTAATTTGCAGGGTATATTTATTTTCATTGTCGGCACGGAGACTGATGACTATATGACTGGCTGAGGCATGTTTCACGATGTTCATGGTGAGTTCTTGTACGATGCGGTACAGCTCATAAGCGGTTTCATTGGGAAGATGGCGTGATGCGTTGTTCTCCGTTGGATGATAGCTGACCTCTATGCCGGTGTTCTCGGTCAGTTTGGCAGCATAACGGTCGAGTATCTGGTCTAGACTGAGATGCTCGAATTCGGGAGGCATCAGTTCGTGTGAGATATTCCGCACGTTGTTTCTCAGTTTGCTGACGAGTGAGGCCAGTTCCTGCTCATTCCCTTTGCTGGCAGAAGTTTCTATCTTCATTTGCAGCCCCAGCAGGTCGTTGGCTATACCGTCATGCAGTTCCTTGGCAAAATATTTGCATTCCTCTTCCAACCCTTCAATGTAACGGCGTGCCGAGTTCAGTTCGTTTTCTTGCTTTAGCAGTTCAATCTTCTTTTCGGCTATTCGTTTCTTGTGGCGGAGCGTCAACAAAGTAATGAGAGCAAGACCGGACAGAAGGGCTACAGCAATGGAGGCTTTTAGCAGGAAGGCTTGGTGTTCCAGTTGTTCTTGTAACAGGTGGGCTATCTCCAATTCCTTTTCTTGTGTGTGATATTTCACGTTGAATTCTGCCATTTGTTGCGTCAGATTGTGCTGTGCCAGCGTATCAGTCCACATGCGGGCACTATCCATATAGGTGTAGGCCAGTTTGGGGTTTCCCAAGGCATCGTAGCATCGTGCCATTTGTGTAAATAATGTTTTGGGCTCGGTACCGGTTTTCCGGTTACGCAGCCAGTGGAAGTCCTTCAAGGCGCGGGCATAGTTTTTGCGGTTTGTTTCGGTGGCTGCCCTCGATTGTATGAATCCTATGGCAGCGATGGAGTTGGATGGTACCCGTTGTAGTAGTTTGTTCCCCAATTTCAAGTAGTGGTCTATGGAATCGGGTTGTTCTTTTCGTTCAAAGAGTCTCAGCATGCCGGGCAGGCAGCGTATCTTCCATAGGTCTTCGTTTCCCTCTCCGTGGCAGGCAATGTTCCAGGCTTTGCGGTTGGATTTTTCAGCATCATCCAGCTTGTTCAGTTCAGCCTTTATGGTTGCCCTGATTTGCCAGGTGGTGAAGGCTACGAATGGGTCTTCGGTTCTGGCGGCATGTTCGGCGGCCATGTCGGTATACTTTTCGGCTTCGTCCAGCTGCCTGATATTGAAGTATAGGATGGACACATTGTTGCAGATGTGGGCTATCCAGCTTTCGTCTCCGTATTGCAAGGCAGTGTCCAGTGCTTTATTGTAATAGTAGAGTGTAGAGTCATTCATTTGGTGCTGACGGTAGAGGAGGCCCAAATCGTTGTATACGCTGATGTGCTTTTCCAAATCATTTATCTGCGGCAGGTAGGGGAGCACATTTTTTTTCATGGCAAAGGCTTCTTCTGTCTTTCCCACATAGATCAGTAGTGTGGCTTGTTCGTTCAGCAAGATGGGATACATGAAGGAGTGCTTTACGTTCCGGGTGGCAAAGGCGCTGTCGAAGCTACGTTGCGCTTCATCGTAGTGTCCTTCTTCCATGAGATTGGCTGCCCGGTTGTAGAAGTGTGCCAACAGAGTGTCTGTTGGTATTTCTCCGGCGTGAAGCAGGATAGTGGTTAAAGAAAAGAGGAGTGATAATAGCTTAGTATGGCGTACCCTCATATCGGTATATTTTAGTGGAATTCAATCTGTGCTTAGTTGTTGCAAATATACGTCTTATTCATTTTGCTTTTTATTGGAGATGCTGAATTTTTTCTGTATGTGGCTGAAAAATCACCTTTTTCAGTGACAAGGAGTGAAAGGAAAAGTTTATTACTTTGCAAAAAATATTAAGCTTTGTCTGGGAATGATAAATGGCCAAAAGTATCTGTCCGGGTTTGAATGGCAGAGTCTTGTTGTCGTGAGATACGGACGGCATTCCTTATACTTTTGTTATTATGGATTTTCCTTAGAGGGATGGGGATAAAACAAGATTTGTAACTTATGAAAATGTTTAAAATGATGGCTGCCTCCATGTTGGGTGTGGCGTTGTGCTTGGGATTCACTGCTTGCAGTGACGATGACGAAAATGAGAATGGTGAGGGTGGCGAAAACACCGCCACTGTGGTCAATCCTTCGCAAGTGTTTACGGGAGGGCTTCCGAAGTCGGTTTCGGGCATGGCGATTTCTCACAATGAAGAAGGGCTGGTGACGAACATTACAACTGAGGATGGGGATAAAGCCGTCTTTGAGTACTTTCCCGCTACTACAAAGGCAGATGTTGCAAAGGACCGAGCAAGAATCACCGTGACGGATGAAGAGGGCGATGTTACAGAACTGAACTTGCAGCTCAACAGCGATGGTTATGTGGAATTTTGCAACTCAATAGACCACGCTGGTACTCCCGATGCCGATGAGTTTACTTGGGAGATGGAATACGACACTGAAGGCCATCTGGTTGTAATGAAACGCTCTGAAAGCGATGGTGAAATAACGAACATCACCTATAAGGATGGAGATGTGGTGAAGACTTCCACACGTTATGTAGCTAGTGGGGATCTCAATGGTGACGGAATTATCGACAGCAATGACGAGTGGGAGTATAGTGCTGCCATAGACTATACGACGGATAATATAACAGCTCCTATCGAGAATAAGGGCTGCCTGATGTTGTTTGATGAAATACTGGATGTGGATATGGACGAGATGATATATGCCTATTATGGAGGCATGCTTGGTAAGGCTACGAAACATCTGCCGCTTGTAGGGCATTATACATACAATGGCGAGGACTCTGTGTCCGATATGTATTTTACATGGACATTGAATTCCGACAGTTATCCTACGGAACTGGTTGTAAAAGACCAGTGGGATGAATACAGATGTACATTTACTTGGTAATTATAAAACATCTGTTTATTCTTGTGGAACAGGACATGAGCCTATAAAATGTAAGGGGTTGCCTTTTGCCGAGACAACCCCTTCTTATTTTATGTGGAATTTATTGTGACAGCAGATGTTGGTAACTTTCTGCTGTTTCAAGTTTATAATACTTTGAATTCATATCCCTCTTCCTTCAGGAAGTCAATGGCGCGCGGCAATGCGTACTGCAGGTTTCCGTTGCACCAGGATTTCAAGGAATCGTGGAAGGTGATGATGGAGCCGTTGCGGGCGTAGCGCATCACGTTGGCTAGCACTTGCGGACCGCGCAGCTTCTTGCTGTAGTCGCGGGTCACGAGGTCCCACATCACAATCTTGTAGGTTCGTTTCAGCGTGAGATACTGGTTGGCGAACATATGGCCGTGGGGAGGGCGGAACAAGAGAGGGTAGAGAACCTTCTCCACATTGCAATTGATGTCCCCACCCATTTCCATGAAAATCTTCGCCTGTTCGGTATTTCCCAGATAATTCTTGGCCGTGTATTCAAATCCACGGATATGGTTGAAGGTGTGGTTACCGATGCGGTGCCCACGCTCAACGACCATCCGGAATTCGTCCGGATGCTTCCGTATGTTGTCACCTACCATGAAGAAGGTGGCTTTGATGTTGTGCTTATCCAGCAGGTCGAGCACCCAGGGAGTTACTTCGGGGATAGGGCCATCGTCGAAAGTCAGATAAACGGCTTTTTCATTGGGGTCCATCCTCCAGACTGCACCGGGATATAGTTTGCGAAAAAACTCAGGAGGTTGTTCTATAAACACGTGATTAAGGATTAAGGGATTAGGGATTTTAAGGATTAGGGGTTAATGATTAAGGATTAGGGGTTAAGGATTAGTTATTAATGATTAGTGATGAACTGCACAGGCTAATCCCTAATCCTTTAATCCTTAATCCCTAATCCTTATTCTCACTCCTTCATTCTGTCCACATACATATTATACAGTTCTTCCACCTTCGGCTCGTAGATTTCGGCGAGCTTGGAGTTGTACTTCTTCATGGCCTTCACCTCGGCATCGAGTACAGCCCAGTGGTATTCAAACTCACGGGTAGAAATCATGAAGCGGTTGTCGTCCAGGCTCAGATACCAGGTCAAGTACTCTACAGCCTTGTCAGCAAGGGCTTTCATTATCTCGTCCGCCTTGGCGGTTTCGCCCAGTTGGTAGTAGGCTTCTGCCATCTGTACGGCACCGTTCTGCCAGTCGTAAGGCACGTTGTAGGCGGGAATCATCTTTTCGGCATAGTCCAGGGCGGCTTTTGCCTTGTCTTTCTTGCCCTCACGCATCAGCTGCTGCACGAGTTGGGAGAAGATGCGACGGTGAGAGTGACACATGCGCATGGCGTTCTCGTCGATATAGATGCCCGGCTTGTCGATGCCACCGAACTTGAACTTGTTCATCAGGTTGTCGTACATCTTTTCGGAGTCTATTGTCACGCCCGTCTTACTGGTGTCGAACGGAGTGAAACGATAGGCAAGACCTTCCTGAACGAAGTGGTTCTCCATGTTCAACTGGTTCTCCCTGCCTACGCTGACAGCGATATAGATGGGGCGTTCCCAGTTGGCCTCGCTCAGCATCTCGAGCATCATCAACTCGCTCTTGTAGAGGGCGCGTTTGCCTTTCAGCGAAATGTGCATGTAGTCGGGGATTGAGTCGCCCGGTATCATCATGCCGCTGCGGCGCACGGCTTCCTTGTCTACCTTGATGACAATGCTGTCGGTAGGAATCACCTTCAAGTCCTGATTCTTGTTGCGCACCCAGTTCTTGAGGATATTCTTTAGCTCATACGGGTTGTCACCGAATTCTTTCTTTACATTGACCAGTGCTTCGGGATTACCGTCCAGTGCCTGCTTCTCGGCTTCGGCATAGAGCTGGTCGATGCTTTTCTTGTACTCAGGCTGGATGGGGACGTATTCGTTGGTGCCTTCTACGTACTCCATTCGGTCCCACGTGATGGGGAGAGAAGGACTGTCGTAGGCGGGGCGCTTCATCTGGTCGATGTACCAATCGGTCTGCAGGTACGAGAGGTTGCAGGTGCGGGCGTCGGTACGGAAACCTTCGGTCTCCTGGTTGTACCAGAGGGGGAAGGTATCGTTGTCACCGTTGGTATAGATAATCGGGTTGCCGCTTTCTTGTAGGGACATCAGGTAGTTCTGGCCGAAGTCGCGTGCCATGTAGCGGTCGCTGCGGTCGTGGTCGTCCCAAGTCTGGCTTGCCATCTGTATGGGAACAAAAA
>OICJ01000315.1_pt1 | contig 12523 bp, 12 predicted proteins | sample 1581291 | NCBI WGS metagenome assembly OICJ01 (sample SAMEA3882540, study PRJEB24775) | human gut metagenome | biome: human-associated habitat; feature: intestine environment; material: feces | place: Netherlands | collected 2009/2010 | reverse complement strand
TTGTGTGCCATCGGCGCACAAATTCTGCGCGCAGCAGACTGTAAGCCTTTTGTCGAAAAAACCCGCAGGTTTTTTCGATTCTTTCACCATTTATTGATGACCTTCTCGGCGAAGCCGGGGAGGTCTTTCACGTTCAGCACCGTGCCGTCGTCGAGCACGGCGCGGCCGTTGAACACGCCGAACACCTGGTGCTGGTCGGACTTGATGAGCCCCACGTCTGAGCAGCTCGTGCGGTCGAGCACGGGGGTGTAGTCCATCTCGAAGCGGCCGTCGTCGCTCGTGAAGGTCCAGGGCCGCATGTAGTCCGGCGTGGCCCTGCCGCCGTCGCCGGGGATGTGGAAGGTGACCTGGCTGAGCTTGTGCGCCCGGCCCTTGTAAAAGAGCATGTTCTCGCTCGCGGCGCTCGTGTTGCCGAAGCCGTAGCCGATGTTGAAGCCGAACGGCTCCCCGTCCACGAGACCGGAGGCACTGCCCCAGTACCACGTGTTTTTGTACGTCCACACGCCGCGGCCCCAGTCGAGCACGGCGAAGCTGTCCGCCGGGTCGAAGGTATATGTGCGGTTGTGGTAGCCGTAGGTCACAGTGCCCTCGGCGCGCATGCAGTTGATCTTCTGGTTGTAGTAAAAGTGCTTGTCCTTGTCAAAGGGCGTGGCGATGACCATGGACTCGGCCGGGATGTCCGTGAGCGTCACCTTCGCGTACAGCGAGCCCTCGGGGCCGAAGTTTTTCATCTGCGCGATGAGCACGCGACGGTCTCCCTCATTCTTGAAGAGAATGCTGTAGTTCTGCCCGGCGCTGTGCACATCGCCGGTCTCGCTGCTCTCGGGCAGGCCGACCCTGCCGTTGGTGAAGGCCTTCATCGGGCTTTTCGTGATCTCCCACCCCTCGTCGAGGTTGAGCAGGGAGATGGAGTCGAGCCCCATGTAGCTGTTGTCCGCGATGGTCAGGGCCAGGGCGAAGTGGCCGTTGTTGATGCAGTAGTAGTCCCATTCCTTGATGCGCAGCTTGTTGGCTTGGATATCGCTGCGGCGGTAGACGGGCAGCAGGGACTTTGCGTAGCCGGGCTCTGTCAGGTTGCCGCTCGCGTCGAGCAGGGGGCGGCGCTCGGTAATCTCGTGCTGATTCATGCTTCGCGCTCCTTTTTGATCTGCCGGATGTCCCGTCCCACGAACGGGAGCGTCTGGTATTCGCCCTCGATGCGCGACAGGATCTGCGGCGTGTATTTTTTCTGCAGCTCCTCGTTGGAGCAGTTCGTGCTGATGATGGTGGCTTTCTTGCGTGTCAGGCGCGTATTGATGAGCGTGTAGAGCGCGCTCGTGGAGTAGGCCGTGATCATCTCGGTGCCGAGATCGTCGAGGATCATCAGGTCGCAGCCGAGATACTGCTCCACGCGCTGCGCGGCGGCCTCGCCGTCGGTGCTGCTGCGCTGGAACTTTGCACACTCGAACGCGTCGAGCGCGGTGGCGGCCGTCTCGTAGGCGACGGCGTAACCCGCGCCCGCGACGACGCGCGCGATGCACGCCGACAGATACGTCTTGCCCAGCCCCGTGCCGCCCTGCAGCAGCAGGTTCATCGTCCCGGGGCGGAACGTCTGCGCAAACGTGCGGCAGACCTGAAACACGCGCTCCATCTTCGGCCGCGCGCTCTCGTCGTAGAGCGTCAGGTCGAAGTGCTCAAACGACTCGTCGCCGTGCTGCAGCAGGCGGCTGAGGTCGCGCGTGAGCTCGGCGTTGTAGCGCCGCAGCAGGCATTCGCACGGCTGCCCCTGCACGTAGCCTGTGTCATGGCAGCGGGGGCAGGAATAGATATCGTCGGTATAATCCACCGGCAGGTGGTACGCCGTCAGCAGCTCGGCGCGCTGCGCCTGCGTGTCGAGGTTCGCGCGCTCGAGCGCGCGCAGCTCGTCCGTCGGGTCGCTGCCGTGGCGCATCGTCAGGCCGACGAGCGTGATCATCTGCTGCTGCAGCGTCTGGTCGAGCGCGCGCAGCCCGGGCACGCGGCGGTACGCGTCGTCCACGCGGCGGCGGTGCTCGCGCTCATTTTCCGTGCGCTGCTGCGCGATCTGCTCGCGGGCGCGCGCCAGATAGATCCCATTGCGGGCCATGCCGGTCCCTCCTTAGGTGTTGGCCTGCTCCATCTTGCGGAGCAGCTGTTCCACGCGGTCGAGATCGTCGCGCTCGGCCGCCGGTGCGGCGGTATTCGCCGCGCGACGCTTGCCCGCTGCGCGCGGGTCGCCGGTCTCGATCTCCTCGGGCGTGTGCAGTCCTTTTTCGTGCCAGCTCATGAGGATGCGGTTGAGGTACGCCCACTTGCGCGCCCCGGTCGCCACGACCGTGCGGTCGTATGCCTCGGCGATGGCGTCGCAGCCGAAGCCCATGTCCAGCCAGCTGGCGATGTAGCCGCGCTCGGTGCGGCTCGGCGCACGGTCGTGGATCTCCAGCACCTGCAGCACCTGCTGCGCCAGCTCCTGTTGCGCCTGCTTGCGCTGCAGATATTCCTCCGCCTGCGCCGTCGTGTGGATCTCCTGATCGGCCCACGCGTAGGCCTCCTTTTCGATCCGGCGCATCGTCGGCGTGCCGGCGTGGCCGCGCTCGGCGCGGTATTCCTGAAACACGTAGTGGATCAGCTCCATGAGCACGTCGGCCGGGAGACCCAGATAATCCCGCAGGCCCAGGAGCATGTTCATCTCGGGCGTTGTGAGCTTGCGGCCGTAGAGCTGCTCGGCCTCGCGGCGCACGGTCTGCATCGGCTCGTCGCTGAGCATCCGGCTGGCGATGTCCTCGGCCGTGTACTGCGGCAGCTCAGCCGCGGGCACGAGCTTCGGCTCGGTCGTGACCGGCTTGTCCGCCGGCACGGGGGCGGCCCTCCCTGCGGCGGAGACGAGCCCGAGCGCGCACAGCCGCTCCATCGTCTGGCGCAGTTCGCGCTCGGTCAGGCCGATGCTCTCGGCGGGAAACGGCTTTCCGCCGGCGCGCAGCAGCGCCAGATATGTCAGGGCGCAGCGCCCGTCTTTTTCTCGCAGCATCTTGTCCACTTCCTCGACCGGCAGCGACAGACACACCGGCCGCGACAGCGTAAATTCGGCTCGATCCATGCAATTACCCCTCGGGTCACTAGAAATTCATGATAGGTTCACATTATAGCATGAAAATTGACTTGTAGCAAGAGCGCCTGCTGTGCTATAATGCTATATGTATGACTATAACTGGGAGTGGGTCTATGCTGGAACTGCTGGCGCCTGCGGGCAACCTCGATGCCGTCATTGCGGCGGTGCAAAACGGGGCGGACGCGGTGTATATGGGCTTTGGCGACGGGTTCAACGCGCGCCGGAGCGCCGATAATTTCACACAGGAGTCGTTTGCCAAGGCCGTGCGCTACTGCCACATCCGCGGCTGCAAGGTCTACGTCACGCTCAACACCCTCGTGGGCGACCGCGAGATGGACGCTGCCGCCGCGCTCGCGCAGCAGGCGTCGGACGCTGGGGCGGACGCGATCCTTGTGCAGGATCTGGGCCTCGCGCGCGTGCTGCGCGCCGCCCTGCCGGACATTCCGCTGCACGCCAGCACGCAGATGAGCATCCACAATCTCGCCGGGGTCGAGGCCGCGGCCGAGATGGGCATCACCCGCGCCGTGCTCGCGCGCGAGCTCTCGCTCGAGCAGATCCGCTTCATCTCGCAGCACGCGAGCATCGAAACCGAGGTGTTCGTGCACGGGGCGCTGTGCTTCTGCTATTCCGGCCAGTGCTATATGAGCGCGCTCATCGGCCGCCGCAGCGGCAACCGCGGCGCCTGCGCGCAGCCGTGCCGCATGCAGTACAGTATGGGCGGCCGCATGGACGAATACCCGCTGAGCTTGCGCGACAACTGCCTGGCAGACTACTTGCAGCAGCTCGCCGACGCGGGCGTTGCCTGCGTGAAGATCGAGGGCCGCATGAAGCGGCCGGAGTACGTCGCCGTGGTCACGGACGTGTACGCCCGCTGCATTCATGAGCACCGCGTGCCCACGCCGGAGGAAAACGACCGGCTCGCGCTGGCGTTCTCGCGCCAGGGCTTCACGCAGGGCTACCTGCTCGGCAAAAAGGGGCCGGACATGCTCGGCACCCGCGCGGCCGAGCCCGACCGCGAGGCCGAGAAGATGTTTACCGCCGCGCGCAGGGCGTATGCCGACGGCGAGCGCCGCCGCGTGCCCGTGAAGTTTTATGCCAAGGTGCAGAGCGGCGAGCCGGTCATGGCCGCCGTCATGGACGCCGAGGGCCACCGCGCCGTGCTCACCGGCCCCGTGCCGGAGCCCGCGCAGCGCGCGCCGCTGACCGCGCAGAGCCTTGCCGACCAGTTTGCCAAAACGGGCGGCACGCCCTACTATTCCACCGGCACCGATAGCCGCATCGACCCGGACCTCTATCTCCCGGCGGCCGCCGTCAACGACCTGCGCCGCCGGCTCATCACCGGCCTGAAGGAGGAGCGCGCGGCCCTGCCCGAGCGGCGGAGCCTGCCGCTGCCGCAGCTCCCGGAGGGGAAACGCTATTTTGCCGATCCCGCGCTCATCGTGCAGGTGCATCAGGCCGAGCAGCTCACGCAGGAGCTGGCCGCGCTGCGCCCGGCGTATGTGTACGTGCCGGTCGAGATCCTTGACACGGATTTTCCGCGCCTCGCCCCGTTTCTGGAACAGGGGGCGCAGGTCGCGGCGGTGCTGCCGCGCGTCATCACGGACGATCAGGCCGAGGACATGCACGCCATGCTGGGGCGTGCCGCAGAAAACGGCGTGCAGGAAGCGCTCGTCGGCAACATGGGGCACATCTTCTTCGCCCGCCGCGCCGGTATGCGCGTGCGCGGCGACTTCGGGCTCAATGTCTTCAACTCCTTCACGGAGGAAGTGCTGCAGCAGGCCGGCCTCGTGAGCGCGACGGCGTCGTTTGAGCTGCGCGTGGCGCAGATCCGCGACCTCGCCAAAAGCATCGACACGGAGATGATCGTCTACGGCCGCCTGCCATGCATGATCACCGAGCAGTGCATCATCCGCAACAGCGCGGGCCGCTGCAACTGCAAGGTGCCCAACAATCTGGCCGACCGGCGCGGGGCGCTGTTCCCGGTGCTGCCGGCGTTCGGCCACCGCAACCAGATCTTCAACGCGCACAAGCTCTACCTTGCCGACAAGCATGAGGACTATGAAACGGCGGGCCTCTGGGGTGTGCGCCTCATGTTCACGACCGAGACGCCGCATGAGTGCGTCGCGGTCACGCAGAGCTATCTGGGCCTGACGGATTACCGCCCGAACGGGCTGACCCGCGGGCTGTATTATCGGGGCGTGGAATGACCCGCCCGGGAGGAACGACCATGAACTGGATCCTTGCCTCCGGCTCCCCGCGCCGGCGGGAGCTGCTGGAGATGCTCGGCGTGCCGGACCTGACGATCCGGCCGGCCACCGGCCCCGAGCGCGCGACGCCGGGCGCCGGCCCGGAGCAGACCGTGCGCGAACTGTCCCTGCACAAGGCGCAGGAGGTCGCGCAGACCTGCGCGCCGGAGGACATCATTATCGCGGCGGACACGATCGTCTATCTCGACGGCGCCATCCTCGGCAAGCCGAAGGATCATGACGATGCCGTGCGCATGCTCACGGCCCTGTCCGGGCGCGAGCACATCGTCTACACCGGCGTCGCCGTGTTGCGCGGCGGCGAGCTGCGGCAGGCGGCCGAGCAGACCGCCGTGCGCTTTCGCGCACTCACGCCCGCGGAGATCGAGCGCTACATCGCCACCGGCGAGCCGATGGACAAGGCCGGGGCTTACGGCATTCAGGGCCGCGGCGCGCTGTTCGTCGCGCATCTGGACGGCGATTATTTCAACGTGATGGGCCTGCCGCTGTGCAGGCTGGGACAACTGCTGAACGAACTGGGAGTCGAGCTGCTTTGAACTGGAAAACGTATCTGAAAAAGAAAGGCGCGCGCGTCGGTGCGATCGTGGTTGCGGTCGTGCTCGTGCTCGCGCTCATCGCCGGGGCGCTCGGCGGCAGGGCGGGATTCCTGACGAATCTCGACGGCATCGTGCGCGCGCCGCTGCAGAAGGCCGCGACCGTCACGGCGCAGTGGCTCGAGAGCATCTACGGCTACATTTATAAATATGACCAGCTCAAGGCCGAAAACGAGCAGCTGCGCACGCAGCTGGCCGAGGCCCAGGCGCAGGTGCGCGAGGGGCAGGAGGCGCTCGCGGAAAACGAGCGCTACCGGGACCTGCTGGGCTTCACCCAGCGGCACACGGACTTTGAGCTCGAGCCCGCGAACGTCGTGTCCTACGGCGCGTCGAACTGGTCGAGCACGCTCACGCTCAGCAAGGGCAGTGACAGCGGCATTGAGGTCGGCGACTGCGTCATGAACGAGTCCGGCGCGCTCGTCGGTCAGGTCATCGAGACCGGCAGCACCTGGGCGACCGTGCGCACGGTCATCGACGTGGATATGAGCGTCGGCGGCTATGTCAGCGGAAGCGGCGCGACGGCCATGGTCCTCGGCGACTTCACGCTCATGCAGCAGGGCTGCGTCCGCTTCGGCTATCTGGCCGAGGACATGAGCATCTTCACCGGCGACACCGTGCTCACGTCCGGCAAGGGCGGCGCGTTCCCGGCGGGCCTCGTCGTCGGCACGATCACGGACGTGCGCACCGAGGCCGGCGGCCAGCAGACCTACGGCGTCATCACGCCCGCGTGTGATCTCGGCGAGCTGCTGCAGGTGTTCGTCATCAAAGACTTTGACGTGGTGAGCTGACATGTGGGCGGATCTCATCAACAAGGACAAAGTGCACCGCGCGCTCTGGTGCGCGCTGTACATGGCCGTGACGCTCCTGCTGCAGAACACGGTCTTTGCGCACATTGCGCTCTTCGGCGTGCACGCCATGTTTGTGCCGGCGGTCGTTGTGGCGGTCGGCGTGTTCGAGGGCGGCACGTGGGGTGCGGTGTTCGGCCTCATCGCGGGCTACTTCTGCGCCATGGGCTACCCCGGCACGGGCATGCTCTTTGCCGTGCTCTTCGCGGTCATCGGCTTCGGCGCCGGTATGCTCGCGGACTATCTGATCAATAACAGTCTGCTGCCGTTTCTCGTGACGTGCCTGGCTGCGTTTCTGCTCACGGCCTTCTGCCAGATGTTCCGGCTGTGGATCTTCCACGGCGCGTCGTTCTGGCGGCTGCTGGCCGTGGCGCTGGGGCAGAGCGTGTTTTCGCTGCCGCTCGCCGTCCCGTATTACTATATCAGCCGTGCGTTTCACCGCCGGCGTGCCCTGCGCTGAGTTTTCTCGGCGCGCCCGCCCCCCGAAAGGATCTTCGCTATGGAAAAACCCATCAAACCCGGCCGCGTCGCCGCGCTCGCGTGCATCCTTGCGCTGCTCGTGATCGTGTTCGTCGTCGCGCTCTATAAGCTGCAGATCGTCGACGGCAAGGCGTACTATGAGGAAAACCGCAACAGCGTCGCCAGCTCCCAGACCGTGGAGGCCGCGCGCGGCAGCATCCTCGACCGCTACGGCCGCGTGCTCGTGTCGAACACGAGCTGCAATAACCTCATCTTCAACCCCGACGACCTCTTTGAGCAGGACGACCCGAACGGCATCCTCCTGCAGATGGCGCGCACCGTCGCCGCCTGCGGCGACACGTATGTCGACGAGCTGCCGGTCACGGCCGCGCCCCCGTTTGAGTACACGGACATGAACGACACGCAGCGCACGCAGCTCAAGGGCTTTCTCAAATACGCCGGTCTCGACGAGGAGGCCACGGCCGTGGAGCTCATGAGCTACTGCCGCGAGAAGTTTGAGATCAACAACAACTATTCCGCGGCCGACATGCGCATCATCGCCGGTCTGCGCTACTCGATCAAGACGCGCTATATCGACAAGCTCTACCTGCCGGATTATGTGTTCGTCAAGGACGCGAGCATGGAGCTCATCACGTCCCTGAAGGAGAATAACGTCCCCGGCTTTGAGGTCACGGTGTCCTATACGCGCCAGTACCACACGAATCTCGCGGCGCACCTGCTTGGCTACACGGGCCTGATGACCGCCGAGGAATACACCACCTACAAGACCCAGGGCTACCCCATGAGCGCGACCGTCGGCAAGGACGGGGCCGAGCTCGCCTTTGAAAAATATCTCCACGGCACGAACGGTACGGCCATCGTGACGAAAAACGCCTCCGTCACCGTCACCGGCACGACCTATACCACCGAGCCGGAGCCGGGCGACCAGGTCAGCCTCACGATCGACCTCGACCTGCAGTCGGCGGCCGAGCAGTCGCTGACCAAGGGCATCGAGAACATGAAGTCGAAGTCCACGAAAACCAGCGACGCCGTCGGCGGCGGCGCGCTCGTCGCGGTCGACGTCGCCACTGGCCAGCCGCTGGCCATCGCCAACTACCCGACGTTCGATTTGCAGACGCTCTTTCAGAGTGAGGAGAATTACAAGGCCGTCTCCGAGGCGGACAACCAGCCGCTGTTCAACCGCGCGCTGCTGGGCCAGTATTCGCCCGGCTCGACGTTCAAGCCCTGCACGGCCATCGCCGGTCTGACCGAGGGCGTCATCACCACCGGCACGCGCATCCAGTGCACCGGCACGTTCCGCAAGTACGAGGACACCGGCTACGCGCCCAAGTGCTGGATCGCCTCCTCCGGCGTCACACACGGCAATGACAACGTCACCGAGGCCATTCGCGACTCGTGCAACATCTTCTTCTACACCGTCGGCGACAGCCTGCCGATCGATACGCTCGCACGCTATGCCGCGGCCTTCGGTCTCGGCGAGCACACCGGCATCGAGCTGCCGGAGAGCACTGGCCAGATGGCCACGGAGGCCGTGAAGAAAAAGCTCGAGAACACGAACTGGTACGTCGGCGACTCGCTGCAGGCGGCCATCGGCCAGTCGTACAGCCTGTTCACGCCGCTGCAGCTGGCGGAGTACTGCGCCACGATCGCCAACGGCGGCACGCGCCACAGCGCGTCCATTCTCAAGACCGTACGCAGCTATGACGGCAGCGAGCTCATCTATGAAAACGAGGCCGAGGTGCTCAGCACCGTCGAGACCAGCGACTATAACTGGGCCGCCGTGCAAAAGGGCATGTACCTCGTCGCCAATGACCGCGCCGGCAGCGCGTATGAGACCTTCGGCGACTACGGCGTGAAGGTCGCCGCCAAGACCGGTACCGCCCAGCTGGGCGATAACCAGGTCAACAACGCCATTTTCATCTGCTACGCACCGTATGACAATCCCAAGGTCGCCGTGGCGGTCGTCGTGGAGCACGGCAGCGCCGGTGCTTCCATCGCCTCCATCGCGCGCGATTTTCTCGACGCATATTTTACCGTCAAGACCGTTGATACCGCCCCCGAGAGCGAGCTCTCGCTGCTGCGGTGACGGCCGCTGACCAGAAAGAGAGGAGTTATCCATATGAACATTGCACTGATCGCTGACGACGGCAAGAAAGAACTCATGGTCCAATTCTGCATCGCATACTGCGGCATACTGGCCAAGCATGATCTGAGCTCAACGTTTACGACCGGGCGGCTCATCTCCGAGGCCACTGGTCTGAAGATCCGCACCTACCTGCACTCTTCGCAGGGGTGCCAGCAGCTCGACGCGCGCATCGCCTACAACGAGATCGACCTCGTGCTGTTTTTCTGCGATGCCGAGAACGGCAACTTTGACGAGGTCAACCGCATGGCGCGCCTGTGCGACCAGCGGCAGATCCCGTTTGCCAGCAACGTGGCCACGGCCGAAGTGCTCATCCTGGGCCTGAACCGCGGCGACCTCGACTGGCGCGACATCGTCAACCCGAAAAAGAAATCGTAAGCCCGAAAGGAATCATCATCACCATGGACAAGATCAAACCCCGCACCCTGTCCGGCTTCATGGAGCTGCCGCCGGACAAGCAGGTGCAGATGGACAAAATGCGCGCCGTTCTGGCCGAGACCTACGCCCGCTACGGCTTCACCCCGCTCGACACACCCGCCATCGAGGCGGCCGAGGTGCTGCTGGCCAAGGGCGGCGGCGAGACGGAAAAGCAGATCTACCGCTTCACGAAGGGCGACAGTGACCTCGCCCTGCGCTTTGACCTCACGGTGCCGCTGGCAAAGTACGTCGCGGCCAACTACGGCCAGCTCACCTTCCCGTTCCGCCGCTATCAGATCGGCAAGGTCTGGCGCGGCGAGCGCGCACAGCGCGGCCGCTTCCGCGAGTTTTATCAGGCGGATATCGACATCATCGGCGACGGTGCGCTCGATATTTTGAACGAGGCCGAGATCCCGGCCATCATCTACGACACGTTCACGCGCCTGGGCCTGCACCGCTTCCGCATCCGCGTGAATAACCGCAAGGTGCTCAACGGCTTTTTCGCCATCCTCGGTCTGGGCGAGCAGGCGGGCGATGTGCTGCGCACCATCGACAAGCTCGACAAGATCGGCGCGGACAAGGTGCGCGCGCTGCTCACCGACACCTGCGGGGCGGCCACCAGCGGCTCAAAGACCGCCTGTGTCGGGACGCGCCGGGCGGGCGTGCGGCCCATCAGCCCCTCCCAGCAGTCGGCCAGCACCTGCGGCAGATGGTTGAGAGCGTAAGTCTCGTCCCGTTCCAGCCGCAGCGGCGGGCGGACGAAGGTGGGCGACGCCTCGGCGGCGGCGCGGAGCGCGGCCGACATCCGGCGGCACTGGTCGTACTCGATGAGCTGGCCGGTCAGCTCCTGCTTCATCCGCTCACCCTCGGTGCTGCGGGGCAGCAGCAGGTAGCTCTTCATCTCCACGAGGTGGGCCGCCATCTCGATAAAGGAGCTGGAAACGTCAGGGTCCACGGCCTGTGCGGCCTCCACGGTGCGGGTGTACTGGTCGATCAGTTCCAGAATGGGGATGTTGTGCAGGTCCATCTTATGTTTGGCCACAAGCGCCAGCAATAATTCCAGCGGGCCGTCAAAATCTTCCAGATGGAAGGTCAGTTCTTCTGCCACGCTCACACCACCGTCCCAAGGCCGGCATAGTAGATGGAATACGCGATCTTATCAATGTAGCCGGTGCCCTTGCCCAGCAGCTCCCACACGATGTTGTTCAGGTAGTACAGGGGGGTATCCAGTGCGCCGAACCACACTGCCGCCAGCAGGGCGATCATGATATAGCGCTCGTACTTCATCAGGCCGAAGTACGCCCGCTGGGGCAGCGCCACCAGCAGGATGCGGCTGCCGTCCAGCGGCGGGATGGGCAGGAGATTGAATGCCCCGGTGAGGACGTTGGCCGCGAGAAAGGCGCTGTCCCGGATGGCAGCGTACTGCTCCATCCGCACCGCCCAGACAGCGGCCAGCAGAGCGTTCGTCCCCGGCCCGGCGGCAGCGAGAAGAAAGGTCTGCCCCCGGGTGAGGGCTTGCCCCCTCGTCCGCATACATAAGCCGGTCATGGTCACTTCGATGACCGGCAGGCGGCGGAAGAGGGCCAGATAGACGAGGATATGCCCCAGCTCATGGAGGACAGCGGCATACAGGCCGATGCGCAGAAAGCCGCTGGCGTCGGACCAGAGCAGCAGATACAGCGCCCCGCAGAGCAAGAGCGGGTCACGAAAGACCAGCGGCCCTGCCCGGACGAGCCGCCTCATGGCAGACCCAGCAGCGCCCCGGCGTCATAGCGGGTGCCCTGCTCAAGAAGCTCGAAATGGAGGTGTGCCCCGGTGGAGCGTCCGGTCTCCCCTGCTGTGCCCAGCGGCTGGCCCGCCTGCACCACCTCCCCGGCCCGGACGAAGAGGTATTGGAGGTGGGCGTAAAGCGTCTCCTGCCCGCCACTGTGGCTCAGGCGGAGATAGTTGCCGTAGGTCGTGCTCCGCCGGGCGGCAGATACGACGCCGTCCATCGCGGCCAGCACCCGCGTCCCTTCCGCGCAGGCGAGGTCTGTGCCCCGGTGAAAGGTTTCTTCGCCGGTGAGGGGGTCGGTGCGCCAGCCGTAGGCGTCCGAGACGCGCCATCCATTCGTCCCCAGTGGGAAGCAGACGGACTGCGTCGGCCGCACCCGTTCCAGCGAGCAGCCCTCCGGCGCAGTCTTGGCGGCACAGGCCCGCAGCACAGTCATACAGAACAAAACGGCGCAGAACGCCGCGAAGATGACCCACCCCTTTGTGCTCTGCTGTCTTGTCCGCATCGGCGTCCCTCCTGCTCTCTGCACTGTATGCAGCAGAAGGGGCAGCCAGAACACAAAAAAGCTGCCGCCAGCTTTGAGGCTGACGGCAGCAGGTCTCATTATTTCCGGAAATATCCGAGCAGACGGCCCAGCAGGCCGGTGCGGCGGGAGCGGCTCTCGGTGACGACAACGGGCATGGGGGCAGGAGCGGCCTTCGCCTGCGGCTTTTCTGCCGGGGCGGGAGCGGCGGGCTGAGGTACAGCCTTTGCGGGTGCGGCAGGCTTCTCCGGGGCCTTGATGGGCTTCGGCGGTTCAACGGGCGCAGCTGCCTTGTCCCGGGCGGTCCAGTCGTCCCGGAGAAGGTCGTACATCCCCATCTGGCTGTTCACCAGCGGCTCGCCGGGGGCGGGCTTGACC
>OICJ01000306.1_pt1 | contig 12744 bp, 9 predicted proteins | sample 1581291 | NCBI WGS metagenome assembly OICJ01 (sample SAMEA3882540, study PRJEB24775) | human gut metagenome | biome: human-associated habitat; feature: intestine environment; material: feces | place: Netherlands | collected 2009/2010 | reverse complement strand
CAGCGGCTCGTCGTCGATCGTTTTTGACAACGGCAAGCTCTACCGCCGCAACATGAAAAAGGCCCGCCTCGACCTGAGCGAGTTTCTCATCCAGTGCCGCCAGCAGGGCTTTTTCGACCTTGGCGCCATCCAGACGGCGGTCTATGAGCCCGATGGCCGCCTGACCATCCTGCCCGTGGCGGCCCGCCGCCCGGCCACACCGGAGGATATGGGCATCGCCCCGGAAAAGGAGCAGATCTTCACCGAGCTCGTCATGGACGGCCGCGTCCTCGGCGAGAACCTGCACCGCATGGGCGTGGACGAGACGTGGCTGCTCAGGCAGCTGCGCCAGCAGGGGTACCACAGCGCGCGCGAGGTGTTCCTCGCCGTGGCTGATGCCAACAAGCAGGTGGCTGTTTACCCGGTCAGCACTTGACAGAGCCCGAAAAACGCGCTATGATTGCTTCAAATTATTGAACTTTTGAAGTGAGAGGCGATCATTATGCAGCATACGGAGCTTCGGCGCACGGGGAAGTTTCTGCTCTTCTCGTGTTCGGCCGGGCTGATTGAGCTCGGCAGTTTTGCGCTCTTCAACGAGGCGTTTCACTGGCCGTACTGGGGCGCGTACCTGACGGCGCTTGTGCTGTCGGTGCTGTGGAACTTCACGTGCAACCGGCGCTACACCTTCCGCTCGACGGAGAAGGTGGCGCGGGCGATGGCGCTCGTGTTTTTGTACTACTGCGCGTTCACGCCGCTGTCCACGCTGCTCGAGCACCGGCTCGCGGACGTGCAGGGGTGGAACGGCTACCTCGTGACGTTTTTGAACATGGTGCTCAATTTCGTGACGGAGTTTCTCTACCAGCGCTTTGTGGTCTACCGCAACTCGCTGGACACGAACAAATTCGCGCATTAAAACGCAAACGCTCCCGCTGCGTGCGGGAGCGTTTTCCTATTAAGTCTCGGTTTTCGGCGCGGTCTCCACATCCGGCAGCGTGAACCCCGGGAAATATTTCTCCGCGAAGGCCACCTGCGGCACCTGAAACGTCCGCCCGCGCAGGTATTCCAGGATACCCGCGTCCGTCGGCAGCGTGAACGTGAGCTTGTAGGAGTAGAGCATCTGCCCCGTCTCGCCGTAGGTGCGGTTGATGCGCTCGCGGCCGTACTTCCCGTCGCCGAGCAGGGGGCAGCCGGCGGCGGCCATCTGCGCGCGGATCTGGTGCGTGCGGCCGGTCAGCAGCCGGCACTCGACGAGCGAGAGCCCCCGGCGGCTTTGCAGCGTGCGGTATTCCGTCACGGCGGTCTTGGCGCCGGGCTGCGGCTTTTTCGTCACGTAGACCTGGTTTTTCACCGCGTCCTTGAACAGATACCCCTCCAGCCGTCCCTCGGCGGGGCGCGGCCGGCCGCAGACGACGCAGAGGTAGGATTTTTCAATCTCGCGGTCGCGGATCTTGTCGTTCAGAATGCGCAGCGCCTCGGCGTTTTTCGCCGCGATGACGATGCCGCCGGTATTGCGGTCGATGCGGTTGCACAGCGCGGGGGTGAAAGCGTTTTCGGCCTTCGGGTCCCACTGACCGTTCTGGCGCAGGTAGGCCTGGATGTTCGAGATGAGCGTGTCCCAGCTCCACTCGCCCGCGCTGTGGCACAGCACGCCGGGCTTTTTGTCCGCCAGCAGGATGTTCTCGTCCTCGTAGACGATGTCGAGCCGCGGCGTGGCAATTTTGAGCCAGGCGTTGTGCTCCGTGGGCTTTTCAAAAAACTCGTCGTTGATGTATAATTGCAGCACGTCCCCCTCGACGAGGCGCACGTCGCGCTTGGCGCCCTTGCCGTTGCGCTTGATGCGCTTGAGGCGGATATATTTCTGCAGCAGCGATTCCGGCAGCAGGGGAACGGCCTTGCCGACGAAGCGGTCGAGCCGCTGACCGGCGTCATTTTTGCGTATCTGGATCTCTTTCATGTCACACACCATCTCCACGCAACGATTATCGCGGATTTTTGGCGCATTGTCAACACAAATTCCTGTTGACAATTGGGGTGGATATCATCTATAATACTAAAGCGATTGTGCGAGGTGCGCTATGAAGCTGAATCTGAGAGAAATCATAGAAATCCCCGGCGGGAGTGTTCCGTTTGCGCAGGAGCTGGACACGGCCCTGCTCGACTTTCCCTCCGTCCGGGCTTACACCGCGCCGATCACGGCCGAGGGCAAGGTGGTCAATACGGCCGGCATCCTCACGCTGCAGGGCAAACTGCACGCGGAGATGCTGTGCGTGTGCGACCGCTGCGGCGCGGAGTTTCCGCGCACGGTCGACCTCGACCTGCACGCCGACATCACGGCGGATGCGCAGGACGACGATCCTGAGGTGTTTACGCTCGACGGAGACTGGCTCGATGTGGACGAGGTGCTCTCTACCTGCTTCATCCTCAGCATGGATACCAAGTGCCTGTGCAAGCCCGACTGTGCCGGACTGTGCGACCGCTGCGGCGCGAACCTGAACCTCGGGCCGTGCCGGTGCCAAAAACCCCGCGATCCAAGAATGGCTGTATTAGAGCAGCTTTTGGATAATAAAACTGACGAAGAAGAGGAAGCTGCTCATAACAGCGACTGACGAGGAGGTGTCATCATGGCAGTCCCGAAAGGAAAAGTGTCTCGACAGAGACGTGACAAGCGTCGTTCGTCCCACTGGAAGCTCACCGCTCCCGCGATTGTGAAGTGCCCGAACTGCGGCGCATTCGTCATGCCCCATCACGCCTGCAAGACCTGCGGCAAGTACAACGGACGCGACGTCATCAAGGTTGACGACTAAAAGAAGCTGAGAAGAGGAGCGCTTGCCCCTCTTCTTTTGCTATGTGCCGGAGTTTACCGGCGCATAGCAAAGGAGATTCTGAGCAAAGGAGGCGCGGCGTATGCATCGCTGCACGATCAGCCACATCGACCCCGACAGTCCGCTGCGCCACGCGGCCCATCCCGGCGACCGGCTGGTGTCCATCAACGGCAACCCGATCACCGATGTGCTGGATTATAAATACTACGCCTATGACCCGGAACTGGCCGTGTGCCTGCGCCGCCCGGACGGGACAGAGCACACCGTGCACGTTTCCAAGCCCCTCGGCGGCGAGTTGGGGCTGGACTTTGAGACCTACCTCATGGACAACGCCCACTCGTGCGCCAACCACTGCGTGTTCTGCTTCATCGACCAGATGCCGCCGGGCATGCGCCCGACGCTGTATTTCAAGGACGACGATGCGCGCCTGAGCTTCCTCATGGGCAATTATATGACGCTCACAAACCTGTCCGAGCGCGAGGTGCAGCGCATCATCCACCTGCACATCAGCCCCATCAACGTCTCCGTGCACGCGACGGACCCGGAGCTGCGTTCGTTCCTGCTCGGCAATCCCCGCGCGGGCAAAACGCTCGAGATCATGCGGCGCTTTGCCGACGGCGGCATCACCATGAACTGCCAGATCGTCTGCTGCCCCGGCCTGAACGACGGCGCGCAGCTGCAGCGCACGATGCATGACCTCGCGGCGCTCTATCCGCAGGTGCACAGTGTGTCAATCGTGCCGGTCGGACTGACGAAGTTCCGCGAGGGACTCTATCCGCTCACACCGTTCACGCCCGAGCACGCGGCCGAGACGCTCGATCTCGTCAATGCCTTCGGCGACGAGTGCGTGGAAAAATTCGGCGCGCGCGTCTTCTTCTGCGCCGACGAGCTGTATCTCAAGGCGGGGCGCGAGCTGCCGCCGGAGGAATTTTATGAGGAATTCACGCAGCTCGAAAACGGCGTCGGCATGCTGCGCCTGCAGCAGACGGAGTTCCGCTCGGCGCTGAGCCTGTCCGACCCGCCGGACGGCGTGCCGTTTTCCATGGCGGCGGGCGTTTCGGCAGCGCCGTTTCTGGAAAAACTTTTGTGTACGGCACGCGAAAAGTATGCTACAATAAAAGGACACGTCTACGCGATCGAAAATGATTTCTTCGGCCGCAGCATCAATGTCTCCGGCCTCATCACCGGGCAGGACCTCATCGCGCAGCTGCGCGGGAAGGACCTCGGCGAGCGGCTGCTGATCTCGAACAACATGGTGCGCCACGACGAGCTGGACTTTCTCGACGACATTACGCTTGAGCAGGCCAGCGCCGCGCTCGGCGTGCCCATCTACCCCGTGGACGCCGACGGGTTCGCCCTCTGTGACGCCATGTTCGGCATCCTGCCGGAGGTGCACCTGCCCGACCGGGGCAGCGGCAGCACCGACGGCGCGGAATACTACAAATACAATCCCCATAAGGAGGGATAATCATGTCCAGACCCCTGGTTGCGATCGTGGGCCGGCCGAACGTCGGCAAGTCCATGCTCTTCAATAAGCTCTGCGGCCGCCGCCTGTCCATTGTGGAGGACACGCCCGGCGTCACGCGCGACCGGCTCTATGCCGAGTGCGAGTGGTGCGGCCGCACGTTCGACATCGTCGACACCGGCGGCATCGAGCCGAGCACCGACAATGAAATTCTGCTCTTCATGCGCGAGCAGGCGCAGCTCGATCTGGCTGTAGTCCGCGTCCACGAGCACCTTGCCGGGCGAGGCCACGAACATGTTGCGGATCTGCGCGCCGAGCTCGCGGCGCACGGGGATATTCTGCAGGTTCGGTTCCGTGGACGACAGGCGCCCCGTCGCCGTAACGGTCATCTGAAAGTTCGTGTGGATACGCCCGTCGGCCGAGATCTCCTTGAGCAGCCCGTCGGCATAAGTGGACTTGAGCTTCGTGAGCATGCGGTAATCGAGGATCTGGTCGATGATCGGGTGCTTGCCGCGCAGCTTTTCGAGCACGGCGGCATTCGTGCTCCAGCCGGTCTTCGTCTTTTTCCCTGCCGGGAGCATGAGCTGGTCAAACAGCACATGGCCGAGCTGCTTCGGCGACTGGATGTTGAACGGCTCGCCCGCGCAGGCCCAGATGCTCTGCTGCAGCTGCTCGATGGCGCTCGTGAGGCTCTCGCCGAAATCATACAGCGCCTTGCGGTCGACGAGAAACCCCGTGTGCTCCATGCGCGCCAGCACCGGACACAGCGGCAGCTCGATGTCCGTATAGAGCGGCAGCATGCCGAGCGCGCCCATCTTTTCCCGCAGCACCGACTGCAGCGCCCAGACGGCCTGCGCGTCCGGCGCTTCCCCGCCGAGATATGCCTGCGCGAGGCGCGGGAGATCATAGTTCCCGGCCGTGGCGTCAAGCAGGTAGGCCGCCAGCGCCGTGTCGAACACGAAGCCGTCCGTCGGCAGGCCCTCGGCGAGCAGCGCGCGCATGAGGTCTTTGATGTTATGCCCCGCTTTGTGCACGCGGCCCGAAAACAGCAGGCGCAGGAATGTGTTGTAATCATCGCCGAGCTGCGCCCATGCGAGCGCATAGCACACCTTGCCGTCGCAGAGCGTAAGCGCATCGAGCCCGTCGGGCGCGAGCACCGCGACATACGGCGCCGCCGTGACCGCCTGCTCGAGCGCGTGCAGGGCGTCCTGATCCGTCACATCCACGGTCGGCAGCTGCGGCAGCGCGCCCTCCGGCGCAGCCGCGCCGTCGGCCGGCTGCAGGCCCCACTTTTCCGAGAGCTTCAAAAAGCCAAGCCGCCGGAACCAGTCATAGAGCTCGGGGCGGTAGTCCCGATCCCAGACGGCGGATTCGGGCGCGAAATCAATGGGCGCGTCCGTGTGAATCGTGGCGAGGTCGAACGACAGCCGCGCGCTCTCGCGCCCTTCCGTGAGCTTTTTGCGCACACCGGGCTTGATGTCCAGCGCATCGAGGTCGCGATAAATATCCGCCACCGTGCCGAAGCGCACGAGCAGATCCTTCGCCGTCTTTTCGCCGATGCCGGGCACACCGGGGATGTTGTCCGAACTGTCGCCCATGAGCGCCTTGAGGTCGATCATGTGGATGGGGTCGAAGCCGTACTCGGCGCGAAACACTTCGGGCGTGTATTCGATCGTCTCCGTCTGGCCCATGCGGGTCTTGACGTGGCAGACGTGGGTGGTGTCCGTGATGAGCTGGAGGCTGTCCTTGTCGCCGGTGACGATCTCGCACGCCCAACCGGCGGCCTCGCAGCGCCTGGCGACCGTGCCGAGCAGGTCGTCCGCCTCCCACCCGGCCAGCTCCAGCCGCCGGATGCCCATATTGTCAAGCGTCTGCTTGAGCAGCGGCATCTGCACGACGAGCTCCTCCGGCATGGGCTTGCGCTGGGCCTTATAGAGTGCGTACTGCTCGTGCCGGAACGTCGGCGCGTGCACGTCAAACGCCACGCACACCGCCTGCGGCTGCTCGAGCTCGAGGATGCGCTGGAAAATGGTCAGAAAACCGTAGACCGCGTTCGTCGGCGTGCCGTCGGGCGCGTTGAGCATGCGGATGCCGTAAAAGGCGCGGTTGACGATGCTGTTGCCGTCGAGAATCATGAGTTTCATTCGGGTATCCTCCTTGCGCGTCACTGGCCGCGCAGTTCAATGAGCCGGTCGCGCAGCACGGCGGCGTACTCGTACTCGAGCATTTCGGCCGCCTTCTTCATCTGGGCCTCGAGCCGCGCGATCTCGGCCCGGCGCTCGGCCTCCGTCATCTTTACGCCGTCGGCGCGCTTGGGCGCCTCGACATCGCTCGAAATTTCGAGCAGCTCGCGCACGCTCTTGACGATCGTCTTCGGCACGATGCCATGCGCTTGATTGTACGCCGCCTGTTTGGCGCGGCGGCGGTTGGTCTCCATGATGGCCGCATGCATGGCGGCCGTCTCCTTGTCGGCGTACATGATGACCGTGCCCTCGGCGTTGCGCGCCGCGCGGCCGATCGTCTGGATCAGGCTCGTCTCGCTGCGCAGGAAGCCCTCCTTGTCCGCGTCGAGGATCGCCACGAGCGACACCTCCGGCAGGTCAAGACCCTCGCGCAGGAGGTTGATGCCGACGAGCACGTCAAACGCGCCGGTGCGCAGGTCGCGGATGATCTCCATGCGCTCGATGGCGCCGATGTCGTGGTGCAGATAGCGGCAGCGGATGCCCGCGTTCGTGAGGTAGGCCGAGAGGTCCTCAGCCATTTTCTTCGTGAGCGTGGTCACGAGCGTGCGCTCGTTTTTGGCGATGCGGGCGTTGATCTCACCGATGAGGTCGTCGATCTGCCCCTCGATGGGCCGCACGAAGATCTGCGGGTCGAGCAGGCCGGTCGGGCGGATGATCTGCTCGGCGATCTGGCCCGCGTGTTCGCGCTCGTAGTCGCCCGGCGTGGCCGAGACGTAGATGGCCTGATGCACCCGCTGCTCGAACTCCTCAAACTTCAGTGGGCGGTTGTCATACGCACTCGGCAGGCGGAAGCCGTACTCGACAAGCGAGTCCTTGCGCGCGCGGTCGCCGCGGTACATGGCGCGCACCTGCGGCAGCGTGACGTGGCTCTCGTCGACAAAGAGCAGAAAGTCCTTCGGAAAATAGTCCAGCAGCGTCATCGGCGCGCTGCCGGGGGCGCGGCCGCTGATGATGCGCGAATAGTTCTCGATGCCGGAGCAGTAGCCAAGCTCCTGCATCATTTCAATGTCATAGTCCGTGCGCTGGCGGATGCGCTGCGCCTCAAGAAGCTTGCCCTGCTGCTCGAACGTTTTCACACGCGCGTCGCACTCGGCGCGGATCTCGCCGATGGCGCGCTCCATCTTCTCGTGCGTCGTGACGTAGTGCGACGCGGGATAGATCGCCACGTGGCTGAGCGTGCGGATGGGCGCGCCGGTGACGACGTTGATGTCCGAAATGCGGTCGATTTCGTCGCCGAAAAACTCCACGCGCACGGCATGATCCGAGGAGTAGGCCGGAAAAATGTCGATCGTGTCGCCGCGGACGCGGAACATATTGCGCGCGAAGGCAATATCGTTGCGTTCGTAGCGGATGTCGATGAGCTTGCGCATAAGTTCCTCCGGATCGCGCTGCTGGCCGGTGCGCAGGGAGATGACCATGTTGGCGTAGTCGATTGGGTCACCGAGGCCGTAGATACACGACACGGACGAGACGACGATCACGTCCCGCCGCTCGAACAGGCTTGACGTGGCCGAGTGGCGCAGGCGCTCGATCTCATCATTGATGGAGGCGTCCTTCTCGATGAATGTGTCCGTGTGCGGGATGTATGCCTCCGGCTGGTAGTAGTCATAGTACGACACGAAATATTCCACGGCGTTGTTCGGAAAAAACTCCTTGAACTCGCTGCACAGCTGTGCCGCGAGGATCTTGTTGTGTGCGAGCACGAGCGTCGGCCGCTGGACGCGCTCGATGACCTTGGCCATCGTGTACGTCTTGCCGGAGCCGGTCACGCCGAGCAGCACCTGCTCGTCGATGCCGTTTTCCAGTCCCTGCACAAGCGTGTCGATCGCCTCGGGCTGGTCACCCGACGGCTCATAGGGCGAAATGACTTCAAAATCCGGCACGAAACGGCCTCCCCCTCGCAAAAATTCAAATCAGAATATTATACCACCATATCCCCCGTTTCACAAGCGAAAAGCGCCCGGAAGCGGCTGCTTCCGGGCACATACGGTTTCCATCTGCAATTATTCGCCGAAATCGAGCACGCGGCGCATGCGGATGAGCGTCAGGCGGTTGCGGATGGCCGCCGAAACGCTGAGCATGTCCTCCGACAGGGCCGGATCGATGCCGATCTGCTCGGGCTTGTAGAACGCGCCGAGCTTCTCGCACAGCGCGGCCAGCTCCTCGGCCGAGGGGATCTCGGCGATGATGGCGCGGATCTCGTCCCAGTGGTCGACGATGTTCTGCGCATCGAACGTGCCGAGCACGTCGTTTTCGTTCTCCTTCATGATGCCGTCGGCGAGCGGGCCGAACTTCTCGTCCACCCACGCGCGGCTCAGCGGCTCAAAGGGCTTGGCCTTCGGCGTCGGGAGCGAGGCGAGGTAATGATACTCCTTGGCGCACAGGTACGTGCCCACGCCGACGCACTGGCCGTGCATGCCGTGCGCATTTTCAAACCGCGGCGGCTTCATCTCCACCAGGTGCGCCATCAGGTGCTCGGCGCCGGAGGCGGCGCGGGAGTGGTTGAGCAGCTGCATGGTCAGGCCGGAGATCATCTGCGCCATGGTCATGGCCTCAAAGTCTGGCTTGCCGCCGGCCGCCATATCGTCGGCCGCCTTGCGCATAATGGTCAGCGCCTCCTGCGCGAGGTCAGCGACCATCGGGCAGTAATACTCACCCGAGACGAGATGCGCGATCTTCCAGTCGGCAAGGGAGATATACTTGGCCAGAATGTCCGAAATGCCGCTCACGGTCAGCCACAGGGGCGCGCCGGAGACGACGTTCAGGTCGCAGACGACGAGCGCCGCTGCCTGCATGGGGATGGACTTTTTCTGCCCGTCGATGATGATCGAGCAGATATTGGCCGTGAAGCCGTCGGAGCTCGCCAGCGTCGGCACTGCGACGAACGGGATGCCGAGATGGTAGGCCGGGTAGCGGCCGAAGTCCATGATCGTGCCGGAGCCGACCGCGACGATGACGTCCGGATGGTCGAGCTGGCGCATCATGTCCTCGATCATGCCCTTTTCGGAGTGCAGGCCCTCGGCGTTGAGGACGATCTCCTGGTCGGCGCGCACATGCTTGAGCGTCGGGAGGTTGTAGGTGTTCGTATCGTAAATGACGGCGCGCTTGCCGGTCAGGCCGACCTCGTCCATATACTGGTCGAACTTGTCGAGCGCGTTATATTCCACGACGACCTTCTTCGTCTCCAGTGTGTGCTCGCGGCCGCAGCGGCACGGGCCGACATATTTGCTGCAATCGAGAATCATGCAAACATCGCTCCTATTCTGATATAAAAATTTTCATTACCAGCATATTGATTTTTCCCGGCAAAGTCAAGCCCTCCGGCCGCATATCCCGCCCAAAACACAGAAAACGTTCCATTTTTGTTTTTATTGAAAAATGTTCATTCAAAACTTTAAGGGTCTATTCAGGCGTTGCCGGTTGCAAAACGCATGCGCGGGGTGTAAGATGACAAAGTCGCTTTACAAAGATTTTAAGTACATTTTACATTCCGGCGAACCTTTTCGTCTTTTCTATAGATATCCTTGATACCTGGACGGTGATTCTTTATGGAACTGACTGCGATCGCGCAGTGGCTCAACACCGCGTTTGCGGGCTATGACTATGCCATTTTGCAGGCGCTGCACAATTTGGCCGGGGCGGCGGGCGGCTTTTTCACGCCGCTGTGCCGGGCCATCACGCTGCTGGGCGAGAAGGGCATCCTCTTTCTCGTGCTCGGCATCGTGCTGATGCTGTTTCCGAAAACGCGCAAGGTGGGCATCTGCATGTTTGGCGCCGTGTGCTGCGGCGCGCTCATCACAAACTTCTGGCTCAAGGACTTTGTCGCCCGGCCGCGTCCACTGGCGGTGGAACCTTTCCGCACCTGGTGGCAGGCTGCCGGCGCGTATGCCGAGAGCGAGTACTCCTTCCCCTCCGGCCATGTGACAGCCGCGATGGCCGGCGTGACCGCGCTCGTGCTCGCAGGCAAAAAGCCCGCACGCTGGTGGGCCTACCTGTTTGTGCTGGCCATGGGCGTTGCGCGCAACTACCTCATGGCGCACTACCCGTCCGACGTGCTCGGCGGGATGATCGTGGGGCTGATCGCGGCGACGGTCGCCTATGCGATCACGCTGCTGATCTACCGCATCGTGTCGGCGCACCCGGACAATCGCTTCTGCCGCTTTGTGCTCCACGGCGGCATCGGCAGCAAAAAAGAGCGGCAGGCCGCATGAGCCTGCCGAACGCAAAAGCCCGCTTCGCACGGCTGCGCGAAGCGGGCTTTCCCTATGTACTTACGCCTTGGCGGCCTCGGCCGGCGGGTTCTCCGCGGCCTTGGCGCGAATGGTATCGATGACCTTGCGGCAGCGCGCGGCGTTGTACACGACCGGCACCGGATAGTTCGGGTTGGCCTCGGCCAGCGCCCAGGTAACGATCTGCGGAATGTCGGCTTCCTGAATGAAGTCAAAGCCCTTCGGGATGCCCATGCGCTCGTTCATGGCATAGATCTCCGCGATGAAGGCCTGCGCCTTCTCGGCATCCGTACCGTCGGTCTTGACACCGGCGATCTCGCACAGGCGCGCGAGCTTCGGATACACGGCCTCACCGTAGTCCTCGAGAACGATCGGCAGGATAACCGCATTTGCCAGGCCGTGCGGCGTGTTATACAGGCCGCCGAGCGTGTGCGCGATGGCGTGCACGTTGCCGACGCCCGCGCGGGAGAACGCGAAGCCGGCCTTGAAGGCGGCGATCATCATGTTCTCGCGCACCTTGAGATCCTCGCCGTGCTGATACGCCAGCTCGAGGTTATCGAAGATGAGCTTGACGGCCTCTTCGGCGAGGCGCAGGCTCTCCTTGGTGTTATACGTCCAGCTGATGTACGCCTCGATCGCGTGCGTGAGCGCGTCCATGCCGGTGGTCGCGGTCGTGCGCGGCGGCAGGCCGACGGTCAGCTCCGGGTCCAGAATGGCATACAGCGGCATGAGCTTGAGGTCCATGAGCGCGTACTTGTGGTGCGTCTCGCTGTCGGTGATGACGGCGGCGATCGTCGTCTCGCTGCCGGTACCCGACGTCGTCGGGATGGCAACGATGGGCGGCACGGTCTTGCCGACGCGCATGACGCCGGCCATATCGTCGCAGCTCTTTTTCGGGCAGGCGACGCGGGCGGCCGCGCCCTTGGTCGCGTCCATCGGGCTGCCGCCGCCGAGGGCGACAAAGCCGCTGCAGCCGGTTTCCGTATACTGCGCGCGGATCTTCTCGACCGTGTTCACCGAGGGATTGGCCTCGACTTCACTGAACACTTCGTAGGGCATGCCGGCGTCCTCGAGCGCGGCAAACAGCTTCGGCCCGAGCGACTTGACCACGTGCGAGCCGGTGACGACCATGACCTTCGTCACGCCGCACTTGCTCAGCACATCCGGGACCTGCCGGATGCTGCCGGCGCCGGAGATCACGATCGGCTTGCGCCAGTGCAGACAGCGCATGCCAATGTCAAACACCTGCTGATAGGTACGATAATATGCTTTTTTCAGTCCATCCATAAACGATTCCTTCCCTCCGCCGGGGGCGGATATATCCGTCTTTCATCCCTCTTATAGTACCGGATTGCGGAAATTTGTCAAGCATTTTGTGTAAAAGCTGACAATGCGCCTCCCGCGGCTCAGAGCATACCGGCGAGCTTGCGGCCCATGAGCACACCCATGGCCGAGGCCATCATCAGGCCGCGCGTCCAGCCGGAGGAGTCGCCCAGGCAGTGCAGGCCGGGCACGTTCGTGTTCAGGTCGGCGTCCATGGCGATGCGGTTGCTGTAGAACTTCAGCTCCGGAGAGTACAGCAGCGTCTCATAGGCGGCGAAGCCGGGCACGACCTCGTCCATGGCCTTGATGAAGTTAATGATGTTGAGCATGGCGCGGTACGGCATGGCAGACGTGATGTCGCCCGCGACAGCATCCGGCAGCGTGGGGCGGACGTTCGACTGCGCGAGCTCCTTCTGCCAGGTGCGCTTACCGTCGAGAATGTCGCCGAAGCGCTGCACCATGATGTGACCCGCACCGAGCATGTTCGTCAGCTCGCCAACCTTCTGCGCGTAGGCGATCGGCTGGTTGAACGGCACGGAGAAATTGTGCGAGCAGAGGATGGCCACGTTCGTGTTGGGCGACTTGAGCTCCTTATACGCGTGGCCGTTGACGACGGCGAGGTCATTGTCGTAGTTTTCCTGCGACACGAAGCCGCCTGGGTTCTGGCAGAACGTGCGCACCTT
>OICJ01000300.1_pt1 | contig 12996 bp, 10 predicted proteins | sample 1581291 | NCBI WGS metagenome assembly OICJ01 (sample SAMEA3882540, study PRJEB24775) | human gut metagenome | biome: human-associated habitat; feature: intestine environment; material: feces | place: Netherlands | collected 2009/2010 | reverse complement strand
CGACCATCGTTCCCTTCAAGGACGATTTTCCGAAGGACACTCAGCTCTACCGCATCATGACCACCCGCTTAGAAGAAACCACACAGAACTGATAGGAGGATTTTGAATATGGATAAGAACTTCAACCTTGAGAATGCCAAGAACATCATCGCAGAAGTCAGCGGTGTTCCCGTGAATACCACGTTCGGCAGCATCACCAAGCCGATTGACCTTCTGCTTGAGGTCATCGACATGAGCGCCGATCTCATCGCCCTCATCCACGAGGAAACCGAACTGAAAAAGCATCACCGCGCCTACCTCCACGTTCATGAGGAACTGGAGGACTGCGCCGACGAGATGGCAGCGCGTATGCAGGAGATTTTCGACGAGACCACCGACTGCGTGATCGGACTGATGAAGGATGTTCACGAGACCTTCCGTGTCCGCAAGCAGGAAGCGGCGGAGGACGATGCCGATACCGTCACCATCGCCAAGGAAGACTACGAGACCATGATCGACGATCTGCTCACGATGTCCGAAATCATTCAGTGCGTCGCAGATATGCGCACGCAGGATGTGAAGGCAATCCGCGAGTTCGGCAAGTTCGTCCCCGCCTTCGCTACCTTTGAGAAGAACCGCCTGAGCCTCTATCGTGAAGCAGCGAAGGAAGCCGAGGAAATCTTCGACCGTTGGGCGGACGAGATTGACGATCTCGACGAGGACTTCATGGAAGACGAGGACTACGAGCCGGACGAGTATTACTCCGATTGATGCCCATTGAAATGTTATCGGGTTTTACAGCCAACATTTCAACGGAAACGCAAATCCAACAGAACAGGAGGTACACCACCATACAACTTGACATCATTCATACCGGCGATTGCCTTGAAATCCTGAAAACCCTGCCCGATGACAGCGTTCATTGCTGTGTGACGTCCCCTCCGTATTACGCGCTCCGCGATTACGGCATGGAGGCTCAGATCGGCAGAGAGACAACGCCGAAGGAATATATCTCGCGCCTGACGGAAGTGTTTACCGAAGTCAGGCGCGTTTTGCGTCCGGATGGAACGCTCTGGCTGAACATCTCGGACACCTACGCTGGAAAGGGCAATCAGGGAGATTTCATTGACCCGAAGAACCCCTACGGCAGAAACGGTCAGGCTGTGGCTCTCAACAACAAGGTTGAGGGCTGCAAGCCGAAGGACATGATCGGTATTCCGTGGATGCTTGCTTTTGCCCTCCGCGATACCGGCTGGTATCTGCGCAACGACATCATCTGGATGAAGGATAACCCCATGCCGGAGAGCGTCAAAGACCGCTGCGCCCGCTGCTATGAGCATATTTTCCTGTTCTCAAAGTCCAAGAAGTATTTCTTTGACTACAAGGCAATTTCCGAGCCGATTGCCCCTGCAACGGCAGAACGCCTCAAGCGCGGCATGAAGGGCGGCAACAAATACGGCAAGCCCGTTCCCGGTCAGCCTCAGCCGCAGTCCATCAACCGCCCCCGTGAGCATGGCGAGATCAAGGACGCAGACATCAATCCGCTCCGCAACAAGCGCGATGTCTGGAAGATCAACACCGTCCCCTTCAAAGGCGGTCACTATGCCGCCTACCCTCCAAAGCTGGTTGAAACCTGTCTTCTCGCCGGTTGTCCAGAAGGCGGCATTGTGCTTGACCCCTTTATGGGAAGCGGCACAACCGGTATGGTTGCCTCACAGATGGGGCGTCATTTCGTCGGCATCGAGCTGAACCCTGAATACACCGAGCTTGCCTACAAGCGGATTGGAGGTGAAATCTGATGTCCAAGGAACCGGAACTCAAAGCCCGCGACAAGGTAGTCGTGCGGATGACGCGGGAGGGCGCGGTTGAGGAAAACCTGACGGCTGGCACCGAGCAGCGTGTGTCAAAGCGGCTGGAAGATGCGGAGCTGGTGAAGCCGGTTGAGACAGCCGTGCCTTCCGAAGCTCTTTCCCCAGAGGAACAGAAAAAGGTGCAGATGCGCCGTCAGCAGCGTCAGTTTCAGATGGAACACGCCGAGGATAACGACACACAGCCGCCCTCGGAAACGTCCGTCACAGAAGAGAAAAGGGCAGAAAATCCACCCCAGAATGTACCCGAACCGCTGCCCTCATCGGAAACGCCGTTCAAGCCTCCTGTTTTGGAGCAGCACGGTGTTTCTTCTCATACCGGCACAGTGATTGCCGAAACGGTTGTCACGCACAAGCTGCGCAAGACCTCTGCGGTTGAAGCAGTGGATGCAGATGCCATTCTCACTCAAGCGGCGGAAACCGCCTCTGCAAAGCCGGTCTCGGACGATGCCGTCCCGCCCACGAAGCGGATGCAGAAGCTCGAAAGGAAGTCCGAGAAGGCGCATGAGCGTCTGGATGCCGCCCGTGAAAAGCTGCCCACGCACAAGGTTCTCAAGAAGGAGCGCGTTTTTGATGAAGAGACCGGCAAGGGCAAAACCCGCCTTCATTTTGAGGATGAGCTGAAAAAGCCCAAGAGCAAAGGCAAGCTGCAATTTGAGGCAGAGAAAAACGTCCGCAAGGTCGGTGACACCCTCGCTTCCGGCATTCACGGCAAAATCCATGAGGTCGAACAGGAAAACTCGGCGGTTGAAGCGGCGCATAAGACGGAGATCGCCGCTGAGACTGCCGCTCGGCATTTCAGTCATCATCGGGAAAAGAGCGTCAACAAGCCTTATGAGAAGGTCTCCAAGCTGGAACACAAGGCGGATGTAGCTGACGCCAAGCTCCAATATGAAAGAAATCAGCAGGAGCATCCTGAGATGAAGAAGCAGAACATGAACAAGCACTACCAGAAGCAGAGCATCAAGAAGGAATATGCCGCCGCTCGAAATGCCGGGTCTCAGACCGCCGGGACTGCCACAAAGAATACCGGCAAGAAGCTCGGTGAGAAGGCGTCCGACAAGATCAAGGAGTTCTTTGAGAAGAACAAGAAGGTCTTCATCTGGATCGGCGTCGGAATTGCCCTTCTCGTTTTGCTCGGTGCTGGAATCAGCTCGTGTTCGATGCTCACCTCTACCGGCTCGTCGGTTATCGCTTCCTCTTATCTCAGCGAGGATGACGCGATGCTCGGCGCGGAAGCACAGTATTGCCAAATGGAGCAAGAGCTGCAACGCTATCTCGACACCTACGAAAGCACTCACAGCTACGACGAGTATCACTTCGATCTGGACGATATTGAGCATGACCCCTATGTGCTGATCTCCATTCTCTCGGCTCTCCATGAGGGCGAGTTCACGCTGGATGAGGTGCAGGGTACGCTCCAAATGCTGTTTGAAAAGCAGTACATCCTCACCGAAGAGGTCATCGTCGAAACCAGATACCGCACGGAGACCGACACATGGACGGATGCAGACGGCAACACGCACACGGAAACCTATCGCGTCCCGTATGACTACTACATCTGCAACGTGAAGCTCGAAAACTTCAATCTCTCCCACGTCCCGGTCTACATCATGTCTCAGGAACAGCTTTCCATGTACGCAACGTATATGTCGGTGCTGGGCAACCGCGAGGATCTGTTCGGTGACTCTCCCTATGTGGACAAGTACATCACCAATCCTCCCGCCGACTACGATGTCAACCCGGAATACCTGAACGACGAGAAGTTTGCAACGCTGATTACCGAGGCGGAAAAGTATCTCGGCTATCCGTATGTGTGGGGCGGCTCCAATCCCGACACATCCTTTGACTGCTCCGGCTTTGTCAGCTACGTTCTCACGAACAGCGGTCTTGTGAATACCGGTCGGTTGGGCGCACAGGGGCTTTACAACGTCTGTACGCCGGTTTCAAAGGCGAATGCACAGCCCGGTGATCTCATCTTCTTTGTCGGAACGTATGACACCCCCGGTGTGTCTCACGTCGGCATTTACGTCGGTGATGGGGTCATGATCCACTGCGGCGATCCCATTCAGTACACATCCATCAACTCTTCCTATTGGCAGCAGCATTTCTACGCCTTCGGAAGACCCGCCTATTAAAAGAAAGGAGTTTTGCATGAATCCCAAGTATCAGAAAGTCCTCTCCGACATTGAGAAGGCTGAAAAGAAGAAGTCCGAAATCGAAGGACAGCTCAAGGAGCTGTACGACAAGAAGACGGAGCTGGAAAACCTTGAAATCATCAATACCGTGCGCTCTATGGTGATGGACAAGGATCAGATCATGGCGTTCCTGTCTTCCATGAAGGGCGGCACCAAGCCCGCTGAAAATACGGAGGTAATCGACAATGCGTAAGAAGTTTCGTTTTCTGACCGTCCTTGCGGTCTGCGTCATGGTTCTGTCCTGCTTCTCTGTCACGGCGTTTGCCTACGCCGATGATACCGAGCAGAACCTTCCCGTTACGGAGGCAACTCAGCCCGAACAGCAGCCCGCAGTCACTCCAACGCCGGAAAAGCCGAAGGGTGAGCCGATTGACGATGAGGGCAACGCCTACACCCGCGACTTGCTCTATGACAAGGCAACCAACAAGCAGTTCATCACTGTCCAGACGAAGAACGGCAACACCTTCTTCATTGTCATCGACTACGATGCGCCCATCAACGAGGATGAGGAACAGTATCAGACGTACTTCCTGAACATGGTCGATGAGAGCGATCTGCTTGCGCTGCTGGATGATGATACTGCGGCGGCTCTGACTACCTGTAACTGCAAGGAAAAATGCGCTGCCGGTCAGGTCAACACCGACTGCCCGGTCTGCAAGACCAACATGAGCGAATGCACCGGCACAGCCCCCGCTACACCTGAGCCGGATAAGGATGCAGAAACCGATGCTCCCGCCCCTAAACCCGAAAAGAAATCCAACATCGGCGTGATCCTCGTCATCTTCGTTCTTGCCGGTGCTGCGGGTGCAGCTTATTACTACATCAAGTTCGTCAAGGGCAGAAAGCCCAAGGATGAAGATATGGACTTCTTTGATGATGAAGGCTACGAGGAAGAGCCGTACATCAACGAGGATGATGAGCCGCAGATTGCGGAGGATGCTGAAACGGATGGTGATGAAGATTGATCTTAGTCATTGCTGAAAAGCCCAGCGTTGCCCAGTCCATCGCAAAGGTGCTGGGCGCAACGTCCCGAAAGGACGGCTATATGGAGGGCGGCAATTACATCGTTTCGTGGTGCTTCGGTCATCTGGTGGAGCTGGCAGACGCCAGCTCCTACGATGAGCGGTATGCCAAGTGGCGGTATGACGATCTGCCCATTGTTCCGGAAGACTGGATGTTCGAGGTCACAAAGGACAAAGCCCAGCAGTTCAAGGTGCTGTCCGCTCTCATGAAGGACAAGCGCGTCACCGAGCTGGTCTGCGCAACCGATGCAGGACGCGAGGGTGAGCTGATCTTCCGGCTGGTCTACAACAAAGCCGGATGCACCAAGCCCTTCAAGCGTCTGTGGATCAGCTCGTTGGAGGACTCCGCCATCCGCGAAGGCTTCAACCATCTCCGGGACGGCAAGGAATATGACCGCCTCTATGAAGCGGCACTCAGCCGCTCGAAGGCAGACTGGATTGTCGGTATCAACGGCACCCGCCTTTTCACCACGCTCTATCACAAGAAGCTGGTGGTCGGGCGCGTCCAGACGCCGACCCTTGCAATGCTGGTGGAGCGCGACGGGAAAATCTCCACGTTCCAGAAGGAGAAGTATTTCAACGTCCACGTCGGCAAGGGCGATCTGACCGCCGATCTGGAAAAGGTTAAAACCGAAGAGGAAGCAAAAAGAATTGCGGCGGCTTGCGAGAAAAAGCAAGCCGTCGTTTCTTCTCTCAAGCGGGAGACGAAAACCGTCAATCCTCCGAAGCTCTATGATCTGACCACCTTGCAGCGCGAGGCAAACCGATACTACGGCTTCACTGCCCAGCAGACGCTCGATCTCGTACAAACACTCTACGAAAAGAAGCTCCTGACCTATCCGCGCACGGACAGTCAGTTCATCACGGACGATATGGAAGACACTGCCCGTCAGGTCATTTCCATCGTCTGCCGCCAGCTTCCGCTTTTCTCCGGCGTTTCAGTCACTCCGGACATTGCCCGCGTAACCGACAACAGCAAGGTCACAGATCACCATGCCATTCTCCCGACCGTCCAGCTTGAAAAGCAGGATGTTTCGGCGCTTCCTCAGTCGGAGCAGAAAATCCTCAATCTTGTCGGGATGCGCCTTCTGTGTGCGACCGGCGAGAAGCACACCTACGCAGAAACGCAGATCTCGCTCTCCTGCGAGGGCTACGAGTTCAAAACCAAGGGGAAGACCGTCGCTCAAAACGGATGGAAAGCCATCGAAGAGCTGTTCAAGTCCTCCCTCAAGACGAAGGAAAAGGACGATCCCATGAAGTCCCTGCCCAAAGTCCATGAGGGCGATGTTCTGGATGGTGTGTCCGCCAGCGTCACCGAACACTTTACGACACCCCCGAAGCAGTACACGGAAGACACGCTCCTGTCTGCGATGGAGACTGCCGGAAACGATCAGTTCGACGATGACACCGAGAAGAAAGGTCTCGGCACTCCCGCAACCCGCGCCGGTATCATTGAAAAGCTGGTAAAGTCCGGCTTTGCTGAACGCAAGGGCAAATCCCTCATTCCCACAAAGGACGGCTGCAACCTTGTCTGCGTCCTGCCGGAACAGATCACTTCTCCCGCAATGACGGCGGAATGGGAAAACACGCTCATGGAGATTGAACGCGGCAAGGCAGATGCGGACGCCTTCCTCAGCGGCATTGTCCGGATGACCGGGGATCTCGTGAAAGCCTATCCCTTCCTCTCCGATGCCGAAGCCCAGCGTTTCGGCACGGGCAAGGAGGAAATCGGCAAGTGTCCCCGCTGCGGCTCTCCGGTCTACGTCGGCAAGGGCAATTTCTACTGCTCGAACAAGGCTTGCTCCTTCTGCCTGTGGGAAGACAACAAGTTCTTTTCCAGCAAGAAAAAGAAGCTGACCAAGAAGATTGCAAAGGAGCTGCTGGACAAGGGCTGGTGCCGCGTGACCGGGCTTTACACGCCGAAGAAGCCTCAGCTCTACGATGCGGTGATCCGGCTGGATGACAGCGGCGGCAAATACGTCAGCTTCAAGATGGAGTTTGACCGATGAACCGTCCGAAGTATGTTGCCTCTTGCAGCGGAGGCAAAGACAGCGTAGCGACGCTCCTGCTGGCAGCACAGCACAATGAGCCGCTGGACGAGGCAGTTTTCAGCGAAGTCATGTTTGATCAGGACACAAGCGGTGAAGTCCCGGAACACCGGGACTTCATCTATGACCGGCTCAAGCCCTTCTGCGAAAAGGAGCTGGGCATCAAGTTCACCATTCTCCACGCGGACAAGACCTACGATGAGGTGTTCCATCATGTCATCACCCGCGGACCGCATAAGGGCGAGGTTCGCGGCTTTGCATGGGCCGGGATGTGCGCGGTCAATCGTGACTGCAAAATCCCGCCAGTCCGCAAGTACAATGCCGCGCTTTCTCCGGACACTGTGAGCTATGTCGGCATCGCGGAGGATGAGCCAAAACGCCTTGCTCGTCTGGATGGAATAACGAAGGTCAGTCTGCTTGCCAAATACGGTATGACCGAGGCGGACGCCTACAAGCTCTGTCAGGAACACGGGCTGCTTTCCCCAATCTACGCTCACTGCCGAAGAAACGGCTGCTGGTTCTGTCCCAACGCCAGTGACTCGGAGCTGCTGCACATGGTCACAAAGCACCCGGATATGTTTGACCGGCTGATTGAATGGGAGAACGAGGATAACATCTTCCATCGTCGGATGACGCGCAGAGAAACCCCGTCTGAGGTAAAGGCTCGTTTACTGAGCAAATCCCAGACGGGGTTTTCTTCGCCCAAAAGCAAATAAGAAATGGAGGTTTGAGATGGCTGAAAACAAAAATGCACAGCAAGTCCGCGAAATCACGGACAAGCTGGAACAGGGCATCAAGGAGCTTTTTGAATCCGAGCGGTTCAAGGAATATCTCCGCACGATGTCCAAGTTCTACAACTATTCCTTCAACAACACGCTGCTCATTGCGATGCAGAAGCCGGAGGCAACCTATGTTGCCGGTTATACCTCGTGGCAGCGCAACTTTGACCGTCAGGTCATGAAGGGCGAAAAGGGCATCAAGATTCTTGCACCCGCGCCGTACAAGGCGCAGGAAGAGCGTGAGAAGATTGATCCTTTGACGCAGAAGCCGGTGATCGGCGCAGATGGGAAGGCTGTCACGGAAACGGTTGAGGTCCTGCGTCCTGCCTTCAAGGTGGTGAGTGTCTTTGATGTTTCCCAGACGGACGGCAAGGAGCTTCCGGACATTATCGTCGATGAGCTGAAAGGCACCGTCGAAAACTACGAGGCGTTCTTCGATGCGCTCAAGCAGGAATCTCCCGTCCCTATTTCCTTTGAGGACATTCCGGGCGGTGCAAAGGGATTCTTCTCGCCGGTTGAAAGCCGCATTGCCATTCAGGAGGGCATGAGCGAAATCCAGACGGTCAAAACCGCCATTCACGAGATCGCCCACGCAAAGCTCCACGCCGTCAAGCCGGATGAGAAAGCCGCGCCAGAAGATAAGAAGGATCGGCACACCAAGGAGGTTGAAGCGGAAAGCGTTGCCTACACCGTCTGCCAACGGTACGGCATTGAAACCTCGGACTACTCCTTCGGTTACATCGCCGGTTGGTCATCCGGCAAGGAAACCAAGGAACTGAAAAGCTCTCTGGACACCATCCGCAAGACGGCGGCTGAGATGATCGAGGGCATTGACGCCAAGCTCAAGGTGCTGCTGGCAGAGAAAGCACAGTCCGCAGAGATGGAAGTCGAAGCTCCTGTAAAGGAAGCTGTTCCGGAGGAAAAGCCGGAAGTCCCCATTTACCGCGAGACGGCGAATTATGCCTATGAAGCCGGTGAGCTGGAGTCATATCGTGCTTCTCTCGCTGCAAACGTGGAATGCCGCCGTGCGATTGAAGCGGCGATCAGCTCCAACTACGGAGATAACCGCCTGAATGCGGAAGCTGCCGTGAAAAGCGTCCTTGAGCAGTTCTCTCCGGAGCGCGTCCGGTATGTCCTCGCAAACACCATTCAGCAGAAAGACTTTGACGGGCGCATTCCCCAGCCCCTCAAGGAATGGGCAAAGAGCATTGATGTCTGTCCGGAGAATGCCTCCCGCTTCCTTGTGGATAAACCCAATCCCGGACTGACCGCACTTTTCGTCGATGCGTTCCGTCAGCAGACCGAAGCTCAAAAGGATGTCACTTCTGAGAAAGCAACGGAAAGAGACCCGGAGGTCGTTGCGTGGGAGAATGATGAGATTGCCTCTATTGAGGTAAAAACCGTGGAGGTCAAGTCTCCCGTTGCTCCCTTGCCGGAGGAAGCAGCGAAAGCACCGAAGGCGCACCGACTGACTGCCGAGGAGAAGGAGATCAAAGCTGCCGTCATGGACACGCTCAAGGGGCAGATTGCCTATAACAATGACGGTATGCGGGCGTCCTATCGCGCCTCTAACTATTCCTTCAATCTGCTGGCACGGAACGGCGTCAGGATCGAGGGCAACACGGTCACGCAGAACGGTGAGCCGCTGTTCAAAATCCATCGCCGTCATGCGGCGCGGAAAACACAGGGCTGTTACCGTGAGCTGATGCCGACGCTGGAATACGTCAAGCAGGAGCAGAAGCAGGAAAAGCCCTCCATCCGTGATCAGCTCAGGACTGCCGCAAAACAGCAGCCGGAGAAGAAGTCCCCGGTCAAATCCAAAACGCACGACATGGAGTTGTGAGAAAGGAGACGCATGAAGAAATACACAGATGTTGACATCGTTGCGGAGCTGCAGAAGCTCGTGGACAGTCATGTAGACAGCTACAAGGAAGACTTCGACATCGACAAGCGCATCATCCGCCGCGCCGCCGAAAGCCAGAATCCCGAAGACAAAACGCTGATGTGGTTCTGCCGTCCGCATGGAACGCACTGCCTCAATGAAAATCAGGTCTTTATTCAGGGAACGCGAGATCACAACACCTTCCGCTTTTACGCGGAACAGACCTACGACGAGTGCGTTGCCCGCGTCATTGTCCCGAAAGCCGTTAAGCGCGGCAAGGTCTTCGGAGATGTCTTTGAGATCAACTACCGGGAACAGGCGGCAAATGTGGCGCAGAACTCGGTTGCGCCGGATCATGACCGGCTGACCTTTGCAGATGGCTTTGTGCTGGACGCACCCTGCCGCAGCAGCTTCGATGCAGCAATGGCTCTGGTCGGTGAGCATGGCGGCGTCAAAACCCACCAGACGCTCCCAAAGGATGCGGAGGCTCTGGCGGAAGTGCTGTCCAAGCAGAAAACCCGCCGTGACAGACTGCCGGATGCAGGAAGGACAGAGACGCTTTCGCCTCTGCCCGTTGCAGAACTTCGGAAGTATGAGGCAGTCAAAAAGGCGCATCCCGACGCGCTGGTCTGCTTTGCCCAGAACGGCTATTTTGAGCTGTACGGCAAGGACGCAAAGAAAGCCGCGCCGCTTCTCGGCACAAAACTCCTTGAAAAGAAGGTGCGCGGCAAGCCTTCCGTGCCGGTTACTGGCTTCCGTGAAACTGCGTGGGTAGCCGGTTCTCATAAGCTCTGGAAGTCCGGCGCAGATGTCTTTCTCAGCAAGGACGGCGAGACCTTCAAGGAACTCAAAGCCGCAGATTACATTCCTGTCGGCGCGACGCTGAATGTGGATGGGATCAAGTGCAGAATCGACGCGGTTGATTTTGCCGCTGATGAAGTCCGGCTGACCAACATCGAGGACAAGAACCGCCCCATCCGCTTTTCTGAAAGCATCCAGTATGTCCGCTCCTATGTGGAGGATGCCGGAACTGCCATCTACGACACCATCCCGAAGAAGCCCACTGCCCGTGAATCCATCCGCGACAAGCTGAAATCCGCACAGAAAGCCCAGCCGTCCCACACACCGAAGCCGCAGAAATTGAAAGGAAAGGATATGGAACTCTGATATGAAAAACTTTACCGTGGAAGAAATCAACCTGATGTGCTGCTTCAATACGTCCAGCCGGAAGCGGCTGATCGACGATATGAAGGGCGTCACCCTGAACGACATGGACGGCGAGATCGCAGAGCTGATGTATAAGACCGTCCGGAAGCTCGAAGCCATGACCGACGCGGAGTTTGAGGAACTGTATATCATGCCGGACGGCATGGTGGATGACTGAAAGGAGGATGCCTATGCCCGTATTAGACGGTGATTTTGAAGCCTTCGTCACGAACCTTGGCAAGTACAACGAGGGTATGCTGGTCGGTGAGTGGGTGAAGCTGCCCACCACCGAAGAAGAGATGCAGAAGGTCTTTGAGCGCATCGGAATCGGCAAGCAGGATGAGTTCGGTCAGCCCTATGAAGAGTGGTTTATCACCGACTACGAATGCCCGATCTACGGTGTTCAGAAGATGCTTGGCGAGTACGAGAGCCTTGATAAGCTCAACTACCTTGCCGCCTTGATTGACGAGCTTTCCCTGAGCGATCAGGAAAAGCTCGTTGCCATTATGGAAGCCGGTTGCGATGAGGTCAGCGACATCGACGATCTCATCAACCTGACGTTCAATCTGGACTGCTACGACATCATGCCCGGTATCAACGACGAATCCGACCTCGGCTATTATTACGCACACGAAGCCGGTATCTACTCCGAAAAGGATCTCGGTCCTCTGGCAAACTACATCGACTATGAACGCTATGGGCGCGACATTGCGATGGATGAGCAGGGACGCTTCACTGATGAGGGCTATGTCCGTGTTGCAAGCGAACGCTGGGACAGGCAGTTTGACGGTGAGCTTGATGACATTCCCGATGAATACCGGATCACCGGCTCAGAGGAAGCCGCCGAGCGTGACAGCACTATTGCAGTTCTTGTCGTTGAGCCGGGAAAGGAGCCTTATGTGAAGGAGATTGACTCCGGTCTGGAATCCTTGCAGCATGAGGTCGGCGGCTGCATCGAGGCAATTTATCCCTACGAAGACCCGGTTGCCTTAGTCTGTAATGAGGAAGGCAAGCTGGAAGGTCTGCCCCTGAACCGCGCTCTGCGTGATGAGGACGGTGACATCTACGACGTTGTTGCCGGAACATTCATGGTAGTCGGCTTGACGGATGACAGCTTCGGCTCTCTGACCGTAGAGCAGATGCAGAAGTTCTCTGACCTCTTCAAAGTGCCGGAACAGTTTGTTAAGTTGGGCGATAAGATTGTTGCGATCCCCATGATCTCGAAGGAGCAGCAGAAGCAGGAAGCTACCGAGCAGAAGGACTTTGAGATGAATGCCGACACCTCCGGTCTGACGGTTGCCGGTCACATCGGGACGTGGCACACCATTGACCAGCACGAGGTCGGCGGTCACAGCTTTTACCTGATGGAGCATGACGCCTACGGCGATGAGGCGGCTTGCATCATCGTCGATGAGCGCGGCAAGCTCGTCCTTGATGATGTCTACAACGGCTTTGACGATGACACGCTCCGCCTTCTCGACCTTGAGGTCAAGGAAGTGCCGGAAATGCCCGATCCCACGCTCTCCGTTCAGGATATGAAGGACTACGGCTACGCATGGGCTGGCGTTCTTCCCGCCGGTCAGGAGGCGGCTGAGAAGGCTTTGGAGAAGGGCTGCGAGGTTTACCGTCTCTATTCCGATAACACCGAGGGCTTGTGCGTAGATGCCAAAGAGATTGCCGATCATGCGGCAAAGGGCGGAATGCTCGGTATCAGCAAGGAAAGCTGGATGGCAGCTCTTGAGAAGGAAAACTACCTCAAGGCAGCGGAGATGTCGATGGAGGATGACTACGGCATGATTGATGGGATCATCAACAACGGTCCGAAGGAGGACAAGACCGCAGAGGTCAAAGCCCCCGAAAGGGGCGAAAAGTCCTCCATCATGGACAGGCTCAAGTCTGCAAAGGCTGAAAAGCAGAAGGAATGCTGCCCTCCCCAAAAGCACAAAGGAGAGATTGAGCTGTGAGCAGAAGTCAGAAATGGCGGCAGGAGTGGTCGTTCTTCATCGGGGACAGC
>OICJ01000297.1_pt1 | contig 13059 bp, 11 predicted proteins | sample 1581291 | NCBI WGS metagenome assembly OICJ01 (sample SAMEA3882540, study PRJEB24775) | human gut metagenome | biome: human-associated habitat; feature: intestine environment; material: feces | place: Netherlands | collected 2009/2010 | reverse complement strand
TCCGGGGAATGGGTCCGGGCATTGTTCACATACGGGATCAGCTCATCAATGGGGATGAGCTTCATTTCCTTGGTTGTTTTTTCCATACTTTCTTTTCCTCCCTATTACACCTTCCGAGACCGCAGCAGCCGCTCCATCACGGCGCGCAGGTCCGCGTCGCACCCGTCCATGATGTCGCGCACGGAGATATCGGCGTTGCGCGTCACGCGCACGATGGCCGTCTCGCGCACGCGCCGCTCGCCGAAGAGCAGGGGCGCAAAGTGCGCCACCAGCGGCGCCGTGAGCGCGAGCTTCTGCACGCCGTCGACCGTGAGCCGGAAAAACTTCGGCAGCTGTGTCGTCGGCACCAGCCCCGCGCCGCCGCGCTTGCCCGTAAAGCGCACGAGCACGTACTGCTCGCGGTTGCGCAGAAACGGCAGCGGGTGCTCCGCGTCGAGCACCTGTGGGCTCAGCAGCGGGCGCAGCGCGTCAAACCGCCGCCGCAGCAGCACCTCGTCCGCCTCGTCGAGCCGGTCGAAGTCCAGGATCTCCACGTGCTGCTTTGCCAGCGCCGCCGTCACCCTGTGCCAGAGCGCGGCAAAGTTCTTTTGCTGCCGCGCCGTCTCGTCATAGATCGCGCGCAGCTGCTCGCGCGGCGTCAGGCCCGTGATGGCCTCCGTGTGCCACGGCTGCAGCAGCGCCCGGTCGAGCAGCCCGCCGACGCGCACCATGTAAAATTCATCGAGATTCGAGCAGTAGATGGACAGAAACTTCAGCCGCTCGTAGACCGGCAGCGTCTCGTCGGCCGCCTCGGCCAGCACGCGGCGGTTGAAGGCGAGCCAGCTCAGCTCGCGGTTCAGAAACAGGCCGGCATAGGCCGGGTCGGGCGCCCGGTCGGAAAACAGGCCGCGGCTGTCGCTCTGCGCGGCCATCTGGCGCAGCGCCTGCGCGCCCGGCAGCTCGGCGCCGGAATGGTGGGGCATATCCTCGCCTCCTTGGTTGGCGTTTCACACAATATTAAACCATTATACCCGAACCGCCCCGCATTGGCAATCCCCGCGCAGAAGATGGGCAAAATACTGGTAATCCCGATCCAGATATGGTAAACTGTGCTTGCAATCAAATTGGGAAGGTTTCTGCATGAAACGACAGATCACATGTTTGCTGGCGGTCTGCATGCTCTCTGCGCTCCTGTGCGGCTGCGGCCGGACCGGGAAGCAGACGGCCGGCACCAGGCCCACCGCGCCGGCGCAGACTGCGGCGACCGCCACCGAGGCCCCGGAGCCGAAGACCCTCGGCGACATTCCGGGTATCAAAACGATGATCCGGTGCTACACGGATGCGGACAATACGAATTTCGGCGTGAAATATGATGAATCCCGTCCGCTGCCGAACGGCTTTGACGGGATCGGTAACTGGTATCCGGTGACGAACTACGGCTCTCTGAGCGAGCTGCGTCGGCATGTGCAGCAGTATCTGAGCGATGCGCTGATCGACCGGCTCGCGTTTGGCGAGCAGTTCCGGGAGATCGACGGCCGGCTCTACTTTCGCCGCGGCGGCGTAGGGTATGTCAGCTACAAGGCCGACATGCAGACGGAGGTCCTGCGCTATGCCGAGGGCGACGCGGAATTTGGCGCCAAATGCTATCTGACCTACATCCCAATGTACGGCAGCGGAGATGACTACTGCGGCGATAGTACGTTTATCATCGGCCTGTGTTCCGACGGACGCTATCGCATCCTGGCGGTCACGTCCTGAGCGGCAGCACAGTTTTTCGACTCCGTGGCAAAAAGGTTGCAAATCCGTGGCGGGACTGCTATAATTTTGGCATAGAAAACACGCTGAAATTCTGGAGGTAATATCATGGATGCATTCCGCGTGCTCGAAATCAAAAAGAGCGTTTTTGAAAACAACGACCGGCAGGCAGATCTGCTGCGCGAAGAGCTCAAGCGCAATCACACCTTCCTGCTCAACCTCATGTCCTCGCCCGGCAGCGGCAAGACCACGACCCTCATGGCGACCATCAATGCCCTGAAGGACGATCTGCGCATCGGCGTCATGGAGGCCGACATCGACTCCGACGTCGACGCGGCGACCATCTCCACCAGCGGCGCGAAGGTCATCCAGCTGCACACCGGCGGCATGTGCCACCTCGATGCGGGCATGACGCGCCAGGGCCTCGAGGGCCTCGGCACCGAGAACATCGACCTCGCCATCCTCGAGAACGTCGGCAACCTTGTCTGCCCGGCGGAGTTTGACACCGGCGCCGTGAAAAACGCCATGATCCTCTCCGTGCCGGAGGGCGACGACAAGCCGCTGAAGTACCCGCTCATGTTCTCGATCTGCGACGTGCTGCTCGTCAACAAGATCGACGTCGCGCCGTACTTCAACTTCGACCTCGACAAGTGCATCGAGCGTGTCAAGAAGCTCAACCCGAACATTCAGGTGTTCCCGATCTCCGCACTCAAGGGCGAGGGTATCGAGCCGTGGGCCGACTGGCTGCGTGCGCAGACGAAGGCCTGGAACGCGTAAAAACCCGCAGATACGAGCAGGGACGCTCCCTGAGGGAGCGTCCCTGCTCAGCTTGTCAAAGGATCTCGTAGAGTTTGCGCCCGCAGGCGCAAAGAAAGTCCAATCATTTTCTTCGGAGACATGTGCGTCGAAGAAAATACTGCTCGGCCTGCAAACGTGCGCGCCGTCTGCCTTGGGCGGACGGCGCGTGCGCTACGGTCAGGCCGCAAATCTCTTTGTCAAAAAGTATTACTTTTTGACAGTCTCAACCGGGACGCTCCCGTCGGAGCGCCCCGGTTTTTTTATACTGTTCAGGCTCTGCACACCGGGCGCACGTATTTGAAAAACCGCGCGCAGTCGTGGTAGAAATAAAACACCCTGTCCGGCGTCAGGTCGAGCCGGTAGCCGCTGGCGGCATAGTCAAAGTCGCGCATGGTCTGCTCGACCTTTGCCTCCACGGCGGCGTTCTGCGTCTCGAAATTGAACGGCCCGTGCTCGAACACGAGGTACTCCCCGGCGGGCACGTCCATGAGCTGCATCTGCGCCGGCACCGGCCCGGCGTAATCCGCCGGCAGGCGCACGCCGTAGGCCTCCGCCAGCGGGATGCCCCAGCTGCAGATGCGCCCCGTCGGCTCGTTGATCCAGGCCATGAGCTGGCCGCTGCCCGCATCCTCGCCGGTACCGCCCGCATCGTCGAGCTTGCCCGGGATGCTCGCAAGCAGGCCGCAGATGGTCTCGCAGTCCTGCCCGGGGATCGCGCTCTGCCGCTGCCAGAAGTCCCAGTAGCCGATGCTCTCATAATTGCGGATGTGCAGGAACTTGTGCGCCGGGATGTGCACGAAATAGGTTTGGACCTCGCCCGCGTTTTGTGTCTCGTTCCTATCGCCTGCTCCTTCCGTCAGATAACAGTCGAACGGCCGCAGGATGGTCTGGAGCACGACGGGGCCGGGTGCGGCCCGGTAGGCGCTGGGGCTCACGCCGTAGGCTTTTTTGAACGCGTGCGTGAAGGCCTCGTTGGAGGAAAAGCCGTACTTCACGGCGATGTCGAGAATGCCCGCGTCGCTGTCGCGCACGTCGCGCAGGGCAAACGCCAGCCGCCGCAGCCGCAGGTAGTCCCGGAGCGTCATGCCGGCCAGCTCCCGGAACTTGCGCGACGTGTAGTATTCGGAGTAGCCGAGCTTTTGTGCCAGCGCGCGCAGGGTCAGCGCTTCATCCTGCTGCGCGCGGATGCAGGCATCGATGATGGTGATGATGTCCTGAATGTTCCGGTGCCACTGTGCCATGCTGTGTGCCTCCTGACTGTTCGATGCGTCGATCTTACCGCAAATGCGCCGCCGCTGCCTGATTTTCGTTGCGCTTTTTCGCAGTTCGGCCGCGCCCCGGCGCGGTCATGTCATAGCTCATGGCCAGCAGCGTCTGGATCTGTGCATCCGGGGCGCTGCCGTCGAGCACGGCGGTGATCCAGTTTTCCTTATTCATATGGTACGCCGGCAGCAGCCCGGGCGTGCCCCGCAGGGAGGCGATCAGCACCGGATCGCACTTGAGGTTGAGAATGTCGAGCATTCCCCGCTCCGGCAGACCGAGCTTTTCACCCGGCACCTCCATCATCAGCGCAAACCATTTTCGGTTGCCGGGGTGGCGAAACACCTCGTGGTTTGGATAGCGCGGCCACGGCCGGTCGGACACGGCGTGGTACGTCTCGAGAATGTACTGCTTCCATTCGCTGCGGTTCATGGTCTGCCTCCTCACGGGTTGGCCTGTGCCCACGCGCGCACAAAGGCAGCGAACGTGCGCACGAGCGGCTTGCCCTCGCTCTCCGGCGGGATGGCCATGGCGATGGTGCGGTGCGCCGGAGGGTCGAGCGGGCGCACGACGACGTTGTGATGGTCCGAACGCAGCACGAGCTCGTGCGCGATGCAGATGCCCAGCCCGCTCTCGACCATGGAGATCATGGCGTAGTCGTCCGCCGTCTGAAAGCGGATATCGGGGTGCACGTGTGCGGCGTCGAGCACGCGCAGCGCATCGCGGTTCGTGCTGTCCACGAGACTCACGACCGGCTCCGTGCCGAAGGCCGTGATCGGCACGGCGTCCCGGTCCGCCAGCGGGTGCCCCGCCGGCAGCACGGCCGCTGCACACGGGCACGATCTCACCCGGCAGCTCGCTCGGCAGCGAGATGAAGCCCATGTCCACCGTGCCGCTGCGCACGTAGGCATCCACCTCGGCGTACGCCCCGTCGAACAGGCGAAAGCGCGCCTCCGGGTGCTGCACCTGAAACTGCTTGATCATCGGCGGCAGCCAGTTGACCGCCACGCTCTTGAATGTCGCGATGCGGATCGTGCCGCCCGCGCGCTCGCGCACCTCCTGAATGCGGCCGCGCAGGTGCGCATCCGCCGCGCACACCTGCTGCACGGCCGGCAGCAGCGCCTTGCCCGCTGGGGTCAGATGCACGCCGCCGCGGTTGCGCACCAGCAGCGGAAAGCCGCAGTCGCGCTCGAGCCCTGCCAGCAGCTGCGTCAGCGCCGACTGGGACACACCCAGCGCCTGCGCCGCGGCCGACACGCCCGCGCACTCCACCGTTTTTAAAAACGCCTCATATTGCCGCAGTGTCACACGCACACGCTCCTTGTCCGAATTTTTCATAAAAAATAAGATTACCTTATATTATACGCACGGGTTCCCAAAAGTCAAGCGCAGAAATTTTTCCTGATATTGCAGAGAAAACGCCGATTTTTGCCCGAAATTATGAAGAAATTGTTGACACGGCGGCGAAAGTGGCGTATCATACACTCATCTTGTTTTTCAGGAAACGATATAAGGTTTCCTAATGAAAGGGGCAAAACATCATGGGCACTGCTTCGAGCGGTGAATGGATCGCCATATTACTGTATTTTGCGCTGGTCATCGGCGTCGGTGTGTATTTCTTCATCCGTGACCGCCATGTGGAGGGCGAGAAGGAGTATTTCCTCGGCGGCCGCAGCATGGGCGGCTGGGTCGCGGCGCTGTCTGCCGGCGCGTCGGATATGAGTGCGTGGGTGCTCATGGGTCTGCCCGGCTCGATCTATCTGTACGGCATCGGCAAGGTGTGGATCGCCGTCGGTCTGGTCATCGGCACGATCTGCGCGTGGGTGTTTGTCGCGCCGCGTCTGCGCCGGTATTCCATCCGCGCGAACGATTCGATCACGATCCCGCAGTTTCTCACCAATCGCTTCCAGTCGAAGAACAAGGGCCTGCAGATCATCTCGGCGATCGTGTTCGTCGTGGTCTACTGTGTTTACAGCGCCTCGAGCATCTCGGCCTGCGGCACGCTGTTCAACACCGTCACGGGCATGAGCGCCAAGACGGCCATGATCATCGCCACGGCCATCATCCTCGTGTACGTGTTTCTCGGCGGCTTCAACGCCGTGTGCTGGACGGACTTCTTCCAGGGCATGCTCATGCTTGCCGCGCTCATGCTCACGCCGATCCTCGCGCTGTTCGTCATGAAGGGTGCAGACTTTGTCGCGCCGGTCATGGCCGTTCCGGAAAACTACTATAATGTGCTCTCCGGCGGCGGCTTCAACTGGAAGAGCATGTCGGATATCATTTCCGGTCTTGGCTGGGGCCTGGGCTACTTCGGCATGCCGCACATCCTTGTGCGCTATCTGTCCATCAAGTCCGAGCATGAGATGCGCAAGAGCCAGATCATCGGCTGCAGCTGGATCGTGCTCATTCTGGCCATGTCCGCCGTCGTCGGCCTGATCGGCCGCCAGTTCCTCGGCGAGATCGACAACGAGAACCTCGTCTTTGTGCACATGGTGCGCCGCCTGTTCCCGGCGTTCATCTCCGGCGTGCTGCTCTCGGCCATTCTGGCCGCGGCCATGAGCACGGCCGACTCTCAGCTGCTTGCGAGCAGCAGCGCCTTCGCGTCCGATATCTATAAGCCGGTCATCCGCAAGGACGCCACCGACCATGAGATGCAGTGGGCGGGCCGCATCATCGTCATCCTCATCTCCATCGTCGCGTTCTTCATCGCGGCTGACCCGAACTGCGGCGGCATCATGGCGCTCGTCGAGTGCGCATGGGCGGGCTTCGGCTCCGCGTTCGGCCCGGTCATCCTGCTCTCGCTCTACTGGCGCCGCCTGACGTATTCCGGCGCGGTCGCCGGCGTGTGCGTGGGCTTCGTGGTCGACGCCGTGTGGTATGCGTTCCTGTCCTCGAGCACCGGCCTGTATGAGATCATCCCCGGCTTCCTGTGCGGTCTGATCGCGGCGGTCGTCGTGTCGCTGTGCAGCAAGGCCCCGTCGAAGGAGGTCACCGACCTGTTCGACCACGCCTTCGAGCCCACGGACTGAACATGCAATCGTTCCCAAAGAGCCGCCCCTCTCCGGAGGGGCGGCTTTTGCACATTTTCGCCAAAATGTCCCGCGTGATACTTGACAGAAGCGCGCAGGACCTGTATTATCTAATGGTAAAAGGAAACGGTATTAGCGAAATATCCATTTTTCACCCGGCCCCGGCCGGAGAAACGGAGCGAACCCTCATGGATTTTTTTGAACAGGTCGCGCGCGAACAGGTGCGCGCGATGATCCTCAACCACGCGCGTCGCGAGGACCTCAGCCAGGTCTTTTCGCAGGGCGAGATGCGCCTGCTCGGCTGCCTCAACGCCGGGGCCGACGGCCGCACGGCCGGCGAGCTGAGCACGCTGCTCGACCTGAGCACGGCGCGCATCGCGGCCATGCTCAACAATCTCGAGCGCAAGGGCGCCATCACCCGCGCGCGCGACACGGCCGACCGCCGGCGCGTCGTCGTGCGCCTGACCGAGCAGGGCAGAAACGAGGTGCAGACGTCGTTCAACGAGGCGGTCGCGTGCCTGTCGGAGGTCTACCGCCGTATGGGCGAGGCGGACACGCGCGAGCTGCTGCGTCTGAGCGACCGGGCGGGAGAAATCGCCCAGCAGATCTATGAAGAGCAGAAGGAGGACACGCCATGCGGGTGCTAAAATACCTGCGCGGGCACATTCCGGCCGTGGCGCTGATCGTACTGCTGCTCGCGGCGCAGTCGTTTTGCGAGCTGTCGCTGCCGGCGTACACGAGCCGCATCGTGGACACCGGCATCCAGCAGGGCGGCATTGAAAGCCCCCTGCCGGAAACGATACGCCAGAGCACGCTGGATGCCCTCACGCTTTTGATGAGCGAAGAGGACGCCGATGCGCTCCAGAACGCCTACGGGTATTATCTTCAGGACGACGGCGTGCTGAAGCTGCGCACCGACCTGACCGATGACGAGCGCACCGCGCTGGAGGATGCCTGGGGCAATCCGTCCGCGTTGTACCGCCCCGGCCAGCAGGCCCGCAAGCTGGTGGAGGACGCCCGCCGCACGGTGGCCCGCGTACTGCACGCCGCGCGCCCGGCGGAAATCACCTTTACCAGCGGCGGCACCGAATCCGACGTACAGGCTTTATACACCGGTGCCGCCCTGGGCGCTGCCGCAGGCAAACGGCACATCATTTCCACCCAGATCGAGCACCACGCCGTGCTGCATACTTTACAGGCGCTGCAGGCGCAGGGTTTCACTGTAACCTTGCTACCGCCGAGCGCCGCCGGGCTTATCACCCCGCAGCAGCTGGCGGACGCCTTGCAGCCGGACACCTGCCTGGTCAGCATCATGTTTGCCAACAACGAAATCGGCACCGTGCAGCCCATTGCGGAACTTGGCGCCCTCTGCCGGGAGCACAGCGTGCTGTTCCACACTGACGCTGTACAGGCTGCCGGGCACCTGGCCATTGATGTGCAGACCACGAACATTGACCTTCTCAGCCTTTCCGGCCACAAGTTCCACGGGCCAAAGGGAGCCGGTGCGCTATATACCCGGCGCGGTATTGCCTTGCAGAATGTGCTGTACGGCGGCGGCCAGGAGCGCAGCCACCGCGCGGGCACTGAGAACGTACCCGCCATCGCGGGCCTTGCTGCGGCACTGGCCCAGGCGGATGCTAACCTGCCCGCCAACACAGCCCGCTGCCTGGATTTGCGCCAGCGCCTGACGGAGCGGCTGCTGGCCATTCCCGGCACCCATCTGAACGGTGATGCGGCCCAGCGCCTGCCCGGCAATGTGAACATTACCTTTGACGGCGTGGAGGCCGAAACCCTGCTGCTGCTTTTGGACGAAGCCGGGATCTGCGCTTCCGCGGGCTCTGCCTGTTCCGCCGGTGCGGTGGAACCCAGCCATGTACTGCTGGCCCTTGGCCTGACCCCCGCCCAGGCCAAAAGCACCCTGCGGCTGACGCTGGATGCCGCCAACACGGCAGAAGAAATCGACACCGCTGCCGCTGTGATCACTGCCTGCGTACAGCGCCTGCGCGATGGCGTGCGGTAAGGCGTTTGCCCTATTTTCGAGGTGAGATGTCCGGCAGGGCCAGTCTACGGGACGATGCAAGCATTGACCCCTACAGATTGATTTTTAAGGTTGGTGGTAAGGGAACCTTCAGGCCGCCTCGCGTCCAGCGCAAACAGCGCCCCGGCCCCTTCTGTCTCTCTGCGATATTCCCCCCGCGGGGAGCTTGTCACCACAGGTTCTCCGCCGCCAACTTAAATTCAGCGGAATAAACCCTTCCCCTGTCGTGCGTTTGGCTTTCTAGCTACACACTTTCATTGGCCGCCCGCCAACTTAATGCAATCCCCCCTACATTGCGAAATTTGCCGCTCACACAACATCTGAACCATCCACCAACAGCATCCGAACTTTTATACGTCTGTACAAAATATTTTGTACAGACGTCTGATTTTAAGGGCAATACCGCATAATTCTAAGTGCCGATACGGCGAGCGAGGTGCGGCAGCTGCTAAGCCAAAAGCGCAGATAATACTGGATGCTGCAAAGGTGAGCGCCGCCAGTGGCGGAAACAGCGAACCGAAGCAGGGGCAGCGGTCGCAGAGTGCGAGGGGCTTTTGCCCCCGAAGCACGATGCGGGTACCGCAACCCGACATTATCGAGCATTTTGGCAACGCAGATGCCGTGCCGCAGCTGCCGGAGCGGTGCTTAAGCCGCTAGGCGGGAATTGTGCGGTGTTGCCCATAATTTTATTGCTCATATTCCCCAAGCCGCACGCTGATGTGCGGCTGTTTTTTTACCTTTTTGTAAATATTTGCTCAAATATTTGACATTTTTTTTTATTGTGTTAAAATTATGTGTATTCACAATTGCTTACCACCCAATCATGTTGCATCCCAGCGCTGTTTTTTTGCCGCCGGGCGCTGCCGCACAGAAAGAGGTTTTTCCGCATGATTCGTATTCTGACTGATTCCGCTTCCGATCTGACCGCGACCGACAGTGCCCGTCCCGGCGTGTACACGGTGCCCCTGTCCGTTACCTTTGCCGATGGCACCGGCGGGCTGGACGGTGTGGAGCTGACGGCTGATGAATTTTATGCACATCTGAAAGTGGACAAGGTTCCCCCCCGCACCAGCCAGCCCAGCCCCCAATCCTTTATGACAATTTTTGAGGATGCCAAGGAGAACGGCGATCAGGTAATTGCCATTTTGATCAGTTCTAACCTGTCCGGCACCTATCAGTGCGCGCGGCTGGCAGCGGAAAGCTGCGATTTTGAGGATGTCTTTTTTGTGGATTCCCGCACGGCATCTCAGGGCGAGGCCATCCTGGTTCGCGAAGCGCTGCGCCTGCGCGACGAGGAGCACCTGCCCGCGCACGCGATTGTCGCTGAGCTGGAACAGCTCAAGCAGCGCATCCGCGTTCTGGCCGTAGTGGACAGCCTGAAGCACCTGCACAAGGGCGGGCGTTTGCCCGCCGCGGTGGCGCTGGTGGGCGGTGCCCTGGGTGTCAAGCCGGTGCTTTCGGTCGTGGATGGGCAGATCAAGCTGGCAGACACGGCCCGCGGCCGCCCCGGCGCGTTTGTGGCAATGTTTAAGAACATTGAAAAGATGGGCGGGGTGGACCCTCGGTACGGGTACGCTCTGCTGTATTCGGACGAAAAAGGTGTACTGGCCCCCCTCCACCATTACATGCACGAAAACCTGCACATGACCGGCGGGCGCGTTGCCCGCCTTGGCCCCGTCATTGCCTCTCACGCCGGCCCCGGCTGCGCAGGCCTGGTGTTTGTGACAAAAGAGTAAGATTTATACGGGGGATTTTGTTCCCTTCTTTGAAAAGAAGGGAACCGAAGAAACTTTAATACAATATTTAATACAATATTATATTAAATTATAATTTAGGCAGCTGCCCAAGAGTTTTATGAGCAGCTGTCTTTTTATTGTTTGCCGTTCTTTTTGTTCTGCTCCTTACACAACATTTTATAACGAGATGTTTTCTTTAAAACGTTCTCGTGCCTATACCTTAACCGCCCTCTTTTTTCCCCACCAACACCAAAAGCCCCGCCAAACAGCCACATCAATGGCCGCCCGGCGGGGCTTTCAACTTTAGGCAATACCGCATAATTCTAAGTGCCAATACGGCGAGCGAGGTGCGGCAGATGCTAAGCCAAAAGCGCAGATAATACTGGATGTCTTATCGAGCATTTTGGCAACGCAGATGCCGTGCCGCAGCCGCCGGAGCGGTGCTTAAGCCGTAAGGCGGGAATTGTGCGGTGTTGCCTTTAATATTTACTCTGTCAACGTCAATGCAATGGACAGGTCCTTCAGCTGCTGCGGGTCAACAATATCCGGTGCGCCGGACATCGGCTCGCCTGCGTTCTGCACCTTCGGGAATGCGATGACATCGCGGATGGAATCCTTCTTCAGCATCAGCATTACCATGCGGTCCAGGCCGTAAGCCATGCCGCCGTGCGGGGGTGCGCCGAACTTGTAGGCATCCATCAGGAAGCCAAAGCTCTCGCGGGCCTTTTCCTCGGTAAAGCCCAGGGCCTTGAACATGCGGTCCTGCAAAGCGGGGTCATTGATACGCATAGAACCGCCGCCCATCTCAACGCCGTTCAGTACAATATCGTATGCCACGGCATGGCAGGCACCGGGGTCGGTTTCCACCTTGTCAATATCCTCTGCCTTGGGCAGGGTGAACGGATGATGCATGGCCATCCAGCGGCCCTCCTGCTCGCTGTACTCAAACAGCGGGAAGTCCACCACCCACAGGAAGTTGAACTTGTCGGGGTCGATCAGGCCGTACCTGCGGCCGATTTCCAAACGAACCTGGCCCAGCGCGGTGCAGGCCTTGACCCAGTCAGCATCGCTGACGATCAGCAGCACGTCGCCGGTTTCCAGCTCCATCGCCTTGTACAGGGCTGCCTTTTCCTCTTCGGTCAGGAACTTTTCAAAGCTGGAAGAAGTGCCTTCCTCGGTCAGGCGGCTGAATGCCAGGCCCTTAGCGCCATAAGTCTTGGCAACCTCGCCCAGTTTGTCAATGTGCTTGCGGGTCAGCTTGCCAGCCAGGCCCTTGGCATTGATGGCGCGGATGCTGCCACCCTGCTCCAACACTGCGGCAAAGGGCTTAAACTCGGTGCCATCAAAAATGTCGGTCACATCCACAATTTCCAGGCCAAAGCGGGTATCCGGTTTATCGGAGCCAAAACGGCCCATAGCCTCGTCCCACGGCATACGCACGAACGGGGTCTGCACATCCACGCCCAGCATTTCTTTCCACAGACGCTTGATCAGACCTTCGTTGATGGTCATGATATCGTCCTCATTGACAAAGGACATTTCCTCGTCCACCTGGGTGAACTCCGGCTGGCGGTCAGCGCGCAGGTCCTCATCGCGGTAGCAGCGGGCGATCTGGAAGTAGCGGTCAAAGCCGGACAGCATCAAAATCTGCTTGTACAACTGCGGGCTCTGCGGCAGGGCGTAGAAATGGCCGGGCTGCACACGGCTGGGCACCAGATAGTCACGGGCACCTTCCGGCGTGGACTTGATCAGGGTCGGGGTTTCAATCTCGGTAAAGTGGTTATCGCAGAAATAGCTGCGGATGATCTGCATGATCTTGCTGCGCAGCACAATGGGCTCGTGCATCGAAGGACGGCGCAGATCCAGGTAGCGGTAACGCAGGCGCAGGTCATCGTTGACGTTGATATCATCGCGGATTTCGAACGGCGGGGTCTGGGCTTCACTCAGAATGCGCAGTTCGCTGACATACAGCTCCACATCGCCAGTGGCGATCTTGGTGGTCTTGGCGGCGCGCTCACGCAGCAGGCCGCGGCAGATCACAACATACTCGCTTTTCAGGCTTTCCGCTTTAGCAAAAACGTCTTTCGGCGTATCCTCATCAAAAACAAGCTGCAAAATACCGGTTGTATCGCGCAGGTCGGCAAAAATAATACCGCCTTTGTCGCGTGCACGGGCGATGGAACCGCAAACGGTCATCTCCTGGCCAACGTTTGACATACTCACTTCGCCGCAATAGTTGGTACGGCGCAGGCTGCCCATCGTTTCCATAGGTAACTCCCCTTTTCTGTTAAGTGACAATTTATTATACAGCGGTTTGCACTGTTTTGCAAGGAACCCCCGCATTTTTCCCCGAAAATACGCATTTTGCCTTGTTCTGCGCCTTTCCTGCCCCGCTGCAGCTTCTAACTCCTAAGGCAACACCGCACAATTCCCGCCTTACGGCTTAAGCACCGCTCCGGCGGCT
>OICJ01000293.1_pt1 | contig 13163 bp, 10 predicted proteins | sample 1581291 | NCBI WGS metagenome assembly OICJ01 (sample SAMEA3882540, study PRJEB24775) | human gut metagenome | biome: human-associated habitat; feature: intestine environment; material: feces | place: Netherlands | collected 2009/2010 | reverse complement strand
CTGACCGAGACGCTCTCAGAGGAGATGCGCCTGCTGTACGTGGCCATGACGCGCGCGAAGGAGCGGCTCGTCATCACGGGCACCGTGCGCGACATCGGCAAGACCGTCAGCACCCTGACCGCCACGGCCACCGTGCCCCTCGCGCCGGAGCTGCTGCGCGCTGCGCAGAGCCCGCTGCACTGGCTGCTGCAGAGCGCGCTGCTCGACCGGGATGAGCGCTTCCTGCGCCGGAACTACGTCTATCTGAAGGCGGACGCCGCGGCAGAGCGCACGGAAGCGGAAGCCGAACCCACGCTGCCGGAGCCGGACCCCGCTCTGCTGGCGCAGCTCGGGCGCGCGCTCACGTTCCGCTATGGGCACGCGCAGGCGGTCGATCTGCCGTCGAAGGTGACGGCGACGGAGCTCAAGCGGCTGAAGGCGGAGGACACGCCGCCCGAGGACACCGGCGCACCACTGCTGGCGGGCGCGCCGCGCACGCAGACCTTCCGCCGGCCGGATTTCTCAGCCCGCGCGCGCAAGCTCACCGCCGCCGAGCGCGGCACGGCCACGCACCGCATCCTGCAGTACCTGCACTTTGCCGACGCGCGCACGCCGGAGGGCATCCGCGCGCAGGTAGAAACGTTGACCGCGCGCGGTGAACTCACGGGGCGCGAGGCACAGGCCGTGGACACGGCCTCGCTCCTGCGGCTGGGGCAAACGCCGCTCGGCGCGCAGCTCGCGGCGGCGGAGGCGGCGGGCACTCTGCGGCGCGAGTTTCGCTTCTCGCTCCTGTGCCCGGCGGAGACGTTCTTCCCCGGCGCCGGGGACGAGCAGGTGCTGCTGCAGGGCGTGGTGGACGCGTGGTTCGAAACAAAGGACGGCCTCGTCATCGTGGACTATAAGACCGACCGCATCCGCCCCGAGGGCGTGCCGGCACGCACGGCGTACTACGCAGCGCAGCTGCACGCCTACGCCGGGGCCATGGCGCGCATCACCGGGCGGCCGGTCTGCCGCCGCGTGCTGTATTTCCTGCGCTGCGGCCAGATCAGCGAGGTTCCGGGCCCGGACGCGTAAAAAAATGCGAAAACCGCTTGCAATTTTGTCACCGGTATGCTAGAATTCAGATTGCGTTTTGTAACCACGGACCAGCCCGTGCTCAAGACAGCCTATTATGAGGTGAATGACTATGAAAGACGGTATCCATCCGAATTACCAGCCGACCACGATCCGCTGCGCCTGCGGCGCCGTGTACGAGACCCGCTCCACGAAGCAGAACATCTCCATCGAGATCTGCTCCAAGTGCCACCCGTTCTACACCGGCAAGCAGAAGCTCGTCGATACCAGCGGCCGTGTGGATAAGTTCAACAAGAAGTACGGCATCAAGTAAGATCGGACAAGATCCTTGCGAAAATCAGCCCGCGTGCACTGCACGCGGGCTTTTTCGCGCCCTGCTCGGCTCGCAAACGTGCGCATTGGGCGCCTTTGGTGTACAATGCGTGCGCTGCAGCGAGCTGCGATCTCTTCCACAGAGGGCCCAGCGAAGCGGTCCTCTGTGGAGCGTGTGCCTAAGCCCTGTCTTCACCGGCAGCTACGGTCGAGCCGCCGCAGTCAGACAATCAAAAAATTCCGTAACGTCACAAAACCCCGCTGCCGAAGCAGCGGGGTTTCGATTTATGCGATTTGCGCAAAACTCAGACGATACGCTTGTCGCGCACCTGAGAATCGTAGTGCTTGTTCAGGAAGGGACGCAGCACATAGTAGATGAGCTTGTTCTCGAGGTTGAACATATAGATCGAGAAGGTCGCAACGAAGCCGATAAAGCCGGCAAGGCCGACCTTGCCGAGAATTTTTGCAGCCAGTTTCATATTCATAGTCGGTACCTGCCTTTCTTAGTACGCCGCGGAGTCGTCGAAGTCGACCAGCGTCGGGTCGAGCGGCTGCTCGTTGAGCACGATGGACATATACTCGTTGACGCACTTACGCATATCGCGGCGCGGCACGGTGCGGCAGTCCTCGAGGTCGTGCTCGATGAAGATGAAGTGGAAGCCAAGGTCGCGCGCCTGCTCTTCCATCATGGCGTGCACGCCGAGCATACCCTTGCAGGCGATGTTGTCGTTCATGAGGACCATGTCGCAGTTGAAGTTCTTGGCCCACTCCCAGACGGAGTTGACGTTGTCCCAGCCGCCGACGGCCATGTGACGCATAACGCCCTTTTCGCTGAACAGCGCCAGATCCATGAGCGCCTGATCGGGGTCGGTCGTGCTGATCATGTTGTGACCCATGGTGGAGTCCATGTTCAGGACGATGTTGATGCCCCAGCAGTTCTGCGTCCAGGTCGGGAAGTCGGTGTAGTACACGGCGGACGGTCCCCACAGGAACGCACGGTGACGCGTGGTGCCGCCGTACGGGACGTACTTATTCTTGTAGCACTTGCGCAGGATCTTCATGACCTTGCGGTCGTTCTTGGTGAAGTAGTCCTCCTGGCCGTTGGCGGAGGCCCAGGCATACAGACGGTACAGGGTCTCGCTGATGCCGGTCAGCGGGCAGTAGGGAGTCTTGAAGTAATCCCACTTCTCGAGCTCGAGACGGTTCTGCTCGTTCATGTGCTTGGCGCGCTTGAACAGGGCATCCCAGTCATACTCAACGCCGTATTCCTTTTCGACGAATTCGATGCAGTCGCGCAGGACCTGCGCGGAGTACGGGTGGGCGGCCGGCTCGTTGTGGATCATCGCCATGGTCGCCTGGAAGTCAGGCAGGCCGATGCGGCGGCGCTGGAACATGGAGGTCGCCTCGGAGGCGTTGCAGGGCATGTTCGTGGAGATCATGGCCTTGCCGAAGAGCGGGAAGTCGTCGTTGAGGGCAACGCCGGTCTCCGCCGCGCAGCGGGAGCAGACGTCTGCCGGCAGACCGAAGGACTCGGCCACGTCGATGTAGTACGGCTCGAGCTGCTGGTCAACATCGCAGATGATGAACTCCGGCAGCGTCTGCAGCGGGATGGGGATCAGGTCTTTGAAGCCGGTCAGGAACAGCGGCGGCATGACCTCGTCCACAGGGATGATCTTATCGCTGTCCTTGCCGCCGATGCGCAGGTCGTGAGACAGCACAAGGGCGATCTTCTTGGTCAGGCTCTGCACGATGGCGTGCATATTCATGTGCGCGATCACGAGCTCGGGGCCGCGGTAGCCCTCAAACAGACGGTCGATGAACATGAACGTGCCGAGGTAGGAGCCCATCCAGCGGTATTCCCAGAAGCCCTTCAGGCACGGGATCGGCGCGGAGGCGACCATGGCAGCCATGGACATGACGTTTTTGAGCCATGCGCGGTAGTCGACCATGGTGTCGTGCAGACCACGCCACTCACGGTACTTGGCGACGCCGGTCTTATCATAGTAACGGCTGCGGAGACCGCCGACACCGTTCTGAGCCTGCCAGAGGGGGTCGAATCTCTGCATCTTGGAGTCAATAAATTTCGTAACAGGGCAATTCATAGTTTTCATTCCCCTCCTGTTCAAGAATTGATTTTCTTGATTTCCAGACTCTCAACGAAGGCCTGGAAACGGGTACGGAGCTGGCCGATGGAGCCGAGCGCGTATTCCTTCTCGATCGTGCAGCACGGCACGCCCATCTCCTCGGTCAGGATATGGGAAGCGAGCACCTTCTCATAGCTCCAGAACTCGCAGAACTTCATGTTCTCGTAGATCACGCCGTCGGCATGGAACTCGTCGACAAGGCGCTTGACCTCAGCATGGCGCTGGTCGATCTTCGCACCCTCCATGAAGCGGGCGCACTGGTTCCAGTGCAGGTAGTGGCGGACGATGGCATCGAGCCGAAGCAGTAGCGGTCGGCCACGACCATCGCGCCGCAGCCCTCGAGGAGCTTCGTGAACTCGGGATCGTCGATCTCGGAGCCGGCGACCACGACGCGTGCACGGAACGGGAACTCCGGCTCGGGCTTGCGCTTTTTGATCTCGGCGAGCGTCTCCTTCAGGTACGGGAGGATCAGGTCATGCGGGCAGACCTCGCTCACGAGCTGGATGACGTGGAACTCATAGCCGGTAATGGGCGGGTTGGGCAGCTTGCGGAAGTTGCCGATCTCGGTGATGACGTCGCACAGCTCGTTGAACTTCTCGATGGTCGCGCGCATGGCGGCATCGGAGGTGTCCACGCCGTAGCGCTCGGCAAGCTGGTCAACGACCTTGAGCTGCAGCTGACCCTTGTAGTAGTCATAGCTGGTCTTATCGCCCTTGAGCGGGGGATCGATCTGCGTGACGAAGAAGCGATCGTTCTTCACGGGATTGATGAGGAAGAAGTGCTCTTCCATACGCTCCATGGACGCGCAGCACTCGGCGCCGAAGAGCGCATTGAGGTAGTTGTAGCCACCCTCAATGGCGCGCTCGAGGATGGAGCGGACATACGGGCAGACACGGCTGGTCATGTAGTAGGTCGCCACGTCGGTGGACTCGCAGCGCGGCGCGCGCAGGCGGCTCGAGAAGCAGCCCGGCAGGTTGAGCAGAACCTCGGGGATGTAATAGCAGTTGTACCCGAGGGCGATTTTCCCGTCATTGACCGCCTGCGTGACGAGCTCATTCTGCGCGTCCTGCAGGAGATTTTCGAAGAAAATCAGATGTTTCAGGTCTTTCATATTGTCCCTTCTTTCAAAATAATTCCCATTGCAGCTATGTAAAAAGGCATCGGATGCAGGTGCATTCCGGCGCCTTCGACATACGAAAAAAGCCTTTGCGGTGCCCCCGGCACCGTGGCGGAATGAGCAGGCGCTTGCTCTACCACCTAGTCCTTTTCAAAATATCACGTGTTCCGTGCGGTGTCAACCGCAAACACGCTAATTCTTTCACAAATCCGGACAAGAGGGTGACTTTCGACACATTTGTTGAAAACTGGCGCTCAGATCTGCCCGGCGGGGCGCAGGGCGCGCAGATACGCCTCGCTCTGGTGCACGAAGGCGGCGGCGTCAAAATTGTCGTTGCGCAGCGCCTCCTGCACGATCATGCCGTCGGATGCGAGCAGGATCAGCTGCGAGAGATAGTCGGCGGAGACAACATCGGTGCGCTCGGCAATTTTCTCCGCGATGAGCCGCTCGAAGGCGGCGTAGCGGTCGATGAGCTTGGCGCGCAGCGCCTCGTCGCCGAGCATGGCGGCGTGGATGAGATGCAGGCGCATGCCGGCGGAGGCGGTGTTGCGCTCGACGACGTACTTCACCAGCCGGTGCACGGACGTGTCCTTGTCCTTGTTGCCCGTCCAGGCGATCAGCTCGTCCCACTGGCGGTCGAGATAGCGGTTGGTGAGGTCAAAAAGAATGTCCGTTTTATTTTTATAATAGTAATAGAGCGTCCCCTTGGACACGCCGGCCGCCGCGGCGATCTCGGCCAGCGAGATGTCGGCAAACGTCTGCGTGTCCAACAGGCCGGTCGCGGCGTCGAGGATCTTCTCCTTGACATTGTCGTTGCGCGGAGCGGCCATTGTGCTTTCCTCATTTCTGATGATATGTGATAAATCGTGTCTTATTGTACGCGATTTTGGGCGATTTGTCCAGTCTGGCAGGGAAATTTCAGCAGATTTGACCCGGGTCGCATTCTTGACTTCCCGGTCGAAAAAGGGTATATTTGAGGTATTCAGTCGGCCACATGGCCGACTCATCTTCCGGGAGGCCCGTCTTTCATGAAGATCTCCGCATTGAACCGAAAACTGCGCAAAGCCTTCGGCGGCCGCGTCACGGCGGTGCTGGCCGATGGCTGCATCGTCCTGCGCGGCGAACTCGGCCGCTGGGACGACGTGGTGCGCGCCGGCCAGATGGCCGCAACGAAATACGCCACGTGCCATGTCGTCAACGACATCACGTTCACCGGCGGTAAGGACACGCCCATGCGCGTGCCCGCGCTGCGCGACGACACGCTCGACGGGCAGGCGCCCGACGTGCTCATCATCGGCGGCGGCATCTCGGGCGTGTCCATCGCGCGCGAGCTCACGCGCCAGAAGCTCGACATTCTCGTGGTGGATAAAGAATGCGACCTCGCGCTCGGCGCCTCGGGGCGCAACGACGGCGAGGTGCACCCGGGCATCGACCTCGGGCGCGGCAGCGTCAAGCACAAATATATCCGCCGCGGAAACGCCATGTACGATCAGGTCTGCAAAGAGCTTAACGTGCCGTTTCACCGCGTGGGGCAGTATGTCTGCTTCCAGCACGGCTGGCTGCGCCCGGCCGTGTGGGGCTACTGCATGTGGCGCAAATATCATGACGGCATCGCCGACACCGAGCTCATCTCCGGCAGGGAGCTGCTGCGCCGCGAGCCGAACTTCAATCCCAGGACCCGCTTTGCCATCTCCAATCCGGACTCCGGCTGCGTCTGCCCCTACGGGCTGACGATCGCCTACGCGGAAAACGCCGTGCAAAACGGCGCGCGCATCGCGCTCAACACGGCCGTGCTGGGCATGGACGTCGCGGACGGAAAGATCACCGCCGTGCACACCAACCGCGGCACGCTGCACCCCGCGCTCGTCATCAACGCGGCCGGCGTGTTCGCCGAGGACGTGGCGCGCATGGCCGACGACCGCTTTTTCTCCATCCACCCCCGCCGCGGCACGAACAGCATCCTCGACCGCAAGGCCGGCGCGTTCATGCACTCGATCGCGTCCGTGAAGGGCAACGACATGGTGTCCAAAACGCACTCGAAGGGCGGCGGCATCCTGCACACCGTGCACGACAACCTGCTCATCGGGCCCGACGCGGTGGAGACGTATGAAAAAGAGAACACGGCGACGTATCCCGAGAGCATCGCACACGTATTCTCCAAGCAGAAGATCACGATGCCGGCGCTGACCGAGCGCGACATCATCACCTATTTCACCGGCGTGCGCGCGCCCACGTTCGAGGAGGACTTCATCATCGAGCGCGGCCGGCACACGCACAACCTCATCCACGTCGCGGGCATCCAGTCCCCCGGCCTGACGACGGCGCCCGCCGTCGCGGAGGACGTGGCGGACATGGCCGTGCGCATCCTCGCGCGCGAGCGCCCCGTGGCCATCAATCCGGACTTTGATCCCCACCGCCCGGGCATCCCCGTCCTGCGGGAGATGGACGACGCGACGCGCGCCGCCTACATCGCGAAAAACCTCGACTACGGCATCATCGTCTGCCGCTGCGAGGAGATCAGCCGCGGTGAGATCCTCGACGCGCTGCGCTCGAACGTGTGCGTGCCGACGGTCGACGGCGTGAAAAAGCGCGTGCGGCCCGGCATGGGCCGCTGCCAGGGCGGGTTCTGCTCGCCGCAGGTGGTGCGCATCATCGCGGAGTATCTCGGCGTGCCGCTGAGCGCAGTGCGCAAGTCCTCGGCCGACGCGCCCATCACGTTCGGCCCGACGAAATCCGGGGAGGTGCAGGCATGATGTACGACGTCATCGTCATCGGCGGCGGCCCCGGCGGGCTTGCGGCCGCCATCTCCGCGTACGAAAACGGTGCGCACGTGCTGCTCATCGAGCGCGAGGCGCGCTTGGGCGGCATGCTCAAGCAGTGCATTCACGACGGCTTCGGTCTCGCCCGCTTCGGCGAGCGGCTGGCCGGGCCCGAATATGTCGAGCGCTTCATCGACCGGCTCGAGCAGCTGGGCATCGAGGCGCACACGCAGACCTTCGTCACGCGCGTGGAGAAAACGCCCGCCGGCTTCGCGGTCGTCACCGTCAGCCGCAGCGGCGTCGCGCGCTGTGACACCCGCACGCTCGTGCTGGCCACCGGCTGCCGCGAGCGCACGGCAAAGCAGGTTTTCATCCACGGCACGCGCCCGGCGGGCGTGTTCACGGCCGGCACCGCGCAGCACTTTACGAACCTGCTCGGCGAGCTGCCGACCCGGCGCTGCGTCATCCTCGGCAGCGGCGACATCGGCCTCATCATGGCCCGCCGCCTGACGCTCGAGGGCGCAGAGGTCCTCGGCGTGTACGAGGCCAAGCCCACCCCCTCCGGCCTGACGCGCAACATCCACCAGTGCCTGCATGACTACAACATTCCGCTGCACCTGAGCCACACGGTCACGCGCGTGTTCGGCGCCGACCGGCTCACGGGCGTGGAGGTCGCGGAGGTCGACGAGACCATGCGCCCCATCCCCGGCACGGAGCAGCGCATCGACTGCGACGCGCTGATCGTGTCCGTCGGCCTCATCCCGGAAAACGAGCTGGCGGAGTCGCTCGGCGTCCCGCTCGACGGGCACACCCGCGGCCCCGTGTGCGACGGGCAGCTCATGACGGAGGTGCCCGGCATCTTCTCGTGCGGCAACGCGCTGCACGTCAACGACCTCGTGGACTACGTGTCCGCCTCCGGCGAGCTTGCCGGGAAAAGCGCGGCGCACTTTGCCGCGCACACGCGCGACGAGGTCGCGCTCACGATCTCGGACGATTTCGGCTATCTCGTCCCCCAGCGGCTCGACCGCACGGAGGATAACAGCAGCGTCACGCTGTATTTCCGCAGCGCGGCGGTGCTCGGCCCCTGCCGCGTGGTGCTGACTATAGACGGAAACGAGGTCTGGTCGCGGCGCTACCCCTTCCTGCGCCCGCCCGAGATGCAGCAGCTCACACTGGACTTTGACAGGCTCGGCATCGCCCACGCGCGCGATGTCCACTTTACGATCGAGGTGGCAGAGGCATGAAAGAACTCACCTGTATCGGCTGCCCGCGCGGCTGCACCTTGAAAATCGAACGCGACGGCGACGGCTGGTCCGTCACCGGCAACACCTGCCCCCGCGGCCGGGAGTTTGCCATCTCGGAGATGACCGCGCCCAAGCGCACCATCTGCTCGACCGTGCGCACGGCCTTCCCGGACGCGCCGGTGCTGCCGGTGCGCGTGTCGGCCGACATTCCGAAGGACCGCATCTTCGACGTCATGGACGCGATCCGCACCGTCACCGTATCAGAGCGCATCGGCCGCGGCGACGTCGTGATCCCGGACGTGCTCGGCCTCGGTGTGGACGTCATCGCCACGAGCAGCCTCCTCAGGCACAGACCCGAATGAATTGTTGATATAGAGAGCAAAAATAAATCTTAGGAGGGAATCATCTTGAGCAAACCGCTGGTGCTGACCTGCGACATCGGCACACAGAGCGCACGCGCCCTGCTCGTGGACCCGGACGGCCGGATCGTGGACGTCGTGCAGAGCAAATATGCCGAGCCCTACTTCTCGAAAGAGCCCGGCTGGGCCGAGCAGAAGCCGAACTTCTACTTCGACCGCCTGTGCGAGTGCTGCCGCGAGCTGTGCGCGCGCAGCAACGCCCTGCTGCCGGACGTGATCGCCATGACGATCACCGTCATCCGCGACACGGTCGTGTGTCTGGACGCGAACAACGAGCCCCTGCGCGACATCATTCTCTGGCTGGACAAGCGCACCGTTGACCCGAACGGCGCCATGCCCGCCAAGAACATGATGCTCTTCAAGGTCGCCGGCATGGAGCCGACGGCGAAGGTGGTCTACGCCGCCTCCGTCGGCAACTGGATCATGCGCCACGAGCCGGAGATCTGGGCCAGGACCGCCAAATACGTCATGCTGCCCACGTACCTGAACTACAAGCTCACGGGCAACCTCATCGACTCGGCCTCGAACCAGATCGGCCACATCCCGTTCGACTACAAAAACCGCCGCTGGATGAAGCCCGGCAGCCTCACGCGCTGCTTCTGCGACGTGCCGAACGAAAAGCTGTGCGACCTCGTGCCCTCCGGCACGGTCATCGGCACGATCACGGACGAAGTCTGCGCCCTGACCGGCATCCCCGCCGGCCTGCCGCTGATCTCGACCGGCTCGGACAAGGGCTGCGAGACGCTCGGCCTTGCCGTCGTCGATTCCGACAAGGCGTCGATCTCGCTGGGCACGACGGCCACCATCCAGTTCAGCACGACCGAGTACGTCGAGCCGCAGCAGTTTCTGCCCGCCTACCCCGGCGTGCTCAACGACCACTACAATCCCGAGATCGAGATCTACCGCGGCCTGTGGCTGCTGTCGTGGTTCGTGAAGGAATTCGGCACGGCCGACGCCATCGATGCCAAAGAAAAAGGCATGGCGCCCGAGGCCCTGCTCGACCAGCGCATCCGCGACCTGCCCGCCGGCAGCGACGGCCTGCTCCTGCAGCCGTACTGGACGGCCGGCATCCTGCACCCGGACTCGCTCGGCGCGGTCATCGGCTTTTCGGACTACCACACGCGCTACCACTTCTACCGCGCCATCATCGAGGGCCTGTGCCTGGAGCTGTACATGGCGCTGCGCATCATGGAGGACCGCTCGGGCCTGACCATTCACGAGATCCGCATCGGCGGCGGCGGCGCGAAGAGCGACGTGGTCTGCCAGATCGCGGCGGACGTGTTCGGCCTGCCGGTCGTGCGCTCGCAGACGCACGAGGCGTGCTCCATCGGCTCGTCCATGGTCGCGTTCGTGGCCAAGGGCGTGTTCGCCGATTTCGACGAGGCGGCCAAAAGCATGGTCCACGTCAAGGACACGTTCCAGCCAAACGAGCGGAATCACGAGGTATATAACGACATTTACGAGCAGGCCTACCGCAAGATCTATCCGCGCCTGCGCCCGATCTATCAGAAACTGATCCAAGTCAAGAGGAGGATTGCACAATGAGCAACAAACCGTACAAAGGATTCGAGCCGAAGTGGGTGCTCACCCCCGCGCCGGCGGACAGCTACCGCTCCATTTTCCGCTGGGGCGACCCGAACTTCTTCAAATATCCGAAAGAGTCTCTGTACACGCTCATGAAAGAGACGTTCCAGATGACGGACGACGATTTCAAGGCGTATTCCGACGACATCGGCTTTGACCCCGTGGATCTCTCCGACCACCCGGTGCAGCTCGCGCCCGAGCACATCGAGGCGCTCAAAAAGATCGTCGGCGAGCAGAATGTCTCCACCACGGACTACGACCGCCTGAGCGTGGCCTACGGCTTCACGGCCTACGATATCCTGCGTCTGCGCCACAAGCGCGTTGACAGCGTACCCGACGTTGTGCTTTACCCCGAGACGACCGAGCAGGTCGAGCAGATCGTGGCCTACTCCACCGAGCACCACATCCCGCTGTATGTCTACGGCGGCGGCAGCAGCGTCACCCGCGGCGTCGAGCCGGTCAAGGGCGGCATCTCGCTGGATATGCGCCGCAACTTCAACAAGGTCATCAGCTTCAACGAGATCGACCAGACCATCACCGTGCAGGCCGGCATGTCCGGCCCGGATCTGGAAAAGACGCTCCAGAGCGCGCCGGAGCTCTTCGGCGCCAAGCGGCAGTACACCTGCGGCCACTTCCCGCAGTCGTTCGAGTATTCGAGCGTCGGCGGCTGGACAGTCACGCGCGGCGCGGGCCAGAACAGCACGTATTACGGCACGATCGCCGACATCGTCCTCAGCCAGAAGTACGCCACGCCCATCGGCACCATCCAGACCAGCCACTACTCCCGCGAGGCCACCGGTCCGAACCTGAACCAGATCATGATGGGCTCCGAGGGCACGTTCGGCGTGCTGACGGAGGTCACGCTGCGCATCTTCCGCTGGATGCCGCAGAACCGCAAGCGCTTCTCCTACATCTTCAAGACGTGGGACGAGGCCATGAAGGCCGCCCGCGAGATGATGCAGTGCGAGTGCGGCTACTCGTCCGTGTTCCGCCTGTCCGACCCGGAGGAGACCAACCTCATGCTCAAGCTCTACAACGTCGATGAAACGCCGCTGCAGCCGCTGCTCGACAAGTTCGGCTACAAGGACATGGAGCGCTGCCTCTTCCTCGGCTTTACCGACGGCGAGAAGGGCTACAGCCGCAACGTCGCGCGCAACATTGCGAAAATTGCGCTCAAACACGGCGGCATGCCGCTGACCGGCTACGTCACCCGCAGCTGGGAAAAGGGCCGCTTCAACGACCCCTACCTGCGCGACACGCTCATGGACTTCGGCATCACGACCGACACGCTCGAGTGCACGGTCAACTGGTCGAACATGGAGCAGGTGCACGCCGACGTGCGCAAGATCTGCCACGCGCTGCCGAACACCGTCGTCACGACGCACATGTCGCACTGCTATCCGCAGGGCGCGAACCTGTATTTCATCTTCCTCACCCGCATGCAGGATGAGGACGCCTTCAAGGCCTACCACACCACGATCCTCGACGCGATCCAGCGCTCCGGCGCGGCCGTGAGCCACCACCACGGCATCGGCAAGATGTTCGCGCCCTGGCTCGAGGGCTACATCGGCGAGAAGGAGTACGGCGTGTTCCGCGTGCTCAAGGACTACTTTGACCCCGACTACAACATGAATCCGGGCGGCACGATCGGCCTGGATCTCAAGCCGGAGGAGAAGAAGTTCCTGCGCGAGTACACCGACTATCTCGAGCAGCCGAAGTTCGACTGAGTTTTTGTCATCACCCGGCGGCGGTTTGGATGCCCGCCGCCGGATCACCTGGCCAAGCGCCAATGCTGCTGCGTACATCGCTTGTGCAGCAGGGGGGAGAACCGGGGCGGCCCGCCGCCCCAAAAGGATGGAGCAGCCCGGCAGGAACCTGCCGGGCTGCTTTTTTGCTGCGCAGGAAAGGGTTGAAAAAATCTTCTTCCAGGTGGAAAAAGGCCCGGCTTCTCCCCCGGCTTTTGAGCAGCGGGGGCACCCGCAGGGCAAGGCCCGCTTCGGATAAAATTTCGCTTTGCTGTGCTCTGCACAGCAAAGCGCGCCGGGCATCTGCCCGGCGCGCCCGCCCGAAGTCTGATTTTTCCGCGCTCCCGAATTTCCGCTTTCGTGTGTTCGCTGTCTTACGCTGCCTTGTCCTGCGCCGCCGAGGCTGCGAGCATGTCGTCGATGCTCACGCCGTAGCCCTTGGCGGGGTCGGCAAGCAGCACGTGCGTCACCGCGCCGATGAGCCTGCCGTCCTGCAGAATGGGGCTGCCGCTCATGCCCTGCACGATGCCGCCGGTCGCGGCCAGCAGGTCCGGGTCCGTGACGGTGATGAGAAAGCGCGTGCACCCGCCGTCATGATACACCCGGCTGATGTCCACCGCATACGCCCGCACGTCCTCGCCCGCGACCGTGGACAGGATGGTCGCGCTGCCGGTTTTCACTGCGTCGGCAGAAGCCGTCTCGACCGCGTCCCCGTCCGGCGGCGCGTCCAGCGTGCCGAAAATACCGAAGATGCAGTTGCGCTCGATGCCGCCGATGCGATTGCCG
>OICJ01000284.1_pt1 | contig 13543 bp, 11 predicted proteins | sample 1581291 | NCBI WGS metagenome assembly OICJ01 (sample SAMEA3882540, study PRJEB24775) | human gut metagenome | biome: human-associated habitat; feature: intestine environment; material: feces | place: Netherlands | collected 2009/2010 | reverse complement strand
GTGTCAATTTCGCCGCCTCGGCGCGCGTCTGCTCCGCCTGCTTCTGGATCAGCGACTCGAGCTTCTGCAGCCGGTCGCCGGCGTATTCGATCTGATCGAGCCGGGTTCGGGCCGCCTCGAGCGTGTCGATCAGCCCTGCCTCGTCTGTGTTGTATTTCCGCTCCAGCCGCCGGAGCAGTGACAGGCGCGTTTCGATGCGGTCAAACTCCTCATCGGAAAAGTCCAGCCCGTCGCGGAAGTCACGCAGCGTCTCCGCCGCGTCCTGCAGCGTGAAGACGGCGCTCTTGACCGCTTCCGGCAGACTCACAAGCTCACTCGCGTAGTTCGCGGCACGCTCGACCTCCGACAGGGCTTCTCCCGCCAGCGCGGATGCAGAATCGTCCCGCCCGGCCAGCAGATCATACGCCTGATCGACCGCCTCTGAGAGCTTTTCAAAGTTCCGCAGCAGGTCACTCCGCGCCGTGAGCTCCGCCTCTTCCCCGGCCTTGAGCTCCGCACGTTCCAGCTCTTCGATCTGGCGGCGGAGACTTTCGGTCAGCAGTTCCTTTTCGTTTTCATAGGTCGAGAGCGTGTCACGCTCCTTGCACAGCGCCTGATAGGCCCGGTACTGCTCGCGATAGCGCGCAAGCTCCGGTTCCAGTTGGCCAAACCGGTCCAGATTGCGCAGGTGCTCCCGCTCGTCGAGCAGGTGCTGACCGTCGTTCTGGCCGTGGATATCGAGCAGCAGCGTACCCAGCGTGCGCAGCTGCGCCGTCGTGACCGGAACACCGCAGACGCGGCAGGACGTCTTGCCCTCTGCCGTAATCTGGCGGCGGATGATGAGTTCATCGTCGCACTCGATCTCGTTTTCTTCGCACCATGCCTGGCAAGGGTCGGGATCGAATGTTGCGCAGACGACCGCCTTTTCCGCGCCGGTGCGCACCAGTTCGCGCGAGGCGCGCGCGCCGAGGATCGCGTGCATGGCGTCCACAAGGATGGACTTGCCCGCGCCGGTCTCGCCGGTCAGAATGTTCAGGCCGGGGCCGAGTTCCAGATTGGCCCGCTCGATGACCGCGACGTTTTCAATATGCAGTTCTCGCAGCAAAGCGCTTCACCTCCTGCGGTGTCGTCAAAGCAGCTTTTCGATCTCGTGGAAAAACTCATCGGCGGATGTGTTGTCCTTCATGAGCAGAAACGCCGTGTCGTCGCCCGCCAGCGTGCCGACAAGCGTGTCGATGCGCATGCTGTCAAGCGCGGAGCACGCAGCCGAGGCAAGGCCCGGCAGCGTCTTGATGACGATGATGTTCTGCGCCTCGGCGTAAGATGTTACGCACTCGCGGAAGATTTTTTTCAGCCGCTCGTCGTAGCCGGGAAATTCGTCCGCCGCCGGTGCGGCGTAGCGGTATTTCCCGCTCGGCGAGAGTGTTTTCGTCAGGTGCAGCTCCTTGATATCGCGTGACAGCGTCGCCTGCGTACTCGGAACACCGTGCTGTGCCAGCACATCCATGAGCTGGTTTTGCGTCTCGATCTCCTGCTCTGCAATGATCTGCAAAATGATGTTTTGTCTGGTGGATTTCACGTCGTCCCTCCTCATAGTCTGTCTGTCAGCTTGCCAAAAGCCGTTTCATAAAAGCTGCGGATGCCGGTATCAGCCAGCAGCGTGTAATTGTCCGATCTGCGGATGCGGATCTGGTCGCCGCGGATGAGTGCGATGCTGTCCCCACCGTCCGCCACAAGAATGGCCGGCCGGTCATGGATCCGCTCCGGCACGATTGTGATCTGCCGCCCGGGCGCAAGCACAAAGGATTTTCCGGCCAGACTGTGCGCGCAGATGGGCGTCATGATGATGTTTTCATTTTCCGGCTCGACGAGCGGGCCGCCGGCCGACATGGAGTAGGCCGTGGAACCGGTCGGCGTGGCGACGATGATACCGTCACCGTTAAAGCGCGTGATGGGTACGCCGTCACCATAAGCGGTCACACAGATGCAGTCTACGTGCCCGCCGTGAATGACCACGTCGTTGAGCACCGACTGCGTGCAGATGGTCCGCTCATTGCGCACGAGCTCCACATCGAGCATCATGCGCCGGCTGATGGTATATTTCCCGTCCGCGATCTCGAGCAGCATGTCCAGCTCGTCTTCCTCCAGACCGGCCAGAAATCCCTTGCCGCCGAAGTTCACACCGATGATCGGGATCGCGTGGTCGCGAAGTGTGACTGCAACATGCAGGATCGTCCCATCGCCGCCCATGACGATGATGAGTGCGGCGTCCTGAGCCGCCTGCTCCAGCAGCTGCACCGGGATATTCTCCGGCAGATAGGCTTTCGGCGCAAACACCGGCGAGACGATGACCTGATGGCCGTGCTCCGTGAGCATCCGATAAACCGACAGCGCTTTTTGTAATCCGCTGTCCCGATATGGATTGGCCGCAATGACAATATGTTTCATACGCTGCTCTCTTTTCCGTGGGCCAGCGCACCGTGCGATTGTTCCACAACGGCCGCCGGATCCAGCTCCGGCGCAGGGTGCGTCCCCTTGCGCAGGTAGCCAAGGTACTCAATGTTGCCCTCCGGGCCCTTGATGGGCGAATAGTCCAGCCCCATGACGGTAAAGCCCGCACCGGGCACAAAGTCCAGAAAGCTCTCAAGCACCTCCAGATGCACCTTTGGATCCCGAACGACGCCCTTTTTGCCGACCTCTTCGCGCCCGGCCTCAAACTGCGGCTTGATAAGGCAGACGACTGCAGCGTCGTCTTTCAGCAGTGGACAGACCGCCGGCAGGATAAGTTTCACGGAGATGAACGACAGATCCATGACTGCGAGATCCAGCGGTTCCGGAATCTGATCGCTCGTGATATAGCGCACGTTTGTGCGCTCCTTGGAGATCACGCGCGGATCGTTGCGCAGACTCCAGGCCAGCTGGCCGTAGCCGACATCGACGGCATAGACCTTTGCCGCGCCGTTTTGCAGCAGCACATCCGTGAAGCCGCCGGTCGAGGCGCCGCAGTCGATGCACGTCAGACCGGTGGGATCGACTGGAAATACCTTGAGCGCCTTTTCCAATTTGAAGCCGCCGCGGCTGACATAGGGCAGCGTGTTGCCGCGCACCTCGATTTTCACATCGGGTGCGACCTGCGCGCCGGGCTTGTCCGCGCGCTGACCGTTGACATAGACCACGCCGCTCATGATGATCGCCTTCGCGCGCTCGCGGCTCTCACTATAACCCTGATCAAAAACAAGCTGATCGAGTCGTACCTTCTTCATGCGCCGTTCCCCCCTCTCTCGTCGGAGCGCATCGCCTGCGCGGCGACAGTGATCGCCCGGGCGTCTAGGCCGTATGCTGCTTTGAGCACATCCGGCGCGCCGTGCGGGATGATGCCGTTGCCAAGATTTAGCAGCCGCGCTGCTTTCAGCGTGATGCCGGCCTGTTCTGCCGCGGAGAGCACCTGCTCACCAACACAGTTGGCCGCGCAGACGTCCTCGACCGCCAGCAGCCGTCCCGTTTTTTGCAGAGACGCAAGTACCGGCGCCCATTCCAGCGGCGCGACCTGCGCGAGCTTGATCACTTCGGCTGAAATGCCTTGCTGTGCAAGCTGCTCTGCCGCCTGCAGCACATCGTTGATGACAATGCCGTAGGTCAGAATCGTCAGATCGCTGCCTTCCCGTAAAACCGCGACGGGCTCCGGATGACAGTCCTGATAAGCGCCCTCACCGCCGCGCGGATAGCGCACGGCGACCGGGCGCAGGAGGCGGACCATCTGCTCCAGCTCCAGCACCGCCTTGCGCAGCATCACGCGCAGCTCAGCGAAGCTCGCCGGGCAAAGGATGCGCATATACGGCACGGAGCTCAGATAACTGATGTCAAAGCAGCCGTTGTGCGTATCGCCGTCGTTGCCGACGATGCCGGCGCGGTCAACGCCGAGCACCAGATGCAGCCGCTGCAGCGACGTGTCGTGGATGAGCATGTCGTACGCGCGCTGCAGAAAGCTGGAGTAAATCGCCGCAACAGGTTTGAGCCCCTGCTTGGCCATGCCGCTGGCCATCGTGATCGCATGCCCTTCCGCAATGCCGACATCATAGAGCCGGTCAGGATGGTGCTCGGCAAAGGCTGTCAGGCCCGTGCCGGTCAGCATGGCCGCCGTGATGGCGACGACCGTCGGATCCTCGTCCGCCAGCTGCGAGAGTGTTTCGCCGAATACATGCGAAAAGTCCGGCTTGGATGCCGGCAGCGCGCCGGTCACTGGGTCGAACGAGCTGACGCCATGATATTTTTCCGGCGCCTGCTCCGTATATGGGATGCCCTTGCCCTTTTGCGTCACGACGTGCAGCAGCACCGGCTGGCGCAGATCGCGTGCCCAGCGCAGCATCTTCTCCAGCTGCGGCTCATCGTGCCCGTCCACCGGGCCAATATAGTAAAAGCCCATATCGTCGAACATGTTGTTCGGCAGGACGAGGTCTTTCACGCGCTCCTTCACACGGTGCAGTACTTTATACAGCCCGCGCGCCTTGCCGACGGTGTTGCGGTAAAACTGCTTGAAGTGCAGATAGCTCGGCTTCACGCGCTGCTTGGACAGCAGCGTCGCCATGCCACCGACGTTTTTGTTAATGGACATGCCGTTATCGTTGAGAACAATGACCATCGGCTCGCCGCTCTGCCCGGCGTCCGACAGGCCCTCATATGCCAGGCCGCCGGTCAGTGCGCCGTCGCCGATGAGGGCAATGACGTCATAGTCCGCTCCCGTGAGCGTGCGCGCCCGGGCCATACCCAGCGCGACGGAGATCGACGTGGAGGCGTGGCCGGCCACAAACGCATCGTGCACGCTCTCGTCCGGCTTCGGGAAGCCGGCGATGCCGCCGAACTGCCGCAGCGTGGTAAACGCCTCTCTTCGTCCGGTCAGAATCTTATGCACGTAACTCTGATGACCGACGTCGAACACGAGCCGGTCGTTTTCGGTGTTAAATACACGGTCGATTGCGACCGTGAGCTCCACCGCGCCGAGATTGGACGCCAGATGCCCGCCGGTCTTTGCAAGATTCTCGACCAGGAAAGAACGAAGTTCCGCACACAGTGCCGGAATTTCTTCCGCCGGCAGCGCCTTCAGGTCGGCCGGTGAATGGATTCGCTCTAATATACTCAAAACAGAATACCTCACGCATAATAATACATGATATACTATAACAAAAAGTGCCGGACTTTACAAGAGTAAGCCGGCACTTTTCGTATTTTCACCGGAAGTCCGGTGGTTTATGGGGTCAGTTTTTCCGATCCGCCAGTGAGCGGGCGAGCTGCCGCAGGAAAGCGCTGTCCGCAAACACACCGTCCACGGCCGCAGCCGCTTCCTCGGACAGCTCGTGCACATAGGCGCTGCAGCGCTCCAGACCATAGAGCGCCATGAAGGTGTTCTTCCCCTCGCGCGCATCCGAGCCGATGGGCTTGCCGAGCTCTGCCTCCGTGCTGATGACATCGAGCATGTCGTCACGGATCTGGAATGCCAGGCCAAGCGCCTTGGCATACTGCGCCGCAGCCGCGTGCTGCTGCGCGTTGCCGCCGCCGCAGGTCACACCCATGAGGCAGGCGGCGTGGATCATCGCTGATGTCTTACGGTCATTGATGTCCATCAGTTCCTCCTTCGTGAGGACCTTGCCCTCGCCCTCCATATCGAGCTGCTGACCGCCGCAGATGCCGCTTTCACCGGCGGCTTCCGCAAGCAGACGCGCGCACTCGGCGCGCACTTCCACCGGCAGGTCCGTCGAAAGGATCGTGCGGAACGCTTCTGCCTGCAGGGCGTCGCCTGCAAGCGTCGCCGTGCACTCACCGTAAATCACGTGGTTCGTCGGCTTGCCGCGGCGCAGGTCATCGTTATCCATGCACGGCAGATCGTCATGGATGAGCGAATAAGTATGCACCATCTCGACCGCGCATGCGATCGGAAGTGCAGCCCGTACGTCCCCACCGCACGCGGCGCAGAACGCGAGCACCAGTACCGGGCGCAGACGCTTGCCGCCAGCGGTCAGGCTGTAGTGCATTGCCTCCAGAAGGCGGTGATAGGACATGGCCGTGTCCGCAAAATAAGTATTGAGCGCCGCATCGGCGAGCGCTTTATATTCCTGATACTGTGCCTGATAATCCATGTATCATTCCTCGGTTTCAAACGGGAGCTCGACGGGCGCACCGTCACTCCCTTTCTTGAGCTGCACGACCTTCTGCTCTGCCGTATCCAGCATTTCGTTGCAGGCCGCGAGCAGGTGTGATCCCTCCTCAAACAGCGCCAGCGACGCATCAAGCGGCACATCGCCCTTTTCCAGCTGCTTGACGATCTCGTCCAGCCGCTGCATGGACGCTTCAAAGGTCAGTTTCTGTTTTGCCATGGGCACCCTCCCTGTTGTTCACGATGCAGTGCAGCGCACCGTCCTGAAGCTGTACGCGGATCGTGTCGCCGGGTTGTGTCTGCGCCGCTGAGCGGAGCACCGCACCGTCGGCGTCCGTCGCCACGGCGTAGCCGCGGGCAAGTACTTTCAGCGGACTCATCGCATCCAGCGCCGCTGCGTACTGCGCAAAGTCATGTCTGCGCGCAGCGAGCCAGTGTTCCCCTGCCGCCGTCAGGCGGCTGCGGGTGTAGTCCAGCTCCACGCGCCGGAGGTCAAAATAAGCAGCCGGTGACTGCAGCACACGGCGGCCGGCCAGATTCTCCAGTGCGGTCCGGCGCTGCGTCATCTGTTTGCGCATCGCCTGTGCCATGCGGATGTCATATCCGCGCAGTGTTTCGCGGATATCCTCCGCATTCGGCACGGCCAGCTCCGCCGCGTTCGACGGCGTTGCGGCGCGCAGATCGGCCACGAAGTCCGAGATCGTCACATCCGGTTCGTGTCCGACGGCAGATATGACCGGGATGTCCGAATCATAGATCGCGCGCGCGACCCGCTCGTCATTAAACGCCCACAGATCCTCGATCGAACCGCCGCCGCGGCCAGTAATGATCAGGTCGCCAACCTGATAGCGATTGGCATACCGGATGGCGCCGGCGATCTCCGCCGGCGCCTCCGTCCCCTGCACGCGCACGGGTAGCAGCACGACCTTGCTGGCGGGCCAGCGCTTGCCGAGCACGCGGATAATATCACGCACGGCCGCGCCCGCCGACGATGTGATCACAGCGATCCGCTGCGGAAATGCCGGCAGCGGCTTTTTGTGCGCGCGGTCAAACAGGCCCTCTTTCTGCAGCTGCTCCTTGAGCTGCTCATAAGCGGCATACAAGTCGCCCACGCCGCCCGGTATGAGCCGCGTGCAGTAGAGCTGGTACGCGCCGTCGCGCGGATAGACCGCGATGCGGCCGACCGCCGCGACGCTCATACCGCTCGCCGGACGAAAGCGCAGCGACTGCGCGCTGCTGCGAAACATCACGCACCGCAGACTGCTCTCGGCGTCCTTGAGCGTGAAATAGTGGTGGCCGGACGGGTAGACCTTGTAGTTGGACAGTTCCCCCGTCACGCAGACGTTGCCGAGCAGCGCGTCCGCATCCAGCAGCTGCTTGATGTGGGCGTTGAGCTCCGTTACGGTAAAGGATGTACGCGCCATGTCAGCCTTCGGCGCCGTTCTCGGGCGCCTGTTCTGGCTCGGCAGCCGGTTCCTCAGCAGTTGTCTTTTCCGCTTCGGCTTCCGGCTCGACCTCGCCGCGCACGAAGCTGCCGAGCACGCCGTTTATAAACGCGACTGTCTCCGGCTCCTCGTAGCCCTTGGCCAGCTCCACCGCCTCGTTGATCGCGGCGGCGTTCGGCACGTCGTCCATATACAGAATCTCGCACATGGCGCAGCGCATGATCGCCGCAGCGACGCGGGAAATGCGCTCCAGCCGCCAGCCGCGGGCATATTTCTCAATCATGTGGTTGAGCTCGTACATATGGTCATAGACCAGGCCGGTCAGACGGCGGATATAGTCGAGCTGCTTCTCGTCCGGATACTCCTGAAACAGCGGATCCTCCTCCGCCAGCGTCGCAAAATACTCCCGGCTGAAGAAGGTGTCCGCCGTCTCGCGGGCGTCATCCCCGGCGAGCTGCGCGGCAAAGCTGAGCTGGATTGCGATCTCACGCGCAACCGTTCTTGTCATAGTGATTTCTCCTGCTTCTTTTTATTTGTCAAAAGCCACGCCGGACACGTGCACGTTGACAATGGGCTTGCCCATGCCGGTCATGGACTCAACCGCGCTCGTGACCGATTCCTGCACGGCCTTCGCGACCGCCACAACGCTGCAACCATAGCGCACCGTGATGATCGTATCGACCGTCATCGTGCCGTCCACGATCTGCACCTTGATGCCCTTGGCGGCGGACTTGATGCCGAGCAGCTCGGCCAGCTCCGTACCGGTAGAGGTCGCAACACCGGCGACGCCGTCCACTTCCGTGATCGCTGCGCGCACCATGGCGGCAACGACGTCCTCAGAGATATTGATGCTGCCCTTTTCATCCTGGCAAGTAATATAATTTTCCGGCATAGAAAAATACCTCCTGATAAAATTGTACAGTATAGTGTACCACGTGCAGCGGCAAAAAGAAAGAAAAATGTTTTCCGTCCGGCAAAAAGATGCACCCCGCAATCTTTGCAGGGTGCATCCGAAAAGCTGTATTACTTTTTCACGTTCTTGCAAAACTCCATCAGGATCGTTGCGACCTGCTCACGGGTCGCGCTGCCCTGCGGTTCGAGGAGGGTCTGACCATCATTGCTTGCGCCGGAGATCAGGCCCAGCGTCACGGCGTCTGCCAGCGCGTCCTTTGCCCAGTCGGACACGCTGCCCGCGTCCGGGTAGACGCTCAGGTCGGCAGGCGTCCAGGTACGCGTCACACCGAGCACCTTCTCCGCATAGCCCATGAGGATGCCGGCGATCTGCTCGCGCGTGACGGGCGACTCGGGGTCGAACGTCGTGGCCGACGTGCCGGCGACGACGCCGGTCTGGTACGCCCAGAGGATGGCGTCCTGATACCAGTCGTTCGTCAGGTCGGTGAACGGGGTCGTGCCGGTGACGGCCGGCTCGCCCGCGAGATTATAGAGGATCTGCACGATCTGTGCGCGCGTCGTCACGGCATGGGGCGCGAAGGTGTGCGCGTCGGTGCCGGACATGAGCCCCGTCTTGACGCAGAAGGCGATGCCGGGGTAGGACCAGAGCGCCAGATCGACGTCGTCAAACTGCTGGTACGCCGGGATCTCGGGGTCGGTAAAGCGCAGGGTCTCCGCGCCGCAGCGCTTGCAGGCCGTGCGCACACGGCCGCCCTGCGCGCCGTTGGGCTCGGCCACGGTCACGCTCTCGCCCCAGTCGTGGCCGAGGGCGGGGATGGACTCGGTCTCGGTCTCGGCGCAGCCGGGGTCCGTGCAGGTACGGGTGCGAACGCCGGGCTCCGTGCAGGTGGCCTCGGTCGTGACGGTCCAGTCGCCGAAGTGGTGCTCGGTCACGGCATTGTAATCCACTTTCGCAAGGCGCAGGAGCGTGTTGTGCTCGCCGACTTCGACGGCCTGCCATGCTTCCTTCGAGCCGCCGAAGTGCACCGTGCGCAGCGCGAGGCAGCCGGAGAACGCACTGCCGCCGATGGCCGTGACCGTGGCGGGAATGGTGATCTCCTTGAGCGCCGCGCAGTCGCTGAACGTGCGCGTGTCGATGCGCGTCACGCCGGGCAGGATCGTCACAGCGGTGAGCGCCGTGCAGCCCTGAAACGCGCAGTCGCCGGTGCTCTTGAGGCTGCCGGGCAGCGTGACCGCCGCGAGCTTTTCACAATAGGCGAAGGCCGCCGTGCCGAGGGTGGTCAGCCCCGCGGGCAGGGTGACTGCCTCCAGATTCGCGCACTTGAAGAACGCGCCCAGACCGATGCCGGTCACACCCGCGCCGATCTCGGCGCGCACGATCTTGCTATTGAAGGCAAAGGCGTTGGCGCTGATCACGCCGCTGCCGGTGACGGTCAACGTGCCGGCGGCGTCAAGCGTCCAGGTCAGGCCGTCGCCGCAGGTGCCGGTCTGCACATCGTCATCGGCGAAAGCCGCCATCGGCAGCAGCGCCAGCAGCAGGCACAGCACGAGCGCTGCGCTCAGAAGTCGTTTTTTCATGCTTGCTCTCCTTTTTTCATACCGGTTTTTGCGACAAACGCCGCAAATTGTCCCTATTATACCGGATTTTCCCCGCAGAAACAACCGGTTTTTGCAGAAAAAGGGCGCTTCCGTGCCGCGGAAGCGCCCTTATGCCGTGGCCGGGGTGCTTTTTCAAGGCAGATCACAGGAAATTCTCCCGCCCTCCGCCCGGAGCGCGGCAAAAAACCGGCGCCCCGTTCAGGGACGCCGGTCAAAAAACAGATACGGATCAGACGAGCGGGATGGGGTCGTTCCAGACATTCAGCTCGCGGCAGAACTGCGCCAGGATGACGGCCATCTGCTCGCGGGTGGCATCGCTCTGCGGCTTGAGATGGAGTCCGCCCGGGCCCGGCACGCCGCTGAACAGATTGTGATAGACCGCCCAGTTCATGGCCGTGCGCGCGTAGTCGGAGATGTCCGCGCGGTCCTGATACGGGAAGAGCCGGTCGTATTCGCTCGGGTGATACTTGTCAAGCACCCGGTCAGCGTACTCCATGAGGATGACGGCCGTCTGCTCGCGCGTGACGGGGTCGTCGGGAGAGAATGTCTCGCCGGTGACGGCCGGCTCGGCCTCGATGTTATAGAGCACCTGCACCATCTGGGCACGGGTCATCACGCGGCCGGGCGCGAAGCTCCGCCCGCCGACGCCGGACATGAGGCTGTGGTCCACACAGTACTGAATGTCCTCATACGCCCAGCCGTCGGGGTCGACGTCGTTAAAGCGCTCGCTCACGGGCACCTGCGGGGCGAGCTTGGGGATCTCCTCGGTGTACGTGGCATTGCAGCCGTAGGTCTTGCAGGTATAGGTGCGCACGCCGGTCGTGGTCTCCGTCGCCGGTGTCGTCACACGGCCGCCGTCGAAGTAGTGGCCGCGGGCGGGGAGCGTCATTTCCTCCGTGTAACCGCAGCCGTCATCGGTGCAGGCGCGGGTGCGCTGACCCTCGGTCGTGCAGCTCGGGTATGTGCCCTTCCAGAAACCGTAGTGGTGGATGGGCGCGTTGAAGTTCACGGTCACGCCCTCCGGCAGCGCATTCTCGCCCTTGGTCAGCTGGGCCCACTCGGCCGCGGTGCCGCTGTAGTCGATGGCCGTGAGCGTGGTGCAGCCGGCGAAGGCGCCCGCGCCGATGCTCGTGACGCTCTTCGGGATGAGCACGCTCGTCAGCGCGGCGCAGCCGGCGAAGGCAAAGTCGCCGATCGTCTTCAGGCCGTCCGGCAGCGTGGCCGCCGTCAGGCTCAGGCAGCTGGTGAAGGCCTGCGCCTCAATGGTGGTAAGGCTTGCCGGGAACGTGACCGCCGTCAGCCCCTGACAGTAGCGGAACGCGCCCGTCTTGACGGTCTGCACCAAGTCGGGAATCTCATAGACCGTGCACCTGTTCGGCGCGGCCAGCATCTGTTTGCTGTCCTCGGAGATGAGGCCGCCGTTGTAGGTCTGGAGATACCAGCTGCCCTTGACGGTCTCAAAGGACACGAGGTTGACGCAGCGGGCCAGCACATCCTCGGCGATGCCGCTGATGTTAAACCCGAGGGCAATGTGCGTGACGGCGGTCCAGTCGCCGTCCCAGCAGTCGGCCGTGGCAGTGCCTCTGCCGGAGAAGGTGAGCGTTGTGCCGTCGCTTCCCAGTTCGGCGCTCACATCACCGGCCGCGAAGGCCGCCGGCACGAGCGCGAGCATCAGGCTCAGCACGAGCAGGATGCTCAAAAGTTTCTTTTTCATACCATTTCTCCTTTATTTTTTAGAATGGGTGCTATCAGTATAACGAAATTCATCTGCTTCCGCAAGGGCTTTTTGTACTGTCTGTACAAAAAGCGACAAAAAAAGCCGGTGTCCCCTTTTCGGGACACCGGCTCAAAAAGTCTGTGCTCATTCACCGAGCTGCTGCTCGACCCAGGCGATCTGCGCCTCGACGCTCGGCACGGACGTGCCGCCGTAGGACACGCGCCGCGTGACGCAGTTAGTGAGATCAATGGCATCATACACGCCGTCGTCAAAGAGGTCGCTGAAGGTGCGGAAGGTCTCGAGCGGGAGCTTTTCGAGCACGGTGGTGTGCGCGATGCAGTAGGCCACGAGCTGGCCGGAGACCTTGTACGCGCTGCGGAACGGCAGGCCCTTCGTAACGAGGTAGTCCGCGAGGTCGGTCGCGTTGAGGAAGCCCGTCTGCGCCGCGTGGAGCATCTTGTCGGCGCGCACGGTCATGGTCGCGAGCATCGGCGCCATGACGCGCAGGCACATCTTCACGGTGTCCACCGCGTCGAACACGGCCTCCTTGTCCTCCTGCATGTCCTTATTATACGCCAGCGGCAGGCCCTTGAGCGCCGTGAGCATGGCGATGAGGTCGCCGTAGACACGGCCGGTCTTGCCGCGCACGAGCTCGGCCATGTCGGGGTTTTTCTTCTGCGGCATGATCGACGAGCCGGTCGTGTAGCTGTCCGAGAGCTGCACGAACTGAAACTCCCAGCTCGACCAGAGCACGAGCTCCTCGCTCAGGCGCGAGAGGTGCATCATCTCGATGGCGTAGGCATCGAGCAGCTCGACGCAGAAGTCCCGGTCGGACACGCCGTCCAAACTGTTGCGCGCCACGTCGTCAAAGCCGAGCTGTTTGGCCTCGAAGAACCGGTCGGTGTCATACGTCGTGCCGGCGAGGGCGCAGCAGCCGATGGGCGAAACGTTCATGCGCTTGACGGCATCCTGCATGCGGTCAATGTCGCGCAGGAGCATCATGGCATAGGCCATCAGGTGGTGGCCGAAGGTGATGGGCTGCGCGCGCTGCAGGTGCGTGTAGCCGGGCAGAATGTCGCCCTTGTGCGCCTTGGCCTGCTCCACGAGCGCCGCGAGCACGTCCTTCGTGAGCGCGATGATGTCGTTCGTTTCGCTGCGCAGGTACATGCGCAGGTCGAGCGCGACCTGATCGTTGCGCGAGCGGGCGGTGTGCAGTTTCTTGCCGAGGTCGCCGATGCGCGCGGTGAGCACCTGCTCGACGAACATGTGGATGTCCTCGCACGCGGGGTCGAACGTCAGCGCGCCGCTGTCGATGTCATCCAGAATGCCCTGCAGCGCGTCGATGATGGCATCGGCGTCCGCCTGCGGGAGGATGTGCTGCGCGCCGAGCATCGCCGCGTGCGCCATGCTGCCCGTGATGTCCTCGCGGTACATGCGGCTGTCGAAGTGGATGGAGGAGTTGAAATCGTCCGCGACCGGATCGGTCACGCCGGCCGTGCGGCCCGCCCACATTTTTGCCATGGTGATGGTCTCCCTTCATGCGTTGTCTCCACAGAGAACCGCTTCGCTGGGTTCTCTGTGGAAAAGCTGCGGCTCGCTGCAGCGCACGCGCCATGCGCGCACGTTTGCGAGCCGAGCGGTATTTTCTCCGCCGTACACGCCGCCGGAGAAAATGATCGGAATTTCTTTGCGCCTGCGGGCGCAAACTCTGCGAGGCTTTTGGAACGATCTTCCCGCGCCGGG
>OICJ01000282.1_pt1 | contig 13558 bp, 14 predicted proteins | sample 1581291 | NCBI WGS metagenome assembly OICJ01 (sample SAMEA3882540, study PRJEB24775) | human gut metagenome | biome: human-associated habitat; feature: intestine environment; material: feces | place: Netherlands | collected 2009/2010 | reverse complement strand
CTCTTCATAATCGCCACCGGTTCTTTTTCACCCGATTTACCAATCAGTTCCACAAGTTTCTCAACTGTAAATCTGGAAGCATAATCACCTGCAGCGTGACCACCCATTCCATCCGCTACTAAAAAAAGATTCGGCAGATTTCCCACAGCGGTCTCTGATGTAAACATATAATCCTGATTCATTTCCCGTCGCTGCCCGATGTGCGTCATGGAAAACGTCTTCATCTTCTCTACTTCCTACCTTTCTGCATGGCTGATATAACGTTTGCGCAGCTGTCCGCATGCACCGTCTATATCCCTGCCCATTTCCCTTCTAATTGTAACGTTAATCGCATTTTTTTCAAGCCTATTTTTAAAATTAAGAATTGCTTCATGATCCGGCTGCACATATGAACGCTCTTTGATCGGATTGACCGGGATCAGGTTTACATGACAATTCATGCCATGGATCAGGTCTGCAAGCCTTCTTACATCCTCATCGGTATCATTGACACCACCGACTAAACTATATTCAAATGTGACACGCCTTCCTGTCTGTTCAAAATAATAACGACATGCCTCAATTACTTCATGTATCTCATATTTATTGGCAACCGGCATCAGTTCAAGTCTCTTTTCCTGCGAAGATGCATGCAGCGAAAGTGCCAGCGTGATCTGCAGTTTTTTATCCGCCAGTTCCCGCATTTTCGGAACAATACCGCAGGTCGACACCGTCACATTCCGCTGGCTGATGTTCAGTCCGTTTTCATCTGTCAGAAGTTCGATGAATTTGAGCAGATTGTCAAAATTATCCATCGGTTCTCCGGTTCCCATCACAACAACATTTGCAACCCTCTCCCCGGTATCTCTTGTGATCCGGTATATCTGGTCTAACATCTCTGACGGCGTCAGTCCCCGCACCAGTCCGTCTAACGTGGATGCACAGAACCGGCAGCCCATCCGGCAGCCGACCTGCGAGGAGATGCAGACCGTGTTGCCGTGCTTATAATGCATGACGACGGTCTCCACAGCGTTGCCGTCGCTGAGCTGCCAGAGGTATTTGATCGTCCCGTCAATGGCGGACACCTGCTTGCGCAGCATCTCGAGCCTCGAGATGGAAAAGCGCTCGGAGAGCGCAGCGCGCAGATCCTTGGACAGGTTCGTCATCTCGTCAAACGACGTCACGCCGCGCGCGAGCCACTGGAAGATCTGCTTGGCGCGGTATTTCGGCTGCCCCATTTCGGCGAGGGCCGCCGCGATCTCCTCGGGGAGCATGGCTTTGATGTCTCTCATTCGTGTCTCCTCAGCTTACAAACAAAAAATCCGTCCGTGCCGTGTTCCTGCGGCCAGAAGGTGAACATACCATCGGATGCGTCCGCACCCGGGAGCGGCAGCGAAAACGCCTCCGGTGAAAACTCCGGATGTGTACGCAGAAAGCCGCGCACCACATCCTCGTTCTCCCGCGCGAGCACCGTGCACGTGGAATACACCAGCACACCGCCGGGCTTCACGCACGGCGCCAGACCGGCGAGAATATCCCGCTGGATACCCGGCAGGCGCTCGAGCTCTGCCGGATCCTTGAAGCGGATCTCCGGCTTCTTGCGGATGACGCCGAGGCCGGAGCACGGCACATCGGCCAGCACTATGTCCATCGCTCCGGTCAGGTCCGCGTCCGGGCGGCGGGCGTCCATCGTGCGCGTTGAAATGCACGCCAAGCCCAGCCGCTCGGCACCGGCGCGAATGCGCTTCCATTTATTTTCGTGAATATCGCAGGAAATCATACATCCCTGATCGCGCATCTGCACGGCAGCAGCGAAACTTTTGCCGCCGGGGGCAGCGCAGGCATCGAGCACGCGCATGCCCGGCTGCGCGCCGGAGACGAGCGCCGCGCAGTGCGCGGCCGCGTCCTGCACATAAAACCAGCCATCGGCAAAGGCGCGCGCAGCCGCCAGATTGCCGCCGCGGCACAGCAGTGCGTTCGGAAGCCACGGGTGCGGCTCTGTCTCGACGCCGTCTGCGCGCAAGGATGCAGTGAGAGCATCCGCCGTCGTTTTCAGCGTGTTCACCTGCAGGCAGGCCGGTGCATCGGCATTGTTCGCCGCCAGCGCCCGCTCGGCAAATGCATAGCCATGCGCGTCGATATACAGCTGCGCCAGCCACCGCGGGTGGCTGTAGCGCACGGCAAGATAGTCCGCCGTGCCCGCACCCGGAATCTCCGGCAGCGCATCCCGATGCTCCGCCACGCGGCGCAGCACCGCGTTGACCAGGCCCGACGCGCGCGCACAGCCGCCCTTGCGGCAGAGCGCGACCGCCTCGTTCACGGCGGCGCGCGGCGGGACTTTATCCAGCAGCACGATCTGATAGGCCGACAGCCGCAGCAGGTCGAGCACCTTCGGCTCGAGCTTTTGCAGCGGTGTCGTGCAGTAGACAGAAAGATAATGATCCAGCAGGGTCAGATTCTGCAGCGTGCCATAGCAAATGCGCGCTGCGAGTGCGGCGTCGCGCGGCTCCAGCTGCGCACCTTGCAGGACGGCGTTGAGCGCAGCATCCGACCACGCGCCGTTTTTGCGCCAGCGCTGCAGTGCGGTCCAGGCGGCTTCCCGGGCAGTCATGGCCATGGTCAGTCCTCAACGGGCAGCGTGTGCCCGAGCAGGTAGTCGGCTGCCGACATGCGCTTTTTCCCCGGTGCCTGCAGCTGCGTGATGCGCACCGTCTGCCCGCCGGCGCAGGCGACCGTAACGCCGTCTTTCCCGGCGGCCACGATGGTGCCGGGGGCTTTGTGCGTCGTGCGCTCGGAGTAATCCGCCGCATGGATTTTGAACGTCTGCCCGCCGAGCTCCGCCGTTGCGACGGGCCACGGCTCCAGACCGCAGATATGCTTGATGATCGCACGCGGGCTCTGGTTCCAGTCGATGGGCGAATCGTCGCGCGTGAGCGGACGGGTATACGTCGCCTGACGATGATCCTGCGGCGTGCGCGGTGCGGTGCCTGCGGCGATGTCACGCAGCGTGCGCACAAGCAGGTCCGCGCCCATGACGGCCAGGCGGTCAAAGAGTTCTCCTGCCGTCTCAAACTCGCCGACCGGCGTCTGATCGGTATAGATCACGTCGCCGGTATCCATCTCGTGGTCGAGGTACATGGTCGAAACGCCGGTCACGGCATCGCCGTTGAGCACCGCCCACTGGATGGGCGCGGCGCCGCGGTACTTCGGCAGCAGCGAACCATGGACGTTGACCGCACCATAGGGAGCCACTGCGAGCAGATCATCCGGCAGAATGCGACCATAGGCCACGACGACGAGAATGTCCGGCCGCAGGCTTTGGAGAGCGGCCAGCGCCGTACCGTCGCGCATCTTTGCCGGCTGAAACACCGGGAGACCCGCCGCAAGTGCGATCTCCTTGACCGGGCTCGGCTGGAGCTTCATGCCGCGGTTTTTCGGCTTGTCTGGCTGCGTGAACACACCGACCACGTCAAACCGCTCATCGAGCAGGCGCTGCAGGGACACGGCCGCAAAATCCGGCGTGCCCATAAACACGATGCGCATGCGCCTCACCCCTTCGCCTGCTGCTCAAGCTCCTCGGGAGAGAGCATCCGGATGGCCTTGTCGATGAACAGAACACCGTCGAGGTGGTCGATCTCGTGGCAGAAAGCGCGCGCCGTCAGGCCGTGGCCCTCGACCTCGAACCACTCGCCGTGACGATCCTGCGCGCGGACCTTCACGTAGTCCGGGCGCGTAACGACACCGAACTCATTCGGGATACTCAGGCAGCCATCGGCGCCGGTCTGCTCCCCGGCCGTCTCCACGATGACGGGGTTGATGAGCTCGATCATATACTCCTCTTCGTCGTCCGGGACGTTCGTCTCGAGCACGATGACGGCGCGGCGCAGCACGCCGACCTGCGGCGCGGCGAGACCGACGCCGTTGGACTCCGCCAGTGTCTGACGCATATCGTCGAGCAGCATGTGCAGCCGGGGGTTAAAATCCTTGACCTCGTGGCAGTGCTTGCGCAGCTGCGGGTCACCGTTTTTGAGAATCATTCTTGTAGCCATAGTGTATCTCTCCTCTAATCCAGCGGATTGTCATCGGCAAAAACGGTGACATCGCGGAATGATTTTTCTGTGTTGCAGTACATGACGATGTTCGCCGCCGCGCGGCGCACCGCCTTGCTCTGATTGCAGTAAAGCGTGACGCGGTAGCGGTAGCGGTTGTTCATGCGCACGACCGGCAGCGGCGCCGGGCCGAGCACCTCCGCGCGCTCGCCGATCGTCTGGCGGAAATAATCGCGGATATAGGCGCAGCAGCGCACGACTGCATTCTCCTGCGCACCGGAGACCGTGACGGCCAGCACCTCGCTGAACGGCGGCGTGCCGTTGAGTTCCCGGAGCCGGATCTCCGAGCGGTAAAACGCGTCGTAATCCTGCCGCGCCGCCTGTTGGATGGTCTCGTTCGCGGGCGTGAACGTCTGAATAACGGCCCGGCCGGGCGCATCGCCGCGGCCGCTGCGGCCGATGACCTGCGTGATGAGCGAAAACGTGCGCTCATTGGCGCGGTAATCGCCGACGTACAGGCTCTGGTCGGCATTGAGCACGCCGACGAGCGTGACGTTTTCAAAATTCAGCCCCTTTGTGATCATCTGCGTGCCGATCATGATGGGGATGTGCTCGCGCGCAAAGCGCTGCAGCAGCGCCTCGTGCGTGCCGGCCATGGCGATGGCGTCGGCATCCATGCGCAGCGTCTCCACGCCGGGGAACAGCGCGTGGAGATCCGCCTCGATGCGCTCCGTCCCGTCGCCGAGAAAGCGCAGCTCACCGCCGCAGACCGGGCACTGCGGATCGACCCGCCGGCGGTAGCCGCAGTGGTGGCAGATGAGCATCTGGTTGCCCTGGTGATACGTCAGGCTGACGCTGCAGTTCGGGCACGAATAGGTTGCGCCGCACTCGGCGCAGGTGACGATCTTACTCGCGCCGCGCCGGTTGAGAAACAAAATGCTCTGCTCGCCGCGGCGGAGATTCTCCTCCAGCTCGCCATAGAGCACGGAGCTGATGGAGCCGGAGTTGCCGTTGCGCAGTTCCTGCTTCATATCGGCGATGATGACGTCCGGCAGCTTACGGGCATTGAACCGATCCGGCAGCGTGAAGTAATGATAGCGGCCGGTCTCGGCATAATAGCGGCTGACGACGTCCGGCGTCGCAGAGCCGAGCAGCAGCAGCGCATTGTGCTGGGCGCAGCGAAACTTTGCCACATCGCGCGCATGGTAACGCGGCGTGCTCTCGGACTTATAGGTGTCCTCCTGCTCCTCGTCGATGATGAGCAGACCGAGATCCTGCACGGGTGCAAAGACCGCGCTGCGCGTGCCGACGACGACACGCGCGAGACCCGCGCGGATGCGCTTCCACTCGTCATAGCGCTCCGAGAGCGGCAGACCGCTGTGCAGGACGGCGACCGTGTCACCGAAATAGGCGGAAAACGCCTCGATCATCTGCGGCGTCAGCGAGATCTCCGGCACGAGCAGAATCGCGCCCTGCCCCGCTGCGAGTGCCTGCGCGATCAGGTGCAGGTAGACGAGCGTCTTGCCGCTGCCGGTCACGCCGAAGAGCAGCGCCGCCTGCGCATCCGGCGCGCACAGCAGCGCCTTCAGGCCGGAAAACACCTGCTCCTGCGCCGACGTCAGCGCCGGGATCGGCTGCGGCTGCCCGGTGTAGTGCACCGGGCGGCGAAAATAGGGCTCGGTGTCGATGCGCACGATGCCCTGCTGCACGAGCGTTTTCATGGTGCTTCTCGGTGCGCCGGTAAACTGGCACACTTCATTGGCCGACGCACGGCCGATCGTGCACAGCAGCTCGAGGATGGCGACCTGATGCTTCGCGCGCCTGCGGCGGCGGATCTCCTCCTGCGCCTCTTCCAGCGGGACGGCGAGGCTGGCATACTCCAGCTGCTTGTCGCGCATGACACGCGTTTCCGTGCCCTCCACGGTCAAAAAATTCTGCTGCACGAGCCAGTGCAGGGCGGTCGTCGGGTCTTTGTCGCCAAACGCTGCCTGCAGCTCGTCCAGCGGGCAGCGGCCGCCGTGCTCCAGCACGGTCTCCAGCGCCAGACGGCGCTGCTTCGACCGGCTGCACTGGGCCAGTGCCGCGGCCGTGTCCAGCTCCGGCGCCGCACAGTAGACGGTGCTGACCCGGTACCAGACGCCGGCGGGCAGGATCGCGTGCAGCGCATCATAGATCGTGCAGAAAAAGCGGTCATGCATCCAGACGGCCAGGCGGATCAGCTCCGGCGAGAGGATCGGTTCGGGGTCGAGCTGGCGCGTGATGGGCTTGAGCTTTGGGTCATCCTCCGCCTCGCCCAGCGCAAGCACCATGCCCTCGCACGGGCGGTTCCCGCGCGAAAACGGCACCATGACGCGGCAGCCGGGGCGAAGCGCCGCCGCCAGCGGCTGCGGGATCTTATACGTATACGGTCGGTCGAACGCAAACGTTGCAGCCAGAACGGCGACCTTTGCGACCGGGATCTGCAGCATCTGCGCGCCCCCTCTCCGAAAAAATCAGGCGGGTACTGCCCGCCTGAAAGCGATTATTCCTTGTGCACGACCTGAAGGCGGCCGTCATACACCTCGTCGATCGCCATGGAAACCGGTTTGGTATCCAGCGGCTCACCAGCAGCCTGTGCGGCAGCGGCAATGTTGCGCGCGCGGCGCGCGACCAGGTTCACCAGCAGATAGCGGCTGCCGACCTTGGCGGCCAGCTCGCTCATGGGGGGATAGAGCATCATTTTTCAAGCACCTCTGTAAAATAATTTTTCCGATCGGGATAGCGGCAGCACTCTGCCGTGATGATGGCGTCGAGCTCTTTGGCCGCAACGTCGGGATCGTCATTGATGACGATGTAATCATATGTATACGCCAGCGCGCACTCGCGGCGCGCCTGCGCCAGACGCTCGCAGATCTTCTGCTCATCGTCCGTGTGCCGGCCGCGCAGACGGCGCTCCAGCTCCGCCAGGGACGGCGGCATCATGAACACGCGAATCGCGTCCGGCCGGTTCTCAGAGATCTGGTGCACGCCCTGCACGTCAATGTCCAGCAGGACATGCATGCCCTCGGCACAGCGCCGCTCCACATAGCTCTTCGGCGTGCCGTAGCAGTTGCCGACATATTCGGCATGCTCCAGCAGCTCGTCCGCCGCGACCATGGCATCAAACGCCGTACGCGTGACGAAAAAATAGTCCTTGCCGTCCACCTCGCCGGGACGCGGGTCGCGCGTCGTTGCCGAGACGGAAAAACACACATCATCCCGCAGGCACATCAGCCGAGCAATAACGGTGCTCTTTCCGGTGCCGGACGGCCCGGAAATCAGGATCAGTTTCCCTGTCTGGTGGTTCATGTTGCATCTCCTCCGGTTTCCAGATCTGCGGCCTCTACACGGCCCTGCACCGCATCCGGCGGCAGCGCCGAGAGCACGGCGTGGCCGGTGTCCATAATGAGGACGGCCTGTGTCTTTCGGCCGTAGGTTGCATCGATGAGCATGCCGATCTCGCGGCTATCCTGCACGATGCGCTTTATGGGGGCGGAATCCGGACTGACGACAGCCAGCAGCCGCTCCGCGGAAACATAGTTTCCGTATCCGATGTTGATGAGTTTCAAGTCCGCCGCTCCTTACTCGATGTTCTGGATCTGCTCGCGGATCTTCTCGATCTCGGACTTGAGATCGACGACCACCTTCGCGATGTCCGCATTCTGGCACTTGGAGCCGATGGTGTTCGCCTCGCGGTTGAACTCCTGAATGAGGAAGTCCGCCTTGCGTCCGACCGGAGAGCCACTCTCGAGCATCTGGCGCAGCTGTGCAATATGGCTGCGCAGACGCACCGTCTCCTCATCGACGGCGACATGGTCGGCATAGATCGCAGCCTCGGCAATGATGCGCGACTCGTCAATATCGGCCGCGGCGAGCACCGCCTCGAGCTTCTGGCGCAAGCGTGCCTCGTAGGCCGCGGCCGTCTCGGGGGCGGCCGTCTCCACGCGCGCCACCAGCGACTCGATGCGCGCGAGCTTTTCCTCCACGTCGGTGCGGAGCTTTGCGCCCTCGCGCTCACGCATCTGGTCATAGTCGGCGAGCGCCTGCTGCGTCAGCGCGATCAGGCCGGCGCGGATCTTGTCCTGATCCGCCTCCGCCTTCTCCACGGACAGGATGTCCGGAAAGCGCATGAGCGACATGAGCGACATGTCATTTTTCAGGTCATAACGCACGGCGAGCGTGTTGAGCGTGTCGATATAAGCGCGCAGCAGCGGCTCGTTCACACGCAGGACGGTGTCGGCCGCCTGCGAGGAATCGATCGTGACGAACACATCCAGCTTACCGCGGCTGACATGCTGCTGGATAGTGGATTTGACCGCATCCTCCGCGAAGAGAAAATTGCGCGGCATACGCACGGCGATGTCCAGATAGCGGTTATTGACGCTCTTGAGCTCCACCGTGACATTCAGGCCCTCGACAACGCCCTTTGCGCCGCCGTAGCCGGTCATACTTCTTATCATTGGCTGTACCCTTCTTCTCTTAGGATTCCCGGATCTGAATGATCTCAAAAGTAATGGGGCTGGCTTTCTTTTTGCGCTGGTAGATGACATTGAACGCCACGCCGAGCGCAAAGAAGCCAAAGCCGATCAAGACACAGCCGCCCTCGGCCCAGCCGAGCGCACTGCCGATGGCATACCCCAGAAACAGCAGCACGAACGGCACCATATACAGCAGCACCGCCGCGCCGAGCACGTCCGACGTCTTGCTCTCGATGACGACCTTCTGACCCGGCAGCGCCGAGACCTTATTGACTGCCTCGGCACGGATGCGGTTCTGAAACACGCACGCCTCGCACGACTCACACGTGCCGCCGCAGGCCGTGCCGCGCTCCACTTCCACCTCCGCCACATGGCGGCTGATCAGCTTGGTCACCACAGCATCCTGCGTCATGGTATCACCCTCCCGTAAAATGCACATTCACGACGTACTCCCCGATCGCACCGGCGTTGGAGAAGCCGTCCACATAGACCTTGGCCGGCACGGCGACCGTACCGCTCGTAGCCCTATAATTTGTCAGGTCAACGACCACGCGCACATTGTCCGCCGTGATCTGCGAAATCGTATCCGCCGGTGCGCGCACGGTCACATCCAACGACGTCGTCATGATCTCCACGCGCCGGTTCGTACCGGTCGTTGTGATATTCGTCGCCGTGACCTTTGCCGTCTCCAGTCCGCGGACGGAGATGCGGACCGTCGCCTCCGTGATGCCGCTGAGGTTTTTCAGGTCATTTCCCAAGGGGATCGTGACCGTCGCCTCATACGATGTCGCAAAGCTCGACAGATCGACCGTGGCCACGACGAGCTGGTTGAGCTTTTGCAGCACCGTCGTGTCGCCCGCGACCTGGATGCTCTTCGGCTCGACCTCGACAACGCAGTTGTCTTCCGTCGCCCCGGCACCGCCGACCAGCGAGACCGTCAGCGGCAGGTCCTTGTTCATCAGCACCGGCATTGACACGCTGACCGTGTCATAGTTGCCGGAGATCTCCTTGGGCTTGAGCTTATTGCCGTCCTTATCCAGCAGGACATACGGGCAGTTGGTCGGCTCAATAGACTTGTCCAGATCCGTGCGCGTGACATAGACGCAGATGCTGTCCACCGCATTGAGCTCCTCCTGCGGACCATAGAGCGTAATGGACGAGGGCTCCACCTGGATCGGCTCGGCCGTGTAGCCGTCTTTGACGCTTCCGGTGAACACACCCTTGACCTCGAGCGTCTTGTTGGCCTCCTGCACGACGGAGAAGCTGATCGTCTCCGGCGATTTGCTCAGAACGGTGATGCTGCTCTTATCGACATTGGTCGGGTACTGCAGCGAATAGCTCACCTGCATCTCACGTGCCTGCGAGATGCCGGACACATCGATGACCGCCGACAGGTCCGCCGAGCTGAGGTTGCCGAGCACGCGCCGCGTGCCCTTGAGGCGCACGGAGACCGTTTCGGCATCGGCATCCGTTACGATCAGGCCGCGCGCAGCGCGCAGATCATCCGCGCCCTGATACACGACCTTGACATTGGAAAACGTCATCTCGATCGTCGTCTCCTCAGTGGACATGATGTACGTCCACAGCAGGAACGATGCCAGCAGCGAAATGATGATCCAGAAAGCCTTACTGCTGACTATTTTGTTGATCGTCGTCTTTTTTGTCATGTTGTTTCTCCCGACGAAGCGGATTGAGTTTCTTCACGAAATCGACAAAGGTGTCCCAGCGTCTGCGCTGTTGCTCTTCCGCCGGCAGCAGCTCGCTGCGGAGGATCGCCTCAAACGTCTCCGGAGAAAGGCGGCGCTTGAGCATGCCATCCACGGCAATGGAGATACCGCCGGTCTCCTCGGACACGATCACGATCACGGCGTCCGAATGCTCGCTCATGCCGATGCCCGCGCGGTGGCGCGTGCCGAGATCCGGGCTGAGGTTCGTGTTACTCGTCAGCGGCAGAACACAGCCGGCCGCCGCGATGCGGCCGTCCCGGATCACGACCGCGCCGTCATGCAGCGGGGCCTTGGGATAGAAAATGTTCTTGAGCAGCTCCGCCGTCACGTCCGAATTGATCGTGGTGCCGCTGCGCATCTGCTCATCGAGCGTCACGCTGCGTTCAAAAACGATGAGCGCGCCGGTCTTGGTCGCCGACAGCTGCGTGCAGGCAGCAATGGTCTGCGAAATGACGTTGTCCATGCCCAGCGTCTCAAGCGGCTTTGACCCGAAACTCGGGAGCGCCTTGCTGCCCATACGCTCGAGCAGACGGCGCAGCTCCGGCTGAAAGATGATGACGAGCGCGATCAGGCCGAGCTCGACCGTCTTTTGCAGGATGCGGTTGAACATCGTCAGCTTCAGCACACCCGACAGCCACAGAGCGATCAGGATCAGCAGAACGCCCTGCGCCAGACGATACGAATTCGTCTTGCGGATGAGCATGATGACATTGTAAATCAGATAAGCGACGATCAGGATATCCACGATATCCGAAAACCGGATCGTGGATACCAGCATCGTCAGCTTTGCCCAGAAGGCTGCAAGTTGTGCCATAAGCATTTCCTCGGCTGTTGGTTTCCGTTTTGCAGGCGCAAAACGCCAATCTTATGAATTATAATATTATACCCTACAACCCCGCAGATTTCAATACATAAATCTGCGTCAGCCTGCGCGCAGGATCTCGTGAAACACGCGTGCCGTGCGCGCGATCTCCGCGTCCGTGTTAAAGGGCGACAGGCTCAGGCGCACGGTGCCGGTCTCGAGCGTTCCGGCCGTGCGGTGCGCGACGGGCGCGCAGTGCAGCCCCGCACGCACGGCAACGCCGTAGCGCGCGAGCTTCTGCGCCAGCAGTTCGCTGTCCATATCCCGACAGCGAACGGACAGCACCGCCGTCTGACACGCCGGATCCAGCGATGCAAATGCCTCCAGCCGCGGCTCTGTGCGCAGCTGCGCCGTCAGGCGCTGCGCGAGCCGCCGCTCCCGCCGCTCGATATTTTCGACGCCCTGCGCCGATAAATACCGGATCCCGGCGAGCAGCCCCGCGATGCCGGGGACATTGTGCGTCCCGGCCTCGAGCCGGTCGGGCAGTTCCTCGGGCATATCCTGCAGCACGCTCTGCGAGCCGGTACCACCGCACAGCAGGGGCTTCGGCTGCGCAAAGCACAGCAGGATGCCCGTGCCCTGCGGGCCGAGCAGGCCCTTATGCCCCGGCATGGCCACGAACGCCGCACCGAGTGCCGCCGCGTCGAACGCGACACAGCCGGCCGCCTGCGAGGCATCCACGATCAATGGGACGCCCGCAGCGGCGCAAAGTTCCGCGATGTCCCGCACGGGCAGCAGATAGCCGAACACATTCGACACCATCGTGCACACGGCCGCCTTCGCGCCCGGCAGCGCGCGCCGGAAGGCGCTGACCGCCGCCTCCGGCTCGAAGAGCGAGCTCTCCGCCACGCGCACCTGCGCACCCAGCGCATGGAGCGGGCGCGTGACGGAATTATGCTCATAGCCCGAGATCACGACCGGATCGCCGGGCGATACGAGCGAGTGGATCGCGATATTGAGCGCGTGCGTCGCGTTCATGGTGAACACGACGCGCTCCGGCTCCGGAACGTGAAACAGCTCCGCCGCCGCTTCTCTGCAGGTAAACACCGTGTTGGCCGCGCGCATGGCTGCGCTGTGGCCGCCGCGGCCGGGACTCGCCATTGTGCGCATGGCCATGGCCGTCGCGCGCACTACCGACGGCGGTTTGAGCAGGCTCGTAGCCGCCGAGTCCAGATAGATCATACCGTCACCTCCTGGTAAGTGCCATCTTCCAGCAGGCGATACACCTTCCCCCGCTGGATCGCTGCGCGGTCCAGGAGCGCCAGCGCACGAACCAGACGGGATTCATAAAGTTTGACGCAATAAGTGCATCCGGTCTTTGAAACGCTTTGCGGCGCTTTGAGCACAGTGGCGGTAATGCCCGCGCGCTCGAGCACCTGCGATGACCGCTGTGCATAGGTCAGCGACCTGCACATGATCAGACAGTAGCGCTGCATCATGAGCTCCCTCCCACATTGTTATGCCTCATTCTATGCGGGAGCGGTGCAGGCGTTTACGAAACCCGTTCGATCAGGACGACCGCATGCGCGGCGATGCCCTCGCGCGCGCCAGTAAAGCCAAGGCCCTCCTCGGTTGTCGCCTTGACGCTGACGCGGTCAACATCCACGTCCATGCACTGCGCCAGATTTCGGCGCATCTGCGCGATGTGCGGCGCGAGCTTCGGCGCCTGAGCGAGCACGGTGCAGTCCAGATTGCCGACCATGTATCCGGCCGCGTGCAGGCGGGCCGTTACGGCGCGCAGGAGCGCCAGACTGTCCGCGCCGGCATAAGCCGGGTCATTGTCCGGGAAATGCTGGCCGATATCCCCCAGCGCAGCGGCACCCAGCACAGCATCCATCACGGCGTGGGCCAGCACATCGGCATCCGAGTGGCCCAGCAGGCCCTTCTCATAGGGCACCTCCACGCCGCCAAGGATGAGCTTGCGGCCCTCCACCAGACGATGGACGTCGTAACCATGACCAATGCGCATCTTCTTTCCTCCGTTCTCCGCCCGGGGCAGGTCTTCCCGGGTCGTGATCTTGATGTTTGCGTAGTCGCCCTGCACCAGCTCCACCGGACGGCCCGTTAATTCGAACAGGCTGCAATCGTCGGTGACGAGGCGGGCGCGGGCCTCGTCCAGCTCGTCCAGCGCCGCCAGATAGGCTGCGCGGTCGAAGCACTGGGGCGTCTGCACCGCATAAAGGGTGCTGCGGTCGGGGGTATCCTCCACCATGCAGCCGACGGGCACCGTCTTGCCGCTGCCGCCCTTTGCCTGCTTGATGGTGTCCTTCACCGGCACCGCCGGGGCTGCTGCGCCGCACCGGGCGGCAGGGACTGCTGGGCCGCCGCGGCAGCGGCTTTTGGAACGGTCTGCTGGTGGGGATGTACCCGCTGGCATTCATCTGCTACAGCATATACAGCGCACTGATCTTTGAGCGGCCGGACACGCCGCTGCTCCCGGCGGGG
>OICJ01000264.1_pt1 | contig 14365 bp, 18 predicted proteins | sample 1581291 | NCBI WGS metagenome assembly OICJ01 (sample SAMEA3882540, study PRJEB24775) | human gut metagenome | biome: human-associated habitat; feature: intestine environment; material: feces | place: Netherlands | collected 2009/2010 | reverse complement strand
CCGGCTGGGTCTCGCCTACGACCGGGCCGATCACGACGCCGCCGACACGATCGAGGCCTGCGCCGCCGTGGAGGACGTGCTCGGTGCCGGGATCTGCAAGAATCTCTTTCTCACGAACCGGCAGCAGACGGCATTTTACCTGCTGCTGATGCCGGGGCACAAGCCGTTTCGTACGAAGGATCTCTCGCACCAGATCGGCAGTGCGCGGCTGTCATTCGCAGCGCCGGAGCATATGCTCGAGCTGCTGGACATCACGCCCGGCTCCGTGAGCGTGCTGGGGCTGATGAATGACCATGACGGGCGTGTGCGCCTGCTCATCGACCGCGACCTGCTGAAGGATGCGTACCTCTGCTGCCACCCGTGTATCAACACCTCCACGCTCAAGCTGCGCATGACGGACGCCGTTGACGTGCTGATCCCGGAACTGGCGCATACTCCGACGTATGTGGACCTGCCGGTGTATGCACAGCAAGGCTGAAAAAGCGCAAAGAAAAATCCTGCATCCTCGGATGCAGGATTTTTTGGTTGCATTAGTAGTAACGCTTATTCTTGTTCTTGCGTGCAGCCTCCGACTTTTTGCGGCGACGAACGCTGGGGCTCTGGTAGTACTCCTTGCGGCGCAGATCAGACATGACGCCAGCCTTGGCACAGCTGCGCTTAAATCTCTTGAGCGCGTTGTCCAGAGACTCATTCTCCTTGACGTAGATTTCAGACATTTTATTCCCTCCCTCCAAATACGCCTTGCGGCGCTTCAAGGGCCATCATGCATGGCTTTAGCGTTAATATTATAATTGCAATGATCGCAGATGTCAAGATGAAGTTAGGCCTTCGGCTTCAAAATCAGGTTGACGAGTTTGTTCGGGACGTGGATGACCTTCACAATCTGCATACCTTCCATCTGGCGCTGGACCTTATCGAGCTGCAGCGCCGCTTCGACGACGGCCTGCTGGTCGCTGTCCTTGGCCACGGTGACGGTGCCTTTGAGCTTGCCGAGCACCTGCACAGCCATGGTGACGGTCGTGTCGACCGTCTTGGCCTCGTCATAGCTCGGCCAGTCGCACTGGCAGCACATCTTGCCGTACTTGGCGGCAAAGCCGAGCCGCTCCCAGAGCTCCTCGACGATGTGCGGCGCAAACGGGCTGAGCAGGAGCAGCAGCTGCTCCATGTCGCCCTTCGTGCAGCCGTTGGCGGCAAACTCGTTAGCCATGGTCATCATGGACGCGATGGCAGTGTTCATCTTCAGCTCGTCAATGTCCTCCGTGACCTTCTTGATGGTCTTATGGATGATCGCCTCATTCTTGTCCGAAATGGCCAGATCGTCCGTGCAGCTCTCGGCCAGGTTCCAGACGCGGTCGAGGAAGCGCTTCGATCCCTTGACGGCCTCGTTGGACCAGGTGACAGCCTTCTCAAAGTCGCCGATGAACATGATGTGCAGGCGCATGGTGTCCGCGCCGTACTGGTCGACAATGTCGTTGGGGTTGACGACGTTGCCGCGGGACTTGGACATCTTCTCGCCGTCGACCAGCAGCATGCCCGTGTGCATCCAGGTGTTGGAGAAGCCCTGGTGCCAGGCGCAGGTGGCCTGAGCGCACTCGTTCTCGTGATGCGGGAAGGCAAGATCGGAGCCGCCGCCGTGGATGTCGATCGGAGTACCCAGGTAGCGATGCACCATGGCGGCGCACTCGGTGTGCCAACCGGGACGGCCCTCGCCCCAGGGGCTCGGCCAGCTGGGCTCGCCGGGCTTGGCGGCCTTCCAGAGCGCGAAGTCGAGCGGGTTCTCCTTGATGTCGTTGACGTCGATGCGCGCGCCGGACTGCAGGTCCTCGATCGGCTGGTGGCTGAGCTTGCCGTAGTCCTTGAACTTCAGCGTGCGGTAGTACACGTCGCCGTTGACCTCGTAGGCGTAGCCCTTGTCGATGAGCGTCGTGATGAGGTCAATGATCTGCTGGATGTTTTCGGTGGCCTTCGGGTGCACGGTCGCCTCGCGGACGCCGAGCGCGTGCGCGTCGGTGAAGTACTCGGCGATGTATTTTTTCGCGACCTCCTCGCTGGAGATACCCTCTTCGTTGGCGCGCTTGATGATCTTGTCGTCCACGTCGGTGAAGTTCTGCACGAACGTCACCTCGTAGCCGCGGTACTCCAGATAGCGGCGCAGCACGTCGAACATGATGATCGGGCGCGCGTTGCCGACGTGGATGTAGTTATACACCGTCGGGCCGCAGGCGTACATGCGCACTTTGCCCGGCTCAATCGGCACGAACTCTTCCTTCTGCATGGACATGGTGTTGTACAGTTTCATATTCAGGCTCCTTTGAGACGTATTTGCAATAAAAAAGCGCCCCCATGCCGTCCGGCATGAGAGGCGAAGTCCTTCGCGGTTCCACTCTCGTTTCTCGCTCGCTGCACCGTAACGCGGTGCCTTCGGGCGGGCATTTCCTCCCGCCGCGCTCCCGGACGCACGTTCCGCCCCGCCGGACAGCACCCTCGCAGCGTCTGGGCGCCTCTCTGAGACCGGGTGATAGGCGTACTCTTTCCGTTCATCGCATTCATCATCTTAGCATATGCACCCGGCAATGTCAAGGTTGCGCGCCGCGCGCCGGTGTGGTATGCTGGAAAAAACGCGGCCGGAGCAAAGCGTGGCCGCACAGGAGGCACTGACATGAAAAAATATCTTTCGCTCCTGCTCGCGTGCGTGTTGGCGCTGGCGCTGCTGTGCGCCTGCGGCAAAAAGGACGCGGCGGAGCAGACCCCCGCGCCGGAGACACCGCCGACGCAGACGGCCGCCGCCGGCGGCGTGGACACGTCCTGCAAGCTCTATTTCCCGAACGACGCGGCCGATGACCTGCGCGCCGACACGGCGCAGATCCCGGACGCGGAGCCGGCCGTCACGACGGCGTATGCGCAGGCGATCGCGCAGCAGCTCATCGCGCACAACGCCCTGCCGAAGGGCAGCCAGGTGCTCGTCATCTCGAAGGACGGCGACGCGCTCAGTCTCGACATGAACGAGGCATTCCTCGCCGGTCTGCGCGAGAGCGGCTCGACGGGCGAGCTCATGTACATGGGCAGTCTCGTCAACACGTTCCTCGATAACTTCAACTGCACGACCGTGCGCGTTACGGTCGAGGGCAAGCCGTTCTCCACGGGCCACTCGGAGTATGACAAGCCGCTGCAGGCATTCACGTTCTGAGGCATAACCCAAAAAGACCAGCGGGCATCATGCCCGCTGGCCTTTTTATGCTTCAGACGGCTTTCCGGAACACGTCGTGATTCTTCACGAAGTACTCCACACCGGAGTACACCGTCGTCACGACGATGACGACCCAGCAGACCGTGTTGAGCCAGGGAATGTTCCACAGCAGCATCAGGCAGATGGCCACCATGGTCGAGGCGGTCTTGATCTTGCCGGACCAGGCGGCGGCGATGACGCGGCCGTTGTCCACGGCGATGAGCCGCAGGCCGGTCACGGCAAACTCGCGCGCGACCACGAGCAGCAGCGCCCACGCGGGCATCTGGTGCTGCTCGACAAACAGCAGCATGGCCGCCACGACCAGCAACTTGTCGGCCAGCGGGTCCATGAACTTGCCGAAGTCGGACACCTGATTATAGTGCCGCGCGATGTAGCCGTCGGCGAAGTCGCTCAGGCTCGCGAGCACGAACACGCCGAATGCCCAGTACGTATGGCCGGGGAAGCGCAGGTACATCAGCACCAGAAACACGGGGATGAGAATCACGCGGAAGATGGTAATTTTGTTTGCAGTCGTCATGTCAGCACCTCATTCGTGGATTTGTTCGCCGGCGAGATCGCCGTCGTCGCAGCCGGTGATATGCACCGTGACCATGTCGCCGGGCAGGGCGGTGCCGGTGAAGTAGACCGTACCGTCGATCTCCGGCGAGTCGGCATACGTCCGGCCGGAGCACATGCCGCTCCTGGCCCGGTGCTCGCAGAGCACGGTCATGTCCCGCCCGATGCAGGCGGCGTTGTAGTCGTCCATGATGCCGGCCTGCAGCTCGAGAATAAGATCGGCGCGGCGCTGGGCCTCGTCCGGCTCGCAGCGGTCCGTCATCACGGCGGCGGGTGTCCTCCTCGGGGGAGAACGGGAACACGCCCACGCGCTCGAGCCGCACCTCGCGCAGCCAGGTGCACAGCTCCTCGAATTCCGCCTCGCCCTCGCCGGGCAGGCCCGTGATGAGGCTCGTGCGCAGCACAAGACCCGGAATGCGCGCGCGCAGCTTCTGCAGCAGCGCGCGGATCTCGTCGCCGGTGCAGTGGCGGTTCATGCGGCGGAGAATGTCGTTGTTGATGTGCTGGATGGGAATGTCGAGATACTTGACGATCTTGTCCTCATTTGCAATGAGGTCGATGAGCTCGTCGTCGATGATCTCGGGGTAGAGGTAGTGCAGGCGGATCCAGCGGATGCCGTCGATCTTCGCCAGCTCCCGCAGCAGCAGCGCAAGGCTCGGCTTGCCGTAGAGGTCCATGCCCCAGCGGGTGATGTCCTGCGCGATGACGATCAGCTCTTTCACGCCGAGGTCGGCGAGCTCTCGCGCCTCCTGCGCGATGGCGTCAAGCGTGCGGCTGCGGTAGCGGCCGCGGATGGCGGGGATGGCGCAGAATGCGCACCAGTTGTCGCAGCCCTCGGCGATGCGCAGGTACGCCCAGCCCGGCCCGGTCGTGACCACGCGGCCGATCTCCTCAATCGGGCCGCTCTTGTCACCGAAGTACAGCGGCTTTCCGCCGTGCATCACGTCCTCGACGGCCTCGCAGATCTGGCCGAAGCTGCCGGTGCCGAGCATGCCGTCCACTTCCGGCAGGCTCTCGAGAATGTCGTTTTCGTACCGCTGCGACAGGCAGCCGGTCACGAGAATTTTCTTCAGTCCGCCGGCCTTTTTCACCTCGGCGAGCTGCAGGATCTGGTCGATGGCCTCGCTCTTGGCGCTGTCGATAAAGCCGCAGGTGTTGACGATGGCGACGTCGCACCCGTCCACCTCGCCGACCACCTCATGGCCGGCCTGGTTGAGCAGATAGAGCATCTGCTCGCTGTTGACCTGATTTTTCGCACAGCCGAGCGAGATGAGACAAATTCGATATGGCATGGGTCAATACTCCTCAAAGTTATCCTGATAGCGCGCGATGGCCGCGCGGATCTCGTCGCGCCCGAAGCCGCGGCGGTAGAGATAGTCCGATGCGCGGCGCAGCTCGTCGCGGTCGGGCGTGTCGCTGCGCAGGCGGCGGCGCAGCAGCGTGTCGATCTGGTCGCCCTGCTCCGGCAGCTCCTGCAGCGCGTCGTCCCACAGCTCGCGCGGGATGCCGCGGCGGTAGAGCTCATTGCGGATGCGCCCGGCGCCGTAGCCCTTGGCGGCATAGTGCCGCACGCACATGGCGGCGTACTGCGCATCGTCGAGCAGGTGCATCTCCTGCAGCCACGCGGCGGCGTCCTCGGCGTTTTCCGGACTTTCGCCCTTTTCCTTCAGCCGGTCGGTCAGTTCCTTGACCGACATGGCGCGCGCACCGATGATGCGCAGCGCCCGCTGCCGGCAGCGCGAGCGCTCGGAGGCCGCGCGCAGCGCGTCAAGCTCCTGACTCGTCAGTTCCTTTCCGCTGCGCAGGTGGAAGTCTGTCACGACGGCGAGCGTCGTGCGCAGTTCCTCGCCGGTGTCAAACCGCGCCAGAAAGCGCTCCGGCGCGGTCTGCTTGAGCTCGATGAGCCGGGCCATCAGCCCTGAAAGTCATCGGCTGCCACCTCGACGGCGCGGCCGGAAGCGATGGCGGCCTTGCGCGCCTGCGGGCTCATGAGCTTGTGGGCGTTGGCGCGGATCTCGGCCTCGATCTTGTCCGAGACGTCGGGGTGCTCGCGCAGATATTCCTTCATGCTGTCGCGGCCCTGCACGCGCACATCGCCGTAGGTGTACCACGCGCCGGCCTTGTCGATCAGGTCGAGCTTGACGCCGAGGTCCACGATCTCGCCGATCTTGGAGATGCCCTCGCCGTAGATGATGTCGAACTCCGCCTCCTTGAACGGGGGCGCGACCTTGTTCTTGACGATCTTGGCGCGCGTGCGGTTGCCGATCATCTCGCCGCCGACCTTCAGCGTCTCGATGCGGCGCACATCGATGCGCACGCTGGAGAAATACTTCAGCGCGCGGCCGCCGGGCGTCGTCTCGGGGTTGCCGTACATGACGCCGATCTTCTCGCGCAGCTGGTTGATGAACACGACGATGCAGTTCGTGCGGCTGACGGTGCCGGCCAGCTTGCGCAGGGCCTGGCTCATCAGGCGCGCAATCACGCCGACGGACGACTCGCCCATCTCGCCCTCGAGCTCGCTGCGCGGCAGCAGCGCCGCCACGGAGTCGACGACCACGACGTCGAGCGCGCCGGAGCGCACGAGCTGCTCCGTGATCTCGAGCGCCTGCTCGCCGGTGTCCGGCTGGGAGATGAGCAGGCTGTCGATGTCCACGCCGAGGGCGCGGGCGTAGGCGGGCTCGAGCGCGTGCTCCACGTCGATGAACGCGACCTCACCGCCCTTTTTCTGGGCGCTGGCGAGGATGTGCAGCGCGAGCGTCGTCTTACCGGACGACTCGGGCCCGTAGATCTCGACGATGCGGCCGCGGGGCACGCCGCCGATGCCGAGCGCGAGGTCGAGCGACAGGGAACCGGTGGAGATGGCCTCCACGTTCACGGGAATGTCGTCGCCGAGGCGCATGATGGCGCCCTTGCCGAAGTTCTTCTCGATCTGGGCGAGCGCGGTCTCGAGCGCTTTTTTCTTATCCTCCGGCTTGACGGGGCCGGTGGAAACGGGTGCGGATTTCTTCTTTTCAGCCATAGTGATTCACCTCTAAGTATCAGATGCGGCCGACGACGACGCGCCGGATGCCGGCGGTATCCTCGAGGGCGGTCACATCGGTGTATTTTTCTTCTGTCATCAGCGCCATGACGGCGTCCGCCTGATCCTCGCCGACCTCGAACATGAGCCAGCCGCCGGGGCGGAGGATCTGTGTCCAGTGGCGCACGATCGCGCGGTAGAACATCAGCCCGTCCTCACCGCCGTCGAGCGCGCCGAGCGGCTCATAGTCGCGCACGGAGCTGTCGAGCGTGAGGATGTCCATGCTCGCCACATACGGCGGGTTGGACACGATGAGGTCGAACGTGCCGATGCCCATCGGGGGCTTTTCGAGCGCGTCGGCCTTGAGGCAGATGGTGCGGTTCTGGTGGTTGCGGCGCAGGTTTTCCTTGCTCACGGCGAGGGCCTCCTCGCTGATGTCCACCATGACGACGCGCGCGGCCGGCAGCTCGTGCGCCAGCGCGCAGCCGATGCAGCCGCTGCCGGAGCAGAGGTCGAGAATGCGGGCGTTCATCTTCCGGCCGACGAGCACGCGCAGCGCCGCGTCCACAAGCACCTCGGTGTCCATGCGCGGGATGAGCACGTCGGGCGTGACCACGATCGGCAGCCCGTGAAACTCCCACTCGCCGATGAGATAGGCCAGCGGTTCGCCGGCGATGCGGCGCTGCAGCAGGGCCGCGATCTTCTGTTCATTTTCGTCGGAGGTGTACAGGCGCAGGTCGCGCACGAATTCCTCCTTCGTCTTGCCGACGGCGTAGGCCACCAGCAGCCGCGCCTCGAGCGCGTAAGCCTCCACGCCGGCGTTTTTCAGCGCCGTGCGCGTGGCCAGATACAGGTCGTTATAGGTCTTTGGCATCTCTCTATCTTCCAGTCCTTTGCTGACGGATTACCAGGCGTCGCTGCCCTTCTCTTCCGGGATGACGAGCTCAAGCGCGCGGATGGCGCACTCGATCATGCTGTCGTCCGGCTCGTTGGTGGTCAGGCGCTGCAGCCACTTGCCCGGCGCGGACAGAATGCGCGAGCAGAGGTTATCGTGCCGGCCGACCCAGCGGTTGATCTCATAACTGATGGACACCACGACCGGCAGCAGCAGCAGCCGCAGGCCGATGCGCACCCACGGATTGTCCCACAGCCCGACGCGCAGGCTCACGAGCGAGAACACGAGAATGCTGATGATGACGACGACGAACAGAAAGCTCGTGCCGCAGCGGGGGTGGAAGCGCGACTGCGGCCGCACGTTCTCGACCGTCAGCGGCAGGCCCTTTTCGTAGCAGAAGATGGTCTTGTGCTCTGCGCCGTGGTAGGCGAACATGCGCTCGACGTCCTTCATGTGCGCCACGCCCCACAGATACAGCAGGAAGATGACGATGCGCAGCAGGCCCTCAAAGAGGTTGCGCACGACGGGGCTGTGGATGAAGCTGTCGGTCAGGCCGGCGAGCAGCGTCGGGATCAGGATGAACAGCACGATCGACAGCGCGATGCCGAGCACCACGGCCGTGCCGATGATGATGTCCTTGGCCTTCTCCTCGCCGAAGTGCTTTTCGATCCAGAGATCGATCTTGCCGGGCTCCTCCTGCTCGTCCTCGGGCAGCAGGTCGGCCGAATAGGTCAGCGCCTTCATGCCCTTGACCATCGAGTCGAGAAACACGATGACGCCGCGGATGAGCGGCCAGCCGAGGATCGGGTGCTTTTCCTTGACTAAGTGCAGCTCCTCGACCTTCTCGACCATGCCGTCCTGCGTGCGGCAGACGATGGCCTGCTTCGTCGGGCCGCGCATGAGGATGCCCTCGATGAGCGCCTGCCCGCCGATGGATGTGCGGAACGAGACATTGGTATCGGGTTTTGCGGATTTGGTTTTGCTCATATGGTTACCTCGGTTACAATTTTAATTGCTGCTCTCCGGCGCGAACGGCAGGCGCACCGAGACCAGTGTGCCGCCGCCGGGGGCGTTGGCGATCGTCAGCGTGCCGCCGGAGCGGGTGATGATCTCGTCGCACACGGCGAGGCCGATGCCGCTGCCGCGGGCCTTGTGCTTTTCGCCCTTGAAGAACTTTTCCTTCACGTGCGGCAGCTCGTTTTCCGGGATGCCGGGCCCGTGGTCCCTGAATTGAATGGTAGCAGCTTCACTGTCCGAAAAAACGGACACTTCGATCGTCTTGCCGTCGCGTGCGTACTTGGCGGCGTTGTCGAGGATGTTGAGAAACACCTGCTTGAGCCGCTCCGGGTCGCCGGGCACGAGCGGGATCTCCTCCTCGGGCGGGTTGTAGATGAGCTGCATCCCGTCCTGCCGCAGCAGCTCCTGATAGGTGAAGATGGTGTCCTCGAGCTCGCTCTCGATGTCGAGCAGCTCCATGCTCAGGTTGAAGCGGCCGTCCTGGATGCGGGTGAACTCCAGCAGCTCCTCGACGAGGCTCGTCAGGCGCGCGGCCTCCTTGGAGATGATGGCGATGCCGCGGCGGGAGTCGCCCTGGATGGCAGTGTCGAACATGAGCGTTTCGCTCCAGCCGGTGATGGCGGTCAGGGGCGTGCGCAGCTCGTGCGAGATCGACGAGATGAACTCCGACTGCATTTTTTCGCTGCGGCTGATCTCCTGCGACAGCTCGTTGATCGCGGTCGCAAGGCGGCCGAGCTCATCGTCGCGCTGCACCGGCAGCTCCGTGCCGTAGCGCCCGCCAGCGATCGTGCGCGTGACCTCCGTGATCTGCTCGACCGGGCGTGACACGCGCCGGCGGAACCACAGCGCGCAGACCACGGCGCCGACGGCCGCCGCGAGAATGCCCAGCACGATGCCCAGCGCGGTGCTGACGCGCCCCGCGCCCAGGCCGATGGCCGCGCCGATGGCGACGCACAGCGCCGCGTGCACGCACTGGCCGATGGCCATGCGCGAAAACAGGCCGCGGAAGGTGTTTTTCTGTTCGGGTTCGCCTGCGGGGGTGGGGGTGACGTTCTGCATGGTCTCAGTAGCCCCACTTATAGCCGTAGCCCCAGACGGTGGTGATGTATTCGGGCTCGGTCGCGTCGTCCTCGATCTTGATGCGCAGGCGGCGGATGTTCACGTCGACGATCTTGACCTCGCCGTTGTAGTCCGCGCCCCAGACGGCGTGCAGAATGTCCTCGCGCGAGAGTGCGCGACCGGGGTTTTCCATGAACAGCTTCATGATGGCAAACTCCGTCTGCGTCAGGCGGATGTGGTCGCTGTTTTTGTCGAGCGTGCGCGAGCGCAGGTGCAGCACGAACGGCCCGCTCGAGAGCACGTCCTCGGTGTTCTCGCTGCCGCCGATGCGGCGGTAGAGCGCGTCCACGCGCGCGAGCAGCTCGGCGGGGGAGAAGGGCTTGGTGACATAGTCGTCCGCGCCGGTCATGAGGCCGGTGATCTTGTCCATCTCCTGGCTCTTGGCGCTGAGCATGAGGATGCCCATCTTCGATCCGGTCGCGCGGATGCGGCGGCAGACCTCAAAGCCGTCGATGTCCGGCAGCATCACGTCGAGCAGCGCGACGAGCGTGTCCGGATTCTGCTTGAGCTTTTCGAGCGCCTCCTCGCCTGTGGCCGCCTCAATGGGCTCGTAACCGGACCGGCGCAGGTTGATGACGACGAAGCTGCGGATGCTGGGTTCGTCCTCAAGTACGAGAATTTTCTTCATGTAGTCCATATTCCTTTCCAAAGGCGGTGTGTGGGCGCCTTTGCGGTTAGTGGCGTCTGCTTTCCCGGAAAGCAGGAGGTTTGCAGAAATATTCATTTCAGTATATCACACAATTTACAATAGTGGTAGCAAAAAATTACGAATCGTGTTATTCTGTGACACAGGAAATGAGGTGGACCATATGGAGCTTTTCTGGACGCAGATCACGGACGCGCAGCCGGCGCGCCCTGCGCGCACGAAGGCGCACGGGAGCGCGTGGGGCGTGTCGCTGCTGGCGTATGCGGTGCGCGCGGTCTGGGGCATCGACCTGCCGGAGACGGCGGAGCTGCCGGGCGGCAAGCCGTATTTTCCGGCGTGCCAGCAGCTGCACTTTTCCGTCAGCCACACGCACACGGCGGCGCTCGTGGCCGTGTCGGCAGCGCCGGTCGGCGCGGATGTGGAGCAGGTGCGCCCGCTGCACCCGGCCATGGCGCGGCGGCTCGCGCAGGCGGACTGCGGCGACCTGCAGCCGTTCGAGCTCTGGACGCTGCGCGAGAGCTGGTTCAAGCTCACGGGCGCGGGCGACCTGCGCGCGATCCCGTTCCGGCGCGCGGCCGGGGTGCTTGTCCCGCCGGAGGCGGGGGCGCTCTGCCGCGTGTATGATGACATTCCCGGCTGCGCGGCCGCCGCGTGCTCGCTTGCCGAGCAGCCGCCGGAGCGGCTGCGGTTCGTGCCGCCGCGCGAGATTTGCACTTGAAATATGCGCCCGGCTGTTGTATAATCAAGCAGCCGAATTTGCCGGTGTGATGGAATTGGTAGACGTGCTTGACTCAAAATCAAGTGCCGCAAGGCGTGCCGGTTCGAGTCCGGCCACCGGCACCACGGTGTCGGAGCAAAGTCTGCTCCGTTCAAAATCCGGCAGCTCAAAATGAGCTGCCGGATTTTTTCGTCTGCGCTCCCTTGCTCCTCCTTTAATTATTTACTATTATAGTGAGCATTCAAAACGAAATGGTAGTGATAAGCGCACAAAAGACAAACACCAAAAAGGAAATGCACGTAGGCAAAGGGATCAAGGCGGCGAAAAGAAAAAGCAAAAATCGGGATGGAAAAGCCGAAGATAGGAAAGTGGCAATATATGTGGAGGTGCTTTTGTGTTAGATGTTATTCGAAAATGCTTCGAGGATGGAAATGTTGCTAGTTTCTTTTGCAATCCGGACTATACGGACTTACATTTGACTGGATATGTTGCAAAGTATAGTACAGATGAAGTGCTGATAGCTCACATTTCTGTTCATGGGTATTATGATGGGTTCATTCTAAAGCCGGTAAAAGATATTTATAGAATTGATTATGCAGGAAATTATGAAACCAAAATTGATCGTCTGTATAAACAAAGAAAACAAGACCATCCAAATTTAGGGGGGATTGGCGATGGAGAAATAATGCCCTCGCTTTTTAGCTATGCAAAGGATAATTCGCTAATAATTTGCTTGGAATTTCAGGACAATCTTTTGCGCGGTTTTGTAAGCAATTATAATGATAATACCATTTGCATTAATATAATCGATGATTATGGCTGTGACGATGGCATATCTGTCATAAATCTTGAAGATATACTAACAGTTTCAGTGGATACAGACGATGAGCAGGATGCTTTGCTCTTGTATAAAGCAAATCAGACCAATTAACCAATTAATTTAGTTACTGGCGCATTATCTGCAATACCGGGTGGCGGTGCTTTGCTGGCAGTTGCAGATGTTGTTGGTTCTTCAGTAATTAAAGTCGGGGTGGATTCTCTGATGAATAAGCTAAAACTTCAGGCAGAGTATTTGTGCTGAGCGGGTTATCCAAGTCTATAAAATATGTGTCGATTTACTCCTATGTTAGAGGAATTGCCCGATGAAACAATTTATTACCAACTATTGCATCCCGTGGACAGGAATCACTATCCTTTTCTTATCATCGATACGATCAATTCTAAATGACATTTTAATCGGAAGTCTCCCTGGACACTATGGGAAAGCAGATAAGAAAGCAATGTGCATTAGATGGGTGTCCATAAAACAGTAACCCATGAAAATTACTGATATATGGCATCTGTCTGACAGGGTTGGCTACAAAGAAAACGGACATCACCAGGATTTTCTTGGTGATGTCCGTTTTCTTTGTTTCAATGTTTCTTTTTCATTGCTTAGGCTAAGTGTTAGAAAATCCGAATTGATCGAATAAAGTTAAATGCTCTATGCCTTGATATTATTTTCTACATAATACTGGGCCTGAACGTTCCACAGTGCAGCATATTCTCCCTTCTGCTCTGAAAGCAACGCCTCATGGGTCCCCTGCTGGATGACCTGGCCGTGGTCGAAAACGGCGATCTCGTCGCAGAACTTGCAAGAGGAGAGACGGTGGCTGATGTAAATCGCTGTCCGGTCGCCGGAAATCTCGTTGAATTTCTCATAGATTTCTGCCTCTGCAATGGGGTCAAGGGCCGAAGTTGGTTCATCCAGAATGATGAAAGGGGCATCCTTATAGGCACATGCTTTTGCTTATCCTGGCTTTTGTTACATCTTATCAATCAGAGTAAATACAGCAGCTTGCTGATCCTCGGTCAGCCTTGACCATTTTTCAAGCAGTTGCTTCTGAGATGCAGTCAAAGAGACCGGAGCATCTTCTTCAGAGAACAGCTGGGAAAGCGTAATCCCAAACGCATCACAGATTTTTTCGAGTGAGGGAATGGTGGGAACCATGTTCTTACGATACCACGAAGAAATCGTAGACTGCGGTAAGCCGGAGCGTTCTGCAAGCTGATATTCTGACCAACCTCTGCTTTCCCGATATGTGGTTATCACTGCAAGAATATCTTTCACGTCATTCACCCCAGTACTTGTGTTCTTCGTAAATTATACTTTGATATATCGTTGAGGTTTAATCATTTATATCGTATAATTTTAACGATAAACGCAAGTATCGCAAGAGGTGTAAGCATGGGCGGAAAAAGCTGCTTTTTATCGGACATCGAGAGACGAGTGAAGAAGTGTATCCAGAGTTGTATGCCGCTGTTGAGCAGCACATCGTCGAATATGGTGTGACAGAGTTTATTGTAGGCCACTATGGGGGCTTTGACAGGCTGGCTGCAAAAGCGGTCATCGAGGCGAAGAAAACGCATCCGGGAGTAGTCTTGACCCTGCTTCTTCCGTATCACCCTGCAGAGCGCCCTGTGGCCCCTCCAGAAGGCTTTGACGGAACCTATTACCCTCCGGGGATGGAGCGTGTTCCTCGCCGTGTAGCCATTGTCAGAGCGAACCGATACATGGTCGATCATGTAGACTATCTGATTGCCTACGCATGGCATCCGGCCAGCAGCGCCAGGGAGCTGGTGGAATATGCGCAGAGGAAGCAACAAATACACATTCAATTACTATAAGACAATTGTCATGTATTTTAGGCAAAATAATCTTTAGAATCGTATAGTTTAATTGACGAAAAGGAGAAAATTGAGTATAATATTATGGAGTATATTGTAACTTATCACGGAGGTGAATACCAATGGCAGTTAGCTATAAAAAGCTTTGGAAACTCTTGATTGATTTGGATATGAAAAAGAAAGATTTACAACACGCTGCCGGAGTAAGTTCTGCATTAATTGCCAAATTGGGGCGTAATGAGAATGTGTCAACAGAATCTTTTGTGAAGATATGTACTGCTCTGCATTGCGATATTGGCGATATTATGGAAGTTACAGATTTTGAAAATAATACTACCTGGAAATAAATCAAATACATCAAATTCAATAAGACTATATTTTCTTTAAGAGGTGTGGAGGGACAAGTATGAGCTGCGAATTTGTCTCTGAATTGAGGAGACTCAGCAAACTTTCAGCTGAAGCGGTACAAAACATTAACCGCT
>OICJ01000262.1_pt1 | contig 14445 bp, 10 predicted proteins | sample 1581291 | NCBI WGS metagenome assembly OICJ01 (sample SAMEA3882540, study PRJEB24775) | human gut metagenome | biome: human-associated habitat; feature: intestine environment; material: feces | place: Netherlands | collected 2009/2010 | reverse complement strand
CCCGCCAGAAAGAAGAGTTCGTGCCGCAGGTGCCGGGCGAGTACCGCATCTACGTCTGCGGCCCCACCGTCTACAACTATATCCACATCGGCAACGCCCGCCCGCTCATCGTCTTCGATACCCTGCGCCGCTACCTCGAGTACCGCGGCAACAAGGTCATCTATGTCTCCAACATCACCGATATTGATGACAAGCTCATCAAAAAGGGCCAGGAGGAGGGCACCTCCATGAAGGAAGTGGCCCAGCGCTTTGAGGCCGAGTACCTCAAGGATGCCGCCGGCCTCAACTGCAAAAAGCCCACCGTCCAGCCCCGGGCTACCGAGCACATCCAGCAGATCCTGGATATCGTGAAGGATCTGATCGACTCCGGCCACGCTTATGTTGCCAAGAACGGCGATGTGTACTTCCGGGTGAAGAGCGATCCCGAGTACGGCAAGCTGAGCCATTTGAAGCTGGACGATCTGGAGAGCGGCAACCGTGAGCTGCGCAGCCAGATGGAAGACGACCTGAAGGAAGATCCCGCCGACTTTGCGGTCTGGAAGGCTGCAAAGCCCGGCGAGCCCGCCTGGGAAAGCCCCTATGGCATGGGCCGCCCCGGCTGGCACATTGAGTGCTCGGCCATGTCCAACCGCTACCTCGGCAAGACGATCGACATCCACTGCGGCGGCAGCGACCTCGTCTTCCCGCACCACGAGAACGAGATTGCCCAGTCCGAGGCCGCCAACGGCTGCAAGTTCGTCAACTACTGGCTGCACAACGGCTTTATCAACATCGACAACAAGAAGATGAGCAAGTCGCTTGGCAACTTCTTCACCGTGCGCGAGGCCGCCGCCGTCTACGGCTACGACTGCATCCGCATGTTCATGCTCATGAGCCACTACCGCAGCCCACTCAACTACTCCGGCGAGATCCTCATGCAGGCCAAGGCCGCGCTCGAGCGCCTGCGCACCGCCAAGAGCAACCTCGAGTTCTTCATCGCCAACGGCCACGACGGCGAGCTGAGCGAGACGGACGCCGCCTTCGTGCAGGGGCTGGACCAGTACCGTGAGAAGTTCGACGCCGTCATGGACGACGACTTCAACACCGCCGACGCGATCTCCGTCATCTTTGAGATGGTGCGCGAGATCAACACCGCCGTCTCCCCCGCTGCCGACCCGAGCAAGGCGCTGGCGCAGGCGTGCCTCGACCGTTTCCTCGAGCTGTGCGATGTGCTGGGCATCCCGTTCGGCTCCGACAGCAGTGAGGATCCCGAGGCGAAGGCCATCGAGGAGAAGATTGCCGCGCGTCAGGCCGCCCGCAAGGCCAAAAACTGGGCCGAGGCCGACCGCATCCGCGACGAGCTCAAGGCCGCCGGCATCGTGCTCGAGGACACCCCGCAGGGCGTCAAGTGGAAGCGCGCATAAATTGACCCGATTGCATATCTGACGACCGCCCCGGCCGGATGGCAGGGGCGGTTTTTCCGTCCGCGCACACAAAGATCCCCGATCGGAAACCCGATCGGGGATCTTCGCAGTTTATGGGGTAAGGGATGAATTCGCGTCAGGGATGCTGCGGTGCATCGGAGTCTTCCGCTTCCGTGTCCGCCTCGTCCGCCGGGGCTTCGGCCGCCTCGGCGCTGTCCTCAGCGGTCACTTCCGGCTCGGCTTCGGCTTCCGGAGCGTCTGGTTCGGCCGGGGTCTCCGCTGCCTCGGCGTTGTCCGCCGGCGCCGTTTCCGCCGCTTCTTCAGCGGCCTTGGCCGCGGCTTCCGTCTCGGCGGCCGCCTTCGCCTCCGCTGCGGCGGCGCGCTTGGCCTCCTTGGCCTCCTTGGCAGCGGCGTGCCTGGCCTGGAGCTTCGCGTACTCCTCGCCCAGCCACATGCGCAGGCCCTGCTTGCGCAGTGTTGCCGCTTCTTCCTCGGTCATCGTTCCCGCCGCAACTGCCTTCTTCAGCTTCCGGCAGTAGAGCAGGCGCAGCACCGCGACGATCACGGCCAGCACGATGAGCACGATGAGAATGTAGAACAGCGGGCCATGGTGCGCCTTCGTGACGGCAAACTGCAGGTCGCGGTCCATGGTCTTGAAGACGAGGTAGCTGCCGTCGCGGCTGCTGGACGTGCTCGCCCAGGTGCCGTCCTGGTAGGTATAGACCGTGTAGCTCGCGCCGGTATCCGGTGCGTAGACACGCAGGGAGACGGTGTTGTCCGTGTCGTCCTCGACCGTGTCGTTGAGGATCTCAACGTTATACTTCATGTACAGCTGCTGGTTGCCGCGCAGCGTCGGGCCGTCGGCCTCGGCGGAGGTGATGTGCACATCCGTCGCCGGGTCAAAGACGCCCTCGGCCAGTACGATCGGCGTGCGGCTGTTGTCGGCATACAGGTCGCCGGCCACGACCGTCGAGACAGCGGTGTACTCCGCCTTGACCTCGAGGTCGAAGGTCAGGTGGCTGTAGTCATGCTCCGGCCAGGAGCCGTAGTTGCCCTCCACCGTCGGGCAATCGGGGATCTGAGATTCGTCGATCGAGCCGCCGTAGGCAAAGGTGATCGTCTTGACGACCTCGCCGTTGGCCGTGAAGGTGACGGCAAAGCTGGAGAACTCCGCCGGGATGCCGTCGCGCGCCATGAAAGCCTCATAGCTCATGCCCTCGGCCTTGCCCGCGTAGCTGATGCCGTCGATGCCGGCCTCCGTCTCGTGGACGAAGTAGTTGTCGGCCGCGCTGCCGTCCTTATCGATCTCGCCCGCGATGGTGCCGACGCAGTTGCCGGAGCCGTTGAGATTCACGAGCGTGTTGCAGCCGCTGACGTTCATGCCGTAACCGGCGATGCCGCCGATGTAGTTGCGGCCGGTCAGCTCACATTTGGCAAAGCTGTTGCGCACGGAGCCCTTCGACTGGCCGACGACACCGCCGACGTAGTCGCCCGCCGTGCTCTCGGCCGTGCCATAGCCCTCGCAGCCGCTGATAACGCCCAGATCCGCGTAGCCGCAGACGGCGCCGACGCAGTCTTTGCGCGAGGTGGCATTGCCGTAGTTCTTACTGTCGAGCAGCACGCACTTGGTAAAGTACTTGGCCGTCAGCGTGGAGTCCTTGATGACATTGGAGTCGCTCTCGGGGTCGAAATCGTACTCGATGTCCATCGTGCCGGCAACGCCGCCGACATTCACATCGCCATCGACCTTGCCGTAGTTATCGCAGTTATAGACCTTGCCGTCCGTCGTGCTTGAGAGCTCTTCCTCCGAGACGTCCTGGATGATGTCGTCCTTGTCCTTGCTCAGGGCAAGCTCCAGAATGTCGCACAGGCGCATCATGACGACGTTGAACTGGTCGTTGACCGACTTCATGTCGCTGATGATCTGAGTGCTGTAGGTGGCCGTCTCCACGCTCAGGCGGGACAGGCCGGCCGAAATGCTGCCGAGATCGTCGAACATCTGCTCCATCGCGGTGCGGTAATCGCTGCTGATGTCGGGCAGGTTGAGCGGATCGTTGCTGGCGAGGTATTTCGTGACCTGGTCGAGGTAGCTCATACCGGTCGAGAAGTTGCCGCTCGAGGACTTGAGCGCATCGAACGCGTTTTTGAACGCGGCGCTCATGTAATCCATGCGGGTGTGGCCGGTGGAGTCCTCGGTGAGGTAGTACAGGTTGATGATCTTCGTCATCGTGGAGATGTCGCCGGAGATCGCGCCGATCGCTTCGGCGGCGTCGCCCATGCCCTTGAGCAGGGCATCGCGCTGCGACTCATAGGTGCCGAGGTTGTCGGGGTTGTACTCGTAGCCGTACTTGTCGGACATCTGCTGCCAGTTGTCCGGGCGGCTGGCAATCAGGTCGTAAGAGCCGGTGCCGTAGGCGTTGTCCATAACCTTCATGAGCCAGGCGCAGTAGTCCATGGCCGCGTTGAGCTGGTCGGACGAGACGCTCAGGTCCTTGGCCGCGTCCTTGAAGGCCGTCTTGTCGGCCTCGGTCATCTCATCGACGATGTCGAGATAGTCAAAGCCCTTGTTGAAGTAATCGATCGATTTGTCAAGCGACACGGCCGCCGTGGAAAACTCCGTGATCGCGGGGGCGAGCATTTTCTCCGCCGTGTTGATGCGGATGAACACTTCGTTGACGGTCGTGACCGTGTTGTCCACATAGTCCGTGGTGCGCTCGGCCACATAGCGTGCGCTCTCCGTGGCGCGGGCCGCGCTGTCGCTCAGCACGCCGACCGTGGCGGCCAGCGATGACGTCGCGGCGCCCGTGTGGTTGAGCAGGGTATCCATCAGATCATGGAGCGTGTTGAGCTCCTTGGCCATGGCGCCGATCGAGCCGGACTCCACGTCCAGCGTGATGAACGGCTCCATCTGGCCGCAGATGCCGCCGACGTCCTTGCGGCCGGAGGCCGTGCCCCAGTTCGTGCAGCCGGAGACCAGACCGCTCTGACGGCCGACGATGCCGCCGATGTTGTAGCCGACGTGCTCAAAGCCGACGCCGCCCCAGTTCGTGCAGCCGATGATGACACCGGACGAGAAGCCGCAGATGCCGCCGACGTCCGTGGAGGTGTTGGCCTTCTTCGGCGCGTCGTCATCCTCGTCGTCGGAGGCGGTCGGGAGCGTCAGGGAATCGAGATCCTCCGCGCTGTCAACAGCCTCGCTGGCGTTGATGTTCACGCCCGTGGTGTTCGAGCAGTAGGAGATGGTGCCGATGTTCTGACCGACGATGCCGCCGACGTAATGGTCGCCCTCGACAAAGCCTTCGGTCTTGCAGTTATAGATCATGCCGCTGCCTTCGTTCGTGCCCGCGATGCCGCCGACGTTGATATCGCCGTCGACATACGCGCTGTTTTCGCAGCCATGGACCTTGCCGAGGGTAATGAGGTCCACGTCGATGGCAGTGCCGTAGTTCGTACCGACGATGGCGCCGATCTCGTTGAGGGTGCCGGCGGCGTCGATGTTGCCGGTGACCTTCAGATCACGGACGGTGCCGACCGCCTGCACATAGCGGAACAGGCCCATATGGGACGCATCGCCCGAGAGCTCCAGCCCGCTGACCGTATGGCCCTGCCCCTCGAACGTGCCGCCGAAGGTCGGGATCGGCACAAAGTCCGACCCGCTCAGGTCCACATCGTTGTCCAGATAGACCGTCTTGCCCTGCGAATACGTGTCGAGCTTGCAGCTTTTGCTCAGCTGCACGAGATCATCCGCAGAGTAGATATGGATCTCCTTGGCGTTCGGCTGGGCAGCTGCGCCGCACAGCAGGCACAGAGCCGCCACAAGCACCAGCGCAAGCAGACGGCGCACATTATGTCTCTTCATCGGAACCCTCCTCACTGTGCAGATCTGCCGCCGGCACAGTCTGCGCCGAAGCCTCCTCCATCTGCACATTTCCGATATCGATCGATGCGCTGACCGTGCCGCTGACACGACCGTGGATCTCCGCATCGACGTAACCGTTGATATAGCCGCGCACGTGTCCGTTGACACGCATGGCCCCCTGCAGATGCTGCTGCGCGGCGTGGTGGCCAATCGTAAAGGATGTTTTTTCAACCAGAGAATCGCCCAGCAGCAGGATCTGCGGCAGGACGCACATGACCAGCACCATCGAGATCAGCGTGCCGCGGCCCAGGCAGATGCCGATAGACGCGACCGTGTTCTCCGAGGACAAAAAGCCGATGGACATGCCGGCTGCGGCGAGGATGGTGCCGGAGGTCACGACCGTCGGGAACGCCTGGTTGAGCGCCTCGATCATGGCTTCCTTATAGGGCATCTCCTCCTTGAGCCGGAGGTACCGGCTCGAGATGACGATGGCGTAGTCGATGTTCGCGCCCATCATGATGGAGCTGACGATCAGGTACGCCAGGAAATACAGATTGTTGTGCAGGATCGTCGGGAACGAGAAGTTGATCCACACACTGCCCTGGATCACGAGGATCAACAGCAGCGGCAGTGCCACGGACTTGAACGTCAGCAGCAGCACGAGGACGACGAACACGAGCGTGAGAATGCTGATGAGCGTGTTGTCCGTGCTGAAGGCATCGGAAAAGTCCTTGTCCTTGGCCGTCTCGCCGACGAAATAGGACTCGTCGTAATACTTGCCGACGACGCCCTTGATGACCGTCAGGTAATCGTAGGTCTCCTCACTCTCGACCGGGAGGTTGAGATAGAGGATCATGCGCGAATAATTCTCGGAGTGGAGCTGTTTTTCGCCGTCGATGAGGCGGTCATACATCTCCTCCAGGTCGCTCATGGTCGCAGCGTCGATCTTCGAGCGGTAGATATCGCGCTGCTCATACAGGAACTTGAACATGTTAATGAGCGGCACGGAGCAGTTGTCGATATTGCTCAGATCCACAAGCTGGCCGATGGCCTTCGTGTAATCGTCATTCGCAGTGCAGTAGGCCGTATACAGCGCGCGCGACACGCCGATGTCGATGTCCGTGAGCTCGGCAAACTTGCGCGGCGTGAGCGAGTCGGTGACCATGTAGCCGTCCTTGGCCTCCTCATCCGCGAGCGCCTGAATGTGATCAACACCCTTGAGCTCGTTGAGGTCATCAAGCAAATCTGCCTCGCTCTCAAAGTCTGTGAACGGGAAGATGAGCACAACCTGGTTCGTCTCGCCGAAGGTGGCGTTGATCTTCTTTTCGGCGATCTTGTAGTCGTTTTGCTTGATGGTGTCGAGCGTGCTGTAGCCGAACACGTACGGGCACTTGCTGCTGAGCAGGAAGCCCGCGATGATGATGACCAGAAAGATCGGCGGCACGATGTAGCGGCTGCGGATGGCAAAGCGGCCGAGCGCGTCGATGCGCGGCAGGAACTGGCGGTGGTGCGTCCTGTCGATCCACGGGCTCATATACATGATGAGCGCCGGCATGAGGAAGAACACCGTCAGCATCAGAAACAGGATCGACTTGATGAGCACGAGGCTCATGTCCTCGCCGATCTTGATCTTCATGAACGAGAGCGCAAGCAAACCCGAGATCGTTGTCAGGCTCGAGGCCGAGATCTCCGGAATGGCCAGCGTCAGCGCGCGGATGGTCGCCTCACGGGGCTCGAGATGCTCGCGCTCTTCCGTGTAGTGGTGGCACATGATGATCGCATAGTCGATGCCGAGGCCGAGCTGCAGCACCGCCGCGATGGAGTTGGTGATGAACGAGACCTCATGGAACCAGTAGTTCGTGCCTTTGTTGACCCAGACGGCCACGCCGAAAGTGATGATCAGCACCGGGACCTCCGCGTAGGTATGGCTCGTGAGCAGGAGCACCACAAAGATGGAGCACATGAGGATGATGAGCACGATGCGCATCTCGCGCTCAAGGATCTCGCCGGTCGGGTTGCCGACCTCCGTTGTGATATAGGTATCATAGCCGTCGAGCGCCGCACGGACGTTCTTCACGCCCTGAATGCTGATCTCGTCGAGCTTTTCCCCGTCGAACGTGACCTCAAAGAGCGCCGAGGCACTATTATAATGGTGTGTGTCCTTTTCAAACACCACGTCCTTGACACCGTCCACACCGCGCAGCATCTCGGCAAGCTCCTCCGCCTGCGCAAGCGTCACATTGGACACCATCACCTTCGCATCCCCGTAGGTGATGAACTCGCGGTTCATGATCTCCAGACCCTGGCGCGTCTGCGTGGAGTCCGGCAGATAATCGGTCAGCTCATTGTTGACGTCCGTCTTGCTCGCCGAGAAGATCGACAGCACGCACGCCACGGCAAACAGCACCACGAACAGCCGCCGCTTGTCCACAATGAACGCCGCCAGACGCTCCATAAACGATTTCTTCATACCCTAGCCCCTCATCGGGCGGCTCCCCCGCCCGAGATCTCTCTGCGCGCCCGGCCGGAACCGGTTACATCAAAAGTTAAAAAACAGTAACAAAATGTGTTTTTCTGTCGTTTTCGGGTGTAACTGCGCAAAGTTAACATAAACAATTACGGATTCTTCTGTATCATACGATATCCCAAACACGATGTCAACCGCGAAAACGGATTTTCCCGCAATTTTCCTTGACTTTTTTCCACAATTTCTTGAAAATGCGCGCATTTTCACGTCGGTCCCGCAGAAAATCAGACATTTCGTCAAGAAATCAACCGCGCATTGATTTTTCGTCCCGCGTGCTGTGCGGTAACATATTTCTGCAAAACGGCGTCGAAATATGGTAACAAAAAATCGACCCGTCGGAATCAGAACCGGATTCCGGCGGGTCGAATTTTGTAACTTTTTCATGCTTCAAAGATCTTCTCCACACGGCGGATATACGCTGGCAGCGCCCCCTCAAAGTCCACGCCGAAGCGGCGCGGCGTATCGCGCCAGAGCGAACGGCAGATGCTCTCGTCCGTGAGCGCGGTGGCCGTTTCGAGCGCGGCACTCAGCGGTGCGCCGCGCACGAGCAGCGCCGCGAGGGCGGAGGCGAACACATCGCCCGTGCCGTAAAACACGCCGGGATGCGCCGGGCGCATGCTCGCGTGCATCTCCCCCGTGCGGCAGTCGCAGGCGACGTTGCCGATCACGTCCGGCTGCGGGCGCACGCCGGTGACCGTGACGACGCCGGCGCCGAGCGCGCCGAGCGCCTGAAACAGCTGCGCAAGATAGGCATCGCTGTGCGTGCCGGGCTCATACGGCAGGCCGGCCAGCAGCGCCGCCTCCGTGACGTTCGGCGTGATGACGTCCGCGCGCGAGAGCAGGCGGCGGAAGGCTGCGCACATACGGTCGTCAATCTGGGAGTAATAGCTGCCGTTGTCAGCCATGACCGGGTCGATCACGACCAGGGTGTCCGGCGCGGCGATGCAGTCGAGCGTCTGTGCGAGCAGCTGCGCCTGCCCGGGCGAGGCGAGGTAGCCGGAGTAGACCCCGTCGATGCGCGCGCCGATGCGCTGCCAGTGGTGCGCGATGGGCAGCATGTCGTCCGACAGGTCGCGGAACGTCCAGCCGGTGAACTCGCCCGTGTGCGTGCTGAGCACGGCCGTGGGGATGCAGGCGCACTCCACGCCCGTGGCGGAGATGACCGGCAGCGCCACGGTCAGCGAGCACTTGCCGAGCCCGGACAGATCGTGGATGGCGGCAATGCGCTTGAGCGGCGGTAACGTGTTGTCCATACGATGACCTCGGTTCCTTTTATCATGATGTACAGCAGACGGCCCCCGGCAGGGCACCGGGGGCGCGTGGAAATGACTCAGCCATCGGACGACGGGAGCGCGCGCAGCTGCGCGTCGATCTCCGCGAGCGAGTCGGCCGTCAGGCCCGACTGGGCAAACCCGGCCACCTGGCGCAGCGTCATGGCGGCGGTCATCTGCAGGGCCGGATTCTTCAGGATCTTGGGGAAGAACCGCTCGAGAACCGCGACCGCCTCCGGCGCGCCGAGCAGCTTCTTCATCGTGTCGTCCACAGTGTATGTCACGTTGCTTTCCTCCCTGTCTCCGGATGGCCGGAGGACAGAATTCACAAAAAATCAGAGATTTTGTAGTGATTATACACAAATCACCGCCGATTGTCAAATCCCGTGCTTCCGGCAGGTGCCGCCGATGCGTCGCGCCGGTCCAGATAGCGCAGAAACTGGCGCGGTGCTGTACGCCGTGATGGTCACGACGAACAAGCGCGCCGCGCACATCACGGGTCTGGAAAACGCGCTGCTGCAGATGCTCTTCGGTTTTCTGACCGTGGCCGTGTTCGTCGTCATCCGCGACCGCGGCTTCGCCATCGATGTCCGCCCGGGCGACTGGGCGAGGATCGTGCTGCTGGGCGCGGTGAACACCGGCACACAGGCAGGATCGGCAAATCGAAACCCAACGAAGCGGGGTCGATTTGGAGAAGCGGCGCGGCGGGATGAATGAGCAGTGATTTTGGGAAGCAGAGCATAAAAAATCGCCGCGAACGATATGCAGTCCGCGGCAACGACCGGGCTTCCCCGCTCGGTTTTCGATCTTCGCCATCGGCGTCTCCAGCAGAAAACGTCAGCCCGTACTCCGGTAAAATCCAGCCTCTTCGCAATTACGCACGACGTGCATGGGGAGTGCCCGAGAGGGGATGGGCTTTTCCTCTCGGATTTTCGATCGTCGCCATCGGTGTCTGCAAAAAGAAACACCAGCCAACTGGCTGGTGTTTCTTTTTGGAGGCGCCACCCGGATTTGAACCGGGGGTCAAGGATTTGCAGTCCCATGCCTTACCACTTGGCTATGGCGCCAAAAAATGGAGCGGGCAACGAGATTCGAACTCGCTACCTCCACCTTGGCAAGGTGGCGCTCTGCCAAATGAGCTATGCCCGCAAAATGGTGCCTCCGGTCGGAATCGAACCAACGACACGGGGATTTTCAGTCCCCTGCTCTACCAACTGAGCTACAGAGGCATATACAATTGAAAAACTGGTGGGAACAACAGGGCTCGAACCTGTGACCCCTTGCTTGTAAGGCAAGTGCTCTCCCGGCTGAGCTATGCTCCCGTTTCGCAGCTTGCTCATTATACAAGACGCCAAAAAAATTGTCAAGGGATTTTCGGTAATTTTTTCGGCAAATGTACATTTCCGGGGCGGCAGTGCCGCCCCGAACTCGGTCAATCCGCTGCGGCGTCAGCGTTTTCGGCATCGAGCAGCGTCTGCAGCTGCGCCGGGGTGAAAACATACTCCGCGTCGCAGAACTGGCAGTGCACCTGCGTGTCTTTGCCCTCGGCGATCATCTCTTGCAGCTCCTGCACGCCGCACTGGCGCAGCGCCTGCTCCACGCGCGCACGCGAGCACGCACAGCGATAGGCCATCGGGTGGCGCAGGACGATCTCGGGCTCGAGACCGCGCATGACCTGCGGAATGATGGCGTCCGCCCCGTCCTCATCCAGGATGGTCGTGAGCTGGTCCATCATGAAAATGTTGTCCTCGAGCTTTGCGATCAACTCCTCCGGCGCGCCGGGCATGAGCTGCACGAGAAAGCCGCCGGCCGCCTTGACGCTGTGGTCGGTATCGACGAGCACGCCGAGGCCGCAGGCCGCGGGGATCTGCTCGCTCTCGACGAGGTAGGCGGACAGATCCTCCGCGATCTCGCCGCTGACGAGCTCCGTGCTGCCGACATACGGCTCACGCAGACCGATGTCGCGGCTGACGGTGAGCATGCCGTCCTTGCCGACGGCGCCGCCGACATCGAGCTTGCCGTCCGGGCGCGTGGGCAGGTCGAACGCGGGGTTCGAGACCATGCCGCGCACATTGCCATCACTGTCCGACACGGCAATAATGGTGCCGAGGCCTCCGCCGCCGCTGATGCGCAGCGTGAGCGTGCCGTTTTCCTCCTTGAGCAGGTCGCCGAGCATCGACGCCGCGCACAGGCTGCGGCCGAGGGCGGCGATCGCCGTCGGGCTGCAGTGGTGGATGGCGTTGGCGCGCTGCACCGCATCGCGCGCGGTGACGACCGAAATTTTCACAAAACCGTCTTTCGAGACGGCGCGGATGATCTCATCCATTGTTTTCACCTCAGAATTTTTGATAACATTGCATTGCATCTTGCCGCATTCGAAGTTTCCCCACGGTTCAAATACCGTATTCCAGGCTGCGCATCGCCGTGAGGAAAATGCGCCCGGCGTCCGCCTGCGGGCCGTCGCGCCGGACGGTCACGTCCAGAAAACCCGCCTGTGTGAGCAGCTGCGCGAGCCGCTCCGGCGTGTGCGCATACTCAATGTGCTCCTCCGACGCGCGCGACCAGAGCTCCCCCGCGCGCGTGAACAGGTCCATCCCGTAGTGCATGGTCTGGGCTGCCGCGTCAAACTCCGCCCGCCAGAGGCACAGGACATCGTCCGTCTCGTCGACGAACGTGCCGCCGTCGAGCGCGCGGAACGACGCCGGATCGCGGATGTCCACAATGAGCATCCCGCCCGGGCGCACGAACAGGTGCAGCCGGTGCAGCACCTCCGGCAGCTCCTCCGGCGGCAGATAGTCAAACCCGTCGAGCGAGCAGTAGGCCGCGTCGACCGTGCCGTAGAGGTCGAGTTCCGATGCCTCCTGGCACAGCAGCAGCGGCGGCACTGCATCCGCGGGCAGATCAGCGTTGTGCGCCTGCGCCTGCATGAGCATATCGGGTGAGCCGTCAGTCGCGATCATCTCATACCCGCGCGCGGCCATCAGGCGCGTGAGTGTGCCGGTGCCGCAGCAAAAATCCAGCAGGGTGCGGCACGCGCCGCGCCCCTGCTGGAAACACTGCTCATAAAAGTCCGCGAACGCGGCATAATCCACATCGCGGGTCAGCGCATCGTACCACGCGGCAAGGGCGCCGTAAGCGCTCACGCCTGCTCCTCCGCAGATTTCTCAGCCTGCTCCTTGAGCCGGCCAAACACGATCTCATACCCGCCGTCGCCGTACTGCAGGCTGCGGTTAACGCGGCTGATCGTCGCGCTCGAGGCGCCGGTCTTTTCCAGAATGTCGTTGTAGATCAGGCCCGCATCCAGATACTGCGCCACCTGATAGCGCTGCTCCATGGCCTGCAGCTCCGTGACCGTGCACAGGTCATCGAAAAACTGCTTGCACTCGTCGACGGTCTTGAGCGTCAGGATGGCACGGTACATGTCATCGCAGCGCGGTTTTTTATGCTGTTTATTCATATGCGCTCCTTATTTCTCATCAGATATATGGATGCTGAGATATGATTTTTCGGTTATTATTGTACTCTAATTGTTTAGGAAAGTAAAGAGGAAAACCGTCCGGAAATTTCATGTGCCGGAATTACGGGGGTTTTACTTGCTTTTATACTATAAATCAGGTATGATATTTCTGTGGCAAACCGCTGCCGCAAGCAACCCGCTACCCATTGCAAGAGGAGGTTTTGTCTATGGTCATCGCCGGGATCCCCTTCACCATGCCGGCCATCTGGATCGGCCTGATCGTGATCTTTCTGATCATCGAGGGCCTGACCGCCGGTCTGGTCACGATCTGGTTTGCCGTGGGCGCGCTCGCCGCGCTCATCGCCGCCATGTTCCACGCGCCGCTGTGGCTGCAGCTCGTGTGGTTTTTCGCCGTGTCGATCGCGGCCTTCGCCGTGACGCGCCCGCTGGTGAAAAAATATATCAACAGCCGCACCCAGCCCACGAACGCCGATATGCTCATCGGGCAGGAATGTCTCGTCACGGAGGATATCGACAACCTGACCGGCCGCGGCGCCGTGGCCATCGGCGGGAAGGTCTGGACCGCCCGCGCCGACTCTGACGCGCCCATCCCCGCCGGGACCGCCGCCACCGTGCTGCGCATTGAGGGCGTCAAGCTCATCGTCACACCCGCCTGCGTGACTGCGGGCGCAAAAGAATAAGGAGGAATCGCCATGCCATACGTTCTCTACGGAATCATCCTGATCGCACTCATCATCCTCGTGCGCAACATCCGCATCGTCCCACAGGCACAGGCCTATGTCATCACCCGCCTCGGCGCCTACAAGACCACGTGGGGCGTCGGCCTGCACCTGAAGATCCCGTTCATCGAGTCGGTCGCCAAGCGTCTGTCGCTCAAGGAGCAGGTCGCGGACTTCCCGCCGCAGCCCGTCATCACGAAGGACAACGTCACCATGCAGATCGACACCGTCGTCTACTACCAGATCACCGACCCGAAGCTATACACCTACGGCATCGAGCAGCCGATCCTCGCGATCGAGAATCTCTCGGCCACGACGCTGCGCAACCTCATCGGCGACCTCGAGCTCGACCAGTGCCTGACCAGCCGCGATATCGTCAACACCAAGATGCGCCAGATCCTCGACGAGGCCACCGACCCCTGGGGCATCAAGGTCAACCGCGTGGAACTCAAAAACATTCTCCCGCCCAAAGAGATCCAGAGCGCCATGGAAAAGCAGATGAAGGCCGAGCGCGAACGCCGCGAGGCCATCCTGCGCGCCGAGGGCGAGAAGCGCTCCGCCATCCTCACGGCCGAGGGCGAAAAAGAATCGGCCATCCTGCGCGCCGACGCGAAAAAGCAGGAGCAGATCCTCGAGGCGCAGGGCCGTGCCGAAGCCATCCTGACCGTGCAGCGCGCGACCGCCGAGGGCATCCGGCTCATCAACGAGTCCATGCCGTCCGACGCCGTCATCAAGCTCAAGAGTCTCGAGGCCTTTGCCGCCGCCGCCGACGGCCGTGCGACGAAGATCATTATCCCGTCCGAGATCCAGGGCGTTGCCGCGCTGGCGGCCGGCCTGGTCGAGAGCGTCAAGGGCGACGCTCCGAACGCCTGATCACCGGCCGAATTTACACCGACCCCGCGCCGGGCCCGGCGCGGGGTTTTCGGTAAGAAAGAGAGAGAACACATATGAAGCTTCCGTTTTTGAAGAAAAACAAGCCAGCCCCGACACCGGAGGCACCGGCTGCGCCGCGCGCCCCGTTCCCCTTCGCCGCACCAGCGCAGGACGAGCCCGTGCCCGCGATCCACATCGACGCGCGCGTGCTCGCCTTCCTGCGCAAGTACGACGCCGCGCCCGACCAGCTCGACACGCAGAAGCTCACCGACGCCATGCTTGCCGCGATGCAGCGCGGCCTGCGCGGCGAGGCGG
>OICJ01000229.1_pt1 | contig 15830 bp, 13 predicted proteins | sample 1581291 | NCBI WGS metagenome assembly OICJ01 (sample SAMEA3882540, study PRJEB24775) | human gut metagenome | biome: human-associated habitat; feature: intestine environment; material: feces | place: Netherlands | collected 2009/2010 | reverse complement strand
GTACGATGGTGGTCTATGAAGCACCACATCGTTTGAAGAAGACATTGCAGGAGCTGCTTGGCGTGCTTGGAAACCGTTCGGTTACGGTCTGCCGGGAAATCACAAAGAAGCATGAGACATTCTGGAAAACGACGTTGCAGGAAGCGAGCGATTTCTATGCGGAGGAAGAGCCGAAGGGCGAATGTATTTTGGTGATTGAAGGCTTGTCGCGGGAAGCAATCGAGAAGGAAGCACAGCAAAAATGGGAAGCGATGAGCATTGAGGAACATCTGCAGATGTATCTCGATCAGGGAATCGAAAAAAAAGAAGCGATGAAGCTGGTCGCGAAAGATCGCGGCATTTCCAAGCGGGATGTGTATGCGGCAAGTATATAATCCGGACGACGGATGAAGATAAATGAGGGTTACAAAGAGAAGGGAAAAGGGAGGAAATGCAATGAAACAAACGAAGAGAAGGATTCTCGCATGGTTGATGACAGTCGTACTGGTGCTCAGTGTGGTGACAGTGCTTACGCCGGCGAAGGAGGCAGAGGCGGCTGCGGCAACAGCAGTTTCGACACATGGAAAGCTGGCAGTCAAGGGTACACAGCTGGTAGATAAGAATGGACAGCCATTCCAGATTCATGGTGTGAGTACACATGGACTGCAGTGGTTTGGGCAGTACAATAACAAGGCAGCCTATCAGACGCTGCGCGATGACTGGGGCGCAAATGCGATCCGTCTTGCGATGTATGTCGATGAGGGCGGTTATTACAGCGACCGGAACGGTATGAAGAAAAAAGTAACAGATGGCGTGCAGTATGCAACAGAGCTTGGCATGTATGCGATTATTGACTGGCATCTGTTAAACGTGAATCCGAAGAATTATACGAGCGAGGCGAGGAGCTTCTTCAAGGAGATGGCACAGAAGTATAAAAATTACGACAATGTCATATATGAGATCTGCAACGAGCCGAGCAACTGTCCTTGGTCTGATATCAAGAGCTATGCGACAGAAGTTATTCAGACAATCCGTGCATATGACAAGGACGCAATCATTATCGTAGGAACACCGACATGGTCACAGCTTGGAAATCAGGGACATACGTATGAGCCGGCGGATGATCCAATCCGTGGCTACAGCAATTTAATGTATGCATTTCATTTCTATGCTTCTGAGTCCAGCCATAATCAGTGGCTGACGGCGAAGATCGGTACTGCAATCGACAAGGGACTTCCGGTATTTGTATCCGAGTTTGGACTGTCCGAGGCGAGTGGAAATGGAAATGTCGATCTGAACAAGGCGGCAGAGTGGATGAAGCGGTGTGATGACCGCAATGTCAGTTATTGTGTCTGGAGTTTGTGTAATAAAAATGAGAGTTCTGCTCTGATTAAGAGCAGCTGTGGAAAGACAAGCGGCTGGACCGTTGATGATCTGACGAAGGCGGGACAGTTTATCCGGAATCATTATAGAAGCCGGATGGAAAATACGGCAGAGAACAATCCGGAGATAAAGAATCTGGCGCCGAACATTACGGTATCTTACAAGACACATGTGCAGACATTTGGTTGGGAAAATGAAGTATCCAATGGTAAAATGGCAGGAACTGTCGGAAGTGCAAAGCGTCTGGAGGGTATTCAGATCGTGGTTGTAAAGCGTGGTATGCCAGCACCGGAAGTTGATTATGCTGGTGTATATGCAAGTGCGACTGTGCGTCAGACCGCCTCGTATATCGCGAAGAATGGAACATCTCCTGTGCTTGGTAGTTCCGCAACCACAAATGCAAATCCGACGGTGAGCGGAGAGAATACGGTAAATGTGGCGTATCGCACCCATGTACAGACGTATGGCTGGCAGGGCTGGAAATATAACGGTCAGATGAGCGGCACAAGCGGACAGGCAAAGCGCCTGGAGGGAATCTGTATCAAGCTGACCAATAAGCCATACAGTGGTAATATCGTTTACACAACCCATGTGCAGACTTACGGCTGGGAGGGAAAAGTAAATGATGTGTCCACATGGAAGCAGAATGGAGTCATGAGTGGTACAAGTGGACGCGCAAAGCGTCTGGAGGCAATCTGCATCAATCTGACAGGTGAGATGGCAGCACATTATGACGTTTACTACCGTGTGCATGCACAGACGTATGGCTGGCTTGGATGGTCTAAAAATGGAGCGCCAGCGGGAACTGCGGGTATGGCAAAACGGTTGGAAGGAATTCAGATTGTGCTTGTTCCGAAGAATGGCGCAGCACCGTCTGTAAATTATCAGGGCATTCGCAGTGTGCAAAGTCGGTCGTATATCCAACGATAAAAGCACGGATTTATGCGCATTATAGTAGATGGTGAAAAAATATTTACAAAAATAGAAAAAAGTTGTTGACAAAGGGCAATCAAAATGATAATATATGTCTTGCGTTGAGCGTGAGCGACACGCAAGAGAATGCGGGAGTGCTGGAATTGGCAGACAGGCTAGACTAAGGATCTAGTGCTGGAAACGGCGTGTGGGTTCAAGTCCCACCGTCTGGTTGACATGCCGGGGCGAAACGGGTACAATATACACTGTGAAATTGTGCAGAAAGGAACTTTTCATGGCATATCAGCTCATCGCCGTCGATATGGACGGCACATTGCTTAATTCCAATAAGGAGATCACACCGCGTACGGAGGCCGCCGTCACCGCTGCGCTCGCGCGCGGGTATCACGTCGTCATGACGACCGGCCGCTGCTACCGGCAGATCGTGCCGTATATGGCGCAGTTTCCGGCCATGCGCTATGCCATCACGTCCAGCGGCGCCGCCGTGGCCGACTGCGCGCAGGATCGGATCATCTCGGCGCAGGATCTCCCGGCAGATGTCGCAGCGGAGCTTGTCCGCGCGTTCGAGGGCCTCGACGGGTTCCCGATCATCTTCTCCAATGGCGAGGCAATCTATCGCCCGGAGCTCCTGAATGATCCGCAGCACTTTGGCATGGACGCCTATGTGGACAATTTCAAATCCCACTGCACGGCCTGTGAGGCGATGGAGCAGCGCTTTCTCGCCGCGCCCTATCCGGTGGAAAAGTTGGACTTTTATTTTGTCGATTCCGCCGAGCGCGCCAAGTTTCTCGCGCGTGTGCAGGATGTGCATGCCTGGGTCGTCCCGTGCGAGAGCGCGGGCGTGGAGGTCAACGCCATCGGCGTCGATAAGGGGAGCGGTCTGCAGGCGCTGTGCCGCTGCCTGAATATCCCCATCAGCGCCACGATCGCCATCGGCGACTCAGAAAACGACCGCCCGCTCCTTCGGGACGCCGGTCTGCCGCTTGCAATGGGTAACGCCATTGCGGACGTGAAGGATGCGGCACGGTACGTCATGCCCGACTGTGACCACGACGGTGTGGCCGAGGCCATTGAGCGCTTTCTGCTCGCGCAAAGTTGACCGGGCGCGCGAAGCGTTGTATGATAAAAACACCCCATTTGCGGGGCAGTGTAACAGGAGGCAGTGTCCATGGACAACATTCAGCAGCTAAAACAGTGGATCGATGGCAGCGACCGGATCGTGTTTTTCGGCGGTGCCGGCGTCTCGACCGAGAGCGGCATCCCGGATTTTCGCAGTGTGGACGGCCTGTATAACCAGAAATATGATTATCCGCCCGAGACGATCCTGAGCCATTCCTTCTTCATGGCGCACCCGGAGGAGTACTACAAATTTCACCGGGACAAGCTCGTTGTCGACGGGGCCAAGCCCAACCGCGCCCACCTGCGCCTGGCGGAGCTGGAGCGCGAGGGCAAGCTCCAGGCGGTCATCACGCAGAATATCGACGGCCTGCATCAGGCGGCCGGGAGCAAGAATGTGCTCGAGCTGCACGGCAGCATCCACCGCTGCTACTGCATGCGCTGCGGCCGGCCGTATCCGGCAGAGCGCGTCAACCACGGCACCGGTGTGCCGCACTGCGACTGCGGCGGCATCATCCGGCCGGACATCGTGTTTTATGAGGAGTGCCTGGACGACGATGTCGTGTCCAGGGCGGTCCATTACATCCGCGAGGCGGAGGTGCTCATCGTCGGCGGCACGTCGCTGGCCGTGTACCCCGCGGCGGGACTTTTGAATTACTACCGGGGCAATAAGTTGGTGCTCATCAACCGCAGCGCCACACCGTATGACGATCAGGCAAATCTCATCATCCATGAGAAGATCGGCGAAGTCTTTGCTCAGGTATAACGGAGGAAACAGGTTTTCATGCGAATTGACGTAATGGGCGTCGGGTTTGACAGCCTGACGATGGATGAAGCGGTCGCGCGTGCGCGTGACATGATGGCGGAGCGGCGCGCGGCCTATGTCGTCACGCCGAATCCGGAGATTGTGATGCTCTGCCGCGAAGATCCCGCGGCCATGCAGGCCGTGCAGGGTGCGGACCTTGTCCTGCCGGACGGCATCGGCGTGATCTACGGCGCGAAAATTCTCGGCACGCCGCTGCGCGCAAAGCTGCCGGGCATCGACTTTGCCTCGGCGCTGATGGCGCAGATGGGGCAGGAGGGCAAGAGCGTGTTCCTGCTGGGCGCCAAGCCCGGCGTCGCGGATGCGGCGGCGGAGAAAATGCGGGAGCGTTTTCCCGGCCTCGTCATCGCCGGGACGAACGACGGCTATTTTCAGGACGACGACCCCGTGGTGGAAAAGATCAATGCCGCACAGCCGGATCTGCTGCTCGTGTGCCTCGGCGCGCCGAAGCAGGAGCTCTGGATGCAGCGCAACGCGCCGCGTCTGTGCGTCGGTCTCATGGCCGGTCTCGGCGGCAGTCTGGACGTGTTCGCCGGCAATGTCAAGCGCGCGCCGAAGTTTTTCCAGAAGCTCGGGCTCGAGTGGTTTTACCGGCTCATCAAAGAGCCGAAGCGCATCGGCCGCATGATGAAGCTGCCGAAATTCCTGTTTGCGGCCATCGGCTGCAAACTTCGGGGGAAGAAACACCATGGCGAAGGGTAAACTGATTGTACTGGAGGGCATTGACGGCAGCGGAAAATCCGCGCAGTACCGCCGCCTGTGCGCTCGTTTTGACGAGATGGGCATGGCCTATCACCACATCGTCTTTCCGCGCTACGACCAGGAGTCGTCGGCGCTCATCCGCATGTATCTCAACGGCGCGTTCGGCGCGCACCCATCGGATGTCAACGCGTATGCCGCGTCCACGTTCTTCGCGGTCGACCGCTATGCGTCTTACCGCACCGACTGGGGCGGGATCTATGAAAACGGCGGCCTGATCCTCTCGGACCGCTACACGACCTCGAACGCCATCCATCAGGGCTCCAAGCTCCCGGAGGCGGAGCTGCCGGCCTTTTTTGACTGGCTATACGATCTGGAGTATGGCAAGATGGGCCTGCCGCGCCCGGATCTGGTGCTCTATCTGGATGTCGACCTGCCGACCTCGCTCAAGCGGATGCAGCACCGGCAGGAAAAGCACAACACCAAGGCCGATATTCACGAGCAGGACGTGGCCTATCTGGAAAACTGCCTGCGCATCGGTCGCCTCGCTGCCGCACATTACGGATGGACGGTCGTGCCGTTCATGAAAGACGGCGCGGAGCGCGAGCTGGAAGAAAAGCATGAGGAGATCTTCTCCATCATCCGAAGCGCGCTGTGAGCATTTCCGGGGAAAAGGATGCCATGCGCGCGCAGCTGCGCGCCCGGCTTTCGCAGAGCGACCCGGCGGAGAACGCCGCGTGCGATGTGCGCATCACGCAGCAGGTGCTCTCGCTGCCGGCGTTTCAGGCGGCGGAGCGGATCTTTGCCTACTGCAGCGTTGTGCCCGAGGTGGACACGCATGCCATCCTTGCGCAGGCGCGGCGGCGCGGCAAGACGGTCGCGCTTCCGGTCACGCAGCCGGACGGGCGAATGCAGTTTGCGCGCTACGACGGCGCGCTCGTGCCCGGGCGCTTCGGCATCCCGGAACCGCCGCGCGGCGCGCAGATCCTATTGCCGCAGTCCGGTGACCTGATGCTCGTCCCGGCGCTGGCGTATGACCGCGCAGGACGGCGTCTCGGCCGTGGCGGCGGGTACTATGACCGCTTTTTGGCGCGTGTGGACTGCTGCACCGTGGGACTGATCCGCGCGGCGTTTCTGCTCGACGCGCTGCCGGCGGAGTGGAACGATGTGCCGGTTTCCGCCGTCATAACCGAGGACGGCGTTTTCTGCCCACAGGAAAAACCGGGGCTCCCGGAGGAGCCCCGATCCTTCACCGGCCGTTAGCAGCCGCAGCCGCAGCCGTTATTGTTGTTGTTCTCGCAGCCGCAGTTGCCCCAGCCGCCGCAGCAGAAGAGCAGGATCAGAATGAGGATGATCCAGAGACAGCTATTATTATTTCCGCAGCACATAACCAAAACCCTTTCTCCGCGCAACTGATTTTTGCGTGGCCAGACCCCGCGCGGTGCATGGATCTGGCGCAATGTTTTCCGGCGTGACCGGAGAAACGGCGCCGTTTCCGTCCGTCGCCTTATCTTATGCCCCTCGGGGCATGGGGGTTCCTCCGCCAAGCGGGCGGCAGGGACGAATTCCATGTTGACAGGGAGACCGAACCATGTCTGATCACTTTAAGAACTTTGATGAGCTGTTCCGCGATGAGCGGGATTCGTCCCGTCCGCAGCGTCCGGCCCAGCAGCGTCCGGCAGCTGCACAGCCTGCCCACCGCCGCCCGGCCCAGCCGCGTCCGGTGCAGCCGGAAGGACAGCGCCCCGCGCGCCCGGCTCAGCCGCGTCCGGTGCGTCCGGATGCCCAGCAGCGCGCGGCTGCACATCCGCACGCCGTGCAGCCGGAGGGGCAGCAGCGTCCTGTCCGCCCCCGTCCCGCGCAGCCGCATGCCCAGCCCCGCCCGGAGCAGTCTCGGGAGCTGCACGCCGAACAGCCGCAGCGGCCGGTCCGTCCGCGCCCGGAGGGCCAGCAGACGCACGCCGTGCGGCCGCGGCCGGTCTCGCGCCCTGCACCGGAGGCGGAGGTGCAGGCAGAGCCCATCGAGCGCCCTGTACGCCCGGCTGAGCCGGAAGTGCCGCGCCGCGCCGGACGCAGCGGCTGTCTTGGCGGCCTGATCTATTTTGCCTTTGTCGTCAGCATCAGCATCATTCTCGCCTGCGTCGGCTGGATGGCAGCGTCGGACGTGCTCGCGCTCAACAAAGAGCCGGTCACGGCGACGGTCACGCTCGACAAGGCGGAGTTCAAGGACGTCACCATTTCGTACACGGATGCCGACGGCAACGCCAAGGAGCGCTCCGGCCATCAGGTGAGCGTGGGCTATGTGGCAAAGCAGCTCAAGGACGCTGGCATCATCAAGTATAAGGGCCTCTTCGAGCTTTACTGCAGCGTCTCGCACGCGAAAACGAAGATCGACCCCGGCACGTACGAACTGAGCACGAACTACGATTACCGTGCCCTCGTCAAGAAGATGCAGATCGGCTCCGGCGCCATGGTCACGACCAAGGTCACCATCCCCGAGGGCTATACGATGGAGCAGATCTTCCACAAGCTCGAGGATGAAAACGTCTGCTCGTATGACGACCTCATGGACGCGGCGGCCAATTATTCGTACAACTACTCGTTCATCGACCAGAGCATGCAGGGCGATGCCAAGCGCCTCGAGGGCTTCCTGTTCCCGGACACGTATGAGTTCTATCAGGGCATGCAGGCATCGAGCGCCATCAACAAGTTCCTGGAGAACTTCCACGACCGCATCACGGCCGAGATGCTCGAAAAGGCGGACGAGCGCGGCATGACCATGCAGGAGGTCGTCACAGTCGCATCCATGATCGAGAAGGAAGCGGCCAACGACGATGAGCGCGCCATGATCGCCGCCGTCATCTATAACCGTATCGCTGCGGGCATGCCGCTGCAGATCGACTCGACGATCATGTACGTCCTGCCGGAGCACAAGGATGTGCTCACCGTGGAGGACACGAAGATCGACAGCCCGTACAACACCTATCAGAACAAGGGCCTGCCGCCCACGCCGATCGCGAATCCCGGCCTTGCGTCCATTAAGGCGACGCTCTCGCCGGCGAGCACGCAGGCGCTGTACTACGCGCTCGACGCCGAGTCCGGCACGCACAAGTTCTTTACGAGCTATGGCGAGTTCCAGGCGTTCGTGGCCAAACAGAGTTATTCACAATAAGCGGGGATCGAACATGAACAAACCGGAATTGTTATGCCCTGCCGGAGATCTGGAGCGCCTGCAAATGGCGCTCCATTTCGGTGCAGACGCAGTATATCTGGCCGGTGCGCAGTTCGGCATGCGCGCTGGAGCCGAAAATTTCACGCCGGACGGCATCCGCGCGGCCGTGCAGCTTGCGCACGCGCAGGGCGCCGCCGTGCACGTGACGTGCAACACATTGCCGCGTGATGACGAGATGGTGCAGCTGCCAGCGTATCTGGAGCTGCTCGACGATGCGGGGGTGGATGCGATCATCGCGGCCGATCTCGGCGTTATTACGCTTGCCAAGCGCTATGCGCCGCACGTCGCGCTGCACGTCAGCACGCAGTTCGGCGTGGTCAATTCGGCGGCGGCGACGGCGCTGCACGATCTCGGCGCGCAGCGGGTCGTGCTCGCGCGCGAGCTCTCGCTTGCCGAGATCGCCGCCATCCGCGCCCACACGCCGCCCGAGCTGGAGCTCGAGGCGTTCGTGCACGGGGCAATGTGCGTGTCGTTTTCCGGCCGCTGCCTGCTGTCGAACTATCTCACCGGGCGCGATGCCAACCGCGGCCGCTGCGCCCAGCCCTGCCGCTGGAAGTACGGCCTCACGGAGTCCAAGCGCCCCGGCCAGGTGTTTGACATCACGGAGGACGAGCGCGGGACGTATATCTTCAACTCCCGCGACATGTGCATGATCGACCACCTGCCGGAGCTGCTGGCGGCCGGCATCACGAGCCTGAAGATCGAGGGGCGTACCAAGAGTGCCTATTACGTCGGCGCGGTCACGAATGCCTACCGCCACGCGCTCGATGATGCCATCGCCGGCCGTCCGCTCGACCCGGTCTGGCAGCGCGAGGTGCTGCAGATCAGTCACCGGCCGTACAGCACCGGGTTCTATTTCGGTCAGCCGGGGCAGTATACGGCAAACTCCGCCTACTTTGCCGGGGCGGAGGTCTGCGCCGTCGTGGAGGGCACCGCGGCCGATGGGCGCGCCGTGCTGACGCAGCGCAACAAGTTCGCCGTTGGCGACACGCTCGAGCTCGTTACGAACACTGCACCGCCCGTGACCTTCACGGCGCAGGACCTGCGCGACGCAGACGGGCTCCCGCTCGAGAGCGTGCCGCACCCGATGCAGCGCTTTACCATGCCGCTGCCGTGCAAGGCAGCGCCTTTGTCGCTTGTGCGGCGGAAATTACCCGCCGAAACGGTTGACATCCGGCTCGAATGTGGTAAAATAGAAAAATCCAGAACATAACGCTTGGATGGAGAAAAGCTGTGCAGCACCCGGTCAGCAGAGAGAAGGGGACGGTGGAAGCCCTTCGGCCGGCAGCATGGCGGCCGCTCCGGAGCGGCCTGGGACGACCGGGACGTCTGTCCGCGTTAAGGACGACTTGAGACGCCGCGTGAGCGGCAATCAGGGTGGTACCGTGAATGCTCGAATGCCTTCGCCCCTGTCCATGGGGTGGAGGCATCTTTTTTTGAAAGGAGACGTGTTATGGACTGTCTGCGTTGTCACAGTGAGATGGAGCATCTGGGGCATGAGTCCCTGCAGCTCGGGCAATACGGTTTTTTGACCGGCCACCTGTCCAACCTCTTTTCCGGTGCGCTGGAGGTCGATATTTATGCCTGCAGGCACTGCGGCAAGCTGGAGTTTTACCGCGCGGACGCGCCCAGCCTTTCCGAGCGGCTGCAAAAAGAGTGAAGCATGAGAATTTGAATTGGAGGATAGATGATTATGAAACCATATGGTCTGAATGAACTGCGCGAGATGTTCCTGCGCTTTTTCGAGACGAAGGGGCACCTGCGTCTGCCGAGCTTCTCGCTCATCCCGCAGGATGATGCGAGCCTGCTGCTCATCAACTCCGGCATGGCGCCGATGAAGCCCTATTTCAAGGGTGACAAGGAGCCGCCGCGCCACCGTGTCTGCACCTGCCAGAAGTGCATCCGCACCGGCGATATCGAGAACATCGGCAAGACTGCGCGCCACGGCACGTATTTTGAGATGCTCGGCAACTTCTCCTTCGGCGACTACTTCAAGCATGAAGCCATTGCTTGGTCGTGGGAGTTTCTGACGAGCCCGGACTGGGTCGGCCTCGATCCCGAGCGGTTGTATCCGTCCGTGTATGAAAAGGACGACGAGGCATTTAATATCTGGCGCGACGAGATCGGTATCCCCGAGAGCCGCATCACCCGCCTCGGCAAGGACGATAACTTCTGGGAGCACGGCTCCGGCCCGTGCGGCCCCTGCTCGGAGATCTATTTTGACCGCGGCGAGGAATACGGCTGCGGTAAGCCGGACTGTGCGCCCGGCTGCGACTGCGACCGCTATATGGAGGTCTGGAACAACGTCTTTTCCCAGTTTGACAACGACGGCAACGGCAACTACTCTGACCTCATTCAGAAGAACATCGACACCGGCATGGGCCTCGAGCGTCTGGCCGTTGTCTGCCAGGGCGTGGATTCGCTCTTCGATGTGGACACCGTTATGAACATCACCCACAAGGTCAGCGAGATCACCGGTGCGCACTATGGTGACAGCCACAAGACGGACGTGTCCCTGCGCGTCATCACCGACCACATCCGCGCCTCCGTCATGATGATCTCGGACGGTATCCTGCCGTCGAACGAGGGCCGCGGCTACGTGCTGCGCCGTCTGCTGCGCCGCGCGGCGCGCCACGGTAAGCTCCTCGGCGTCAACGAGCCGTTCCTGTATCAGATCGTGGACATGGTCGTGCACGAAAACGAGTGCCAGTACCCCGAGCTGCGCGAGAAGCAGACGTATATTACCCGCGTCATCCGCAACGAGGAGGAGAACTTCGCCAAGACTATCGACGCCGGCATGCACATCTTTTCCGACCTGCTCGCCGAGCATCAGGCCAAGGGCGAGCGTGTGTTCTCCGGCGCGGATGCGTTCAAACTCTATGATACCTACGGTTTCCCGATCGACCTGACCCGCGAGATGGTGCAGGAGCAGGACATGACCGTGGATGAGGACGCGTTCCAGGATCTTATGGAGCAGCAGCGCGTGCGCGCGAGAAAGGCGCGCGAGGCGCTCGGCGATCTGGCATGGGCCGGTGTGGACCTCGGCCTCGACCCGACGCCGACGCAGTTCACTGGCTATGACCACACGGTCGATCAGGGCACGATCCTGGCCATCGTCTGCGATGGGGAGGTCTGCTCGGAGATCGACGAGGGCAAGCAGGGCGTGCTCGTGCTCGACTGCACGCCGTTTTATGCCGAGATGGGCGGCCAGGTGGCCGACCACGGCGTCATTGAGACCGACGGCGCGCTCTTCCAGGTGACGGACGTCCAGAAGGATAAGGCCGGCAAGTTCCTGCACTACGGTGTGATGCACTCTGGCCATCTGCAGGTCGAGCAGACCGTCACGGCGCGCATCGATACCGACCGCCGCAAGGCGATCATGCGTGCGCACTCGGCCACGCACCTGCTGCAGGCTGCGCTGCGTGAGGTGCTGGGCGACCATGTGCATCAGGCGGGCTCGCTCGTCGAACCGGACCGTCTGCGCTTTGACCTGACGCATTTCTCGGCCATCACGCCCGATGAGCTGGAGCGGGTCAATGAGATCGTCAGCGACTGGATCCTCGACGGCATGGACGTCACCGTGTCCGAGATGTCGATGGAGCAGGCCAAGGCCAGCGGCTGCTTTGCCGTGGCCATGGATGTGGATGCCGCCGGTCTGCCCTTCCTCAAGAACATGACCCCTCCGGCGGGCAACAAGAGCGTGGCCGAGCTGGCTGAGATCGTTAAGCTGGCCGAGCGCCCCTTCATCGTCAAGGGCGTCATGACCGTCAAGGGCGCGCTGAAGGCCAAGGAGGCCGGTGCCGCTGCCATCGTGGTGTCCAACCACGGCGGCCGCGTCCTCGACCAGTGCCCCGCCACCGCCGAGGTCCTGCCTGAGATCGCTGCCGCCCTCAAGGGCACCGGCGTCAAGGTCCTCGTAGACGGCGGCATCCGCACCGGCGTTGATGTCTTCAAGGCGCTGGCTCTAGGTGCCGACGGCGTCCTCATCTGCCGTCCCTTCGTCACGGCTGTCTACGGCGGCGGCGAGGAAGGCGTCAAGTGCTACATCGATAAGCTGGCCGGTGAGCTGGCCGACACCATGCAGATGTGCGGTGCGCACTCCATCAGCGAGATCACCCGCGAGATGGTGCGCATCTAAAGGGAAAACTATACTCTTTTGCGCGCCAAAAGAGTACCAGAAAAGCGCCCGCTGCTTCCGAAGCGCGGGAGGCACGGCCAAGGGGCTGCTCGCCCCTTGGAACCCCAAAGAAGTAGACAAACCCCTGAAAATCGGGAGATTCCCGCCTGCGGCGTGAAGATCTCTTTCCGATTTTTCAGGGGTTTGTTGATTTGCGGCGCTGCCGAAACAGAAGATTCTGCGGTTTATTGCAAAAGTAGATGAAATATGATATGATGAAATCGGTGGTGGTCAGCGAAGGCGGAGATAACTGAAATTATAGAGGAATCTATCATGATTACATTAAAACAATATACAAATGAGGAAGAACAAATCCTTGGCATGGAGTTTGAGATTCGGAAAGATAAGGCCCTTTAAGATTTTATAAAAGGGATAAAGATGTAAGACGATGAAAAAAGAAGAATACATGCCCGGAGTAAATCGAATAAATACATATACGGATTCTCGATTTTCGAAAAAAGTTCTGAATCAACATGGAGCATTTCTTATTGAAGATGAACCGTATGAAGTGGAAATTGTATCAAAAACAGATGCAATTATAAGAGGAAAGAACCCAAATTTCTATGAGAGTGTAATAGAAAATTTTCGATTCTACGCTGAGCATATTACGAACTTTTGGGATGAATCGAATAATCTTGTGAAAACATATCCTACGGTAGAATTGGTAAGAATTTCCATGGCAGAAATTCAGCCTTCACAATTTTATGTGGATGAAATCAAGAAGCGAGCCGTAAGTGATTTTGTTTACACAGAAGAAGATTTGGTGATTCCGCTTGTGAAGTGGGAAGGTCGCAATGTTTCTGTGGATGGTCATACCCGGTTGTTTGTGGCGGCTGAAAAAGGAATCCAAAATGTGTATGGATTTTATACAGAGGCTGGCGATTATGTCAGAGATTTTGCGGCAGAAGCTATCAGGCGAAATATTGTATCCCCTTATCAACTGATTGAAGTAAAACATAGAGATTATGAAAAGCTCTGGTTTGCGTTCTGCGATGAATACTTTTCGGGAAAATAAGTAAGAAAAAGCGGCATCTTCCATCCAAACAGGAAGATGCCGCTTTACGGTTCAAGTTTACTTCAGAGTCCCATCCAGCACCTGCTGATAGTACCACGGCTTCGGGGCGTGGAAGGTCTTGCCGCTGAGGAACTCGAAATCGGGCTGATTGAAGTGAGGCATGGTCAGCTCCCACGCGCAGAGGGCTTGATACTTCAGCTTCAGCTCGCGGTTAGCAGTATTGTTGCCGTACTTGCTGTCGCCGAGGATGGGGCAGCCGATGCTGGCCATGTGGGCGCGGATCTGGTGGGTGCGGCCGGTGATGAGCCGCACCTTCAGCAGGGCCAGACGGCCCGAGACGGCGAGGGTCTCATACTGGGTCTCCACATCCTTCGCGCCGGGCTGCTTGTCCTCCACGATCTTGACGATGCCGCGGTCGGCGTCCTTGAGCAGATAGCCGCCGAGGGTGGCGTCCGGGGGCGTAGGACGGCCAAAGGTGACGCAGAGGTAGGTCTTTTTCACCTCGCGGCTCTTGATGGCGGCGAGGAACAGCTCCTCGGCCTCGGGGGTCTTGGCGATGATGACAAGGCCGCTGGTGCCGGTATCGAGACGGTGGCAGAGGGCGGGGGTGTAGATGTCGTTCTCCTTATACTCGCCCTGCTGGCTGAGGTAGAGCAGAGCGCGGTTGAGCAGGGTGTCGTCATCCGGGCCGTCCACAGCGAGGCCGGCGGGCTTGTTGACGATGAGGATCTGAGGGCAGTCGTAGACCACCTGTGCCGGGCCGCGGGCGTTCTTCCACGCTGGGCCTTCCACCCGCTTGTCGGCGTCCAGCACATCGTCGAGGATGAACAGCTTGATCTCATCGCCCGCCATGACACGGGTGGAGAGGGGCTGCTTTTTGCCGTTGAGCTTGATCTTGTTTTCGCGCAGGGCCTTGTTCAGCCGACCGGGGTTCAGCGCGGGGAACTGCTGCATCAGATAGTTGTCCAGCCGGGTGGGGGCGAGACATTTTACTTTCAATATTTTCACGGAAGTTTCCTCTCTAAGGTTAAGAATGAGTTAAGATTTGCTTTTATTGTAGCGAATCCAACTTCCTGCGTCAAGTTGGGAGTTTACTTTTTCCCAAAACAAGTGTATACTGTGCCAGTGCAGAACAAGTTAGGCATGAAATACCTATTATAGAGAGGGAAGAAGGTATCGATATGAAGAACGACAAGAAACGGATGCTCCTTGCAGGCGTTCTGGCGCTGAGTGTTCTGACCGGCTGCAGCTCTGCCAGCGCGGCCAGCGCCACCAGCAGTATGGCCGCTTCGATGGCTGCGGCCAGCCCTGCCGCCAGCAGCGAGGTCGTCTCCCAGCCCGAAACGGCGGAGGGCGTCGTCCTGCCCATCGCTCAAGGCAGTCTGGAAGAGATAAAGACCGGCTCCTATCAGTTCGCGGCGGACATTACGAGCGTGGATGCCAAAAAGCACCAGATGACCATGACGGTCTATGCCTATGACAGCTACCGGGCCGAGGACATCGACGGGCTGGAAGCAGGCAAGGCCATCCGCATCCATCCGGACGGGGCCGTGGAGGCACAGGACCTGACCGTCGAGAGCATCGAGCGGAACGAGGAGACGGGCATCGTTTCCATCAACGGCGGCATCGAGCAGGGCGGCGTGGACCTGTGGCGCAGCAATGACGTCTACCGCACCGTCACCTACGACGATTACCCGGTCTATTATATGGTGGGCGAGCTTGTCCTGCCGATGGATGAGAACATCACCCTCAGCGACAGCTCTTCCGGTGTGGACGCTGCATCGGTGGAGACCAACGGCACCAACAGCGTGGCCAGCGCCGTCGGTGCGGATCTGGACAGCTGGACGGAGTACAACACCACCGTCTCCACGACCGACGGCAAGGTGAGCAATATCCTCCGCATCTGGGTGCCGTAAGGGGAGTTTTTTGTAAAACCCGTTGACAAATGGCCTGACTATGCTATAATCTGAAATGAGCGCAGAGGAGCAGGGTGCCCCTTTGCGTGTGAACGGAAATTATGGCAAATGGCAAGGATGGGGCCAGAAGGATGTGTGCCGCCGCCCAGAGAGAACGCCCTTGGCTGAAAGGCGTTCCGGCAGAGCATTTTTTACGCCACCCCGGAGCTTCCGGCGAAACGAACCGGACGCTGCGCAGCGTTAACGCGCCGAAAGCGGCAGGGGACACATTTTATCCTTTGCAATTTGGGTGGTACCACGGAGCAGTTTTACACAGCCTCGTCCCTTTTGGGATGGGGCTGTTTTTTGTTTTCTGCGCCCACCCGCCCCGTCTGCCATAATCATAAATCTGACGTGCAAACGCCAAGGACAATCGAGGAGAGAAAACCTATGCAATGGACCGGTTTGAATGAACTGCGTGAAAAGTACCTGAGCTTCTTTGAGAGCAAGGGCCACCTGCGTCTGGACAGCTTCCCGCTGGTGCCCAAGAACGACCCCAGCCTGCTGCTCATCAACAG
>OICJ01000221.1_pt1 | contig 16228 bp, 18 predicted proteins | sample 1581291 | NCBI WGS metagenome assembly OICJ01 (sample SAMEA3882540, study PRJEB24775) | human gut metagenome | biome: human-associated habitat; feature: intestine environment; material: feces | place: Netherlands | collected 2009/2010 | reverse complement strand
TACAAAACGGACCGCCGAAAATCCGAGGACGACTTCCTTGCCGCCTATCGCGCCCAGCTTGACCTCTATGCCCTTGCCATCAGCAAGCGTTTTGCCCCGAAACCGGTGACCTATAAGGGCATCTACTCGCTGGAACTGGGGAAGCTGATTGAGGTTAAGTAATATTTTTCCCTGAAATCGCGTAAAAGTGCTTGACAGGGCTTTGTGGGTGTGGTAAACTGTTCCGGTAAAGAAAGCAGCTACGGCCTGTGCCGCGCTCGCCTTGTGGAGTCTGGACTCCCGGGCTATACCCCGAACCGGTTCGTCTTAAAGAACGAATCGCGCTTTTGAGTGAATTTCGCGCGGCTGTCCCGAAACTGGGGCGGCCGCGTTTTCTATGCCAAAAACGCAACACTATGGACTATTGTTTGGAGGTGCATTCATTATCGCTACCGCTGGAAAGTCGAAGGAACTGGAGATCAACGGTCAGATCCGTGATCGTGAAGTTCGCCTGATCGGTGCCGATGGCGAGCAGAAGGGCGTTGTGTCCATTCAGGTGGCCATGCGCGCTGCTGAAGATGCTGGTCTGGATCTGGTCAAGATCGCACCGCAGGCTGTTCCGCCTGTGTGCAAGGTGCTGGATTACGGCAAGTACCGCTTTGAACAGCAGAAGAAGGAGAAGGAAGCCAAGAAGAACCAGAAGGTGGTCGAGGTCAAGGAGACCCGCCTTTCGCTCAACATTGACACCAACGACTTCAACACCAAGCTGAACCAGACGGCCAAGTTTCTGGCCGCTGGCCACAAGGTAAAGGCCTCGATCCGTTTCCGCGGCCGTGAGATGGCGCACAGCGCTCTGGGCGCCGACGTGCTGAAGCGCTTCGCCGAGGCCCTGCCTCAGGCAAGTATGGATAAGCCGCCGGTCCTCGAGGGCCGCACGATGTCCATTCTGCTGATCCCGAAACCCAATAAGGACTAATTTTAGGAGGAAACTAAAATGGCTAAGATGAAACTGAAGACGCACTCCGGCGCTAAGAAGCGCTTTAAGCTGACCAAGAACGGCAAGATCAAGCGCGGCCACGCATTCCGCAGCCACATCCTGACCAAGAAGACCACCAAGCTGACCCGTGGCTACCGTCAGCCCAGCTACGTTGACAAGACCAACGCAGCTACCATCAAGAGCATGCTGCCCTACGCCTAAGAGCGAGCCGCAGGCAAACACATTCTATTGAGACAACTAAAGGAGATATAAAAAATGGCACGTATCAAGGGCGCAACCATGACTCACAAACGTCGCAAGAAGATGCTGAAGCTGGCCAAGGGCTTCTACGGCTGCAAGAGCAAGCACTTTAAGATGGCTAAGCAGCAGGTCATGAAGAGCGGCAACTACGCTCTGGCTGGCCGCCGCATGAAGAAGCGTCAGTTCCGCAACCTGTGGATCTGCCGCATCAACAACGCTGTCCGTCCTCTGGGCATGAACTACTCCAGCTTCATGGCTGGCCTGAAGAAGGCTGGCATCGAGCTGAACCGCAAGATGCTCAGCGAGATGGCCATCAACGATCCCAAGAGCTTCGCAGCTCTGGTCGAGACCGTGAAGAACGCCTAATAGACCTTAAAAAAGACGCCCGCGCGTACTGATACGCGGGCGTCCTTTTTGTATGTTTTGGCAGTAGGAGGAAAGACGGATGGAGAAGATCACCAGCCGGGAAAACGCAAAAGTCAAATACGCCTGCCGTCTGGCGTCCAGCGGGGCGTTCCGCCGCGCCGAGGGCCGCTTTCTGGCCGAGGGGCGGAAGCTCTGCCCCGAGCTTTGCCGGGGCGCAGAGCTGGAGACTCTCTTCTGCACCGAGGCGGCGCTGGAAAAATGCCCGGAGCTTTCTGGCCTGCCGGGGGAGCACTATCTGGTGGAGGACCATGTGGCCGACAAGCTGGCCGATGTGGGCACCCATCAGGGGGTGTTCGGTGTTTTCCGCACTCCGGTGCATACCTTGGAAGAAGTGAAAAAGGGCGGACGCTACCTCGCCCTCGAGCGGGTGCAGGACCCCGGCAATGTGGGCACCCTGCTGCGCTCGGCAGCGGCCTTCGGCTTCGACGGCGTGCTGCTCAGCGACGGCTGCGCCAGCGTTTTCGCTCCCAAGACCCTCCGGGCCTCCATGGGGGCGGCGGTGCGCATCCCGGTCATCGAGGCCGGAAAGATGCCCGAGGCCATCGCCCGGCTGCGGGCACTGGGCATCACCTGTCTCGCCGCTGCCCTCTACCAGTCCCAGCCCCTGAGTGCGGCGGCGTCCAGCTGCCCGGACGGCGTCTGCGTCGTCATCGGCAGCGAGGGTCAGGGCCTGACCGATGAGACCATCGCCGCCTGCACCAGCACGGTGCGCATCCCCATGACACACGGGGTCGATTCGCTCAATGTGGCCGCGGCGAGCGCCGTTGCGTTTTACCAGCTCGCACTGCTGCGCGGCCGCGATGTCTGAAATGCAGATCCCCGGCTTCCGAAACGGAAGCCGGGGATCTTTCTGCGTTTATACGTCGAACCGGTCGTAGCTCCCGGCGCAGTCGAGGCACAGCTTCTGCCCGCCGACGAGACGGATCCAGTTGGCGCCGGTCGTCTCGCCGCAGCACGCGCAGCGGTACGAGTCGAAGAGCTTCGCCTTCTCCGGCAGCGCGATGGTCGCGGGCTTGACATCGAACAGGTCGGCCGGCTCCTGCGCCTGGAAGTAGTCGAACGACTCCTCGCGCGTCATCCCCTCCGGCCGCGGCCGGAGCACCAGGCGCACGGACTTGCCCGTGGCGCGGTTATAAAACGAAAATGCCTGCTTGCCGCGCATGTGAAACAGCAGGTTGCCCTTGCCGATGCTGCAGCCGAGCAGCGCCTGAATGGCGTCCACGCCGCAGGCATCGTTTTCCGCGATGCACACGACCTGCTCGTCACCGGAAAAGCTCAGCTCCAGCAGCTCGGCGGCGTAGCACGCTGCCTTGTAACCGATCGTCAGCCCGCCGCAGGCGTGGCCGTGAAATTGTACGCAGGTCTCCCAGTTGGTCATGATCTTGTCTCCTTTTCTTCGTCATCGATAAGCACGAGCTTCTGCCCCTGCACGTCCACGATGCTGCCCGTCACGCCGTAGACGTCCCGCAGGGCGTCGGCATCAAAGATCTCCGCGCCGCCATAGCGGTACACTGCTCCTTCGCGCAGCAGCAGAAAGCGGTCACAGAACCGCAGCGCGAGGTTCAGGTCGTGGATGACGATCATTGCCGTGAGGTTCTGCTCGCGGCACAGGTCGCGCGTGATCTGCAGCACCTGATATTGATTGCGGATGTCGAGATTGCTGGTCGGTTCGTCCAGCAGCAGGAGCGTCGGCTCCTGCGCCAGCGCACGGGCGAGCATGACCTTCTGCCGCTCGCCGCCGGAGAGCCGGTTGAGGAACCGGCCGCGCATATCCTCCAGATTCAGATAGCGCATGGCCTCGTGTACGACGTGGTGGTCGTGCTCCGTCACGCCCCAGGTCATGTAGGGACGCCGCCCGAGCATGACCATGTCGTGCACGGTCATCTGCGTGTCGGGCACGTGCTGTGCCACGAAGGCCACGCGCTTTGCGATCTCCCGGTGGGAGAGTGTGAGCAGATCCTCGCCGTCGATGCGGCAGTGCCCGCTGTCAGCCGTGAGGATGCGGTTCATACACTTAAGCAGTGTGCTCTTACCGACGCCGTTGTTGCCGAGCACGGCCAGAAAGCGCCCGTCCTCCAGTTCGAAGCTCACGTCGCGGAGGATTGGCCGCCCGCCTTTGTAGTGATAGCAGAGATGGTCCACACAAATCATGTCCGACCCCTCCCCTTGAACAGCAGGTACAAAAACAGCGGGCCGCCAAGAAACGCTGTCAGCGCGCCGATCGGCAGAATGACGGGCATGATGACCACGCGCGCGGCCAGATCGCTCAGCAGCAGCAGCGCTGCGCCGGCGAGTACGGAGCCGGGGATGAGATAGATATAGTTGTTGCCGACGACCATGCGCACGATGTGCGGCGCGACGAGGCCGATGAAGTTGATAAGGCCGACGTGCGACACGATCACCGAGCAGACAAAGCACGTGAGCACGACGTTCGTCAGCGTCAGCCGCCGGACGTGAATGCCGAGGCTCAGCGCCGTCTCCTCGCCGGAGAGCAGGGCATTATAGTCCCAGCGGTGCAGGTAACAGTAGCCGATCAGCACCAGCACGGCCAGCGCCATGCCGCGCAGAGACTGCCAGTCCGTACTGCCGAGGTCGCCAAACGTCCAGAACACGAGCGACGAGAGCGCGACCTCGTCGGCAAAGTACTGCAGCAGCGTGGTCGCACCGGTCAGCATGGAGCTGATGGCGACGCCGGCGAGCACGATGCCCTCCGAGGAGATCTGCTTGAACTGGCTCAGCCCCAGAATGACGGCCGCGACGAGCAGCGAGCCGAGAAATGAGCACAGCGGGATGGCCCAGCTGCCGGCCTGGCTCAGGCCGAGGCCGATGATGGCGACGGCTGCGCCGAATGTTGCGCCCTGCGATACGCCGAGCGTGGAGGCCGAGGCCAGCGGATTGCGCAGCACGGCCTGCAGAATGCACCCGGCCAGCCCCAGCCCCGCGCCGGCGACCATGGCAGTGCAGATGCGCGGCAGGCGGTTGTTGCGGATGACGAGGTTGATCTTCGCGTCCGATGCCCGGCCGAAGATGCCCCGGATGAGCTCGGCGGCTGGCGTGTTGTAGGACCCGGCGCGCAGCGACAGAAAGAACGCGAGCGCCAGAATGGCTGCCAGCAGGATCAGAAAGCGGATGCTTCTGGCGCGGTTGCGGCTGTAGTCGGAATCGTGCGGCTTACTCGCCGAGTGTGATGGCACGGAATGCATACCCGGCCTCCTTCAGATCAGGATAGGGGTCGGAGCCGAGCAGCTCCGTGAAGATCTCGCTGGCCTTGGTCTCGGGGTCAATGTCGGCAAACTGCTCCGGATACAGCACGCAGGCGGCGTAATAGGCGTCGGCCAGCGCCGTCTCCAGATTGGAGGCCGAGGAGCGGAACGAGATCTGCGAATAGACCTTGCCGCTGCGCACGGCGGTGAGGCTGTTATAAAAAGCCGGGTTGGCCTGATAATCTTCGTTGATCAGGGGCATACCATTGAAGTCCAGGAAGATCACGTCCGGATCCCAGGCAAGCACCTGCTCGGTGTCAATGTTGAACGCGCCGGTCTGGCCGGTCGTATCGGCGAGATTGCTCGCATGGATGAGCGCGAACGGGCCGTAGCCGGCCTCTGTGCCCTCAAAGCCGTGCTGCCCGTTGAAGGACACGCCGCCGACATAGACGGACGGCTTCTGATCGTCTGCAATCTTGGCCGTGCGCGTGTCGAGGTCGGTCTGGATGCCCTTGAGGTACTTGGTCAGCTCCTGCGCGCGCGTTTCCAGCCCGTAGAGCTCGCCGAGCAGACGGATGGTCTCATAGGCCGCATCGTCGAGCGTGGTGTCACTGCCGGGCACGACAAAGACCGGGATGCCGGTCTTGCCGGACAGCTCATCTGCGTCGCATGAGGCATAGGCGCTCATGACGATGACCTGCGGCGCGACGTCGATGATCTGCTCCACATACGGCTCGCCGTTCGTGCCGGTGACGGGCAGGTCCTTGAATTTGTCGAAGTTCACATAGTTATACAGGCGGCTCATGCCGGCCTTGGTCTCATAGTCCTCCACGCCGACCACGCGGTCAGCCGCGCCGACATAGCAGCTGTAGCGCAGCGCGCCGACACCGACGCACACGATGCGCTCTACCTTTTCGGGGACGGACACGGTGCGGTTTTTGCCGTCTGTAATCGTGCGGGTGCCGGCAGTGTCGCCGGTATTTGTTTTCCCGCCGCAGGCTGCGCAGGACAGCAGCGTCAGGACTGCCAGCAGCAGGCAGATGATGTTGCGTTTTTTCATACATTCCATCCTCATTTTCTGTTGTTTGCCCCGTTTCCGGAGCGCTGCCACCAGTATACCGGACGGGCAGCAGCCGCGTAAGCACCCTGGGGGGATAAAAAGTTGCACAGTTTTCTTCACAATTTTTCGCTGACGGATGTTCCGGATTCGCCCGTTTATATACAAATATGCCTAGAATCGTTCATAAACAAAGAGAAAATTACGCATCGCTGCGGTATTTTACAATTTTACACGCATTTTACATAAGCGCTCTTTTCGTTTTTACATCCCCTGCGTATTCTGTGAAGCGTAGGGAACAAAAAACCAGAATCAAAATTGAAGTTCGAAAGGAGCACTTCATCTTGAAAAAGATCATCACTGTTTTGTGTGCTGCCGTCATGGCGCTCTCGCTGTTCGCGGGCTGCGGCCAGAAGGCGAATGACAACGGCACGACCACCGGCGGCACAGTCTCGACCGACGGTTCCACCTCGATGGAAAAAGTCATCGGCGCGCTGGGCGAATCCTTCATGGAAGCAAACTCGGGCACGACCTTCACCTATAACCCGACCGGCTCCGGCTCCGGCATCCAGGCCGTCTCCGAGGGCCGCTGCGACATCGGCCTGTCGAGCCGCGCGCTCAAGGACGACGAGAAGGCCTCCGGCCTGAAGGAGACCACCCTCGCCCTCGACGGCATCGCCATCATCGTCAACCCCCAGAACCCGGTCAAGGATCTGAGCCTGGAGCAGATCGCCAAGATCTACACCGGTGAGATCACCAACTGGAAGGATGTCGGCGGCAACGACGCCGAGATCGTCCTCATCGGCCGCGAGGCCGGCAGCGGCACGCGCGACGGCTTCGAGTCCATCACCGACACGAAGGATGCCTGCCAGTACCGTCAGGAGCTGACCTCCACGGGCGATGTCATCACCACCGTGTCCCAGAACCCGAACGCGATCGGCTATGCCTCTCTGGCTGCCATCAAGGACAGCGTCAAGGCCCTGACCGTCAACGGTGTTGCCCCGACGGAAGCGACCGTCAAGGACGGCACCTACCTCGTGCAGCGTCCGTTCGTCCTCGTGACGAAGGAAGGCGTTGCCCTGAGCGAGACCGCGCAGAAGTTCTTCGACTTCGCGACCTCTGCGGACGCCGCGTCCATCATCTCCGCGGCGGGCGCAGTCCCGGTGGCCTGAGCCACAGACAAGCGTACAGGCGGCTGGAGACCAGCCGCCTTTCGCATATACAGAGGTGCTGATATGAAAAAGAGATCTCAAGTTCTGGAGACGGTCGTGCATGGCGTGTTTTTGCTCCTTGGCCTCATCACCGTCGGGTGTGTGCTGCTCATCAGCGTGTACCTGATCGTCTCCGGCATCCCCGCCATCCGGCAGATCGGGCTCGTCCCGTTCCTGTTCGGCAAGACGTGGGCATCCACGGCGGCAGAGCCGTCGTACGGCATTCTGCCGTTCATTCTCACAAGTGTATACGGCACCGCGGGCGCGATCGTGCTCGGCGTGCCGCTGGGGTTCCTGACGGCCGTGTATCTGGCGAAGGTCGCTCCGCCACGGCTCAAGACCGTGCTCGAATCAGCCGTGAGCCTGCTCGCCGGCATCCCGTCGGTCGTCTACGGTCTTGTGGGCATGCTTGTGCTCGTACCGGGCATCCGCAAGGTGTTCCACCTGGCGGACGGCGCGAGCCTGCTCGCCGCCATTATCGTGCTGGCGATCATGATCCTGCCGTCGATCATCAAGGTATCCGTCACCGCGCTCGAGGCCGTGCCGCCCGAGTATGAGGACGCGTCGCTCGCACTCGGCGCGACGCCGATCGAGACGTACTTCAAGGTCTCCGTTCCGGCGGCGAAGAGCGGCATTGCCGCCGCCGTCGTGCTCGGCGTCGGCCGCGCCATCGGCGAGGCCATGGCCGTCATGATGGTGTCCGGCAACGTGCCGAACATGCCGACGCTGTTTCAGAGCGTGCGCTTTCTGACCACTGCCGTCGCGAGCGAAATGTCCTACTCCGGCGGCCTGCAGCGGCAGGCGCTGTTTTCCATCGCGCTGGTGCTGTTTTTGTTCATCATGCTCATCAACGCCACGCTCAACTTCTTCCTCAAGCGCAATAAGGAGGGGGACAAATGAAAAAGAAAGCCATTTCCGGCAGCCGCAGGGCCTATATCCTCACCATGCGCATCCTTATGGGCGCGGCGGCCGTCATCACGGCGGCGCTCGTGCTGTTTCTGATCGCCTATGTGCTCATCAAGGGCCTGCCGAACGTGTCGTGGACGCTGCTGTCCACCGCACCGAGCTACCTCTCCGACCGCATCGGCATCCTGCCGGACATTCTCAATACGCTCTATATCGTCATCGCCACGCTGCTCATTGTCCTGCCGCTCGGCGTGGGCGCGGCCATCTACCTGACCGAGTACGCCACGAACCGCCGGCTCATCGGCGTCATCGAGTATGCGGCCGAGACGCTCTCGGGCATCCCATCCATTATCTACGGCCTTGTGGGCATGTTGTTTTTCTGCCAGTTTCTGAACATGAAAACATCGCTGCTGGCCGGCGCGCTCACGCTCGTCATCATGAACCTGCCGACCATCATGCGCACCACGCAGGAGAGCTTAAAGACCGTGCCGCAGAGCTACCGCGAGGGTGCCTTTGGTCTCGGCGCGGGCAAGTGGCGCGTCATCCGCACCGTGGTGCTGCCCGGCTGCGTGGACGGCGTCATCACCGGCTGCATCCTGTCCGTCGGCCGTATCCTCGGCGAGTCGGCCGCGCTGCTGTTCACGGCGGGCTTTGCCCACGCGCTCAACGGCTTCTTTGAGGGGCTGAGCAGCGCGGGCGCCACGCTCACCGTCGCGCTCTACGTCTACGCCAAGGAGCAGGGCCAGTTCGATGTGGCCTTTGCCATTGCCGCCATTTTGATGATCCTTACACTGCTCATCAACGGCGCGGCCACGCTCGTTGAGCGATACTTCAGGAGGAAAAGAAGTCTATGAGTGACATTATGACAGTCCAGGGCCTGAACCTCTGGTACGGGGACCATCAGGCACTGCACGATATCAGTATGAACATCCCCGAAAAGAGCATCACGGCGCTCATCGGGCCGTCCGGCTGCGGCAAATCCACGTTTCTCAAAACGCTCAACCGCATGAACGACCTCATTCCGGGCGTGAAGATCACGGGCGATGTGCGCTACCGCGATCAGGACATTTTCGCCCCCGGCACGGACGTCAACGAGCTGCGGCGCGAGATCGGCATGGTCTTTCAGAAGCCGAACCCGTTTCCGATGAGCATCTACGACAACATCGCCTACGGCCCGCGCACGCACGGCATCAAAAACCGCGCGAAGCTCGACGAGATCGTTGAAAAGTCCCTGCGCGGCGCGGCTATCTGGGACGAGGTGAAAGACCGCCTGAAGAAAAATGCCCTCGGCCTCTCCGGCGGCCAGCAGCAGCGTCTGTGCATCGCCCGCGCGCTCGCGGTCGAGCCGGAGGTGCTGCTCATGGATGAGCCCACGAGCGCGCTCGACCCCATCTCCACGTCGAAGATCGAGGAGCTGGCCATGCAGCTCAAGGAGCAGTACACGATCGTCATCGTCACGCACAACATGCAGCAGGCGGTGCGTATCTCCGACCGCACGGCGTTTTTCCTGCTCGGCGAGCTCGTCGAGTGCGACGACACGCAGCAGCTGTTCTCGCAGCCGCAGGATCAGCGCACGGAGGATTACATCACAGGGAGGTTTGGCTAATGAGAAGCCGGTTTGATGAACAGCTCGCGCTCCTGAACAAGGAGATGATCGAGATGGGCGCACTGTGCGAGGAGGTCATCGCACTCGCGTCCAAGGCCCTCACGGAGGCAGATCCGGAGCTGGCAAAGAAGGTCGCGCCGCTCGATGCCGAGATCGACCAGAAAGAGCGCAACATCGAGTCGCTGTGTCTCAAGCTTCTGCTCCAGCAGCAGCCCGTCGCGCGCGATCTGCGCCAGATCTCGGCCGCGCTGAAGATGATTACGGACATGGAGCGCATCGGCGACCAGGCCGAGGACATTGCGGAGATCATCCAGTTTCTCGCCGGACGTTCGGCGGAAAATGACGATCTGCTGCGCGAAATGGCCCGCTCGACCATCCATATGGTCACAGAAAGTGTTGACGCTTACGTTCAGCGTGATACAATGCTGGCAGAGACGGTCATTGCCGAGGACGATGTCGTGGACAACGCCTTCGATGAGGTCAAGCGCCGGCTGATCGACAAGATCGCCGCCCACCCCGACGACGGGGAGTACGCGCTCGACCTGCTCATGATCGCCAAATACTTCGAGCGCATCGGCGACCACGCGACGAACATCGCCGAGTGGGTGATCTTCTCGGTCACCGGGGTGCACAAGGAGGGGTAATCCATGATCTGGTGTGTGGAGGACGACGCCAGCATCCGCGACATTGAGGTCTATACGCTCTCGTCCACGGGGTTTGACGCCCGCGGCTTTGCCGACGGTGTCTCGTTCTGGGCCGCGCTCCAGACGGAGAAGCCCGATCTGGTCGTGCTCGACGTGATGCTGCCCGGCGTGGACGGCATCGAGCTGCTGCAGCGCATGAAGGCGTCTGCGGAGCTGCGCACCATCCCGGTCGTCATGGCCACGGCCAAGGGCGCGGAGTATGACAGGATCCGCGGCCTCGACCTCGGCGCGGACTACTACCTCGTCAAGCCGTTCGGCGTGATGGAGCTTGTGTCCTGCGTCAAGGCAGTGCTGCGCCGCTGCCAGCCGGAAAAGGCTGCGCATCTGCTGCGCAGCGGCGGGCTCGTCGTGGATCTGAACGCACACACGGTCACGGTCGACGGCGCGCGCGTCGCGCTTACGTATAAAGAATTTGAACTTCTGCGCCTGTTTCTGTCCCATCCGGGCATGGCGTTCACGCGCGACCAGCTCTTTCAGGAGATCTGGGGCATGGACTACTGCGGTGAGACCCGCACGGTCGACATGCACATCCGGACGCTCCGGCAGAAGCTCGGCCCCTACGGACGGCGGATCGAAACGGTGCGCAATGTTGGCTACCGCATGGAGGCAACGACATGACCAAAAAGATTTTTCAATCGATCCTGCTCGTGGCCGGGTGCGTACTGCTGGCGAGTCTGCTGATCATCATGGGCTTCCTGTACGATTACTTCGGTGGCGTGGAGGAAAACCAGCTGCGCGACGAGCTGAACCTCGCCGCGGCGGCCGTTGAGGACGGCGGCACGGACTACCTGTCCCGGCTGACGGCCGACCGCTGCCGCCTGACGTGGATCGCGGCTGACGGCAGCGTCCTGTACGATACCAGGACCGACGCCGAGAGCCTTGAGAACCACGCCTCGCGCGCCGAGGTCAGCCAGGCGCTGACTACCGGCACCGGCGAGAGCACGCGCTATTCCTCGACGCTCATGGAAAAGACCATGTACTATGCCCAGCGCCTGGACGACGGTACGGTGCTGCGCATCTCCATCAGCCGCGCGACGGTCGGCATGATCGCCGTCGGCATGATCCAGCCGCTGCTGATCGTGCTCATCGTGGCGCTCATCCTCTCGGGCCTGCTGGCCAGGCGGCTGTCGCGGCGCATCGTTGACCCGCTCAACAGTCTTGACCTCGAGCATCCGCTCGATAATGACGCCTATGAGGAACTCTCCCCGCTGCTCAAGCGCATCCACCGCCAGCACGTTGAGATCCAGACGCAGCTGCGCGAGCTGCACGAGCGGACCGATGAGTTCACGCAGATCACCGGCAGCATGCGCGAGGGCCTCGTTCTGCTCGACGAGCACGGCAGTATCCTGAGCATCAACGCTGCGGCGCAGGCGCTCTTCGGCGCGGACGCGCAGTGCGTGGGCAGGGACTTTCTCACCGTCGAGCGCAGCCACGAGATCAGCGCCGCCATTCAGGCCGCCGTCACGGACGGCCACAGCGAGGTGCGCGCCGAGCGCGCGGGCCGCGTGTATCAGTTCGACATCAGCCGCATCACATCCAACGGGAAACTGCTCGGTACGGTCATTCTGGCCTTCGACATCACGGAGCAGGAGTTTGCCGAGCGCAACCGCCGGGAGTTCACGGCGAATGTCTCGCACGAGCTCAAAACGCCGCTGCAGGGCATCATCGGCAGCGCCGAACTGATCGAAAACGGCATGGTCCGCCCCGACGATCTGCCGCGCTTCGTCGGCCACATTCACGCCGAGGCCGCGCGCCTCGTCACGCTCATCGACGACATCATCCGCCTGTCCCAGCTCGACGAGGGCGACGCTATGCCGACGGAACCGGTCGATCTGCTCGCCGTGTCGCAGGAGGCGGCGGAGAACCTGCACGACGCCGCGGCCGCGCGCGATGTGACGGTCAGCGTCACGGGCCAGCCGTCCGTCATTCCCGGCGTCCGCCGCCTGCTCTACGAGGTCGTCTATAACCTCTGCGACAACGCCATCAAGTATAACCGCGGCGGCGGCCGCGTGGACGTGACGGTCGCCGCCGATGCCGGCGGCAGCAGCATCACCGTCGCCGACACCGGCATCGGCATCGCGCCGGAGCATCAGAGCCGCGTGTTCGAGCGCTTCTACCGCGTGGATAAGAGCCACTCCAAGGCGTCCGGCGGCACGGGCCTCGGATTGTCGATCGTCAAGCACGCCGTGCAGTATCACCACGGCCGCATCGAGCTCGAGAGCACGCCCGGCACGGGCACGACCATCCGCGTCGTGTTCCCGGACGCGTAAATCGATACATGAAAAGGAAGCGGACTTCCATGGTCGGAAGTCCGCTTTTTTCTGTCCCGCAGGGCTTGACACCCGAGCAGGGCGGTGCTATCATGCAGGTTGGGTTAAGCATATCTAACCCATCGGCTTTTCAAGGAGGTAATCCCATGTATCAGATCACACTGGGAATCGACGGCATGATGTGCGGCATGTGTGAGAGCCACATCAACGATGCGGTGCGCAATGCGTTCCCGGTCAGAAAGGTCACATCCTCGCACAGCCGGGGTCAGACGGTCATCCTCTCCGAGACGGAGATCCCGGAGGCGGAGCTGCGCCCGGTCATCGCCAAGACGGGCTACGAGCTCACGAGCTACGCCTGCGCCCCGTATGAGAAAAAGGGCCTGTTCCACCGGCATTGAGCATATCCCAATGAGAACAGCTGCACGCGGCGGTCATTTGACCGCCGCGTGCAGCTTTCATTATTTCGGCTCAAAGCCGTGCTCCATGCAGTACACGCGCAGGATGGCCGCCTGCGTTTTCGCGTCCGGGATGCGCCCGGCCAGCACGTCGCGCGCAAGCTCCTCGAGCGGCACGGCCTGGAGGTTGAGAAATTCATCGTCATCGAGCTGCTGCTCACCGAAGGTCAGGCCGCGGGCGAGGTACATCCAGATGACCTCGTCCGAGTACGCCGCGGCGGGGTAGAACGGGCCGAGCGGGATGAGCTCGCGCGCCGTGATGCCGGTCTCCTCGCGCAGTTCGCGGCGCGCGGCGGCCTCAGGCGCCTCGTCGCGGCTGTCGCGCTTGCCGGCGGGGATCTCCGTGATGACCTCGTTCACCGGGTAGCGGAACTGCCGCTCGACGATCACGCGGCCGTCGTCGAGCAGCGGCACGATGCACGGCGCGGTGCCGCCGTTGGGCAGGCGCACGGTGTCGCGGTAGAAGTCGAGAATGCAGCCGCTGTAAATTTTTTCGGATGTGAGTTTCGTTTCGGTCAGGTTGTCCATGGTGCGTCTCCTTACAGGCCGAGGATCTGCAGCGTGCGCGTGTCGGGCCGCCCGTCGAAGAACTTGTCGAGCACGGCGGCGAACACCGGTTCGTCCGGCGCGGCGGCAGCGAAGAGCGTCATGCTCGAGCGCAGCTTCAGGTCGTCCGGAAAGCCGAACACGACCGACGGGTCGCTCTCGTCGAGCGCCAGCAGGGCGTTGCTGATTTCCAGCAGGTGCGCGCGCAGCGTCGGCTCGCGCAGATAGGCCCGCGCCTCGTCGAGCCCGGAGATGGCGTAGTACTGCGATGTGCTGCTCATGCCCAGACCCGCGACCTGCGGGAAGATGTACCAGATCCAGTGGCTGCGCTTGCGGCCGCTGCGGATCTCGCGCAGGGCGGTGGCGTAGTCCCGGCTCTGCGCGGTGAGAAAGCGGTCAAGATCATACATAGCAAAACCTCCTCAGAAGCGGAAATAGATGAACGGATTGAACGTCGCGCTCACGGAAAAGACGATGCACACGGCCAGCAGCGCCAGGCACACGACGTTGCGCACGATCTCGGCGCCATAGCTCTCGCCGAGGTGCACGCGCCGGCAGACGGGCGTGGAGAACACAAGTGCGGGCAGCATCCACAGCAGCGGCGGCACGATGCTCACATCCGCCGCGAGCGACTGCGACAGCGCCACGTGCGTGAAGCTGAACATCCGCGCGAGCGCGGCGCGCATCTGCGCAAAGTCCGTGAGGTTGAACATTACCCAGCCGATGCACACGATGACCATGCACAGCAGCCAGCGCAGCGCCTTCGGCAGGCGCTCGAGATACTTGCCTAGCCAGAGCTTTTCAATCAGCAGCAGCACGCCGTAGTACAGGCCCCAGAGCAGGAAGTTCCAGTCCGCGCCGTGCCACAGGCCGGTCAGGCCCCAGACGACAAGAATGTTGCGCACCCACTTTCCCCGGGAAACGCGGTTGCCGCCGAGCGGGATATACACATAGTCGCGAAACCAGGTCGACAGCGAGATGTGCCACCGCCGCCAGAACTCCGTGACCGACAGGGAGATATACGGGTAGTTGAAGTTTTCGAGGAAGTGAAAGCCGAACATCCGGCCGAGGCCGATGGCCATGTCGCTGTAGCCGGAGAAGTCGAAATAGATCTGCAGCGTGTAGGCGACGGCGGCCAGCCAGTACATGAGCGAGCCGTAATTGGTGGGGTTGCCGCTGTAGACGATGGTGGCCACCTGCGCGACCTGATTGGCCAGCAGCAGCTTTTTGGCCAGACCCACGACAAAGCGGCGAAAGCCCTGCGCGAGATCGTCCATGGTCACGCTGCGCTCCCGGATCTCCTGCTCGACGGTCTCATAGCGCACGATGGGGCCGGCGATGAGCTGCGGGAAGAAGCTGACGTACATCAGCAGGTAGAAAAAGTTGCGCTGCAGGGCGATCTTGCCGCGGTAGAGGTCGATGACGTACGACAGGATCTGAAACGTGTAAAAGCTGATGCCAATCGGCAGCGCAATGCCGGGGTCCGTCAGGCCGAGAAACGAGAACGTCCGGCACAGGAAGTTGAGATATTTGAACACGACGAGATTGCCGAGAATGACAACGACCGATGCGATCAGTACGGCCTTTTTCGCGCGCGGCCGCGCCTTGAAATGCACAATGGCAAAGCCGCTGCCGTAGGCGATGAGCGTTACGAGCACCATGAGCACGACCATCTTCGGCTCGCCCCAGGCGTAGAAGATCAGCGACGCGATGAGCAGCAGGGCGTTCTGCACGGGCTTCGAGCGGATAAGCACGCACAGCCCCGCCAGCGGCAGGAAGAAAAACAGAAATGTCTGACTGCTGAATACCATCGCTCAGTCCTCCACCATGAAGTCGTCCGACGTGAAAAACGTCGTGCTGCCGATCCAGAGCACCTTCGTGATCCGGTGCTCGCGCAGATACTCTGCCAGCCGAAACGGCTTTCCCATGTCCTGCTCATAGCTGCGCAGATCGACGCTGTAGACCCGGTCAAAGTGCGAAGCCATGAGTTTGAGGATGGCGTTGTCATACGATTCGCCGAGCATCAGCAGATTCCCGCGTCCGGTCGTGCCGGTGTCGAGGATGACCTCGCCGTTGTCCCAGCCGTAGACCCCACCGTAGTTGGCGTCCGTGAGCTGGCCGCTGAGCGCGGCGTCCTGCCAGCCGTAATCATCCGCCGGTTCTCCGGCGATCGTCACGGACATCTTCGGGAAAGCAAAGCGGTAGACATCCATCGGCTCAAAAAACTGCTCCTGCGCGCCGATAGACAGCGCCTTGGAGCCGGAAAAGTGATCGGATACGCGCACCGTCTCCTGCGGCTCGAGCAGGTCGGTGCAGCCGAGCAGGGCGGCCGCCTCGCAGTAGCCGCGGTAGGAGCCGACGTTGTTCCAGTGGTGGTCGGTCTGGTAAAAATCGCGCTCAAACGTTGCCAGATCGTCTGCCGCGAACCTGCCCATCTGTGTGGCCGGCAGGTTCACCCGGCTGCTGAGATATTCGAACGCGCCGTTGTTGACCCCGGCCGGGAAGTAATTGTTCGTATCGCCTTCGACCATGTAGATGTAAAACGACACGTCCGGGTGCGCGGCAATGATTTGGTTGATGTTCTCGCTGCGCGCTTCCAGCGCCGCGTCCACCACGTCCGGGGCGCGG
>OICJ01000220.1_pt1 | contig 16348 bp, 10 predicted proteins | sample 1581291 | NCBI WGS metagenome assembly OICJ01 (sample SAMEA3882540, study PRJEB24775) | human gut metagenome | biome: human-associated habitat; feature: intestine environment; material: feces | place: Netherlands | collected 2009/2010 | reverse complement strand
CCTCGCTCGCCGTATCGGCACTTAGAATTATGCGGTATTGCCTTTACAATTAAAAAGATCTATACTATAATGAAACAACAGTAAGTTGTACAAGACGAACTTAAGTTGTAAATAAACGACCAACAGCAGGGGAGGTCCGCTATGCCGGAGCAACAGGAAAATCAAACCGAGGTGTTCCACCTCAAAGCACCGTTCAAACCGACTGGCGACCAGCCCCAGGCTATTGAAGCGCTGGTGCAGGGCCTGAAAGCAGGGGATAAAGGTCAAACTTTGCTGGGCGTTACCGGCTCCGGCAAAACCTTTACGATGGCCAATATCATTGCACAGTGCAACCGCCCCACACTGATTCTGGAACCAAACAAAACCCTGGCCAGCCAGATCTGCACCGAGATGCGCGGATTTTTCCCCGATGATGCGGTGGAATATTTTGTGAGCTATTACGACTATTACCAGCCGGAAGCCTACATCCCCTCCACCGATACCTATATTGAAAAAGACAGCGCCATCAATGATGAGATCGACCGCCTGCGCCATTCGGCCACGGCGGCACTGTCGGAGCGGCGCAATGTTATCATTGTGGCGTCGGTTTCCTGCATTTATTCCTTGGGCGACCCTATCGATTACCGCAGCATGGTCATCAGCCTGCGCCCCGGTATGCAGATGGAGCGGGACGAGCTCTGCCGCCGCCTGGTCAAGCTGCAATATGAACGCAACGATATGAACTTTATCCGCAATAAGTTCCGCGTTCACGGCGATATTGTGGATATCCACCTTGCTTATAATGATGAATACGCCATCCGCGTCGAATTCTTCGGCGATGAAATCGACCGCATTTCCGAGTTTGATCCCCTGACCGGCGAGCGCAAAAATATTGTGCGCCATGTGGCCATTTTCCCCGCCAGCCACTATATCGTCGGCCCTGAAAAAATGAAGGAAGGTCTCGCCAAGATCCAGACCGAGATGGAACAGCAGGTGCAGGCCTTTACTGCAGAGGGCAAACTGCTGGAAGCCCAGCGCATCCAGCAGCGCACCCAGTACGATATGGAGATGCTACAGGAAGTTGGCATGTGCAAGGGCATCGAGAACTACTCTGCCGTGCTGTCCGGCCGTGCCCCCGGCTCCACCCCCACCACGTTGCTGGACTACTTCCCCAAAGATTTTATCCTGATGGTGGATGAAAGCCATGTGATGCTGCCGCAGGTCCGCGGCATGTTCGGCGGGGACTACAGCCGCAAAAAAACGCTGGTGGAATATGGCTTCCGCCTGCCCTCGGCGTTTGACAACCGCCCGCTGAAATTTGAGGAATTTGAATCCAAGGTCGGCCAGACGATCTTTGTCAGCGCTACCCCTGGCCCCTATGAACGGGAACATTCCAGCCGCGTGGCCGAGCAGGTCATCCGCCCCACCGGTCTGCTGGACCCCGTCATCATGGTGCGCCCAGTGGAAGGCCAGATCGAGAATCTGCTGGGCGAAATTTTGCAGCGCATCGACCGCGGCGAGCGTGCCCTGGTTACCACCCTGACTGTCAAAATGGCCGAGGACCTGACCGACTACCTGGAAGAACACGGCGTGCACACCAAGTATATGCACCACGAGGTGGATACCTTTGAGCGCATGGAGATCATCAAGGACCTGCGCACCGGTGCCATTGATGTGATTGTCGGCATCAACCTTCTGCGCGAGGGCCTGGATCTGCCGGAAGTTTCGCTGATCGCCATTCTGGATGCCGACAAAGAGGGCTTCCTGCGCAGCGAAACCAGCCTGATTCAGACCATTGGCCGCGCGGCCCGCAACGCAAACGGCGTGGTGCTGATGTACGCCGATGAAGTAACCCCCAGCATGGAGCGCGCCATCATGGAAACCGAGCGCCGCCGTGCCATCCAGGATGCCTACAACAAAGAACACGGCATTACACCAAAAACTATCGTGAAAGCCATCGGCGGCGGGCTGGAAATCAGCATGAGCGAAGAAAACAAAAAGATGCGCCAGCACCGTATGAGCCGCGCTGAACGCGAACAGACCATTACCCGCCTGACCCGCGAGATGAAAGAAGCCGCCCGCCTGCTGCAGTTTGAGCACGCCGCATTCCTGCGTGATGAGATTGAAAAGCTGCAGCGCGGGGAGGACCCTACCGCCGATACCAGCACCCGCCGCGCCGCTGAAAAACAGCGCAAAACGGGCAAGGGGAGAAGGAGCTATAAAAAGTGAGCAACATTCAAATTGATGCCAACAACCGCATTACGATCAAGGGCGCGCGGGAGCATAACCTGAAAAACGTCAACCTGGTTCTGCCGCGCAACAAGCTGATTGTTATGACGGGCCTTTCCGGCTCCGGCAAGTCCAGCCTGGCCTTTGATACCATCTTTGCGGACGGCCAGCGCCGCTATATGGAAAGCCTTTCCAGCTATGCCCGCATGTTCCTGGGCCAGATGGAAAAGCCCGATGTGGACGAAATCACCGGCCTTTCCCCGGCGGTTTCCATTGACCAGAAAACCACCAGCCACAACCCGCGTTCCACCGTGGGCACCGTGACGGAAATTTATGATTATCTCCGTTTGATGTATGCCCGCATCGGCGTTCCGCACTGCCCGGTCTGCGGACGCGTCATCAGCCAGCAAACGGTGGACGAGATGGTAGATGAGGTGCTTAAACTGCCGGAACGCACCCGCTTCCAGGTGCTGGCCCCTGTTGTGCGGGGCCGCAAAGGCACCCAGGCCAAGGAGCTGGACGCTGCCCGCCGCGGCGGTTACGCCCGCGTGCGCATTGACGGCAACATGTATGATCTGGACGAAGAGATCAAGCTGGAAAAGAATATCAAGCATACCGTTGAAATCGTCGTGGACCGCCTGTCCATCAATGATACGGTGCGCGGCCGCCTGGCCGATTCTATTGAGACTGCCGTTGCCCTGACCGGCGGCCTTGTCATCATTGATGTTATCGGCGGCGAACCGATGGAGTTCAGCCAGAACTATGCCTGCCCGGAGCACGGTGTTTCCATTGACGAACTTTCCCCCCGCATGTTCAGCTTTAACAATCCCTTTGGCGCCTGTGAAACCTGCACCGGCCTGGGCACCTTTATGAAGGTGGATCCGGCCCGCGTGATTCCGAATCCGCACAAGTCCATCCGCGAAAGTGCCATCAAGGCCAGCGGCTGGTATTATGCGGAGGGATCCATCTCTGAAATGTATTACAAAGCGCTGGGCAAGCGCTATGGCTTTACGCTGGATACCCCCATCAAGGAGATGAGCAAAGAAGCCGTGCACGCCATCCTGTATGGCACCGGGACTGAAAAAATCGAGATGCAGCGCGAGAATATGTTTGGCTCCGGCACCTATATGAACACGTTTGAGGGCATTATCCCCAACTTGGAGCGCCGCTTCCGTGAAACAGGCAGCGAGTGGGTCAAAGAGGAAATCGCCCTTGTCATGTCCAGCGAGGAGTGCCCCACCTGCCACGGCCAACGCTTGAAGCCCACCAGCCTCGCCGTCACGGTGGGCGGCATCAACATTGCCCAGTTCTGCGATATGAGCGTGAACGAGGAGCTGGAATTTATTCAGACGGCAAAAGTGTCCGAGCGGGATGAAGTCATCGCTGCTTCCATCTTCAAAGAGGTCAAAGAGCGTCTGGGCTTTTTGAAGAGCGTGGGTCTGGGGTACCTGACCCTGTCTCGCGGCGCATCGTCCCTTTCCGGCGGCGAAAGCCAGCGCATCCGTCTGGCGACCCAGATCGGCAGCGCACTGACCGGCGTGCTGTATGTGCTGGATGAACCCAGCATCGGCCTGCACCAGCGCGATAACGATAAGCTGATTGCCACCATGAAGCGCCTGCGCGACCTGGGCAACACCCTGATTGTAGTAGAGCACGACGAGGACACCATGCGCCAGGCAGACTATATTGTGGATGTCGGCCCCGGTGCCGGTGTGCATGGCGGCGAGATCGTGGCCGCCGGCAGTGTGGAGGACATCTGCAATGCCCCGCGCAGTGTGACCGGCGAGTACCTTTCCGGCCGCAAATTTGTGGAAGTTCCCACCGCCCACCGCTCCGGTAACGGTAAAATGCTCACGGTGGTCAAAGCGCGGGAAAACAACCTGCAAAACATTACCGTGGATTTTCCCCTTGGCAAAATGATCTGCGTGACCGGTGTTTCTGGTTCCGGCAAGTCCACGCTGGTCAATGAAATTTTGTATAAGTCGCTGGCCGCAGCGCTCAACGGCGCCCGCAGCCGCCCCGGCCAGTGTGATGAAGTTCAGGGTATGGAATGGATCGATAAGGTCATCGGCATTGACCAGTCGCCCATTGGCCGCACCCCGCGCTCCAACCCGGCCACCTACACCGGTGTGTTCGGCGATATCCGCACCCTCTTCTCCAACACCCAGGATGCCAAACAGCGCGGTTACGGCCCCGGCCGGTTCAGCTTCAACGTCAAGGGCGGCCGCTGCGAAGCCTGCGAGGGCGGCGGCATTGTGCAGATCGAAATGCACTTTCTGCCGGATATTTACGTCCCCTGCGATGTCTGCAAGGGCAAGCGCTATAACCGCGAAACGCTGGAAGTAAAATATAAAGACAAAAACATCTCCGATGTGCTGGATATGACGGTGGAGGAAGCCTGCAATTTCTTTGCCAACCAGCCCAAAATTGCGCGCAAACTGCAAACCCTGCAGGAAGTCGGCCTTGGCTATGTGCAGCTGGGCCAGTCGGCCACCACACTTTCCGGCGGCGAAGCCCAGCGTGTCAAGCTGGCCAACGAGCTTGCCCGCCGCGATACCGGCAAAACCGTCTATATTCTGGACGAGCCTACCACCGGCCTGCACATTGCCGATGTGCACCGCCTGGTCAAGGTGCTGGATAAGCTGGCCGATGCGGGCAACACCGTGATCGTGATCGAGCATAACCTGGATGTGATCAAGCGTGCCGACTATATCATCGACCTGGGGCCGGAGGGCGGCAGAGGCGGCGGTACCATTGTGGCAACCGGTACGCCGGAACAGGTAGCCCAGAACCCGAACTCCTTCACCGGCCAGTACCTGAAACCCGTGCTGGAGCGCGCCTGGAAACTGCAGGGCACAGCTCCGGCCCCCGTGCCGGAAGAGCCGGGATGCCCGGCGCCCGCAGAGGAAAAAGCCTCCGCCCAGCCGCCGCGCAAACGCAAAAAAGCAGACAAAAAATAACCACAACAGGGAACTTTGTGCAGCAAAAACGCAAAATTGGATTTGACAATTCCTGTCAACCTGTGGTTTAATTATCTTTACGCGCCTGAAAAAGCAAAATTCTGCGCGCACAGGGGTACGCAGCAGCGTGATTCCCTGCATCCAAAAACGGGAGGGAACTGCCGAATGGCAAAAAAGAAGGAAGAATACGGCAACGAAAGCATCAAGAGCTTAAAAGGTGCAGACCGTGTGCGCAAGCGCCCGGCCGTTATCTTTGGCTCTGACGGTGTGGAAGGCTGTGCCCATTCCATTTTTGAGATCGTATCCAACTCCATCGACGAAGCGCGTGACGGCCACGGCAACAAAATCAACGTTACCCTTTACCCGGATCACTCTGTGGAAGTAGAGGACTTTGGCCGCGGTATCCCCGTCGATTACAATAAAGCTGAAGAACGCTGGAACTGGGATCTTGTGTTCTGCGAACTGTACGCGGGAGGCAAATATGGCGAGGGTAGCGGCAACTATGACTTCTCCCTTGGCCTGAACGGCCTTGGCCTTTGCGCCACCCAGTATTCCAGCGAATGGATGACTGCGGATATTTACCGCGATGGCATGCACTATCACCTGGATTTCAAAAAAGGTGAGAATGTCGGCGGGCTGAAAAAAGAGCCGTTCACCGGCCGCCGCACCGGCTCCGTCATCCGCTGGAAACCGGACACCGATGTGTTTACCGACATCAATGTTCCGGCGGATACCTTCAAGGATATGCTGCGCCGTCAGGCCGTTGTCAATGACGGTGTGACTCTCGTGTTCAACGACCGCACGGGCGAACGTGCCGAAAAAATCGAATATTTCTATGAGCATGGCATTCAGGACTATGCCAATGAGATCGCCGGTGAGGGAACCCTGACCCCGGTGCATTTCTGCTCCGGTTCCGCAATCGGCCGCGACCGTGATGATCAGCCGGAATATCAGGTCAAAATGAACGTGGCGTTCTGCTTTTCCAACGCGGTGCAAACGCTGGAATACTATCACAACTCCTCGTGGCTGGAGCACGGCGGCAGCCCGGACCGCGCTGTCCGCCTGGCCTTTGTCAACCAGATCAACAACTGGTTGAAAAATAAGGGTTTGTACAAGAAAAACGAAAGCTCCATCACCTTCAACGATGTGCAGGACTGCCTGATTCTGGTTTCCTCCAGCTTCTCCACCCGCACCAGCTACGAGAACCAGACCAAAAAGGCCATCACCAACAAGTTTGTGGCCCAGGCCATGACGGAGTTCCTCAAGCACCAGCTGGAAGTCTACTTTGTGGAGCACCCGGACGAAGCCGAAAAAGCCTGCAAGCAGGTGCTAATCAATAAGCAAAGCCGCGAGCACGCCGAAAAAGCGCGTGTGTCCATCAAAAAAACAATGACCCAGCAGATGGACCTGGCCAACCGCGTGCAGAAGTTCGTGGACTGCCGCACCAAGGATGCTTCCCGCCGGGAACTCTACATCGTGGAGGGCGATTCCGCTATGGGCGCGGTCAAACAGAGCCGCGATTCGGAGTTCCAGGCTATCATGCCCATTCGCGGCAAGATCCTGAACTGCCTGAAGGCCGATTACGCCCGCATTTTCAAGTCTGACATTATCACAGACTTGATCCGCGTGATGGGCTGCGGCGTGGAGCTGGGCGGCAGCCACAATAAGGACCTGGCTACCTTTAATCTGGACAACCTGCGCTTTAACAAGATCGTCATCTGTACCGATGCTGATGTGGACGGTTATCAGATCCGCACCTTGGTGCTGACGATGCTCTACCGCCTGACCCCCACCCTCATCAATCAGGGGTATGTGTATATCGCGGAATCCCCGCTGTATGAGATCAACACCAAAAATAAGACCTACTTTGCCTATACCGAGCCGGAAAAGGCCGATATCATGAAGCGGATCGACGGCCAGAAGTTTACGATCCAGCGATCCAAAGGTCTGGGCGAAAACGACCCCGAAATGATGTGGCTGACCACCATGAGCCCCGAAAGCCGCCGCTTAATTAAAATTCTGCCCACCGATGTTCAGCGCACGGCGGAGGTGTTTGACCTGCTCCTGGGCGATAATCTGCAGGGCCGTAAGGAGCACATTGCGGAGCACGGCGCTGAATATCTGGACGATCTGGATGTATCTTAATCAGGGGAGGAGAGAGCAAAATGGCAAAAAAAGCAACCAAAAAGAAAGCCGCCCCTGCCCGCCCGCAGCTGGGCGATAACGTCGAGATCCTCTCTGCCGGTGAGGTCATCGAAAGCCCCATTACCGATACGCTGGAAACAAACTACATGCCTTACGCCATGAGCGTTATTGTTTCCCGCGCGCTGCCGGAAATTGACGGCTTCAAGCCCGCCCACCGCAAACTGCTGTATACCATGTACGGCATGGGCCTGCTGAAAGGCGCCCGCACCAAAAGCGCCAATATCGTAGGCAGCACCATGCACCTGAACCCCCACGGCGATGCCGCCATTTACGACACCATGGTGCGTATGGGCCGTTCCAACGAAAGCCTGCTGGTGCCCTTTGTGGACTCCAAGGGTAACTTTGGCAAGGCGTACAGCCGCGATATGGCTTACGCCGCCGCTCGTTACACCGAGGCAAAGCTGGAACCCGTGTGCGAAGAGCTGTTCCGCGATATCGACAAGGATACCGTGGATTTTGTGCCCAACTATGACGGCACCACCACCGAACCGACGATGCTGCCGGTCACCTTCCCGACCATTCTGGCCAACAACACACTGGGCATTGCGGTCGGTATGGCGTCCAACATCTGTTCCTTCAACCTGGTGGAGCTCTGCAATGCAACCATCGCCCTGATGAAAGACGACCAGGCGGACCTGGCCCAGCTGATGCCCGCGCCGGATTTTGTCGGCGGCGGTTCCATCCTGTATGATGCCGCCGAGATGCAGAATGTGCTGGAAAAAGGCCGCGGCAGCATCCGCGTGCGCGCCCAGTGGGCTTACGATAAAGAGAACAACTGCATTGACATCACCCGCATTCCGCCGACCACAACGGTGGAAGCCATCATGGATAAGATCACCGAGCTGGTCAAACTGGGCAAGATCCGTGAAATCAGCGATATGCGTGATGAAACCGACCTGAACGGCTTGAAGCTGACCATCGACCTCAAGCGCGGCCAGGACCCGGACAAGCTGATGGCGCGTCTGTTCAAGGCAACCCCGCTGGAGGACAGTTTTGCCTGCAACTTCAATGTGCTGATCGGCGGCCAGCCCCGCGTGTTGGGCGTGCGCCAGATTTTGTTGGAGTGGATTGCATTCCGCTCCGAATGCGTGCGCCGCCGCACCTACTATGATCTGCAGGGCAAGCAAAAGCGTCTGCACCTGCTGCGCGGCCTGGAAGCTATCCTGCTGGATATTGATAAGGCAATTGAAATTGTGCGCAACACTGCGGAAGAATCCGAGGTTGTGCCCAACTTGATGATCGGTTTTGGCATTGACGAAGTGCAGGCTGAGTATGTGGCGGAAATCAAGCTGCGCCACCTCAACCGTGAGTATATCCTCAAACGCACCGAGGAAATTGAGGAACTGGAAAAGGCGATCGCAGACTTGGAAGATGTTCTCAAACGCCCCGCCCGCATCCGCAAGATCATTATGACCGAGCTGAGCGATGTTGCCAAAAAGTATGGCAGCCCCCGCAAAACGGAAATTCTGTACGACCTGCCGGACGATTCTGCTGCCGATGAGCAGAACGAGATCCCGGATTACCCGGTCACGGTGTTCTTTACGCGGGAAGGCTACTTCAAAAAAATTACCCCGCAGAGCCTGCGCATGTCTGGCGAGCAGAAGCTGAAAGACGGCGACGAGGTGGTTTATACCAAAGAGACCACCAACAGCGCCGAGCTGCTCTTCTTTACCAACCATGCCCAGGTGTACAAATCCCGCGCATCGGAATTTGCCGATACCAAGGCCAGCGTGCTGGGTGATTATGTCGCTTCCAAGCTGGAAATGGAAGAGGGCGAAGTGCCGCTGTTCATGACGGTCACAGTCGATTACCGTGGTTACATGCTGTTCTTCTACCAGAACGGCAAGTGTGCAAAGATCCCGCTGGCCAGCTATATGACCAAGCAGAACCGCCGCAAGCTGCTGAAAGCCTATAGCGATAAGGAAGAACTTGCCGCAATGCTGCACATTGAGGAAGAAACCGAGCTGGCCGTCTTCACCAGCGGCGGCACCGGTGGCCCACGCTTGATCCTGGTCGGCAGTGCGCTGATTCCCGAAAAGGCTACCCGCGATACCGCCGGTATCAACATGGTAACGCTGAAAAAGAACGCCCGAATCGCCAAAGTGCGCCTGGCGGCGGGGCTGGAACTGAAAGACCCGCACCGCTACCGCGTGCGCACCCTGCCCGCAGCCGGCGCGCTGCTCCGCCAGGAGGACACGACCGAGCAGATGAGTCTGTAAGGAGCAAAAAAAGGCAATGCAATCTTTTTCTGCACAAGGCAGGGTAAAGTTCTTGCATTTTGCTTTTTGGTATGTTATATTATAACCTGTATGAGAGTTAGGGCAGGCCGAAACATCCGTTTTGGCTGTGGCCTGAAAAGGAGTTGCTGTTAATCCATGACCGCTTATGAAATCGCGTTCGGCGTTGTGCTGATCATTGTTTCGGTTCTGATCGTTGTGTTCACTTTGTCCCAGACCCAGAAAGGGCAGGGCCTGTCTGCTGCCATTATGGGTGATAGCAGCTTTATGGCTGCCGGCCGCGAGCGTGGCCTGGATGCCAAGCTGGCCAAAGTGACCAAAATCTGCGGCGCTGTTTTCTTTGTAGCTACGCTGCTGGTTGGTGTGCTGAGTGCCCGCTTGTAATTGAATGAAAGGAGAACGGTCTGGCCAATTTTGTTGGCGTTCCGCTTTCCCTTATTCAGGAACCGTCAACGACCCGCCCAATACCGCGGGTCGTTTTTTATGGGAAAAATAAAAAGGTCACAATGGTGCAGGTGCTGCCGCGAAACCAAAGGCCACGCCTGCTATGGAAGGACCCTGCCGGGTGGCAGGGTGACGTAAACGAGGAGTAAAAACAAAGGCATGGGCCGCTGCCTGTGCCCAACCCAAAGGAGAAAACATGACACCATTACAGAAAAATATTCTTGCGGCGTGCAAGCGCCGCCCCCAGACCCTGCGTGAACTGCAGAATGCTTTGCAGGTGGATAATTCCCGCCTGCGCAACACCGTAACCGGCATGGTAGCTACCGGTATGCTGTCCGCCCGCAACGGTACCTATGTTCCGGGCTTTGCCGTGATGGAAAATACCGATGCCCCCGCTGGCATTCCCTGCACACTGGTCAAACTGGCGGCCCGCTTCGGCTTTGCGTCCCGCGATGACGGCACCGGCGATATCTTTATTCCCGGCCGCGCCCTGCATGGTGCTATGCCGCAGGATAAAATCATCATCAAACTGTTCGACCACCCCCGTGTGGAGGGCAGCGCCGAGGGTGAAGTGGTGGAGGTGACCACCCCGCACAACACCTTTGCCGGTACCATTGTGCTGACTGAGGACGGCCGCCTTGCCGTGGAGCCGGACGGCTGCCGTGATGTGCGCATTGTGCTGGATAAAAAAGGCGTCAACGGTGCACAGCTGGGGGATAAGGTCGGTGCTATCCTGACCAACCGCGGCCAGCGCCATATGGACCACCGCTGCGCTGTTGCCGAGCGCTTCGGCACTTCCGACCGTGCAGCAGAGTGCGCCAAGGCTGTGCTGTATGGCCGTGATGTCCGCCAGGAATTCCCGGAGGAGGTATTGGCCGAAGCTCACGCATATGATAACGCTCTCATCGACCCCGCCGAAGCTGCCCACCGCGCCGACCTGCGCGGTCTGCCGATCTTTACCATCGACTCTGCCGAGACCAAGGATATCGACGACGCCATCAGCCTGATGAAGACCCAGAACGGCGGCTATGAGCTGGGCGTTCATATTGCGGATGTCAGCCACTATGTCCGCCCGGACACCGCGCTGGATAAGGAAGCTTATGAGCGCGCAACTTCCATCTATTACGCGGATAAAGTCATCCCCATGCTGCCCACCCAGCTTTCCAACGGCATCTGCAGCCTCAATGAAGGGGAGGAGCGCCTGGCGTTCTCCTGCCTGATGCAGCTGGATGAAAGCGGCAATATCCATAGCTATCAGTTCGTCAAGAGCGTCATCCGCAGCCGTGTCAAGGGCGTTTATAAAGAAATTAACGCTCTGTTGGACGGCTCCAATGACCCGGCTCTGGTGACGAAATATAAAGACGTTATGGCTCAGCTGCCCGCGATGACCGAGCTGTACGAAAAGCGCCTGGCTCTGCGCAAAGCACGCGGCGCGATGGACATCGAATCCGACGAAGCCAAGTTGGTCATGGACGAGGAAGGCCGCTGCGTGGATATCGTCAAGCGCACCCGCGGTGTGTCGGAGTGCATGATCGAAGAGTTCATGCTGCTGGCCAACCAGTGCGCTGCCAATGCGGGCCGTACCCATCATGTGCCGTTTGTGTACCGTATCCATGAAGCCCCCGATGCCGAGCGCATGGAAAAGCTGAGCAACACCCTGAAAGCCTGCGGCCTGAACGTCCACTTTGCCGGGGAAGTGCCCACCCAACTGGAGCTTTCTGCCATTCTGGACGAAACCCGCGGTCAGCCCATCCAGATCCCGGTCCACACCGGTATCCTGCGCAGCATGCAGAAAGCTCGCTACTCTCCGGAGCCGAAAGGCCATTACGGCCTGGTGCTGGCAGACTATGCCCACTTTACCAGCCCCATTCGCCGTTACCCGGACCTTGCCATCCATCGCATCCTGACGGATATGCTGGTGGGCAAGCCGGAGCAGGAACTCATCAAGGATTATACCGGTTTTGCCACCCACGCCAGCGAGCAGTCCAGCCGCCAAGAAGTTTCCGCCGTGCGCATTGAGCGCGATGTGGAGGACCTGTACAAGGCCGAGTATATGCACAACCACCTGGGCGAAGTCTACACCGGCACCGTGGCAGGTGTAACACCGCGCGGCATTTTTGTGGCGCTGGAAAACACCGTAGAGGGCTTTGTGCCTGCCGCACAGCTCTGCAAGGGCGAAGCCACTGTGGTGGAGGGCGTCAGCATTCTGGACCCGCTGACCGGAAAACGCTGGATGCTGGGCGACCCCGTCAAAGTGCAGGTGGCCGGTGCCAACGTTGCCCTTGGCCGCATTGATTTTGACTATATGCCGCTGTAATCAACGTTGCAGGGACAAGTCCAAAGCCTGCAAAACGAAAATGACGACTTGAAAAATCAAATTCAAATACTTAAGGGAACACTATTAAATACATATTCCTCAGACGAAATCAATAGCGTAATCGAGCAAGGCGGATTAAAGAGAGATATTTCTAAGCGCCTAGATAATTTGGAATGTCTGGACAGTGTTGATTGTGAGCAGGTTCCCTCTGTTAAAGATTTATATGGAACCACTCACAGCGTATCGTATCGTTTTGACGCTTCCGACACCGCATGGGCCAAGTTCAAGTTGGACGGACAATATGATACCTTTTCGGCAAATATTGTTACATCGGAAGATACAAATCGTGATGCAAATATGAGCGTGGAAATCTACCTTGATGATGTTCTTGTTGGGCGAGTTGACGATGTTGTACGAGATGAACATGTTCGCCCAATTAGTGTCAGCGTAAATGGTGGCAATGTTTTAATGATAAAGGTCATCCGTACAAATTCCTATTATAGCAGTAATGCTTATATTTGCGACACTTCACTGTCAGTGTTGCAGTGATTTTCACCTTGACTAATCACTGCAATTAAAGCATAAGAGGCACGGCATTTGAAAAGATATTCGTAAGTGGCATAATAGCCGCAAAATAAAAATTGATATTCGAGTTAAAATGCGGTACTATAATAAAAAACTATATAGTTACACTTGATGTGACGGTTGACCTAAGACAGTGGGTACTGTAAATCCTACCGAGGTGATGTTAAGCAGAAAGATACCACTAGAATTGTGTGGTATCTTTCTGCCTTTCTTGATAATGTGGAATATAGCAATGCCGTATATTTGTGGTATAAGTTTAAAATACAAGAATAAGTTAAGGTATTAGGATATGGGAGAAAGAAAAAAAGAAAAACTGAATTTAAAGAGATTTATATTAAAGCTACTGAGTTTACTAGGGTATGATTGCTCAAGAGTTGATATTGCGCCACTTGGTAAAGGGAAAAAGGGGAGTCAAAAGCTTTCCATTGCGTTGGCGGTAATTTATGCAGCGGTTTCATGGGTTACACTGAGCAGAGACAATATATTAGCAGAGTTAATAGCTATAATCCTAAATGGAATAACTGTAATACAAGTATTAATTGCTTTATACCAAAAAAGCGATCTGTCAAAGACTCTCTTGAATTTTATAGTGTAAAATATTGCATTGCATCCACACGGTTGCTGTCGATTCTTACTTCCAGATGTAGGTGGTTGCCCGTAACCCGCCCAGTGTGTCCGACATAGCCGATAACTTGCCCGGCCTGCACCTGCTGGCCGGTGGCAACGCAGATGGACGAGCAGTGGGCGTACAGTGTTTCCAGCCCGCCGCCGTGGTCGATTTGGATGTAGTAACCGTAACTGCCGCCCCAGCTGTCGAGACCGTTGGCAACGGTGACGGTGCCATCTGCGGCGGCGAGAATCGGCGTGCCATCGGCGCAGGCAATGTCGGTGCCGGTGTGGGAGCTGACCTCGCCGGTGATGGGGTCTACACGATGTCCGAACTGTGAGGTAATTGTCCCCGCCACCGGCAGCGGCCATTGCAGGGTGCCTGTCGGGGTGCGGGTGCTGTCCGGGTTCATAAGTTCTCCACCGCCCTGTGCAAAACCGCCGAGCAATTCTGCCCACAGTTCTTCATACTGCGGGTCTTGCAGAAGTTGCAGGTATGTGCTTTGGCGAGCGGTAAAATGGTAATCTGCCGCCATCTCGGCGGGTGTTTTGTGGGTCAGTTCGATTACAAGGACGGTTTCGGTGATTTCTGTAGTAGTCGGATTGCCGTCCTCATCGGTAGTGTCTATGGTAGTCGTCTCCGGGTGGGTGGAATAGTCCACTGCGTTCATTGCCCACATAGTTTCCCGCAGTTTATCCACCTGCTCCTCTGTCAGCGCCGCAACGGGCGCGCCTTGTTCGCTGCCTGCCACATACGAGGAAAAGACCGCCAGGACGTCCTGCCAGCGGATGTAATATACATCATCGTTGGCAACAATGTCTTGGCGGTCGTGCTGTACGGTATCGGAGATTTCTTCCAGCCTGTCGCGGTATTCTTCGGTCAGGGTGTCTACGGCTTCGCGCACGGTGACGGACGCTGCGTTGGGGGCATCGGCGGCAAAGAAGATGCCGTAAGCCGAGCCGGACACAAACGCCACAAGGCTGATTATAATGACTATGCTTAGGGCAAAGCTTGCGCCCGCCGCAAGAATCGCTGTAAGGCTGTGCAAATCGGCAAGAAAGTTTCGAATTGCCGAGCGCACCGCCACAGCCGTTTTGCCTGTGCCGCCCGCAACCTTTTGCGCGGCAAGCCGTATTTTTTGCGCATGGGTTTGTATTTGCGCTTGGGTCGTTACACTGCGCACAGTTTCATTTGCGGCGGTGCGCAATCGCCGCCGACCTTGTGACACACCGCGAATATCGCGCGGGGCGGTCTTGGCGGTGATGGCTTTTTCTTTCGCCCGCTGTCGGGGCAAATCTGCCCCACGGCGCGGGCGTTGCGCCACATCGGGCAGCGTGCCGCACCCGGCTTGTTTCGGGCTGACACCGCGCTCATTGGCGGCGTGGACGCGGGCAGCAGCTTCCTTTTGGCGGTGCTGCCGGGCTTGGGTTTCTGCCAATTTCCGCCCCTGATGTCACACAAACGCTGCCGACTGTTCCGCAGCCGAACCCGCAAGGTCTGTCGTTGCCTGTTGTCGGGGATTGGTGTCATTTTCATGCGCGGCGGTGCGGGTTTGTTCTTTCGTTTTTAGCCACACCGCTTTTAGCGTGGCTTTGGGTATCGTCCCCGCCGTACTTTTGGGGGTACGGTCGCGGGGCTTTTGTTTGTTTTCTTTTGGCGTTCTCATACTCTCACCTCGGTTCGGTTATACGCTTTGCCACAACGACCACCCTGCTGTTTTTGCCGGAATCGTCGCAGGTGGACAGCGTAAGCAGCTTGTCCCCATAAGCAGCCGTCACGCCGGTTTCGTACAATGCGGTGCCCTTACAGGCGTCCACATAGGCGGCAAATTCCTGCGGTGTTTCGGCATCGGCAAATTGATAATAGGCAAACAGATCCTCCGCTTCGCCCCGAAATACCGCCATTACGGTATATTCTGCCTGTGCCGTCAGGGTATCAAATTGGATAATTCTGTGCTGCTCCCAAAAGGATTCGCGCTTGTATTGCAGCAGGTCAGAAAACATGGTGCCGTCCTTCATGTTGTGTCCGTACACAAGGATGTTGTCGGATGGCGTTTGCAGGTCGCAGCTTGCCTGCACATACGGGCAGCCGTACGGGGAATTTGCTTTTTCAAAGTTGTGCTTTAAGTAAAAGTCGGGATCCTGCTTTGACTGCATGACCGGGTAGTTGATGTTGGTTCCGTCAATCTGTATCCACCCGGCAAGGTCGCTGTTTTGCGTGTACAGCGTCTGATACTGCGGCAAAAAATTATTCCCCGTTGACACGGCGTCACCGGGGAAATTCTCTGTCAGCGCGGCAAGCTGCCGATACATTCGGCTTTGCGTACAGGAATCGGCGGCATAGCGGGCAATACTTGCGGCACTTGCAATAAAAACGGCAACGAGGGTTAAAAGCAGGATGTGGTAGAATTTCAACATGGGGTGTCCTTTCTAAAATCGGTTTGCAAAGGAAAAAAAGACGATGTATAATACAGATATGTTTTACGACTGCGGGGTGTTATGATGAATTTGTATCTCAGTGCTGCGGAGTACGATTACCACACGTTGCTCAAGGTAGCCGAGATGGCAGGGCTTGCGGGAATCATCGGTTTTCATGAGGCTGGGGATGGCTATCTGGTGACCTTCCCGCAGGGGGAAAATGTTCAGGCTCTGATAGATGACTATAAGGGACGGCTGCGGGATTTGGAAAACAATATTTGGCAGCATTAAAACAGGTATATAAATCGGAAGTTGGAGGATACACGCATGAAAATTGTAATCATTAATGGAAGTGCCAGAAAAGGAAA
>OICJ01000219.1_pt1 | contig 16383 bp, 18 predicted proteins | sample 1581291 | NCBI WGS metagenome assembly OICJ01 (sample SAMEA3882540, study PRJEB24775) | human gut metagenome | biome: human-associated habitat; feature: intestine environment; material: feces | place: Netherlands | collected 2009/2010 | reverse complement strand
TTTGGTCATGATCCTGCCTCCTGGTTGGAGATGATTTCTATCTATTATAGCGAAAAACCGGCCGGGCTTCAACCGGTTTGTGAATTTTTTCGGAATCGATTGCCAAGCGGGCCGATCCGGCGTATAATGCAGGAGCATTTCAGGAAACGGAGGCTGAGCCTATGATCCGCTTTTTCAACGGCCGCACGCTCACGATGGCGGACGGCGTGTCCGTCACGACGGACGAGGTCTGGACCGATGGGGACAAGATTGCCTACGTCGGCCCCGCGCCGGAGACGCTGCCCGCGTTTGAGCGGCAGATCGATCTCGGCGGCGATCTCGTTATGCCGGGCTTTAAGAACGCGCACGCGCACGCCGGCATGAGCTTTGTACGCTCGTATGCCGATGATGTGCCGCTGCAGCCGTGGCTGTTCGAGCAAATCTTCCCGCTGGAGGCCAAGCTCACGCCCGAGGCGGTGTACGCGTTCACCAAGCTGTCCATCCTCGAGTATCTCACGAGCGGCATCACGGCCGGCTTTGACATGTACTATTTCCGCGAGGCCATCGCGCAGGCGAGCATCGACTGCGGCTTCCGCACGGTGCTGTGCGGGGGCGGCGGCAGCGCGCAGCAGCTCGAAGCGGAATACCGCAAGTTCAACGCCCTGCACCCGCTGATCTCCTATCAGCTTGGCCTGCACTCGGAGTATACCTCGAGCATCGCCGAGATGACCGAGGCCGGCGAGCTGGCCCGCGCGCTGCACGCGCCGGTGTTCGCGCACAATGCCGAGACCGCGCGCGAGGTGGCCGAGTGTCAGGACCGCTGGGGCAGGACGCCGACGGAGCTGTTTGAATCTCTCGGCCACTTTGACTACGGCGGCGGGGGCTTTCACTGCGTGCACATGACGGAGCACGATCTGGAGATCTTCCGTGACCGCGGGCTTTGGGCCGTCACGAACCCCGGCTCGAACGCCAAGCTCGCCAGCGGCATCGCCCCGCTCGAGCAGATGCGGGCTCTGGGCATCCATATGGCCATCGGCACCGACGGCCCGTCGAGCAACAACGCGCTCGATTTCTTCCGCGAGATGTATCTGGCCGCCGTGCTGCAAAAGCTGCGCTGCGGCGACGCGGCCGCCCTCCCGGCGGACGATGTGCTGCACATGGCAACGGTCGGCGGTGCGCAGGCCATGGGCCTGACCGACTGCGACGTGCTCGCCCCCGGCAAGCAGGCGGACCTGATCGTCATCGATCTGCAGCGGCCGAACATGCAGCCGGTGCACAACGTTGCGCGCAACCTGGTCTACAGCGGCTCGAAGGAGAACGTGCGCCTGACGATGGTCGCCGGGCGGGTGCTGTATGAAAACGGCGCGTTTTTCGTCGGCGAGCCGGCGCAGGACATTTACCGCGCTGTGGACACGGCCTTCGCCGCCATGCGTGCGGCGCTCTGATCGATTTTCCTGCGGGCTGCGGGGCGGCGCACGCCGCCTGAGGTGATATGCCCGAAACGATAAAAAGTCCCGGAAACTATGGTTTCCGGGACTTTTTGCTGCCCTGCGGGCTTTACGCTTTTGTTTCGAGCACTTTCACGCCGTGCATGATGATCTCGCCGGCGAGCACGGCCATCTCTTCGGGCGTTTGTTTCATGCCGTTGTCGATCCACGTGAGTGCGAGGGACATGTTGCCCGACACGATGAACGAGCAGAAGTAGTCGAGCATCTCGGGATCGTTCGGATAGTAATACGCGAGGAAGTCATACAAAAATTCGTCGCGCAGGATGTGGCAGATGCGGTCAGTGAAGGCAATATCGCCGTTTTTGCCCAGCAGCACATGGCACAGATCGGAATTCTGCTCGATGTACTGGTACAGCTCCATCAGGTACGGGTAGGTCTTGCCCTCGGAGTCTTTCGCGTTGTGCCGGCGGCACACGGCGACCAGCCCGTCCGCCAGCTCATCCTCGAGACTGGACAGCAGGTCGTACACGTCCTTATAGTGGATATAGAAGGTGCCGCGGTTGATGTCTGCAATCGCTGCCAGCTCGCGCACGGAAATGTCCTTGATGCTCTTGTCTGCCATGAGCTTCATCAGCGCAAGCCGAAGCTGCCGTTTCGTCTTTCGCACTCTGCGGTCTACAACTTTTTCTTCCATTCGCCGATTCCTCCTACCTGTTTTTTTGTGATCTTTACATACATGATACCACCAAAACGAACAATAATCAACATTTCGTTGCATAAAAATTGTGATTTTTTTCGAAATTTTCACGAAATTTTCAAGAAAAAGCGGACAGAGTGGTGAATAATCACATTTTAGTTGCTCATCTGGTCTGCAATTTTGCGACCAGGCGGGCATCGGAAAACGCAGTGGCAAAATGGCGCGCGATATGCTATGATGGGGGCAAATCCCGAAAAGGAGCACAAGATCATGTTTGAAAACGGAACGTTCGCGGTCCTCGGCCCGGACGGAAAACAGGTGCAGTGCGATGTGCTGTTCACCTATGACTGTGAGGACAACGGCCGCTCGTACGTCGTGTTCACGACCGGCGAGGGCGCGCAGCAGCGGCTGTTCGCCAACCGGTATGACACGCGCGCCGATGGCCAGCTGGCGCTGCTCGCGCTCGAAAATGAGCAGGAATATGCCATCATCAAGCACTGCTTTGCCGAGCTCAAGGCGAAGCTCGCCGAGCAGGCTGCGGCAGAGCAGGCGGCACAGGCCGCCGCACAGGAGGGCGAGCCCGAAGCATGACAGACCCGTTTCACCCGCTGAGCGTGCGGGACATCCCGATGCTCACGCGCTATTTTGCCCGGCAGGATACTCGCCTGTGCAATGCCTCGGCCGGCGCGGCCGTGCTCTGGCAGCCGTATTTTCAGGACGCGGCGCTCGAACTGGACGGCACGCTGCTGCTGCGCGAGCAGTTCCCCGGTCTCGGCACGGTGTTTTCCACACCAATCGGTGAGCATGTGGGAAACGCATACGATTTTCTCGTGAAATATTGCCGTGAAGTGGGGAAAACCCTGCAGTTTTTCCCCGCCACAGCGGCCAATGTGGAAAATCTGCGTGCGCGCTTCGGCACCGTGGAGGTCACACCGGTGCGCGACTGGTTTGATTACCTCTACGACGCGCAGGACATGGTGACGTTCCGCGGCCGGCGCTTCAACGGCCAGCGCAACCACATCCATCATTTCCAGCGCCTGTACCCCGACTGGGCGTTTGAGCGCGTCACGGCGCAGAACCTGCCGGAGGTGTGCGCGTTTTTCGATGATTTCACCCGCCGCTATCACAAGGACAGCGACAGCGCGCAGGCGGAAGAGGGCTGCGTGCGGGAGTTTTTGCGCGACTTTGACGCCTACGCCCCGCTGGCAGGGCTGCTGCGCGTGAATGGGCGCGTGGCCGGTTTTTCCGCCGGGGAGATCGTGGGCGACACGCTCATCATCCACATTGAAAAGGCGGACATCGCCTATGAGGGCATCTATCAGGTGCTGGTCAACGAATACGCCAAGTGCTTCGTCACGCCCGATGTGCGCTACATCAACCGCGAAGAGGACGTGGGCGATGAGGGGATGCGGCGCTCAAAGGAATCGTATCACCCCGTGCGCCTGCTCGAAAAATATCTGGTACGGATCCCGGCACAGCCGGAGAAAGGAGAAACTGCCATGCAGGAAGTCTATGAATTTCTGAAAAAATGCGGCACATACTATCTTGCCACCGTTGAGGGCGACCAGCCGCGCGTACGCCCGTTCGGCACAGTGAATCTGTTCGAGGGCAAGCTCTATATCCAGACCGGCAAGGTCAAGGCCGTGTCGAAGGAGATGGCGGCGAACCCCAAGGTGGAGCTGTGCGCGTTTGACGGCGAGACCTGGCTGCGCGTGAGCGCGACGGCCGTCGAGGACGACCGCGTGGAGGCGCGGCAGGATATGCTCGACCACTATCCCGAGCTGCAGAGCCTCTACACCGCCGACGACGGCAACACGCAGGTGTTCGCGCTCACGGAGGCGACCGCGACGTTCAGTGCCTTCCAGGCCGCGCCGCGCACGGTGCGCTGGTAAGCGCCGAAATGCGCGTAAAAACGGCCCGTCGGGTGTCCCCGGCGGGTCGTTTGCTGCAGATGGACGATCAATTTGCGGAAATTTTGCGCCTGCGCGCCGGAATGAGCACGGTGAAAACAAAAAAACAGGAGACCGCCCGCGATCCGAAACGGATCGGGGCGGTCTCCTGTTTGCATGCAAAGCAGAACGGCTTACTTTAGCCGATCAGGCCCTGAATGTAGTTCACCGGCCACTGGCAGAAGTCCTTGATCAGATAGAGCTTGTCGCGGATGGCGAAAGCGGTGTTCTCGTCGCAGAGCGACTCGAGCTTTTTCTTGATGGCCTTGGTGTTCACCTCGAGCAGCTCGCTGGCGCTCGACAGGATCTTGCCGCCGTCGATCTCCTTGATCGATGTCCAGAGCTCGGAAGCGTACTCCTTGACGCCAACGCTCTTAATTGTCTGAATGCACATACCTATTCCTCCCTTAAAATACTGGTGCTCCCGGCCGCGCAAACGGCGGCCGAAAAACAAGATTGCTCTTATCAACAGTGCTCTCATTCTAGCACAAAGCCGTGGGATTGTCAAAGAGGAATACAGAGAAATGTGCATTTCCCCATATTTTGTGGTCAATATGCACAAACCGGACAACAGGTAGCGGAAAATTCGACCAATTCCGGTGAAAAAGCCCGTGCGCGGGTGCTTACGCTTCGGCGATGACCTCGCACTCGACGAGCACGTCCTTGGGCAGACGCGCGACCTCGACGCAGCTTCTGGCCGGGAACGGCTCGGAGAAATACCCGGCGTAGATGGTGTTGACGGTGGCGAAATCGTCCATATTCTTGATGAACACCGTCGTCTTGACGGCCTTGGACATGTCGCTGCCGGCGGCCTGCAGCACGGCGGTCAGATTGCGGAAGACCTGGTGGGCCTGCGCCTCAATGCCGTCAGGGATGACGCCGGTGGCGGGATCGATGCCAATCTGGCCGGACGTGAACACAAAGCCGCCGGAGACCTGCGCCTGCGCGTAGGGGCCGAGCGCGGCGGGGGCGTGATTGGTAGCAACTGTTTTCATGATGATGACCTCCTATCAGTCGATTTTTACGTGATAACCGGTTTGAATGAGCTGGTCGAGCACATGGTCGCCGTGCTCCTTGCCGCCGACCTCGCAGGAGACGTGCACGTCGATCTCGTTGGGATTGAGCCCGGCGGTGAGACGGTCATGCTCCACGGAGAGGATGTTTGCGCCGAGTGCGGCGATGTCGTTGAGCAGCTTGCCGAGGCTGCCGGGCCGGTCGAGCAGCGTGACGGTAAAGCGCAGGCGGCGGTGGCGGGACACGAGGCCCTGCTCGATGATGCACTGGATGAAGCTTACGTCGATGTTGCCGCCGGAGAGCAGACACACGACGTTTTTGCCCTTCACGTCGACCTTGCCCTTGAGCACGGCGGCCACGGGCGCGGCACCGGAGGGCTCGACGATCTGCTTGCAGCGCTCCATGAGCAGGAGCACGGCCTCGGAGATCTCGAGATCGCTGACGGTGACGACGTCGTCGGCATATTTCTGGATGAGCGGGACGGTGATGTCGCCCGGCGCCTTGACGGCGATGCCGTCGGCGATGGTGGCGACGGAATCGGTCTGAACGTAGCTGTGCGTGCGGAACGACTGCGCGATCGCGTCCGCACCCTCGGCCTGCACGCCGATGACCTGTACGCGGGGGTTGATCTGCTTGATGCACGCGGCCACGCCGGCGAGCAGTCCGCCGCCGCCGGCCGGCACGATGACGATGTCCGCCGTGGGCAGGTCGCCGAGGATCTCGAGGCCGAGCGTACCCTGACCGGCAATGACCTCGGGGTCATTGTAGGGGTGCAGGAACGTGGCGTGCTCCTGCTCGCAGATCTCGCAGGCCTTGGCGTAAGCGTCGTCATAGCAGTCGCCCGCGAGCACGACGTTCGCGCCGTAGCCCTCCGTGGCCTTCGCCTTGGCGATGGGCGCGGTCTTGGGCATGACGATCGTGGCCGGGATACCGAAGCGGTGCGCGGCGTAGGCCACGCCCTGTGCATGGTTGCCGGCCGACGAGGCCACGACGGCCCCGGTCTCGCCGCGCTCGACGAGGGCGGCGATCTTGTTGCTCGCGCCGCGGATCTTGAACGAACCGGTCTTCTGGCTGTTTTCGTACTTGAGATAAATGTTGCCGCCCGTCATGGCCGAGAACGTGGCCGACAGGTCGAGCTCCGTGTGGTGCAGCACGCCCTTGAGCCGCTGTGCCGCACGTTCAAATTCCTGCAGTGGGATCTCCACAGCAAACACCCCCATAAAATTTCTGTCTGGGTCTTTCTGCTCTTACTATACCGCGGCAAAAACGGAAATACAAGCGCCGTGCGGCAAAATGTCCGCGTCGAAGGAACTTTTTTGCATGATTGTCCACGCAGGAAAAACATTCGCGCACGGACAGCGCACGGATGTGCCCAGCAAATCTTACACATTTCTTAAAAAGTGAGAAATCGGTTGCTGCTGCACATTGCGCGGGGGTATAATGCACGAGAAAATGGGAAAGCAGCGCCGGTACGCACCGGCGCAACGATCGGGAGGAGACACCATGCTCAATATTCAGCATTTTACCAAGACCTATGGTGAGAAAAAGGCCGTGGATGATCTGAGCCTGCACATCGCGCCGGGCGAGATCTACGGCTTTATCGGCCACAACGGCGCCGGCAAGACGACGACGCTCAAGGCGGCCGTCGGTATCCTGCAGTTTGACGCGGGCGAGATCACGATCGGCGGTCACTCGATCAAAACCGAGCCGCTGGCCTGCAAGCAGCTGCTTGCCTACATCCCGGACAATCCGGATCTGTACGATTTCATGAGCGGCATCCAGTACCTGAACTTCATTGCCGACATCTTCGGCATCCCGGCTGCGGAGCGCTGGGCGCGCATCGAGCCGTATGCCGACGCGTTTGAGCTCACGGGCGATCTCGGTCAGCCCATCAGCGCGTACTCGCACGGCATGAAGCAGAAGCTCGCCATCATCGCGGCGTGGATCCACGACCCGAAGCTCGTCATCATGGATGAGCCGTTCGTCGGCCTCGACCCGAAGGCGGCGCACCTGCTCAAGGGCATGATGCGTGAGCTGTGCGACGCCGGCGGCGCGATCTTCTTCTCGACACACGTGCTCGAGGTCGCCGAGAAGCTCTGCGACAAGGTGGCCATCATCAAGGGCGGGCGGCTTATCCGCTCCGGCACGATGGAGGAGGTCAAGGGCGACGACAGTCTCGAGGATGTGTTCCTGGAGCTGGAGGAAGCATCATGCTGAAAACGCTGCTGAAAAAACAGATGGCGGAGATCTTCCGCAACTATTTCTACGACCCGAAAAAGAACAAAATGCGCTCCAAGGGCGCGACGATCGCCTACATCGCGCTGTATGCACTGCTGATGGTGGGCCTCCTCGGTGGGATGTTCGCGCTCATGGCCGTGGGCCTGTGCGGCCCCTTGGTCGAGGCCGGCATGGACTGGCTGTATTACCTGCTCATTGGGTTGATCGCGGTGCTGCTCGGCACGTTCGGCAGTGTGTTCAGCACGTATTCGAGCCTGTATCTGTCCAAAGACAACGACCTGCTGCTGTCGATGCCGATCCCGGTGCGCTGCGTGATGGCCTCGCGCCTGCTGGGCGTGTATCTGCTGGGCTTGATGTGCGCCGCGGTCGTCATCGTGCCGGGTGTGATCGTCTACTGGATCACGGCGCCGGTCACGGCGGGGGCGATCGTCGGCGGTGTGCTGATGGTGCTGCTCGTGTCCGTGATCGTGATGGTGCTCTCGTGCCTGCTCGGCTGGGTGGTCGCGCGCATCAGCCTGAAGCTGAAAAACAAGAGCTTCATCACCGTGATTTTGTCGCTGCTGTTTCTGGCGGCGTATTACTTCGTGTACTACAAGGCGCAGGCGCTCATCACGCTGCTGGTGGAAAACGCCGCCGTGTACGGCATGAAGATCCGCGGCTCTGCCTACCTGCTGTACCTGTTCGGCTGCGTCGGCGCGGGCGACTGGCTGGCGATGTTGATCGTGACAGTCACGCAGGCGCTGCTCCTCGCGCTGACGATGTGGGGCATCGCGCGCAGCTTCCTGAAGATCGCCACGGCGACCGGCAGCGTGAAGAAGGTGCGCTTCGAGCACAAGGCCGTGCGCGCGCAGAGCACGCAGCGGGCGCTGCTCGGCAAGGAACTGCGCCGCTTCACCGCCAGCCCGAACTATATGCTCAACTGCGGCTTCGGCATCCTGATGCTGACGGCGGCGGGCATCGCGCTGCTGATCAAGGGACGCGCACTCGCGCAGTTGCTCGACGGGGTGTTCGGCGCGGGGGCGGACATCGTGCCGGTGCTGTTGAGCGCGGCGCTGTGCCTGCTCGCGTCGATGAATGACATGGCGGCGCCGTCGGTGTCGCTCGAGGGCAGGCAGCTGTGGCTGGTGCAGTCGCTGCCGGTCACGCCGTGGCAGGTGCTGCGCGCAAAGCTTGACACGCAGCTGCTGCTGACCGGCGTGCCGATGCTGTTTTGCGCGCTGTGCGCGGTGATCACGCTGCCGGGCGGTGCGGCGGAAATGGCGCTGGCCGTCGTCGTGGCGCTGCTGTACACGCTGCTGAGCGCGCTGGCGGCGCTCGCGCTCGGGCTCAGGCTGCCGAACCTGACATGGACCAACGAGATCACGCCCATCAAGCAGAGCGGCTGCGTGATGCTCGCGCTCTTTGCCAACTGGTTTTATGCCATTGCGCTCGGCGGGCTGTACTTTCTGTGCGGCAGATATTTGAGCGCGGCGGCGTATCTCGCGCTCGCTGCCGCCATCACTGCGGTCGTCTGTGCGCTGCTGCTGCGCTGGGTGAAACAGCGCGGCACGCGCATCTTCGCCGCGCTGTGAGAACGGGAAAACCGCATCTGTTCCTAACGAACAGATGCGGTTTTTGCTGTATCGTTCCGTTTACAGCACGAGCGACGGGGCCGCGTACACGCGCGCCTTGAGCTCGCTGTTGAGCATGTACAGGCCCTTGGCATCCGTGCCGAAGAGCTCCATTTTCGTGATGAGGTCGGAGGCGTTCTTCTCCTCCTCGCCCTGCTCCTTGACGAACCAGTCGAGCAGCTGCATGGTGCGAAAATCGCGGTCGTCATACGCGGCGGCATAGATGCCGTTGATGAGCGAGGTGACGTACTGCTCGTGCTCGAGCGCCTTTTTCAGCGGGGTCATGTGGTCGCCGCGCGTCCAGTCCGGCGCATCGACGGCGCCGAAGCTGACGGCGACGCCGTTATTGAGCAGGTACTGGAAAAACAGCAGCGCGTGGTCGCGCTCCTCCTGCGCCTGCACCCGGTACCAGTTTTCAAAGCCGTCGAGACCGGCGGCCGCGTAGTAGTTGGCAAAGTCCAGATAGAGATAGGCCGAGTAAAACTCCTTATTGATCTGCTCGTTGATGAGCTGGGCGACAGCTGCGTTCATGGGAAAACCTCCTGATAGAAAATAAGAATGATTCTTGATTTCTATCATACAGATTTTTTTCGCCTTGTCAAGCCCCGGGCGAAACTTTTTCTGGCGCATGGGCGCGTTTCCTGTTAAGATGGGCGGGAGAAGCAAAAACGGAAACGGAGGAACCCACATGGACTACAACGAAGTATTGCAGCGGGCGCGTGTGCGCATGGCCCCGCGCTGCAAGGTCTGCCCGGAGTGCAACGGTCTCGGCTGCGGCAACACGATGCCCGGTCCCGGCTCGAAAGCGCCCGGCAACGGTGCGAACGACAACTGGCGCGCGTGGCGGCGCTGGTGCCTGAACATGGACACCATTGCTCCGAACACGCCGGTGGACACATCGCTGGAGCTGCTCGGCCGGACGTTTTCCCTGCCCGTGATCGCGGCACCCATCGGCTCGCTGCGCGCGCAGTTCAACCACGAGGACGACATCCGCGACTACAACGCCTGCTGCATCGCTGCGGCGGCGCAGACCGGCATCGCCGCGAGCTTTGGCGACGGGCTGGATGCGCGCGTGTTCCCGCACGGGTGCGCGCTCACGCAGCAGTACGGCGGCATCGGCCTGCCGGTCATCAATCCGCTGTCGATGGACACCATCAAGGCAAATCTCGACCTCGCCAACGCGGCACAGCCGTTTGCCGTGAGCGTGGTCATCGACTCGGCCGGTCTGCCGCACCTGAAGGCGGCCAGCCCCGACGCGGGCAGCAAGACGGTCGCGGAGCTGCGCGAGCTGTGCGACTATGCGCAGATGCCCATGATCCTCAAGGGCATCATGACGGTGCGCGGCGCGGAAAAGGCCGTAGAGGCCGGCGCGGTGGCCATCGTCGTCTCGAATCACGGCGGGCGCGTGCTGCCCGGCAGCGCCGCGACGGCGGACGTCCTGCCCGAGATCGCGGACGCGGTTGGGGACCGCGTGAAGATCCTCGTCGACGGCGGCATCCGCTCGGGCACGGACATTTTCCGCGCGCTCGCGCTCGGCGCGGACGCGGTGATGATCTGCCGGCCGTTTCTCATCAGCTACTACGGCGGCGGCACGGAGGGCATCGTCACCTACGTGGAGAAGTTGCGCGCGGAGCTGACGGACGCGATGTACATGTGCGGCGCGCGCTGCCTCAGCGACATCACGCGCGACATGGTGCGCGAACTGCGGTGAGCGCACAGCAAAAAGCAAAACAGCTGCGAAGCCTTGGCTTCGCAGCTGTTTTTGCACTCACAGGTGCTGATCGCGCGGGATGCGGTCATAGTGCCGCAGCAAAATGGGCTCGAAGGCCGACAGCAGCTTCATGTCGAGATTGAAAAAGTAGATCGTAAACGTCACGGCGAACGCCCCTGCGCCCACGCCGAGCAGCTTCCACGCGAATTTCGGTATTTGCATCGTTCCCCTTCCTTTCTCACCACGCGTTTTCGTCCGGCAGGACCTCGATCGACGGGTCGAGCGGCTCCTCACGCATGACGGTGCGCATATAGGCGTTGAGCTGGTCGCGGATGGCCTGGCGCGTGTAGACGCGCGGGTCGCACAGGTCGTGGCAGACCCAGACGAGGTGGATGCCGCGCGCGCGGGCCTGCTCCTCGAACTGGCCGTGCATGCCGGTGAGCGCCTTGCAGGACATGTGCTCCCACATGATGACCATGTCGGCGTGCATCGTCTCGCAAAATTCCCACAGCTCGTCGACGAGCACCTTGTAGCCGCCGTGCGTGCGGTTGCGCATGATCATGTTTTCGTTCAGCCACGCCATGTCGTAGAACGCCTGCTCGCGGTTTTCGGGCGTGTCAGTGTCAGCGATCATGCGCGTGTTGACCAGCGAGAGCATATCCGTCAGCGGCACGATGCCCCAGCAGTGCACCATCCAGTTGAGCATGTCGATGCAGTATTGCGGCTGCACGCCCCAGACGATGGCGCGGTGGCGGTACTCTTTGGCCATCATGCGCCGTGCGCGGCTGCCGCGCTCGGCATAGCGCATGATCTTGCGGTCGATCGGCGGGAATTTTTCCGACCGGCCGCAGTTTCCCATGTAGTTCGTGTCGTTATAGAGCGAGAACGGCGCGCCGACAAACTGCGGGAACGGTGTGCTGTTCATCTCCAGCCAGGCGAGGCGGTTGCGCGTGGTGTCATTGACGCGCTTGGCGCATTCAAAATAGTGCGACCAGTCCCAGTGCTGGCCTGTGTGCTCCTCGACGAAGGCGATGGCGTTTTTGATGTCCTGCGCGGCGTAGGCCTGCACGTCGTCCTCCTGATGGCGCATGGGCGCGACGAGCTGGAACGTCGGGATGCCGTATTCGCGCTCGAGCCGCTTGGCGATGAGGCCGTTGCCCATGAGCGAGCCGTCGCACGTCGTGTTGCACTGCACGGCGCAGACGCCGAGCACGGCGAAGTCGTCGTCGATGGAGATGCCGGCCTCGGCCTCCGGCATGGGGCACACATCGCCCGCGATTCCGAACTGCTGCGCCACGTCGAGATAGTGCGTGGTGGAGTTTTGCGTCAGGAGGTTTGCCACGAACATGGTCGGCACCTCGCGCAGGATGGCCTTCACGTTCGGGAAGCCCATCATGAATGCAGTCATCTCGTTTTCGTCCGTCAGGACGCATTTGTTGGAGAATTCCACGTCGTTGCCAGTGCGGCGGTCGCCGCGGAAGAGACCGTCGAGCAGCTTTGCCACGTCCTCGATGATGAGATCCTGTTCCAGGTGACAGATACGCAGGTATTCATCGCGCAGGCCCTGGGTGTGGCGGTCGACCATCATGGGCACGGCCAGGTAGTTGGCCATCCAGCGGTAGCGGAACATGGCCTTGATGTTGCGCGGCTTGGAGACCATCTTCGCCATGGTGATCCAGTTGTGCAGCCAGCGGGAATAATCATAGAGCGTGTCGGTCACGCCGCGCCACTCGCGGCGGTTGCGGACCTTGCCCTCGGTGTAGAACTTACCGAAGTTTTCACAGCCGATTCTCTTGTTGGACATCACTGTTTCCCCCCTTGAATCTTCTTGATCTCCATGCTTTCCACGAATGCCTGCACACGGGTGCGCATCTGACCGGAGGAAGCGATGTTATACGGGCGGTCAACGGACAGGACAGGATAGCCGTAGTCATCGTTGAGGATGTGCGAGCCGAGCATGCGTTCATACGCCCACGGGTCGCAGAACTTGATCTGCTCGTAAATGATGCCGTCGGCCTCGTACTCCTTGGCCAGCTGATTGACATATTCGCGGCGGCCGATCATCTTGGGCATGTTCATGTAGCGCGGGCACTGGGCGCGGTTCATGTACTGGCGGCAGATCTGGGTCAGCGCGTCCTCGTCGTCCGTCAGCGTGATCGGGTCGCGGCCCGGGAACGAGCCATAGCAGAAACGGTCGGCGCAGACATAGGCGCCGGTCTCCTCGACGAGCTTGATGAAGTCGATGTCATCGACCTCGGAGCCGACGACGACCACACGCGCGCGGTACGGATTCTTCTTGTCCGGACGGCGGGTCTTGAGCTCCTTGAGCGTCTCCTCGAGCTTGTCGATAAGCAGATACTTCGGCGCGACATAGGTCGCGAGCGTGATAACGTGGAATTCGTAACCCGTGATGCGCGGATTGGGGCCCTTGCGGTACTCGCCGATGGCGCGGATGAGCTCGCACACGCGGTTGTGCTCGGCAACGGCCTTGCGGATGGCCTCGTCCGAGACGTCGATGCCGTAGACGTCGTGCAGCGGCGTGAGGATGTGGTTGCGGCACTGGAGCACATACAGATTCAGACCGTTATCGTCCGCCTTCATCGGGATCTCCATGTACTCGAAGAAGAACTTCGGCTTGTCCTTGCCCATAGTCTTGAGCAGCTCCATGTTCTCCACGGCGCGGTTCATCATCGAACAGCCGTCCGGCGTGATCATGCAGTCGGCAAAGTTGTAGCCGCCCTCAATGGCGCGCTCGAGCAGCGCGCGGCTGTATTCGCACAGGAAGCTGGTCATATAATACGTGGCCATTTCCATGGAGCCGGTGCGCGGCGCGCGCAGGCGCGTCGAGAAAGCGCCGGGCAGGTTCAGCAGCGGCTCCGGCGTGTTTTCGCAGGCATAGGCAACGCAGATCTTCCCCTCGTTCTGCGCCTGTGCGATCAGGTTATTGTGCGCTTCCTGCAAAAGGTTTTCGAAGTACAAAAGATGTTTCAGATCTTTCATGGTTCACTCCCTCTTCGTTTGTTTTTTTCTATCAAAAGCGGCTGCGCGGCCGCTTCTGTCTCTTTTGCTGCCCATAGGCAGGGAGGCGTGCTGGGATCAGCGCGCCTCAATTTGCTTGATATTGATCTCGTTACCCTGCTGCAGCCACGTGTTGCCGCTGCCGCAGTGGGGGCAGGTCTTGCCGTATTGTACGGTCGGGTAAGTGCTCTTGCAGTCATCGCACCAGGTGACGGCCGGAATGATCTCATACAGGAACTTCGTGCCCTGAATGATCGGCTCTTTCTTGGTGTACCAGTTCCAGCAGTCCTCGAGATATTCCGGCACAATGCCGGAGACCTCACCGAATTCGAGCGTGACCGACTCAATCTCGGTGAGGTTGTTTTCCTCGGCGATCTCCTGCACCTGCTTGACGACATAAGTAACGATACTCAGCTCGTGCATGGGGGCTCCTTTCAAACGGGCGGGCACAGCGGGAAGGGTTCTGTGCCCGCCGCATGATGATGGATTACTTTTTCTTTTCCGCGAGAGATTTCTTAATGATCTTCACCTGGCGCTTGGCGGCGTAGGGGCCGATGGCCTTGAACTTGTCCTCAGCCGGGATCATTTTGCTGTTTTGCGGACGCACGCGCTTGAGGTGGATGGCATCAAACTCGCACTTGGTCGTGCAGATGCCGCAGCCGATGCACTTGTTCGGATCGACGACGCTGCGGCCGCAGCTCAGGCAGCGGGACGCCTCGGAGCGGATCTGCTCTTCGGTGAACGTCACGCGGTCATCCTGCATGGTGCGCACCTTCTTGCTGTCGATGGCAACGGCGGCACGTGCGGGCTTTTTGATCTTCTCGGTCGGCAGAACGATGTCGTCCTTGTTGAGCTCCTTGAACTCGCGGGTGTTGCGGTGGATCGTCAGGGTCTGGCCCTTGTTGACGAAGCGGTGGATGGACACAGCGCCCTCGCGGCCGGTCGCGATCGCGTCGATCGTGTACTTCGGGCCGGTGGCGCAGTCGCCGCCGACGAAGATGTCGGGTTCGTTGGACTGGAACGTCACGGCGTCGTGTGCGATCAGGCGGCCGTCGGCCGTCTCTGCCGCGGTGCCGGCCAGCACATCGCCGTAGACCGAGCGCTGGCCGATGGCGACCAGAACATTGGAGCACGGGACAGTGATGGTCTCATTCTCGTCATAGACCGGGGCGAACTTGCCGCTTGCGTCGCGGACGGACACGCAGCGCATCAGCTCGATGCCGGTGACCTTGCCGCCCTCGCCGAGGCGCACCCATTGCAGGTGCGCTTTATCGAGATGATGCCCATCGGCTACGGCGCAGCCATGCCCTGCATCTCGGGGCCTGCGCTGCGGGAGCGGTTCGCCCGCCGCTGGCCGGAGTTCGCCCCTCTGCCTGCGGCACAGAGCGCAGTTCTCGGCGACGGCCCGGCAGTCTACTACACCGCCCCCGGCTGGGAGGGTGACGTGGGCTTCATCGCCGCCGTCCACGGCAAGTTCTGTGCCTCTTGCAACCGGGTGCGGCTGACGAGCCAAGGCTTCCTGCGCCCCTGCCTCGCCAGCGAGGCGGGCTGCGACCTGCGGGAGCTTCTGCGCAGCGGTGCAACCGACGCCGCACTTTCACAGGCCATCCGGCAGACCATCTGGGCAAAGCCCCGGGAACATCATTTCGGAGACAATTCCATGCCCGCGACCCGCGGCATGTATCGCATCGGAGGATAACGATCTATGGGAAAACTTCTGGCAATCTGCACCAGCCCCAAGCGCGGCACCGTCAAGACTGAGGTGCCCAGCGCTGTTCTGACCCCGGAGTGGGGCATCATCAGCGACGCCCACGGCGGCAGCTGGCACCGTCAGGTGAGCCTTTTGAGCGCCGAGAAGATCGAGGCGTTCCGCAAGAAGATCTGGGTGGACTATGGCGCCTTTGGCGAAAATCTGGTCATCGAGGGCTTCGACTTCCGCAATCTGCCCGTCACCAGCCGGTTTGCCATCGGCAGCGTCGTGCTGGAGATGACCCAGATCGGCAAGGAGTGCCACAACGACTGCGTCATCAAGCAGCAGACCGGCGAGTGCATCATGCCCCGGGAGGGCGTGTTCGCCCGGGTGCTGGAGGGCGGCGAGATCCATGTGGGCGACGAAGTGACCCTTCTGCCCCCGGTGGCCGACCCGCCCCTGCGGGCCGCCGTCATCACCCTGTCCGACAAAGGCAGCCGGGGCGAGCGGGAGGACAAGAGCGGCCCCCTCATTGTGGAGATGCTCACCGCCGCAGGCTATGTGGTGGAGGAGACCATGATCCTGCCCGACGAGGCCAAGGCCCTGAAAGCCCAGCTCATCCGGCTGGCCGACGGCCGTCAGGTCAACCTGATCCTCACCACCGGCGGCACCGGCTTTGCGCCCCGGGATATCACCCCGGAGGTGACTTTGAGCGTAGCCGAACGCAACGCGCCCGGCATTGCCGAGGCCATGCGGTACCATAGCCTTACCATCACACCGCGCGGGATGCTGAGCCGCGGTGTCAGCGTGCTGCGCGGCAAGACCCTGATCGTGAACCTGCCGGGCAGCCCTAAGGCCGTAAAAGAAAACCTCGAGTACATCCTGCCAAGCCTTGCGCACGGCATCCGCCTTGCCGCCGGGCTGGACGGCGAATGCGCCCGGAAGTAAAAAAGTATCCCGGTGGGCGGCACCGCATCCTGTACCGTATCAAATGCAAAGATTCATTTTAAAAACAGGAGCGCTTATCAT